>Ga0268266_10004808_pt1 | contig 12826 bp, 9 predicted proteins | sample KBSS13metaG_FD_190356 | JGI IMG/M metagenome (GOLD analysis project Ga0268266, IMG submission 190356) | Switchgrass rhizosphere microbial communities from Kellogg Biological Station, Michigan, USA - KBS S1-3 metaG (SPAdes) (version 2) | ecosystem: Host-associated > Plants > Roots > Rhizosphere >...
CGGCGAGGACCGACTCGGCGTTGGAGAAGTGGCGCTCGTCGAGCATCTCGCGCTCGATTTCGAAGAGGTTGTCCTCGGCGTGGTCGAGCATCACCAGGAGCTTCGGGCCGACCCGGGCGATCTGGCGGCAGAGCTCGGAGCCGATCGAGCCGCCCGCGCCGGTGACGAGGACGACCTTGTCGTGCAGGTAGGCGCCGACGCGGTCGATTTCGACGACGATCGGCTCGCGGCCGAGGACGTCCTCGACCTGGACCTCGCGCAGCTGTTTGGAGAGCTGGACGCCGCCGCGCAGGAGCTCGAAGACGGTGGGCAGGGTGCGGACGCGGATCCGTCGCTCGCGGGCGGCGGCGACGACCTTGGCGCGCAGCGTGCCGGGCGCCGAGGGGATCGCGATGATCACTTCGTCGGGATCGGTCTCGTCGAGGATCAGGGCGATCTCGTCGGTCGAGCCGAGCACCTTGACGCCGCCGTTCATCCGCATCCCACGCTTGCGCGGGTCGTCGTCGACGAAGCCGATCGCGGTGCCACCGAGCGCCGGGTTCAGGCGCAGCTCGCGGACCACCATCTGCCCGCCTTTGCCGGCGCCGACCACCAGCACCTCGTGCTTCGGGACCCGGTCCCCCTTCGAGGGACGCTCGACGATCAGCCGCACCAGCAGGCGGGCGCCGGCGATCAGGATCAGGGTGAGCATGAAGTCGATCACCTCGACCGAGCGCGGCAGGCGGTGGTCGAAGGGCTGGACCACGGCGAAGGCGATCACCAGCAGGGCGCTCGAGATCGCCACCGCGCGGAAGATGAAGAGGAAATCGCGGCCGCTGACGTAGCGCCACCACTTCTGGTAGAGCCCGGCGGCGGCGAAGATGATCAGCTTGCCCGCGATGACGAAGCCGACCGACTGGGCGAACAGCACCTCATAGCGGTGCGGCCAACCGTGGGGGTCGTCGAGGAACCGCAGCTGGAAGGCGAGGAAGTAGGCCAACGCGATGAGCGCCGCGTCGGCGAGGATCTGGCCCACCCGGTTGCGGTAGACGGGATGGTTCAACCGGCCCATGAACAGCCGAGTTTAAGGGTGGTTTCTAAGGATCGGCCGATCTGGGCCACTTCGGGCCACCGGTGTCGTCAGCGGGTGGGGCCCACCCGGAAGGCCCTCAGGAGGAAGCCGGACTCCGACGCCCCGGTGGCGAGGACGACCAGCTCGCGTCCCCGGACGGCGATCGTCGTGACGCTCTCGGACCCTTCGGGCGCGAGCCGCAGGTAGGTGCCGCCGCCTCCCTGGCTGGAGTAGGTCAGCAGCGCCGCCGTCCCGAATTCCGCGCCCCCCGCCGCGACGAAGAGGCGGCCGGCGGCGGTAAGGAGGTCCGACATGTTCGAGGCGAATTTCGCGGCTTCATAGCCCGAACCGAAGCTCGCGACCGGGGTCGGCTCGAACCGCTGGGCGAGCGACCCGTCACGGTCAAGGCGGAGCACGAAGGGCCGATACAGGCCGTATTCGGGCAGTTCAGGGTTGGTCCGCGTCCGCACTCCCGCCACGATGATCGACCCGTCGCGCTCGCTCCGGACCAGCATCGCCTTCGATTCGGAGGGGACCCGCGGCGTCGCGATCCCGTCGTGCCCGAATTGGCGGTCGAGGCGGCCGCGCCGCGTGAGCTCGACCAGCACCGCCTCGCGATGGGCTTCGAATTCCGTCTCGGATTCGTAGCGCCGAGGAGGCTTCGGGATCGAGCCGGAGACCAGGATCCTGCCGTCGCGGGTGACTCCGACGTCGGTCATCCGCAGGCGCCGCAGGCGCGGGTCGCCGAGGACCGCCACACCGTCGCCGCCGAAGGACCGGACGCGGTGCCCGGCCGCGGAGAGCCGTGCCAGCTCGAGCGGACCACTTTCCTCGAACCTTTCGTCCAGCGTGCCGCCGCGCCCGGCGGCCAGGAGCCCGCCGCCCGGGAGGCCGACGAGCGGATGGCTCAGCTCCATTTCGTGGTTCGTTTCCGCCGCGAGCGGCAGGTGGACCGTCCCCTCGGTGCCGAAGCGGCGGCTCGGCGTCCCGTCGGACCCGAGGTGGGTGATCGACTCCTCGTCTTCCGGCGAGGCCCCGAGCACGTAGGCGCCGCCGCTGCGGTCGGGGACCAGTTCGACGTCCCAGGCCAGGCCGGGGAGACGAATCGCGCCGGCCCGGCCGAAGGCGCGGTCCGGACGCCCGTCGGGAAGGAACCGGAATACCACGAGCTGCGCCAGGTTCGAGCCACCGCTGCCCCCGACCCAGATCCGTCGACGGGAGTCGACCGCGACGGCGTAGGGGGTGAACCCACGCCCGCTGCCGGCGTGCACGACGCCGCCGGTGCCGAATCCGGGGACCGGCGAGAGAGGGCCACTCGCGGCGGCGGCGTGACCCGGCAGCCAGGCGAGATAGGCGAGACAGGAGATCAGGATCGCCGCGCAACGCCTCTTAGCTCCCCCGTCTTCCACCACCGATCACGATAGGCCGCGGGAGCGGCTCGGAACGAGCCAGATATGGCCTCTCATCCTCCCTGCAGGTTTCCTGCCCTAGCATGTGGCGCCGCATGCACCTTGCCGTGCTCATTCCGGACGCCAGCCTCACCGGTCCGATCGTCGAATTCTGCGTCAACGTGATCGACGACACCGGCCTCGCGGGCATCTTCCTCCTGATGGGGGCGGCCTCCGCCTGCATCCCGATCCCGAGCGAGGCGGTGATGCTCTTCGCCGGCTTCACCGTGTCCGAAGGGCACCATTCGCTGATCGCGATCTTCCTCGCCGGCTTCCTCGGCAACATGGCGGGCTCCTGGCTCACCTACGCGATCGGCTACTACGGCCGCGTCGACTTCATGGAACGCAACAAAGTGATCCACGTCAGCCCGGCGAAACTGGCACGCGTCGACGGCTGGTTCAAACGCCACGGCGACGCCACCGTCCTCGTCTGCCGGCTGATCCCGCTGGTCCGCGCCTTCATCTCGCTGCCTGCCGGACTGGCGAAAATGCCCTTCTGGCGCTTCACCTGGCTGACCGCGATCGGTTCGCTCCCCTGGGTGATCGGCTTCGGCCTCCTCGGCCGGGCGGTCGGGGACGAATGGGAAAAGTGGCGGGAACACCTCTCGATCCTCGATTACATCGTCGTCGCGGCGATCGTCGTCCTCGCCGCCTACTGGCTCTACAAGCGGGCCACCCGGGAGCCCGCGGACCCCGCGACGACTCCCCCGGACGCTTGAGCGAAGGGCGACTGCCGGTCCACCGCGCGATCGCGCTGGGCATCGTGCAGGGCCCCGCCGAGCTGCTCCCGGTCTCCAGCTCCGCCCACATCGTCCTCCTCCCCTGGCTGCTGGGCTGGGACTGGGACGAGATCGACCCCGAGGTGCGCAAGTCCTTCGAGGTCGCCCTCCACACCGGCGCCGCGGCGGCCCTCCTGATCGGCCAGCGCCGGCTGATCGCCGAAGAGCTGCGCCAGTTCAACCTCGACCGGGCCCTCCTCCTGGCCTTCTCCTTCGCCCCCGCCGCCTTCGTCGGCTACAAGTTCGAGCGCCAGATCGAGGGGCGCCTCGGCGGCCCGCGGGCGACGGCCTACGGCCTGCTCATCGGCGCGGCCCTGATGGTCATCGGCGACCGGCGTCCCCAGCTGCGCGGTCGGGGCGAGGCGACCCCGACCGACGGCCTGGCCCTCGGGGTCGCCCAGGCGGCGGCCTTGGCCCCCGGGATCTCCCGCAACGGCGTGACCCTCGCCGCGGCCCGCTGGCGCCGCTTCTCCCGTGAGCAGGCCAACCTCCTCTCCCGCACGATCGCGCTGCCGATCATCGTCGGCGCCACCGGCCTCAAGGGCGCCCGGCTCGCCAAGCGCGGCACCACCCCGGAGCTGCGCCGCACCCTGGCCCTCGGCATCGGGGCCTCTTTCGCCTCCACCCTGGCCTCCCAGCGCCTGATCGGCCTGGTCGAGCGCGACCGCGCCCTCTGGCCCTACGCCGCCTACCGCGCGGGCCTCGCGGGCCTGGTCCTGGCGAAGCTGCATAGGAGCTAGGCTCAGATCCAAATCTGAGATGAGATTTGGATACACTTCCAAATCCTTGGACAGATTTGGACAGATTTGGAATTAGGCATGTACGTAGCGACGCCGCCCCCCACCGACGGAATATTTGGCCCTGAGGGCTCCATAGACAGCGAACGGATCCTCAACGCAGTTCAAGCGCCCCAAGATCCTCGCTCGGCGAAGAAGTACCTGCACTGGGACAAACTGCGGCACCTAGAGCCTGGTTATGGCCTCTCGACCGAAGAGTGGTGGTGGCGGATCAAGCTCTTCGAGCGACGGCCGAATATGCGGAGCCTCCCGCTCGCAGACAAGGGGGGCACGCCTTTCAAGTACAGCCTTCCGGATTTACTGCTTCGCAGCCTCCATCAGGTCGACCAGCATTGTGCCGGAGAGGTCGCCATGGACGAGGTCGTCACCTCGGACCAACAGGCTCGACAGCGGTTCCTTGTCAACTCACTCATGGAGGAGGCGATCCGGTCAAGCCAACTCGAGGGGGCCACCACGTCACGGCACAGAGCAAAAGAGATGCTGAGGACCGGCCGCAACCCCGAGGACCGCAGCGAGCGAATGATCTTGAACAACTATCGCGCTCTCCAGTTCATGCGCGAGGAGATGGGTCAGAAACTCACTCCTGAATCTGTTCTGGACCTTCACCGGATTCTCACGGACGGAACCCTCGACAATCCCGATGCGGCTGGGCGCTTGCAGACTCCGGAAGACGTAAGGGTGGCCGTTTATGACCGGGACGGGGGAAAGAGACTTCATGACCCGCCTCCCGCCGAGCAGCTTCCAGAGCGCCTTGAGCGCCTCTGCGATTTCGCGAACGAAAAGGACAGCGGCGAGATCTTCATCCACCCCGTCGTCCGTGCGGTCCTTCTCCACTTCGGACTTGCCTACGACCATCCCTTCGAAGACGGGAACGGCAGGACCGCCCGAATCCTCTTCTTCTGGTCGATGCGAAAGAGTGGCTACTGGCTAGCCGAGTACCTCTCGATCTCAACGATTCTTCGTGAGGCACCTTCGCAATACGGTCGCGCTTTCCTTGAAACCGAGACCGACGAAGGAGACACCACCTACTTTCTCATCAACCAGCTCCATGTCATAGAGCGAGCGATTGGGGAGATGCGCAACTACCTCCAGAGGAAGACGCGGGAGATTCAGGAGATCGAGTCGTTGCTCAGGGGCGCCCGGGGCTTCAATAGGCGACAGCTCGAACTTCTCACCAACGCGGTGCGACACCCGGATGCGACCTACTCCTTCTCAGGTCATGCAACCGCCCAGCGCGTTACCCATGAGACCGCGAGAGCTGATCTGTCAGACCTCGCCAAGCGAGGATTCCTGGTTCAAAGAAGGCTTGGGCGCGAATACTTATTCGAGCCGGCCGTCGACCTTCCGGATCTGTTGAGAGAATCGCCGGCATGAGCGACGCTTACGCGAGATCCGGGGTCGACCAGGGCGCTGCCGACTCGGCGGTGGCCGGGCTGGTGCGGGCGCTGGGGAAGATCGAGCTCGGGCGGCCCTCGGCGCAGGTGCCGCTGCCGGGGCACTACGCGAGCGTGATCGAGGTGGCGCCGAACCTCGGCATCGCGCTCTCGACCGACGGGGTCGGGACCAAGCTGAAGCTGGCCGAAGCGCTCGGCAGGCTGGACACGGTCGGGATCGACTGCGTGGCGATGAACGTCAACGACGTGATCTGCGTCGGCGCCGAGCCGCTGGCGATGCTCGACTACATCGCGATCGACCGGGCGAACCCGGAGATCTGCGAGGCGATCGGCGTCGGCCTGGCCCGCGGCGCCACCCTGGCCGGGATCGAGATCCCCGGCGGCGAGCTCGCCCAGCTCGGCGACATGGTCCACGGGGTCGACGTCTCCGGCGCCTGCTTCGGCACGGTGGCGCTCGACTCGATCGTCGACGGCCGCCGCGTGGCGCCCGGCGACTCGATCATCGGCATCCCCTCATCCGGCCTGCACTCCAATGGCTACACGCTCGCCCGTAAGGCGCTCGACGGCCTCGACATGGGCGAGGACCCGGACGGCCGCCTCGGCCGCTCGCTCGGCGCCGCCCTGCTTGAGCCGACCGTGATCTACGTGAAGCCGATCGTCGAGCTCCTCCGCTCCGAGGTCGACGTCCGCGGCCTCGCCCACATCACCTCTGGCGGCGTCAACAACCTCCTCCGCCTCGCGGCCCCTGTGGGCTACGAGATCGACGCCCCCCTCCCCCCGCAGCCGATCTTCGACCTCATCGCCGAGCGCGGCGGTGTCTCCGACGAGGAAATGCACGAGGTCTTCAACATGGGATGCGGCTTCTGCGTCGTGGTTCCGGAGAACGACGAGTCCCGCGCCCTAGACATGCTCCGCATCCACCACCCCGGAGCGGCGCACATCGGCAAGGTCACCGACGATTCGGGGCACGTGGCTCGGTAGGGCTGGCGGCGCCCCGAGGTAGGGACGCAAGGGGTGTCGGCGAGCGCGGCCGTCTCGGTCACGGCCCTGGCTGGCTGTGACCGTGCCCGAGACGGCCGGGGTATGGGAGGTGCGGAGGAAGTGCGACGCCATTTGCAGGAGACGCGCGGGAGATGCCACGAACGCCACGGTTCGGTGCGTATGAGAGTGAGAAGTCCTGACTTCCGTGCGTGTTGCACAACACCGGATTCACCGCTGCAGCGATTACCGGTGCTATAGCCCCTGTAATGCTTGCAGCGTGTTCCCGGGCCTGGGCAGGAGCGCCGTCTTCGTCACGGAAGTCCACGGATCCCGACCGAAGGCGCACGGAACCGTGGAGTTCCCACGCTCTTCGTCAACGACCCTGGCCAGGTGTGGCCTCTTACGCACGAACCCTCGGAGAAACACCGACTCCCTCCCGTCCTGGGCGTCTCATCGCGGTCACAGCCAGCCAGGACCGCGATGAGACGCCCAGGCCGACCCTAGGACTGCCACGCCCGCCGGGACAAACGCCCCTACCCCACCTCCCACAAGGTCCCCGTCAACGCCCCCACCGGCCGCAACCGCCCCTCCGCCGCCAACCTCCAGAGCTCCGCCCGCGTCTCGATCGGCCGTGTCCCGCACAGCTCTTCCACCTCCGGGATCGCCATCCGCCCGAAGCGCTCCACCGCCTCGAGCACCGGCAACGTCCCCTCGTCGACCTGGCGCGCCCCCGCCGCCAGCGCCGCGTCCCGATACGCCTCCGCCGGCCGAAACCCGTACACGCCGTGCCTCACCCCGTCCTCCCCGGTGAAGATCGCGGAGGGGAAGCTGAGGCGCTCGTGGCCCTCGGTGACGCTGGTCTTGCCCTGGTCGCGCGCCTCCTGGGGAACTTGGCGGATCTCCTCGAGGTGGCGCCCGAAGGCTTCCATCGGCGCGGTCGAGTCCAGGGCGGCCTCGAAGGCGGCGACGTCGAGGCCCGCGGGCTCCGCCTCGGCGATCAGCGCGGCGGCCCCGTCGAGCTTGCGACGGAAGCAGAGGATGCCTTCGCGCATCCGGCGCAGGTAGCGGTATCCCGCTTCCCAGCCCTGCTCGGAGGCGGCCTCGACCGCGACGCAGGCGGGGAAGGTGCCGGAGATCGGCGCCTCGGTCCATAGTCGAGGATCACACGGCATCCCGGTCCGACCGGCTACGTTGAGCCAATGCGACATCAGGTCCGCAAAGCAGTCCGGCCCGCTGCCGATCCCTGCTTCGCTGTCGCGATAGGCCGAACCGAAGTGGCGGGCGAGTCCGCCCATTCCCCAGATGAAGTTGAGCTCACCGGCGAACTCAAATATCAATCTGCGCAGCGCCGGCTCGGCAGCCCACGACCACGTGCAGGCGGGGTCGGAGTAGTAGCGAACCTCTACGGACACGTGCTCGACAATATTCACCCCTTGATAACCCTCCCCGCCCCCGGCGCCTGATGCCCGACCGCCCCACCAGCTCGAAGATGATCGGCACCGTGCTGTCCGGCCGCTACCGGCTGGAGGCCAAGCTCGGCTCGGGCGGGATGTCGACGGTCTACCTCGCCCGCGACACCACCCTCGACCGCCCGGTCGCGGTGAAGGTTATGCACCGGGAGATGTCCGAGCAGGCCGACCAGCTCGAGCGCTTCCGTCAGGAGGCGCGCGCGGTCGCCAAGATCTCCCACCCCAACGTCGTCGCCGTGATCGACGCGGGCGAGGACGGCGGCTACCCCTACATCGTCTTCGAATATGTCGAAGGGGAGACGCTGAAGGCGCGGATCAACCGGGTCGGGGCGCTCGACGTGCAGGAAGCGCTGGCCTACGCGATCGAGGTCGCCCGCGGCCTCACCGTCGCCCACGCCCGCCGCATGATCCACCGCGACATCAAGCCGCAGAACGTCCTGATCGACGCCGAGGGGCGCGCCAAGCTGACCGACTTCGGCATCTCACGCCAGCTGGAAAAGGACGGCCTGACGGCGACCGGCCGCGTGCTCGGCACCACCGACTACGTCGCCCCCGAGCAGGCGATGGGCCACGGCGCCGACCAGCGCTCCGACATCTACGCGCTCGGCGTCGTCCTCTTCGAGATGCTCACGGGCCACGTCCCCTTCCAGGCCGACAGCCAGGTCGGGGTGGCGATGAAACACGTCAACGAGGAGCTGCCGGACGTGCAGGGCGAGCGGCCGGAGCTATCGGCGGCGACGGCGCTGGTGGTCGAGCGGGCGACCGCCAAGGACCCGACCAAGCGTTATGCCGACGTCGGCGAGATGATCGACGACCTCTCCACCGCCCTGGAGGTCGAGGCGGCGCGGGCGGGCTCCACCACCGGCGAGGCGACCACCGTGCTGGAGGCGGTCCCGCCGGCCAACCGCAAACTGTCGAAGCGCGCGACCTGGTCCTGGGTGGCGATCCTGTCGGTCATCCTGATAGCCGCGGCGGTCCTGCTCGCGATCCAGTTGGTCGGCAGCGGAAACAGCCCGATCAGCGGTAAGTCGAACGGAGGTGGCGGGAACGAGGGCGGCACCTCGAAGTCCGCCGGCCACCAGGTCACGATCGACAGCGCCAGCGACTACGACCCCGAGGGCGACGAACGCGAGGACCCGGAAACGGTGGAACTCGCGGTCGACGGCAACCCGACCGGCACCGCCTGGTCGAGCGAGCACTACGACACCGACACTTTTGCGGGGACCAAGGAAGGGCCGAACCCCGGCGTCGGCCTCTACGTCACCACCCAGGCCGCGGTGACCCCGGACAGGATGAAGATCATCTCCCCCACCCCGGGGTGGGACGCGCAGATCTACGCCGCCGCCTCCGGCCCCCCGGAAGAAATCGAAGAATGGGGCGAAGCGATCGGCGAGGTGAAGAACGCCGAGAAGGAAGAAGAAGTCCAGCTCCACCTCGGCGCGGCCGCCAAATACTTCCTCATCTGGTTCACCAAAGCCTCACCGGCGAGCGACCAGGAAGGCCGCTTCCAGGTCGAAATCTCCGACGTGAAGCTGTTCGAATAGGCGCCGCCGCGCCGAGGGCTCAGAACTCGTAGGAGCGGGCGCGCTCGTGGCGCTCGATCGCCAGGGCCACGAGGCGGTCGCAGAGGTCCGGGTAGGACAGGCCGTCGGCCTCGAGGAGCTTGGCGTAGACGCTGGTCTCGGTGAAGCCGGGCATCGTGTTGATCTCGTTGACGAGGACCGTGCCGTCGGGCTCGACGAAGAAGTCGCAGCGGGCGAGGCCGGAGCAGCCGGCGAGGCGGAAGACCTCGGCGGCGAGCTCGCGGACGCGGGCCGTCTCCATCTCCGAGATCGGCGCCGGGACCGCCAGGTCCATGCCGCCCTCGGCGTACTTCGCCTCGTAGTCGTACCACTGGGCGTGGGCGAGGATCTCCCCCGGCATCGAGGTCCGCGTCTCCTCGTTGCCGAGCACCGAGCACTCGATCTCGCGCCCGTGCGCGGAGGCCTCGACGATCACCCGCGGATCGTGCCGCAGCGCCGTCTGGACCGCGGAATCGAGCGCGGTGAGATCCTCGATCCGGGTGATCCCGACGCTCGAGCCCATCCGCGAGGGCTTCACCCACAGCGGCGTCTCCAACTCGGCGCAGCGCTCGCGCCATCCTTCTTCGCCGACCTCGACGAAATCGACCTGCGGGATCCCCTGGCTCGCCAGCAGGCGCTTCAGCGTCAGCTTGTCCAGGCAGGTGGCGGAGGCGAGCACGTCGGAGCCGACGTAGGGCAGGTCGAGCATCTCCAGCAGGCCCTGGATGCTGCCGTCCTCGCCGAAGGGCCCGTGGAGGACCGGGAAGACGACGTCGGCGCCCAGGAGCCCGCCACCGGGGGTCAGCTCCACCGACGCGCCCGCGACGCTCCAGCGCCCATCACGGCCGATCCGTACCTCGACCACCTCGTGCCCGGCTTCCTCCAGGCCCTTCATCACCGCCGCGCCCGAGTTCAGCGACACCTCGTGCTCGGAGGAGCGGCCGCCGCTCAGCACCGCCACCCTCATGGTTCGGTCCCTTCTTCGAGGCCTTCCGGTTCTTCGACTTCTTCTTCCGGGATTTCCACGGCGCGCTTGCCGACGATCAGCGTCACTTCCGCGCCCGGCGTCAGTTCGTTGCCGCCGTGCGGGGACTGGCGCGTCACCAGGCCGATCTTCGCTTCGTTGCGCGTTTCTTCTTCCTCGACCACCGGCGTCAGCCCGGCGGCGCGCACTTCTTCCACCGCTTCGCGACGTTCGAGGCCGACCACGCCCGGCATCCTCACCGTTTCCCGCCCGGAGGAGACGACGATCTGCACGGTCGAGCCCGGTTCCAGTTCCTGGCCCGCGCTCGGCGATTGGCGCAGCACCCTGCCGACGGGCGAATTCGATTCCTCTTCCCCGACTTCCGGGGTCAGGCCGCGGGCGCGGATTTCCTGCACCGCGAGGCGCCGCTGCTTGTCGACCAGGACCGGCACCTTGACCAGCTTCGGCCCGGCGGAGACGAAGATCTGCACGGTCGATCCTTCGGTCGCCGTGCTGCCGGCGTGCGGTTCGGAGTAGACGACGTCGCCTTCTTCGACCGAGGACGAGTTCACGTTTTCGGTCGCCACTTCGAACTTCGCGGCTTCCAGCTTCTTCGTCGCTTCGGCGCGGTCGAGGCCGTTCACCTTCGGCACCACCGCTTCACCCGGGCCGACGCTGATCGTCAGCGTCACCCCCGGCTTCGAGCAGAAGAGGGTGAGGAAGGAGCAGTCTTCTTCGGCCTCCTTGCCGGGCGGCGAGGGCGAGGGGTCCTGCTCGAGCACGGTGCCCGCCTCGACCTGCCGGTGCACCTGCTTCGGCGGCTGGTTCACGGTGAAGCCGCGCTGTTCGAGGATTTCTTCGGCCCGCTGCAGGCTGCGGCCTTCGACGCTCGGGACCGCCGTGGTCGGGTTGTCGCGACTGGCGAAGATCCCGATCAGCGCGCCGAGCAGGATCGCCACCAGGGCGGCGAGGATCCACCAGTTGCGGCGACGCTTCCGCTTCGCCTCGGGGTCCTCCTCCCCCTCCTCCACGGGGACCGCGACGACCGGCGGCAGCGCCGCGAAGGAGGTCGTCCCCCGCCCCGCCCCGCCCGGTTCGCGCATCGCCTGGTCGAGGGCGGCGATGAAGGCGTCGGCGCTCTGGAAGCGCTGCCCGGGGTCCTTCTCCAGCGCCCGCATCACCACCGCGTCGAGCGCCGGGCTCACCCGCGGCTGGATCGAGCTCGGCCGCTGGGGCATCTGGGAGACCTGTTTCATCGCCACCGCGACCGCCGATTCGCCCTCGAACGGCACCCGCCCGGTGAGCACCTCGTAGAGCATCACGCCGATCGAGTAGAGGTCGGAGACGGCGGTGACTTCGAAGCCCTGGGCCTGCTCCGGCGAGAGGTAGTGCGGCGTCCCCATCACCGAGCCGGTCTGGGTGATGTCCGAGACGCCCGCGCGGGCGATGCCGAAGTCGGTGACGACCGCCTTGCCCTCCGGGTCGACGATCACGTTCTGCGGCTTCAGATCGCGGTGCACGATCCCCTGGCGGTGCGCGTAGCCGGCCGCCTGCAGGACCTGGCGGATCACCGCGACGCCCTGCTCGACCGTGATCCCGGAGTCGATCAGCTGCTTCAGCGTCGGCCCTTCCACGTACTGCATGGCGATGTAGTAGGTGCCCTGCCATTCGCCCCGGTCGAAGACGGCGACGACGTTCGGGTGCTGCAGCCCCGCCGCCGACTCCGCCTCGCGCTGGAAGCGCATCACGAACTCGCGATCCTGGGCGAGCCGCGGGTGCAGGACCTTCAGCGCGATCCGCCGCTGCAGGTGGGTGTCCTCGGCGAGCCAGACGTCGGCCATGCCGCCGCCGCCGATCTTCGAGAGCACCGAATAACGCCCGTCGACGACCGAGCCGACCTCGACCTCAGCCACGCTTCTCCCCCTTCGTGATCACCATGTCGTCAGGCATCCTCATTCGCCGTTCAGCAACGCTTCGGCCACTTCGCGGAAGATCGGCGCGGCGGCGTCGTTGCCGAAGGCGGTGGTGCACTCGACCGAGGCCGCGATCGCGATCTTCGGGTTGTCCGCCGGCGCGAAGCCCATGAACCAGGCCTGGTTCTCTTCCGACCCACCGCCGCATGCTTCGTTCCCGGGCGTTTCCGCCGTGCCGGTCTTGCCCGCCACCGGGACGCCGGAGATCGCCGCGTTGGTGCCGGTGCCTTCGTCGACCACGCCTTCCATCGCCGTGGTCAGCTCTTCCGCGGTCTTGCCCGAGATCGGTTCGCTGTAGACGCTCGGGTCCATCGTCTTGGTGACGCTGCCGTCGACGTTCACCACCCGCTTCCAGATCTGCGGCTTCATCAGCTTGCCGCCGTTGGCGACCGCGGCGGCGACCATCGC
>Ga0268266_10004809_pt1 | contig 12826 bp, 13 predicted proteins | sample KBSS13metaG_FD_190356 | JGI IMG/M metagenome (GOLD analysis project Ga0268266, IMG submission 190356) | Switchgrass rhizosphere microbial communities from Kellogg Biological Station, Michigan, USA - KBS S1-3 metaG (SPAdes) (version 2) | ecosystem: Host-associated > Plants > Roots > Rhizosphere...
CGATGGCGTGCACGCCCTGGTTGAGCTTGTACGCCGCCGGGCCGAGCAGCTCGATGCGCTCGACGCGGCGGGCGAGCTCGGCGACCAGTGACACGCCCTCGATCCGCGCGACCGCCTGCCCGACGCAGGCGTGGATGCCGTAGCCGAGGCCGACGTGGCCTGCGCTCTTGCGGGTGATGTCGAAGCGGTCCGGGTCCTCCCAGCGGCGCGGGTCCCGGTTCGCCGGTAGCTGCAGCACCAGGACCAGCGCCCCCTCCGGCAGGCGCACGCCGCCCAGCTCGGTCGCGCGGGTCGTCATACGCCCGCCGATCCGGGCGGGGGTCTGGAAGCGCAGGTTCTCCTCGAACGCCGCGCGCGCGAGGGACGGGTCCTCGCGCAGCAGGTCCCACTGGTCGGGGAACTCCGCCATCGCCTTCAGCAGGCTGGTGATCGAGAAGATCGTCGTGTCCGAGCCCGCCGAGTACAGGGTCTTCACGAGGAGCTCGGCCTCGAGCCGGGTGATCTCGCCGGCGTCGGCCGACGCGTAGATCGCGGCTCCGATGCCGTCCGGCGCCAGCGCGTCGCGCCGGCAGGAGCGCTCGACGTAGGCGATCGCCTCGGCGCCCTCGCGCACGCCCTTCTCCCACAGCTCGTTGCGGGGCCCGAAGACCTGGAAGACCGCATCGCCGAACTCGGTGAGGAAGTGGCGGCCCTCCTGGGGCATCCCGATCATGTCCGGGAACACCTGGAGCACGTACCGCGCCGAGAGGTCCTTGTAGCCGTCGAGCTCCACCGGGCCGTCCGCGAGCAGTTCCTCCACGAGCGCGGCCGCCGCGCCGCGGAAGTCCTCGCCCATCTTGCGCATCGCGGGACCCGACAGGACGCGCTGGATCGACGCCCGCACCCGCGTGTGGACGGGCGGGTCGCTCGTCAGGAGCACCTCCGGACGGATCGACGTCGGGTCGTAGAACGGGCGCCCCTCGGACGAGTAGGTCTCCCAGTCCCTGAGGACCTCCTGCACCTCGGCGTGCCGCGCGACGACCCAGATGTCGTACTGCGGCAGGTACACGACGGGGCCGGCCTCGCGCAGCAGCGAGTCGTGGTGGATCGCGTCGAGGATCGCCTCGTGCGAGAACGGGTCGATGTCGCTGACGTACGGCGGATCGATCGCCTGCGTGACCATCCCCGGATGCTACGGGCACAGCGGTCCGGGATACTTCGGCGGTGAGGATGCCCCCGAACGGTCTCGAGAGCATCGGTTCGCGGGAGTGGTGCAACGAGTCGGTCCGTCGCATCGAAGCCGACGCCAACCGCTCCGCCGACACCCACCTGCACGTCTTCCCGCTGCCCCCGGACTGGGGCATCGATCTGTACCTGAAGGACGAGTCCGTCCACCCGACCGGCTCGCTGAAGCACCGGCTCGCCCGGTCGCTGTTCCTCTACGGCCTGTGCAACGGCTGGATCACCGAGCGCACGACGCTGGTCGAGGCCTCGAGCGGCTCGACGGCCGTGTCCGAGGCGTACTTCGCCCGGTTCCTGGGGCTCCCCTTCGTCGCGGTCATGCCGGCGTCCACCAGCCCGGAGAAGATCCGGCTCATCGAGGCGCAGGGCGGCTCGTGCCACCTCGTCGACGACCCGCGGACGATGGTCGCCGAGGCACGGCGCCTGGCGGCCGAGACCGACGGGCACTTCCTCGACCAGTTCACCTACGCCGAGCGCGCGATGGACTGGCGCTCGAACAACAACATCGCCGAGTCGATCTTCGCCCAGATGACGCTGGAGCGCCATCCGATCCCCCGCTGGGTCGTGGTCGGCGCGGGGACCGGCGGGACCAGCGCGACGATCGGCCGCTACACGCGCCTCATGCAGTACGCGACGCAGCTGTGCGTCGTCGATCCCGAGGACTCCATCTTCTACTCGCGCTGGGCGCGGGACCCGTCGACGTTCACCGGCCGGCCCTCCCGCATCGAGGGCATCGGGCGCCAGAACGCCGAGCCGTCCTTCCTGCCCAGCGTCGTCGACCTCATGATCCAGGTCCCCGACGCCGCGTCGATCGCGACGATGCGCCTCGTGCGCGAGCGGACGCGGCGCAGCGTCGGCGGCTCGACGGGGACGAACGTCTGGGGCGCGCTGCTGCTCGTCGCCCAGATGCTCGCCGAGGGTCAGCGGGGCAGCGTCGTCACCCTCATCTGCGACGGCGGCGACCGCTACGCGGGGACGTACTACGACGACGGCTGGGTGGCCGAGCAGGGCATGGATCTCGGGCCCTACGAGGAGGCGCTCGAGAGCTTCCTCGAGCAGGGTGCGTTCCCCCGCGACGCGGGTCGGGCCTAGACCTCGGTGATCACGCCGTGGATCTGCTCCACGACCTCGGGCGGCACCTCGTCCATCCCGTGAGCGTCGCGCGCGTGCGACTGGATCTCCGCGAACAGCTCGGTGTCGTCCTCGTTGCGCGTCACCCACTCACACCCGAGCACCACATCACCGCACTTGAACTGCTTCATCTGGGGACGCTCCTGACCCGGGTGTGTGGCGTATGTACGCTCGAACCGTGTGCCGGATCCTAGCCTACCTCGGGGAGCCGCTCCCGGTGCACAGCCTGCTGTTCGACACCGACAACAGCCTCGTGCGGCAGTCCTACAGCCCGCGGATGATGAACACGTTCCTCAACCTCGCGGGCTTCGGCATGAAGGCGTGGGATCCGACCTCGCACCGGCCCGAGGAGCCGTTCACCTACCGCGCGACCGCCCTGCCGTCGTTCGACCGCAACCTGCGGTTCATCTCGTCCAAGGTCGCGTCGACCTGCCTCGTCGCGCACGTCCGCGGGGTGACCTACTCCGGGGAGGCCGTGGTCGCCGACACGAACCTGCATCCCTTCCACTTCGGCGGCACGCGCCTCGTCCTCGCGCACAACGGGCACCTGCGGCAGTTCGCGCGCATGCGCTACGCGCTCGTCGAGCACGTGCGCCCGGAGCTCGCCCGGCACATCGAGGGGACCACCGACTCCGAGTGGATCTACGCGCTGATCCTGTCCCAGCTCGACGATCCCTACGGGCTGCCCGACACGCGCGAGCTGGCCGATGCCGTCGCCGGCGCCCTGCGCATCCTGCGCACGGTCCGCGCGCAACACGGCATCGACACCTCCTCGCCGGTCAACCTCTGCGTCTCCAGCGGCCGGGCCATCGTGGCGACGCGCCTCTCGTTCGACTACGGCTGGTACCCGCCCGAGGACGAGATGCTCGAGACCGACCTCCCGTTCGTGAGCCTCTGGTACGCGATCGGCGGCGAGTACGCCGAGCGCGACGGGAGCTGGGGGATGACGCCGGCTGATCCGCCCCGGTCGGTGATCATCGCCTCCGAGCCCCTGACCACCGACTTCTCGACGTGGCTCGAGGTGCCCGAGTACTCGATGCTGACGGCCGAGCTCACACCCGCCGGGCTCGAGTTCGAGACCCGCGACCTGGATGTCTGACCGCGAGACCGTCGAGTTCCTCGCCTCCGTGCCGCTCCTCGCCGGCCGCGGGGAGGCCGACCTGATCGAGCTGGCGCGGCTCATGCGCCGGCGCACGGTGCCGGAGGGCCAGTACCTCTGGCGGCAGGGCGACCGGGCCCGGGAGCTCGTGTTCATCGTCGACGGCGTCGTCTCGAAGCTGCTGGACCTGAGCGGGGATCGCACGGCGGAGCTCGGGCGGTCCGGACGGCGGGACGTCGTCGGCGAGATCGGGCTGCTCGACGGCCAGGGTCATGCGATGAGCATGCGCGTGGCCGAGACGGCGACGGTGCTCGCGCTCGGCCGGCAGGACTTCGCCGCGCTGCTCGCCGGTCAGCACCCGTCGGCGTTCAGGCTCAAGCGCCACCTCGCCGAGCTCCTGACCGCGCGGCTGCGCTCGCAGCTCGAGCATCTCGCCGAGTCGCTGGGCGGCCGGCCGTCGCAGGACCCCGCCGCGGCGCTGGCCGAGCTGGAGGAGTGCAAGGCGCCAGACAGCCGGTACGTCCGCAGGATGACGACGTTCCACGACTTCGATCCGCTGGCGCTGTGGGGCTTCCTGACCTCCGGCCACTACGTCCGGTGCCCGCCGGGCCGCGTGCTGCTCGCCGAGGGGACGCCCTCGACGGCCTTCTACCTGACGATCAACGGCGCGGTCGAGAAGGTGCTCGTGCGCGGCGACCGCCGCATCCGCGTCGGGCTCGCCGGCCCCGGCAAGGCGTTCGGCTACGAGAGCCTCATCGACGGGCGGCCGTCGCCGGTCACGGCGATCACCCGGGAGCGCGCGTGCCTCCTCGTCATCCCGCACGACCTCTTCGGGCGCCTGTTCGAGGGGGAGGACGCGGTCTCCCGCGGCTTCCTCGACGTCATCCAGAAGGACCTCATGACCGCGCTGCGCGAGACGCTGCGCCCACGCGCCCGCCTCGCGGCGAGCGTCTAGCGCCCGTCAGGCGGCGAGCGCGCCGCCGCCGACCGGTGACCGGTAGGCGGGGACGAGCGCGGCGGGCAGCGCGTGCGAGAAGAGGAAGCCCTGACCGAGCTCGCAGCCGTGCTCGAGCAGGAAGCTGCGCTGGGCCTCCGTCTCGATCCCCTCGGCCAGCGGCTCGAGGCCGAGGCTGCGCGTCAGGCCGACGATCCCCGAGACGAGCACCGCCGCTGACGGCTCGGGCAGGTCGCGGATGAACGACCGGTCGATCTTCAGCATCGTCATCGCGAGCTGGTGCAGGCGGGCCAGCGACGAGTGCCCCGTCCCGAAGTCGTCGATCGCCACGCGGACGCCGCGAGCGTGCAGCGCGTCGACGATCGCCTCGTTGCTGTCGGGGTGCTCCATGGCCGTCGACTCGGTGATCTCGAGCATGAGCCGGCCGGGCGCGATGCCGAACGACTCGACGATGCCGAGGACGGACTCCATCGCCGTCAGGCGCCAGAAGCGCGACGGGAGGTTGACCGAGACGTAGAGCTCGAGCCCTTCCGCCGCCCAGGTGCGCGACTGCCGGCAGGCCTCGGTGACGACCCATTCGGAGATGCGCGTGATCGCGCCCGTGCGCTCGGCGAGCGGGATGAACGCGTCGGGCCCGACGAGCCCGCGGTCCGGGTCGTGCCAGCGGATGAGGGCCTCGACGCCGAGCATCGCGCCGTCCTCCAGGCGCACGAGCGGCTGGTAGTGCAGCTCGAACTCGTCGCGGTCCAGCGCACGGCGCAGGCGGCCCGCCTCGGAGAGGCGCAGGAGCGGCGTGGGCGCGGTGGGGCCGCCGGCGACGGCGTGCCCGTCGCGGCCGCACTCCTTCGCGCGGTACATCGCGATGTCGGCGCGCTTCAGGAGATCCCCCGCGGTGTCGGCGTCGCCGGGGAACGTGGCGATCCCGATGCTCGCGCTGGCGTAGACGTCGACGCCCGCGACGACGACCGGCGGCGTGAGCGCGCCGCGGACGCGCTCGGCCAGCGCGATCGCGTGGTCGACGGCGGTCGCGCCCTCGGCCGGCTCGATGTCGGGGAGGAGGATGAGGAACTCGTCGCCGCCCTGACGCGCGACCGTGTCGGTCTGGCGGACGGTCTCGCAGAGCCGCCCGGCGACGGCGCGGAGCAGCTCGTCCCCCGCCGCGTGGCCGAAGTCGTCATTGACGAGCTTGAAGTCGTCGAGATCCACGAAGAGGACCGCGACGTGCGTGCCGGCGCGGCGCGACCGCGCGAGGGCGAGGTCGAGGTGCTCGGTGAGCATCGCGCGGTTCGGCAGGCCCGTGAGGGCGTCGTGGAAGGCGAGGTGCGACAGCTCGGCCTCGAGCTGCTTGCGCGCGCTGATGTCGAAGATCGCGCCGTCCAGCAGCGTGACCTCGCCGTGCTCGTCGGTCGCCCCGCGGCCCTGCTCGTGGACCCACCGGATGGTGCCGTCGGCGTGCAGGACCCGGTAGTCGATCGTGAAGGGTTCGTGGCGCTCCACCGCCGCGACGACCGCGCGCTCGACCTCGCTGCGGTCGTCGGGATGGATGACGCTCTCGTAGGTGCGGACGGCGTTGCCGATGAAGTCCGATGCCGGGTGGCCGGTGATGTGCTCGATCTCGCGGCTCATGAACCGCATCTCCCAGTCGGAGCTCAGCTCGCAGCGGTAGATCGCCCCGGGGACGTTGGCCACCACGTTCTCGAGCCACTGGTCGAGGTTCATCTCCTCCATGTGATCGGCCGGCGGCCGCAGGACTGAAGCTCCTGCCATCGTTCTCGACATCCCGTCGCATCCGCGCTCACCGGACCCGCCGGACCTGCCCGCCGATGCACCGCATCTGGCCACGGCGACGATCTCCGAGGAGGATGGGCTCGAGGCCGTGATCCTCGACGGCGCCGATCTGTCCGAGGCGCGCCTGCGGCGTCTGTCGGTGCTCGACGTGCGCGTGAGCGGCGGCAGCCTCGCCAACGCGGCCGGCCGGGGGTCGCGCTGGGTCCGCGTCGAGCTGAGCGGGGTGCGCCTCACCGGGCTGGACCTCCCGGAGACCGACCTGCGCGATGTCGTCGTGCGCGACTGCCGCGCCGATCTGACGTCCTTCGCCCGGTCGCGCCTGGAGCGCGTGTGGTTCGAGCGCTGCGAGCTGACGGAGGCCGACTTCCTCGATGCGGATCTCCGCGAGGTGCGCTTCGTCGACTGCGACCTGAGCCGCACCGACTTCCGCGGCGCACGGCTGCAGTCGTGCGAGCTGCGCGGCGTCCGCCTCGACGGCATGCAGGGCGTCGAGCGGCTGCGCGGCGCGGCGATGCCGATGCTCGACGTGATCGGCAACGCCGCGACGCTGGCCGCGGCCCTCGGGCTGCGGGTGCTCGACGACTGAGGCTCAGTAGAGGTCGGCCGGCGCGCGGTCGAGGAACATGTGCAGGGCGGGCGTGGCGGACTCCGCGAACCCGAAGCGGCGGTACAGCTCATGCGCGTCGGCCGTCGCGAGGTGCCAGCGGCGCAGCCCTTGCAGCTCGGGGTGCGCCAGGACGCACTCCACGAGGGCGACCCCGAGGCCGCGCCCCCGGTACTGCGGCAGGACGAACACGTCCCCGAGGTAGGCGAAGACGGCGCGGTCGCTCACGACGCGCGCGAAGCCGGCCTGGGTGCCGTCGGCGTCGTAGAGGCCGAAGGGCAGCGAGTTCTCGATCGAGCGCTCGACGATCTCGGCCGGCACCCCCTGCGACCAGTAGGCCTCCCGCAGGAAGCCATGGATGACCGGCAGGTCGAGGCGAGCCCGATCGGTGGAGACCTCGAAGCCGTTCTCCAGCGTCCAGTCCATCGCGTCAGACGCCCGGGTGGCCGGCCCAGTAGTCGACCCCCGCGGAGCGGGGGACGATGACGTCGTCCGCGGGGTTGCCGGTCCAGATCCCCACCTTGTCGCTGTCGGGGTACGTCGTGGCCGTCGGCACGACGACCGTCGACCACATGAGGATCCGCACGGGCGCGTCGGAGTCGTTGCGGATCTCGTGCGCGCCCTCCGGACCGATGGGGAAGAAGACGACATCCATCGGCTCGAGCTCGGCCGTGCCCTCCGGCGTCCGGAGGGACGGGCGCCCGTCCAGGACGAGCAGCCACTCCTCCTCGCCGTGCTCGTAGTGGTACGGCGAGCCGCCCTCGCCCGGCGCGATGACGTAGAGCGACGCGCCGGTCTGGCGCGCGCCGAGGTCCTTTCCGAAGCGGTACATCTCCGCCCGGTAGCCGGGCGGGTCCTCGGGATCGGGCTTCGTCTCGGGGTCCTTCAGGTTCACGCGGCGCATGCCGCGAGGCTACGTCCCCAGGCCCGTCGCGATCTCCTGCAGGCGCGCCGGGTCGCCGGCCATGATCTCGCGCACGTGGGCGGTCACCGCGTCGGCCGGCCAGTCCCACCAGCGGGCGGCGAGGAGGCGCGCGACGTCAGCGTCCTCGTAGCGGCGCCGCACGACGCGGGCAGGGTTGCCGGCGACGATCGCGTAGGCCGGGACGTCGGCGGTCACGACGCTCGCCGCCGCCACGATCGCGCCGTCGCCGATCGTCACGCCGGGGAGGACGAGCGCCTCGTACCCGAGCCAGACGTCGTTGCCGACGACGGTGTCCCCGCGGCTCGGCGCGCTCAGTACGAGGTCCATGGTGTCCGCCCAGTCGCCGCCGAAGATGCCGAACGGGTAGGTCGACGGGCCGAGGTCGGCGTGGTTGGCGCCGCCCATCACGAAGCGCACGCCCGCCGCTATCGCGCAGTACCGGCCGATGATGAGACGTTCGGGGCCGAACGCATACAGGACGGCGTCCGTCTCGAACTCGGTCGCACGCTCCGGGTGGTCGTAGTACGTGAAGTCGCCCACCTCGATCGCCGGGCCGCGCACGAGCGGCTTCAGGAAGACGACGCGATCCTGGCCGGCGACGGGGTGCAGCGTGCCCGGATCGGGGCTCATGCCGTCGAGTATCCCGGGTAGGCCCGACGTCAGATGGCCCACCCCGACCTCACCCACGCGCTCCCCGCGGCGCAGGCGCTCGCCGAGACGGCGGTCGGCGTGACGCTCGCCGACGTCCGCGATCCCGAGCTGCCGCTCGTCTACGTCAACGAGGCGTTCACGCGCCTCACCGGCTACACCAGCGACGAGGTGCTCGGTCGCAACTGCCGCTTCCTGCAAGGGGCGGGGACCGAGCCTGCCGCCGTGCAGCGCATCCGCGACGCGCTCGCCGGGATGCGCGAGACGCGCGTGACCCTCCTGAACTACCGGCGTGACGGCACGCCCTTCCACAACGAGCTGCTCATCGCCCCCGTCCACGACGACGAGGGCGTGGTCACGCACGTGGTGGGGATGCAGCTCGACGTGACGCACACCGTCACGGAGGCCATGCGCCTGCGCGACGAGCGTGACCTGCTCCAGGCCGAGGTCGCGGAGCTCAAGGCCCTGCGCGACGTGCTCACGCCGAGGGAGATCCCCGCCGTCCCCGGATGGGAGATCTCGGCGCGCTACCTCGCGGCGAGCGCGCTGGCGGGCGACTTCCACCTCGTCGCGCCCGACGGCGATGGCACGACGGTGGTGGCCATCGGGGACGCCATCGGCCACGGGGCGAATGCCGCGCAGCAGGCGTCCTTCGTGCGCGCGAGCCTCGCGACCTTCGCCGCCTACACCTCCGAGCCCGACCGGCTGCTCCGCCTCGCCAACGCGTCGCTCATCGAGCGCGTCGGCATGAGCGGGCGCTTCTCGACCTGCGCGTGCCTGGCGGTGGGGGCCGACGGCCGCATGGACGTCGCCCTCGCCGGGCACCCGGCGCCGCTGCGACTCGACACCGGGCAGCCGACGGAGGTCGTGCGCCGCGGGCCGCCGCTCGGCGTCGCGCTGGACATCCAGCCCTCACGCACGACCCTGACCCTCGCGCCGGGCGATGGGCTGCTGCTCTACACCGACGGCATCACCGAGGCCCGGGTGGCGGCGGGCCCGCAGGAGCGACTCGGCGAGGAGGGCCTGCGCGACGCGCTCGTCGCCTGCGCGGGACGCGACACGAACGCGACGCTCGACGCGCTGCTGCAGGTCACCCCCGACCTCGCGGCCGGCACGCCCTCCGACGACGTCTGCCTGCTCGCGCTGCGCCGGCGCTGACGGCGTGTCGCCGGCGGGGCCCGGGTACGCCTGGACGCGATGACCCAGAACCCACCCACGCGCGGTGCGTGACCGAAGCCGAAGAGGAGGTGGCGGCGTGAAGACCGTTGTCGTGACCGGCGCGTCAGCAGGCGTCGGCAGGGCCACCGCGGTGGCGTTCGCCTCCCGGGGCGACCGGGTGGCGCTCATCGCCCGCGGACAGGACGGGCTGCAGGCCGCCGCGCGGGAGGTCTGCGCCGCCGGCGGCACCGCGCTCGTGCTGCCGTGCGACGTCGCCGACGCGGATGCGGTCGAGGCCGCCGCGGCGCGTGCCGAGGACGAGCTCGGACCGATCGACGTGTGGGTCAACTGCGCGATGGCCGCCGTCCTCGCCTTCGTCCACGAGACCGACGCGGCCGACGTGCGTCGCGTCACCGAGACGACGTACCTCGGCTGCGTCCACGGGACGCTCGCCGCCCTGCGGCGCATGCGCCCACGCGATCGCGGGGTCATCGTGCAGGTCGGGTCGACGCTCGCCTACCGCGCGATCCCGTTGCAGGCCACGTACTGCGCCGCCAAGTTCGCGATCCGGGGCTTCACCGACTCGCTGCGCACCGAGCTGCTGCACGAGGGCAGCGGCGTCCGGGTGACGATGGTGCAACTGCCCGGCCTGAACACGACGCAGTTCACGTGGGTGCGCACGACGCTCCGCCGGCAGCCGCGGCCCGTCGCCCCCGTGTACCAGCCCGAGGTGGCCGCGGACGCGATCGTGCACGCCGCCGAGCATCCGCGCCGTGAGCTCTGGGTCGGGTCGAACACCCCGATCCTCATCACCGGCAACAAGCTGGCGCCCTGGCTCGGCGATCGCTACCTGGCGCGGACGAACGTGGAGGCGCAGCAGACGCCCGACCCGATCGGCCCCGACCGCCCGGACTACCTCTACAGGCCGCTGGGGGATCGTGGCAGCCACGGCCCGTTCGACGACGAGGCGCGTGCGAGCAGCATCCAGCTGGCGCTCGCCAAGCGACGGCGCGCGCTGACGCTGGCAGCGGCTGCGACCGCCGTCGGCGCCGCGGGCACGGCACTCGTGCGGCGCGCGCGTTGATGCGCCTGACGGTCCTCGGGTCCGGCTCACCGCGCCCGGACCCGCAGCGGTCGCAGCCGGCTGCGCTCCTGACGCTCGGCGGCGAGCACGTGCTCGTCGACTGCGGCGACGGCACGATGCGCCGTCTCGTGCAAGCCGGGGTCGACGCCGCGTCGGTGACCCGGGTCGTCCTCACCCACCTGCACTGGGACCACGTCCTGGGCCTGCCCGCGTTCGCCTGGGGCTCGTGGGGCCTCGGACGACGGCGGCTCGAGGTGTGGGGCCCGGCCGGCACGGCGGAGCTGCTGCGCACGACGCTGCAGGCGCCGTTCGCCGACCAGGCCGCGTGGGTGACGACGCTGGGGTGGGATCCGGCGGGGTGGGACGACCTCGAGATCCACGAGGTCGGTGACGGCGCGATCGTCGAGGTCGGTGGAGGGCGCCTGACGTTCGGTCGCGTCCACCACCCGCCGATCGAGGCGTATGGCGTGCGCGCCGAGCACGACGGCGCGGTCGTGACGATCTCCGGCGACACGACCGAGTGCGACGAGCTGATCGCGCTCGCCCGCGACGCCGATCTGCTGCTCATGGACGCCTGCGCGCCCGCGCCCGACCATCCCCTCGCCGGCTTCCACGCGACGCCGGCCGACGCCGGGAGCGTGGCGACCCGCGCCGGCGCCGCGCGCCTGATCCTCACCCACCTGCTGCCGGAGGCGGACCCGGAGCACGTGGCCGGCCAGGCGTGCGGGCGCTACGCCGGCGTCGTCGCGGTCGCGCACGACCTGGACGTGCACGACGTTCCGTAGCGTCCCGCCGGCACGGACGGAGGACGGTCGCTCGGCCGGGTCAGGCCCCGGGCACGTCCACGCGCGTCGCGAGGATGAGCCCGCGGTGCTCGGTCCGGGGATCGCCGTCGCCGATCGTCGGGCCCGCGCACACGAAGAGCGTGCGGCCGTCCTCCCCGCCTAGCGCGACCGCGAACGCGGTGAGCCCCTCCCCCGCTGGCACCACGTCGGTCACCTCGCCGCCCTCGAGCACGCGCACCGCCGCGCCGCCCGCCATGTCGGCGACCCAGATCGCGCCCTCGGCGTCGAGGCAGATGCCATCCGGCGTGACCGCGCCGCTCGCGATCGCCTCGGGGAACCCCGCCGCCGGCTCGGGCGCGAACGCCGCCCATGGACGCGGCGGGCCGAGCCCGCCGTTCTCGCCGACGTCGAAGGCGGTGAGCCGCTGCCCGAGCGTCTCGGCGACGACGAGCGTCCCGCCCGGCGTCATCACGAACCCGTTGGGGAAGTGCACGCCGTCGGCGACGCGGGTCGCCGCGCCGTCCGGATCCACGCGGACGATGCCGGCGGTGCGGACGGGCGCGCCGTAGTCGTAGCCGAACTCGCCGACCCAGGCGCGGCCCGATCGGTCGACGACCATGTCGTTGCACGGGCCACCCGTCAGCGCGGTCAGATCCGCGACCTCGGTGAGCCCTTCGAGGTCGAGCCGCAGCAGCCGCCGGTCGAGCATCGACACGACGAGCATCCGCCCGTCGGTGTCGAACCCCAGCCCCGAGGGCTGGCCCTCGACCTCGCAGACCGTCGTGACGGACCCGTCGGCCTCCACCGCCTGCACCCGCAGCGCGTGGAAGTCGGAGAAGAGCAGCCGCCCGTCGCGCCACAGCGGGCCCTCAGGGAACATGAGGCCGCCCGCGACGTGCTCGAGGGTCATGTCGCCAGGAACTCGAGCACGAGCGGCGCGACGACGTCCAGCCGCTCGACCTGCGGCACGTGCCCCGCTCCGGGCACGATCTCCACCCGCGCGTCCGCGAGCCGGTCGGCGAACTCCGCCGCGTACACGGGCGAGACGAGCCGGTCGTGCTCGCCCCAGACCACGAGCGCGGGCGCCGTGACGCGGTGCAGCCGGCGCGCCAGGCCCTTGTCCGGGATCGGCCACACGAACTTGCCGGTCGCGCCCATCGCCCACACCGCGTCGGCCATCGCGACCGCGAGCTCGTCCGTCGACTCGGGCATCGCGAGCGCCGCCTGCGCCGCGGGGCCGGCCGGGTCGTGGAACAGCACCGCGGGCAGCTCGTCCGGCGTCATCGTCATGTACTGCGCGACCGGCGCGTCGTCGCGCCACAGGCCGATCGGGTCGAGCAGGACGAGGCGCGAGATCGCGGTGCGGCGGTGCGCAGCGACCTCGCAGGCCACCATGCCTCCGAACGACGCCCCGACGAGCGGCACGCT
>Ga0268266_10004815_pt1 | contig 12823 bp, 11 predicted proteins | sample KBSS13metaG_FD_190356 | JGI IMG/M metagenome (GOLD analysis project Ga0268266, IMG submission 190356) | Switchgrass rhizosphere microbial communities from Kellogg Biological Station, Michigan, USA - KBS S1-3 metaG (SPAdes) (version 2) | ecosystem: Host-associated > Plants > Roots > Rhizosphere...
CTGGGCGCGTTTCTCGGCCGGCACCAGCGAGGCCGCCACCAGCATGGCGACGCCGAAATAGGCGCCATGCGGCAGCCCGCTGATAAAGCGCAGCACCAGCATAGCGCGATAGGACGGCACCAATCCGGTCAGGCCGTTGGCGAGCGCAAAGACCAGCATCAATCCGATCAACAAAGTGCGGCGGGCAATCCGCGCCGACAGCACCGCGATCAGCGGCGCGCCCAACACCACGCCCAGGGCATAGGCACTGATCGCATGGCCCGCGGTCGGCGCATCGATTCCCAGATCGCGCGCGAAATAGGGCAGCAGACTCATGGTGGCGAATTCGGTGGTGCCGATGGCGAAACCGCCCACGGCCAGCGCGAAATGAACCAGGTCGGGATGGGACTCGCGGGCCAAAGACATGCCTGGATGAAACGGGTGGGTAGGCAGGAGCTTTGACCATGTTCGCGAAAAAGACGCGAATGGAAAAAGCCCGATCGGCGTCTGGCCGTACAAAGCTAATATGGAATGGTGCCAGAAGAGGACCCACAAACAAGGTATAACACATTGATATAACGTACATATTCAAAATACAAAAACAGAAAGGCCCCCAAAAAGGCCCCCATTGCTTCAGGCCTCATTTTTGAACTTCGCAGTCTCGCAGCTATGTTTCTGGGATGGCGGGGGTAAGTAGTAACTTCAACTTCTTAGCGGCGCACGACGCGCAGCTTGCCCGGTTGGGCGCGCTGGCGGAACGCTATTTCCACGATGACGCTCCAGCCGCACTTATAAAACTTCGCCTGTTGGCGGAGTTTCTGGCGAAGGAGGTGGCCGCCCGCCATGCCGTGCTGCCCTCCCCCCAGGCCAGTTTCGACGACACTCTGCGAAGCCTCAAAGTCCATGGCGTCATTCCGCCTGAAGTGGGTGAGCTGTTCTACCACCTCAAGCGGCTCGGCAACGCAGCTGCGCACTGCAACGCCGGCACCCCCGGCGAAGTATTGACCGCCCTAAAGGTGGCCCGCAACGCGGCCGTCTGGTTCCACCAGACCTACGGCAACGCCCCCAACTTCAATCCAGGCCCCTTCGTACCGCCGGCGCCGCCCGTTGATGCCACCGCTGCACTAAAAGCTGAGGTCGCAGAACTAAAAGCCAAGGTCCGCTCCAGTACCGACGCAGAAGCCAAAGCCCAGCTCGCCCGACAGGAGGCCGAAGCGGCACGCCTTTCAGCGCTTCAAAAGGCCGAGGAGCTTAATCAGGATAGGATCTTCTGGGAACAATACGCGGCCGAAACCGAGAAAGGACTCCGCACCGTAGAGGCGGCCTTGAAAGAGGCACAGAAAGCCGCAGAGGCAGCGCCCGCGCAGCAACTCGATCTGCTTGCCTTCGTGGGCGCTCAGCAAGCTGACAAAATCGAGTTGGATGAGGCCACCACTCGCGTCCTTATAGACGACCAGCTCCGCGCTGCCGGATGGGAGGTGGATAGTGCGGTGCTGCGCTATGCCAACGGCACCCGTCCGAATCCCGCCAAGCCAATCGCCATCGCCGAATGGCCGACCGAGACTGGGCCGGTGGACTATGCCCTGTTCATCGAGGGCCGCTGCGTCGGGGTGATCGAGGCCAAGCGCGAGGTGAAGGACGTTCCGGGTCGGTTGGGACAGGCCAAGCGCTACGCCATCGGAATCAACCTGACCCCGGAGGAAACGCCGCAGGGCGGTCCATGGATCAACGGTAGCGATGTCTTCCGCGTCCCCTTCCTGTTCGTCACCAATGGGCGCCCCTACGTCAAGCAACTCGCCACCAAGTCTGGCATCTGGTTCATGGATGCCCGGCCCAACACCGGCCAAGCCCGCGCGCTGCCTGAATGGTTCTCCACGCGCGACCTCAAAGAGCGGCTCGAGCAGACAACGGATGTCGTCAGAGAACTAGCCGATCACGAACTGGGTGTCTCAGGCCTGCGTCCCTATCAGCGGAACGCTATTACGGCTGTGGAGAAGGCGATAAGCGAAGGCCAGCGCCACATTCTGCTTGCCATGGCAACCGGCACCGGCAAGACCCGCCTGGCCATTGCGCTCATGTATGAACTTTTGGCCGCCCAACGTTTCCGACGCATCCTGTTCCTGGTGGACCGCAACGCGCTGGGCCGTCAGACACTGGACGCCATGAGTACAACCGATACCAGCGGTTTTCTCAAATTCGATGAGGTTTTTCCTGTCGCAGACCTCGTCAAGAAATTTCCCGAAGCTACCGACCGGGTCCAGGTCGCCACGGTGCAGGCGATGATAAAGCGGGTCTTCGATGACCCCGAGGCCGAAGGCCGGCCCACGCCAGGCACCTATGATCTTATCATCGTTGACGAAGCCCACCGAGGCTACACTCTGGATGCTGACCTCCGCGAGGAGGATCTCGCCTTCCGTAGTCTAGACGATTATCTGTCTGCTTATCGGCGAGTGCTGGACTATTTCGACGCTACAAAGATCGCGCTGACCGCAACCCCGGCGCTCCATACCCGAGAAATCTTCGGCCATCCCGTTTTCCATTATTCCTATCGGCAGGCCGTCATTGATGGCTACCTAATCGACCACAGGCCGCCGCGCCGCATTATCACCGCGCTATCGCAGACAGGCATCCACTTCGACAAGGGCGAGGAAGTTAACATCATCGATCCCCGCACCGGGCAAATCGATCTATTCGACCTGCCGGATCAGGTGGATTTCGAGATCAGCGACTTCAACAAGAAGGTTTATACCGAGGCCTTCAACAAGGCGGTCGCCCAGGCCGTCGCGCAGGAGTGCCCACCGGCCCAAACGGGCAAGACCCTGCTTTTCGCCGCCCGTGACGACCACGCCGACATCCTCGTTGCCGCGCTGCGGCAGGCCCTCGCCAATGAATACGGCCCGCAGCCGCATGATCTCGTGGAAAAAATCACTGGCTCCGTCGATCGTCCCATGGACCGGATCAAGGCTTTCAAGAATGATCCCCGGCCCAAGTATGTCGTCACGGTGGACCTGCTCACCACCGGCATCGACGTGCCTGCAATCACAAATCTCGTTTTTGTGCGCCGGGTGAACAGTCGCATCCTTTATGACCAAATGATCGGGCGCGCCACGCGCCTCTGCGACGAGATCGGCAAGGACTATTTCCGTATCCTCGACGCTGTGGACCTCTACGCCAATCTGCAATCCATGTCCGACATGACGCCCGTGGTTGTGAACCCCGCACTCACCTTCTCCACCTTGGTCGCCGACCTCACTAAAGCGCCCGGTGAGGATGACAAGGTCTATGTTCGCGATCAGATTGTGGTGAAACTGCGCCAGCGCCTTCGGCATATCGGCCCAAAGGCCCGGGAGGCGCTCGAGACTGTGTTTGGTCCGCTGGATAAGCTGACCGACCGGCTCAAGTCCGCACCGCCGGCCGACATGCTAGCCTTATTCCAGCAACACACCTCCCTCGCCGCCTCGCTTGATAAGGCGGGGCGAGAGCGACCGGCCGGGGGTGTGCTGATTTCCGAGCATGAAGATGAGCTGATCGAGATTCAGGACGACTTCGGAGGAAAATCCTCGCCGGAAGACTATATTGAGGCGTTCCAGGCCTTTATCAAAAAGAACATGAATACAATCCCAGCCCTTATCGCCGCCACCCAGCGCCCGCGAGATCTAACGCGGTCAGAATTGAAGGAAATCGCTCTACTGCTGGACGAGAAAGGCTTTTCTGAAGCGGCGCTACGGCTGGCCTATGGCCGCGCCCGCAACGCCGACATCGCCGCTCATATCATTGGGTTCGTCCGGCAGGCGGCGCTTGGCGATCCGCTGGTGCCCTATCAAACCCGTGTGGACAACGGGGTACAACGTTTGCTGGCAAGTCGGGAATGGACGCAGCAGCAGAAACAGTGGCTCACCCGAATCGGCCGCGCTTTACGCGAGACCCCGGTGAGCGATCCCAGCCTACTCGCGGAACCCCTGTTTGCCCAACAAGGCGGTTTCCCTCGAATCGACGAAACTTTTGACCACCGTCTTGCCGACGTGCTGATGGACCTCAACGCGGCCATATGGGATAGCACTTCAGCCGCCTGACCACTGGAATTACCATGAATCCTTCTGCCGACCTTGTGAACAAGCTATGGCGCCTCTGCGCACTACTCCGCAAGGATGGGGTCACCTATCAACAATACGTCACTGAACTGACCTACCTGCTGTTCCTCAAAATGGCCTCGGAGCAGAAGGACGAAAGCCGCATTCCAAAGCAGTACCGCTGGAAAGCGCTGACCTCCGCGCCAGAGACAGAGGTGCTCCAGCGCTACCGGCAGGCCCTCATCGACCTCGGCAACGCCAAGAAGGTCGCGGATCGCTCCGTCGTCGCCATCTTCCGAAACGCCGCGACCGTTATCCGTACGCCAGCCAACCTACGTCAGTTAATCGACGCCATAGACGGCCTCCACTGGTTCAGCACCGAGCGCGACGCCTTCGGCGATGCCTACGAAGGCCTCCTGCAAAAGATGGCGGAGGAGACCAAACGTGGCGCTGGGCAGTACTTCACCCCTCGCGTCATTATCCGCACACTTGTCAGCTTGATGAAGCCTACCCCAGGCGAGGTCATCCAGGATCCGGCCGCCGGGACGGGAGGTTTTCTTATCGCAGCGGACCAATTTATGCGCGCCGCGACAGACGGCTATTTCAACCTCTCCCCCAAGAAGAGCGCCTTCCAGCTAAAGGAGGCCCTTCGGGGCCTTGAGAATGTGCCGGATACCTTCCGCCTGCTGCTGATGAACTTGCATCTGCACAATATCGACCCGGACAACCTCCAGCTTGCCGATACGCTCTCTCCTGCCGGATCGCAGCCCCGCTTCAAGAATGCCGACCTGATCCTGACCAACCCACCCTTCGGACCGGCGGGTGGCCCTCCGACCCGCGACGACCTCACCATTACGGATCGTGTATCCAGCTACCAGTTTCCTTTTGTGGAGCATTGTATTCGAGCGCTCAAGCCCGGCGGGCGCGCGGCCGTCATCGTTCCGGACAACGTTCTATTTGATGACGGTAAGGGCAAGGCGCTGCGCCAACAACTGATGAACAGATGCAACCTCCACACCATCCTGCGCCTGCCGACCGGCATTTTCTACGCGCAAGGGGTGAAAACAAACGTGATGTTTTTTACCCGCTCTACCGAGGACGCGCCGCTGAAGGACGCGACCAAGGCGGTCTGGGTTTATGACATGCGGACCGGTGCGCCTGCCTACGGCAAGACCAGCCCAATCTCCGAGACCGACTTCACCGATTTCGTGGCGGCCTTCGGCACCGATCCCAACGGCGAGGCGAAACGGAGCGACCAGGGCGAACAGAGCCGCTTCCGCCGGTTCATGCGAAAGGAGATCCTGGCGCGCGGCGATAATCTCGACATTACGTGGCTCAAGGACACCGGAACCGACCCCGAGGACGGATTGGAAACGCCCGAGGACATTGCAGCAGCCGTCGAAGCCCACTTGGTTGCCGCGCTGGAAGAAGTGCGTGCGCTAGTGGAAGAATTTGGGGAAAATGGGGCCCGCGAAGTTTCGGCGGAGACCGCAACGTGACCCTTCCAATCGGGTGGGCGGACGTTAGCCTTGAGGTCATATGCGAAACGATCACCACAGGCCGACGGCCCAAGGGAGGCGTACGCGGCATTAATGAGGGGGTGCTAAGTCTTGGAGGGGAGCATGTCAGTGCCGACGGACATGTGGATCTGACGACACCTCGCTTTATCCCGCCAAAGTTCGCTGCTGGCTTAGCAGCACCACGGATACTGCCGAACGATATATTGGTGGTGAAGGATGGTGCTACCACCGGAAAAATTGCGCTAGTCGATTCGCGTTTCGAGCATACGGAAGCGTACCCCAATGAGCATGTGTTTGTATGTCGTGCGGCGCCAGGTATAGAAGCCCGTCTTTTGTTTACTTTCCTGCGCTCTGAAGCTGGACGGACGGCAATCCTGAGCGATTTTCGGGGAGCAGCACAAGGTGGTATTAGTAGGGGATTTGCCGACAAGGTGCACATACCTCTGGCACCTCAAGCCGAACAGAGCCGTATCATTGCAAGGCTAGACGCGCTGACCGCTCGTATTACCCGCGCTCGCACAGAATTGAATCGGGTGAAGGCTCTGGCCGAAAAATCGCGAGAAGCCATTCTATCTACAGAATACCAACGGCCGATCACGAATGGGACGGGCACCTTGGCAGTGTCGAAACTTTGCACCTCAATTACAGATGGAGATCATCAGGCCCCGCCGAAATCAATCGACGGTATACCTTTTATTACTATTTCCGCTATCAATGATGGACTCTTGGACTTGTCCAAAGCCACCCGCTTTGTACCCCGATCTTACTTTACCAGTATCAAAGATGAACGTCGCCCACGGATTGGGGACGTGCTTTATTCCGTCACTGGTTCCATTGGCATTCCTGTGCTGGTGCACACCGCGGAAGCTTTTGTTTTTCAGCGCCACATCGCAATACTTCGCCCGGATAAAAGTGCGTGCGATCCGGAATGGCTGACGCTCATTTTGGGATCATCGCAAGTTCGTGAGCAAGCACAATCAGTCGCCACCGGCACCGCGCAGCTCACAATACCGTTGCGGGGCCTGCGTGAATTCATGGTTCCGAATATTTCCTTGCAAGATCAGCGCTTACAAGCTGAGAGAATTGGTTCGGCATTGGCTCATATTGAGCGTTTCCGCATTGAAGCTACACGCGGAACGCACCTGCTTGATCGACTTGAGGCTGCAATCATTACCAAGGCTTTTAGAGGCGAGCTCGTCCCGCAAGACCCGTCAGACGAACCTGCCATCACACTCTTGGCGCAAATCAAAAAGACAGCATCACTAACCACTCGCAGGAAATCAAACGCCGCGAGAAAGCCCGCGAAAACGCATAAATCCCCCAGGGACACCCCCACCATGAAAAGCCGTCAAGACAAAGACGTAAAAGGACAGCGTTATCTCGCCGCCATCTTAGAAAAATTAGACGGCCGCGCCACTGCCGAACAACTGTTCGCTGCATCTGATTTGTCGGAGGTTGATTTCTTCAAGCAGCTCTCAGACGAGTATGATAAGCGCTGGCTTGCCGTTTCCGGCTCAACTGTAGAGATCAACCCATGAGACTGGGCTGGCTGTGGATAGACGGGTTTCGAAACCTGAACAACGTCACAGTTGAGTTCGATGAATCCCGGCTAACGACTGTTCTCATTGGCCAAAACGGTACAGGAAAATCGAACTTGATCGAGGCCCTCACCGCGATCTTTCGCAATATCGATTTGGACGAAGCCCCACCTCCATTTTCCTTCGTGCTGAAATACCAGATAAGAGGTTTCCATGTCGAACTTGGCGGAAGTGTAGGAGAATGGCGTCTCGAAATTGATGGCAAGCCGGTGACGCGCGCACAGTTCCAAAAGCGCAAGACGGAAGCGTTCCCAGACGTAGTGTTCGGCTACTATTCCGGAGGCAATAACCGTCTTGAACATTTGTTTGAGCGCCATCAGCAGCGCTATTACCAGAAGATCATCAAAGATCAGTCCGCCTCAAGGCAGTCTCTAGAGATTGAAGACCGCCGACTCTTTTATTGCCGTCCCGTTCACGGGGTTCTCGCGCTTCTTTCTTGCTTCGCGTTCCCTGACAAAAAGGTAATGGGACTATTGAGGGAAATGCTCGGAATAACGGGTTTTCATTCCGCTATCATTACGCTCCGCGAGCCATGGTTTGCCAAGTCGCAAAAGGCCGACAGCGCAGAGCAGTTGTGGGGTGCCAAAGGTGCGCCCGGGAACACCGCCCGCAAACTTCTCGAAAACGCATTCCTTCCCTTGCAAAGAGACCGTCGCGTTCTCGACGACTATCGAGGAAAGGGCAGTCGGGAGGAGCAGCTTTGGATATTCCTTCGAACTGCTGAAGATCTGAAAACTTTTGCTGCCAACTTCCAGAACGACCTCGATGTCTTCGAAGGCTTGGAGAGCGTCGACATTTCCGATCTCATACGCTGGGTACAAGTCTGGGTAAATCGCGTTGACGACGTTACTGGAGACGTAAGTTTTGGAGAACTGTCAGATGGCGAACGCCAACTGCTCGCCGTTCTAGCATTGCTTCGCCTCTCTCGAAACAAGCACGCCCTGTTCTTGCTAGACGAGCCGGACACGCACTTGAATCCTGCATGGCAACTCAGATACCTGGATTTGATCAAATCGTGGGCGTCAGCCGTTCCCGAACGCTGTCAGTTACTCCTAAGTACCCACAATCCCGTAACTATCGCGGCGCTAGAAAAAGAAGAGATCCGGGTGATGTCTTCAGATGATAAAGGCAAAATAGATGTTAGCGCCCCATATGTTGACCCGCGTGGTATGGGCTTTACGGCGACGCTCACAGAAATATTCGGTCTTCCTAGCACTCTTGATGCGCAAACGCAGGAGGCCATCGACGTCAGAAATTCTCTGGCCCGTATCGATAAGCGAACTGAAGAGCAGGATCGGCAACTCGTCGAGATTAACGACAAGTTGAGTCGGCTAGGCTTTATGTTCGAGGACCGCGAACCGCTTTACCAAGATTTTCTACACGCGATGCGAGATGTACGTTATGCAAACCGGCCACCCATGTCACCTGATCAAGTTCGCCAACGAAAAGAGATCATGAAGCAACTTGTCCAGGGTCTGATGCAACGCAAAGGATCCCCGAATTGATATACGTGAAGCGCGATCCGACACTTATTCCAGGCCCAGTGCTTAAAGTCGCGGAACGGGCTCAATCTCAGCTTGAGGCGCTACCAGCCAACGAGCGAGCGGCATTCATCAAAGCCAAATCCCATGTTTGGAGGGCGTTTGCCCGCTACCTTTCGAAAATGTCTTACGGCAAATGCTGGTATTCTGAGAGCCCAGGCCCGCAATCATTTTTCGACGTTGATCACTTCCGGCCCAAGCTTGAAGCGATACGTTCGGATAGTGAAAAAGACGAAGGCTACCCTTGGCTAGCCTTTTCGCCTGAGAACTTTCGGTATACCGCAAGCAGGTCAAATCGGCCTAGCAAGAATGAGGATACCGAAGAGTTAGACGGAAAAGGTAGTTGGTTTCCATTGCTGCAGGGCAGTCCCAAGGCTTCCTGGGATGATCGTTGTATAGCTGATGAGAAACCCGTTCTTCTTGACCCTGAAAAGCCCGCAGATGTTCGCCTGATCGACATCACCGCGGATGGGAGGGCAGATGCAAGTCGTTTTTGCCTCGGCGCTAACAAGAAGCGGGTGGAAGTTTCCTGCAAATGCTTTGGGCTCAATCTGCCTAGACTGGTATCGGCTCGCAAACGCGCGATGAGAAGCGTGCAAGTGCTTGTGGACACTTATGTGGCGGCTGCCGAACAGGCGGCCCAGTTTCCAGCCATGGAAAACAATGCTGCGTTCGCCCCCCTTTTGAATGAGCTGCAAAATAAGACACATCCACAGGAGCCTTATTGCTTAGCCGCTCGCGCTCAACTTCGGTTAGCCGGCCTAGGCGAGCTCTGCCTGACACCAGAGGCTGTGTAAACTGAGCAAATCGCCCCTGTACAACGCAGTGTGGAAAATTTTATTGGCCGAACCAAGAGCAACATAGAATCACATGGACAAAAAGCAGCAATCGATCGATTTCGAGAAATTTGCTGAAGCCTATCGGAAAAAGCCGACCATCGAAGAATACGTTCGATTGAGGAAGGCCGCCCCTGGCGCTTCCTTTGGAATTTCAACAACGGGCGGACTGGAGTTTGTCTTTGCTCAAGAAGATCAGCTTCGCTCCGCGGGCGTCGACGCTGATACCGTGGTGGCGGCGCTCGATGGTGGAGATCGCGAACAGTCACGTTTAGCGTTGTGTCTACTGGAAAAACTTATCGAACGTAATGCACTGAAGAACAGTGGCGCGTCGCACATAGTCAGCCGCAAAAAAGGGATAAGCGACGCTTTAGTAAACTATCTCGTCGCCCTTATGCTGGATGCGTCCGATTGGAACGACGATAGACATGTCTGTCCTGATTTGATGGTGCTGATTAAACATCAACTTCTCGGGTCTGAATCCGAGCATGAAGTCAAATTGCGAGTGCACGAGCAACGCAGTAACGCTGTTTGGATTGCGGCTCAACTGGTGGCGAGCGGAGAAGTCCCGAGCTATCGCAAGATCGCTCGCGTGTTGGGGGTAGAGCCAAGCACGGTGCAACGATGGTTTGTCGGGAAAGATCTGGCTGCGGAAGTGAAAGAGGTGATGGCTTTGATCAAGGATTTGGGAATGCCGGACCCGAAGAAGCGCGTTGCGGAGTAATTCACGTGCGCAACGCCTACGAATAACTGAGATTGTCTCCACCAAAACCTCAGAATCTTAACGTGGAGACAGACATGACTGCGCATCCAAAGCCTCATGTACGCCGGCTTGAGGAAGGCCCTATCGATAGCATCGGCCTCAGGACAAAGCAGGCCCAGACAATGCTATCGGGGCGAACCGAAATGGAGGCCGAACCTGCGTGTCCATGCGCGCTCTGCCAAGCATGGCCGGAAATCAGTGAGCTGCTTTTCAACTTGGTAGAAGCTTACAACACAGAGCTCGAATGGCGGGACGATGTCATTGAAAGCATTGAAGCTAAAGTCGCTCTACGGCGTACGTTGCCGAAATGCATATGACAAAATATCGGCTCCACATTTCCGCAGGATTTCGACCATGAGCCAAATGCCTGATACGGGATATGTTCGCCTCGCCCAGATCATCGGAAACCGGCGGGCTAAGCCACCAATCCCGGCAATCATCCCCATCAGCAAATCCACCTGGTGGGAAGGAGTAAGGACGGGGCGCTTTCCCAAGCCCGTCAAGCTCGGACTCCGCGTCACCGTCTGGCGAGTTGAGGACATCCGAGCCTTAATCGATAAAGAGGCGGCCTAGTTATGTACACAGACACGCCCAACTCCAGCACCTCCGGGCGCTACACAGACCAGGAGACGCGGCCGCCTAGCGCGAGTGGTTCGGACCCGGAATGCCATGCTATTGGTCGTGTACGGGCTTCCTATTGCTTCTCCGAAGCCTCGTTCACCAACCCAACCGCTGAGGCGACCGATGCGTGAGTTTAGCAAGGTCTGCCCGCAAATCTGGGAATCGAAACGGTTTAGGTCCCTCGCGGATGATAGCGCCCGCCTGGCCTATCTCTACCTGCTTACAAATGGTCACCAGACCAGCGCCGGATGCTATCGCCTCCCCCCTGCCTATGCTTGTGCTGACATGGGGTGGGAGCCCGACCAGTATGACGCGGCGCTCCGGGCCCTATTGGATGCTCAATTGGTGCAGGTGGACTGGGACACCAGCGAGGTATTTATCCCTCGCTGGTTCAAACACAACCCGCCGACCAATGAGAAGCACGCAAAGGGGACTACCCGGTTGGTTGAAAAAATCCAGTCGGATCGGCTGCGGGAGCTGGCCGGGCAGGAGTTGCAAGAGGCGATGAACAAGTGGAGCCCAAAGGTACTGCCACTTAGGCAGCCGCCACGGGTACCCAGATTTGGATAGCCCTTCGATAGCCCTAGCATACCGCTACGATATACAGAGACAGAGACAACAGACCGAAACACAGACCAAGACCAGAGAAGACCCCAGATAGAGAGGGGAGAGCGTGAGAGGGGAGAGTTGGGCCTTGAGGGGGAGCGGATTGAGAGCCCTGCGCGATCCGTCAGCTCCTGGATTTCGTTATGGAGGGTTTTCGTACTTTAATTCAGCGTTCACCCAGTTAGTGCTGTCAATCAACCGGGTTTCTGGGGGTCAATTAGCATCAAATTTGGTGAGGGAGCGAACTAGTTTTGCACAGTCGTCTCGGTTGCCTTTTGTGCGGGTCCATTTGACGACCCAATAGTTTTCTTCTGTCAATTCGCGGGAATTTATTGCTGTCAAATTGGGGGCCGCCAACTTTTTATGGGTCAATTGAGGGGCGTTTCTGCCAGTCAATTTGGCTCCGTTGTTTTTTTCCTGTCAATTGACGTCGGAAAACCTCGACCATTCATTTGCGCTTGAGGTGGATGACTTTAGCCCCTGAGCTGAGCTGGTCGAGATAATCGCTCCACCATTGCGCCATGCGGACCCGCTCGTCCCAATACGCTCCACGGTGATACGCGGCCCGAACGCCATTGTCCTGTCCGTGCGCCAGGGCGCGCTCGATGGCGTCGGGGTTCCATTTCCCAGATTCATTGAGCAGCGTTGAGGCCATAGCCCGAAACCCATGGGCCGTCATCTGATCGCCCTTAAACCCGAGCCTGCGAAGAGCGCCATTGAGGGTGTTTTCCGAAATCGGGCGCTTGGCGGAGCTGAGGGAGGGGAAGATATACCCCTCCCCGGTCGAGTGCATTCTAGCCTCTTGGAAGATCGCTACCGCCTGCCGAGACAGTGGCACTTGGTGCTCCTTTCCCATTTTCATCTTGGAGCTAGGAATGGTCCAAACCGCCTTGTCAAAGTCGATCTCCTGCCATTCGGCGCGGCGGAGTTCACCCGGCCGTACGAAAACGTGCGGCGCAAGCCGAAGGGCCAGGGCGGTAGAGGGCTGGCCGGTGTACCCCTCAATGGCCCGCAGCAAAGCCCCCACGGCGGCAGGCTTCAGGATCGCGGCCCTGTGGGTGACGGTTGGCGTCGTCAGTGCGCCCAGCAGGTCAGCCGCAATATTGCGCTCGCAGCGACCCGTCGCGAGACCATAGCGAAAGACCCGCCCGGCGAATGAGCGCATTCGTCTGGCGGTTTCTAGCTTGTCTTGTTTTTCGACAGCGCGCAGGGCCAGCAGGAGCTCAGGGGCGGTGATTTCAGCGATAGGCCGGCCGCCGATCTTTACCGCCGACAGCTTCAACAACCAG
>Ga0268266_10004816_pt1 | contig 12820 bp, 6 predicted proteins | sample KBSS13metaG_FD_190356 | JGI IMG/M metagenome (GOLD analysis project Ga0268266, IMG submission 190356) | Switchgrass rhizosphere microbial communities from Kellogg Biological Station, Michigan, USA - KBS S1-3 metaG (SPAdes) (version 2) | ecosystem: Host-associated > Plants > Roots > Rhizosphere >...
GTACTGGCTCCCGATGTCCCTCGTCAGCTGATAGTCGGACAGAAATGCGTAGAGGTTCTCGAACGTGTAATCCGCATAGGGATTCGCCGGATCCTTCGGCGCCATGTTCGTCGGAAGGCGCGGCAGGCCCGACGTATGTGTGGCCAGATCCTGGAGCGTGATTGCACGGCCGCCGCGCTGCGGCATCTTGACCTTGGCCGGCAGGAACTTCCCGACCGGATCCGTCAACGCGACCTCGCCACGCTCGACCGCGTCGGCCAGCAACAGCGAGGTGAAGACCTTGGTGATTGAACCGATCTCGAAGAGCGTGTCGCCGTTCAGCGGGCGTGCGTCGTTCCTGGCGGCGCTGCCATAGGCAACGACCCGCCGGCCTGACGGCTCGATCACGCCGACGACAATCCCGACGCTCTGCTTCTGGACGTCGATGCGGTCGACGAGAATCTGGCGGATCGCCGCGTCGGACGGTACCGGTGAACTCTGGGCACGGGCGGCGGAAGAATCGAGGACGGCGAGAACCGCGAGCGCGATCACTGCTCTCTGCATGATGTTCTCCCGAACGCTAGGCTGGCGCCTTTTCGGCCCGGCCACTAGCCGGCCTTTGCGAACTCCGACATCAGCCGCACGCCTTTGGTCTCGGGCAGCGTCCAGACCATGGCGCCCGCGAGCAACGCGAACGGTACCGCCAGCGCGATCCCCGCGCCGAACGTCGATCGCGCCGCGACCATTCCGATGATCATCGGCGCCAGGAACTGAACGCCCCGGGCTGTGTTGTAGATGATCCCGAGCGCGGCCGCGCGAACCGACGTCGGAAACACTTCGTTCAGCAACGGCCCGATGCATCCCCAGTTGCCCTCGCCGAAACCGACCAGCAGCATGAAACCGAATGTCGTGACAGTGTAGCCGCCCGCCGCGTTCCAGCCGAGCGTGATCATCGCCAGCCCGAGGGCCTTGATGACGGAAAACGCGGTGAAGCTGGGACGCCGGCCGAACCGGTCGCTCGCGAACCCGAACGCGATGTAGCCGGCGACCGATCCGATCTGATCCATCAGCAGCAGCCAGGCGACGTCGCCGCGTTGCAGCCCGCGCGTTTCGAGCAGGTAGGTCGGCAGCCAGATCGTCTTGAACCAGTAGGCCGCCATATTGAACGTCGTCACCGAGAGGGCGAGCGCCGTGGTTTTTCGCAGCGCGGGTCCCAGCATCTGGCCGAGCGCCGCGACGTAGCCGAGCCGCTTGTTCACGCCGTCCTTGACGCTCAGCAGCCACACGTCGGACTCGGGCATTTCCCGGCGGATGAACACGACCAGCAGCGCCGGCAGCGCGGAGACCATGAACGCGAGCCGCCACCCGATATACGGCGCCAGGACGTTGCCCATCATCGACGCGAAGAAGCGGGCGAACGCCGACCCGCTTTGCAGATACGAGCCGTAGCGGCCCCGCACCTGCGGCGGCACCGTCTCCCCGACCAGCGCGTGCGCGACGGCCCACTCGCCGCCGACGCCGATGCCGGTGACCGCGCGCGCAATCAACAGCGACCAGAACCCGATCGCCATACCCGAGGCGAGCGTGCCGATGCTGTAGACGAGAATGGTGAGCATCAGCAGCGGCTTGCGACCGAATCGATCCGCCATGGCGCCGCCGATGAACCCTCCAACCGCCGTGAACGCGAGCGGCGTGCCGAGCAGGATCGCCACCTCGTTCGGCGTGAGCGCGAGATCCTTCACGATTGACGTAATCGACGGCGACACGAGAAAGCTGAGGAGGAGCAGATCGTAGAAATCGAAGATCCACCCGATGAACGAGAACGCGAGAATCTTGCGGTGGATCGGGAGGACCGTGGGGCTTTCGCTGAGCAGCGTCATTGGACGCCTATGTTAAGGTAACCGCCACGCAGGATGACAGATCAACCGGGACCAGTCGCGCGCACCGCGCTGGCGCTGACCGACTGGACCGAGCGTTGGGTACCCGACGCGTTCATCTTCGCGCTCGTCGCCACCGTCCTCGTGATCGCCGCGGCGCTGCTGGCGACGCCCGCCACGCTTCTGCAAACCATCGACGCCTGGGGTCGCGGGTTCTGGGACCTGATCCCCTTCACGCTGCAGATGGCCCTGGTGATCATCACAGGCCACGTGCTGGCCACGTCGCCGCCGATGGGCCGCCTCATTCGTACGATCGCCTCGTGGCCGCGTTCGCCGCGCGGCGCCGTGGCGCTCGTCGCCTTCTTTGCGCTCGCCAGTAGCTGGTTCAACTGGGGCTTCAGCCTCGTGTTCAGCGCCGTGCTCGCGATCGAGATCGCGCGGCGCCTGGACGGCGTCGACTATCGCGCCCTCGCCGCGGCGAGCATGCTGGGACTGGGCAGCATCTGGGCGCAGGGACTCAGCGGATCGGCGGCCCTGCAGATGGCGACCCCAGGCGCGCTGCAGCCGGCGATCCGCGACATCGTCTCGCACGGTGGAATCGTGGCCGGCGGCCTGATCCCGTTCCGCCACACGATCTTCTTGTGGCAAAGTTTCGTCGCCATCGCAGTCGAGATCCTCGTCGTCGTCGGCGTGATGTGGCTTGCGACGCCGCCGGCGGCGCGGGCCAGAACCGCCCGGGATCTGGGCATCGACCTCGGCGAACGAAAGACGACGACCGAACCACGAGCAGCGGCGACACCCGGACAGTATCTCGAACTGTCGCCGATTCTGTCGTGGGTCGTCGTCGCGCTCGGCTTGACGTATCTCGCGCGCTACTTCTGGGAGGCGGACGAGCCGTTGAACGCGCTGAATCTGAATATCCTGAACCTCGCGTTCCTGCTGCTCGGCTTTCTGCTTCACGGAACGCCGGCGCGACTCATGCGGGCGGTGCAGGACGCGACACCCGCGGTGTGGGGCGTGATTCTTCAGTTTCCCTTTTACGCCGGCATCGCCGGGGTCATCACGGCAACGCACCTGAACGAACAGGTGGCCAACCTCTTCGTCCGCGTCTCGACCCCGGCAACATTTCCGCCGCTCGTGGCGCTCTATTCGGCCGTGCTCGGCGTGTTCGTGCCTTCCGGCGGATCGAAGTGGGTGATCGAAGCGCCGTACGTCATGGCGGCCTCGCACACGCTGCGCGTCCACCTGGGTTGGGTGGTGGCGGCCTACGATCTCGGTGAGGCGCTCGCCAATCTCGTGCAGCCGTTCTGGATGCTGCCGATGCTGGGACTGTTCAAACTCGGCGCACGCGACGTCATGGGCTACACCATCGTCGTCTTTCTCGCGTTGACTCCGGTGGTCCTCTTCCTCGTCACGCTGCTCGGACTGACCCTGCACTATCCTTTGTAGAGCACGGGAAGTCGCATCCGTCCGGCATGTCCACACGTCGCGCACAACGCCGCCAGAAGCCTCCTCCGCCCGCGGTCCCGGCGCGGCCAGCACGCCGCCTCTGGTGGCGCATCGCCGTGCTGATCGCTGCCGGCGCGGCGGTCTACGCCAACAGCATCGACCATCCGTTCATCTTCGACGACAGCGTCTCGGTCCTCAACAACACCAGCATTCGCCGTTGGTCGAGCCAGGTGTTTGGCGCCGCACGTGAGGTACCGACCGCCGGCCGGCCTCTGGTGAACGCGTCGATGGCCGTCAACTACACTTTCGGCGGCCTCGACGTGCGCGGCTATCACTTCTGGAACATCGGTATCCACCTGCTGTGCGCGGTGATGCTGTTCGCGCTCGCGCATCGGACGCTGCTCCAACCGCGGCTGCCGGAGTGGCTGCGGCAGAGGGCGCCAGACCTTGCGCTGGCCATCGCGCTCGTCTGGAGCGTCCACCCGCTCACGAGCGAAGTCGTCGACTACATGACGCAGCGCAGCGAATCGATGATGGCGCTCGCGTACCTGGTGACGATCTATGCCGGAAGCCGCGCCATCGGGTCGCGCCGGCCCAGTGCATGGCAGGCACTCGCCGTCGCGGCCTGCGGCGCGGGGATGGCATGCAAGGAGTCGATGGTGACCGCGCCGGTCGCCGTCGTGCTCTACGATGCGACGCTCGTCTTCGGATCGCTGAAACAGGCGCTCGCGCAACGCTGGCGCTTCTACGGCGCGCTCGCGTCGACCTGGCTGATCCTGGCTGCGTTGCTGCAGACCGGCGCGCGCGTCTACTCCGCGGGCTTCTCCACGAGCGTGTCTCCGTGGACCTACCTGCTGAACCAGACGGTCATGATCGTGCGTTACCTGAGACTCGCGGTCTGGCCGACGTCGCTCGTGGCCAACTACGGCTGGCCGCGATCGCTCACGCTCGCTGACGTTCTTCCCTACGCGCTCGTCGTTCTCGTGTGTCTCGCGCTGACGGCGGTTGCTTTGTGGCGGCGGCCTGTGCTCGGCTTCCTGGGCGCCTGGTTCTTCCTGACGCTGGCGCCGACGACGAGCATCCTTCCCATCGCCACGGAAGTCGGCGCCGAGCGGCGCATGTACCTCCCGCTCATGGCGCTGGTCGCTCTGGCGATGATTGGTCTCACATGGGTCGGACGTCAGCGACCGCGCGGTCCCGCGAGCGTCACGATAGTCGCAGCGATCGTGGCGATTGCCCTTGGCGCGACGACAGCGGCACGCAACCGGGAATATGAGACGCCGCTCGGTCTGGCCGAGACCGTGCTGGCGCGCTGGCCGTCACCGTCAGCTGAGGCGTCCGTCGCGCAGGAGCTGGCGGTCGTCGGGCGTCACGACGAGGCGATCGCGCGCCTGCGGAACGTCGCTCCCCGCTTCTCGCGCGCCTACTATCACCTCGGCGGCGAGCTGTTCAACCAGGGACGAACCAACGAAGCGTTGGCGTCGCTCGAGCAGTTCGTTCGACTCGAACCAATGCTCGCGGAAGTGGTTTCGGCGCGCACCATGATGGGCCGCGCCTTCATGCTCCAGAAGCAGTGGCCGCAGGCCGAGGAACAGCTGCGGCTGGTTCTCTCGATGACCGGGGCTCGCGACCAGGCGCACGCGACGGCACTCGGATTCCTCGCCGATACGCTGTTCGCTCGAGAGAATTTCGCGGCGGCGCGGACCGCTTACGAAAGCTATCTCGAGTTACGCCCGGACGATGCAGGGGCGGTGACCAACCTGGCAGTCTCGCTGTCAGCACTCGGGAAAGTCGATGAGGCAGTGTCGATGTTTCGCCGTGCCGTCCAGATGAATCCAGGGGACGAGCAGGCGCGCCGCAACCTGGCGATCGCACTGGAAGATCAGGCGCACGCCAGAGGACGTTGATTTCTGTTCAACTAGAAACGCGGCGAACGGCCGGCAGCAGCATAGGCGGCGGCGAGATTTTTCTGAGCGGCCGCCGATGCGGGCTGCAGCCGCACGACTTCACTGAATTCGTGGATCGCCTCGTCGAACCGGCGCTGGGCCAGCAGCACGTTGCCGAGATTGTTGTGGGCGTTGGCGTATTCAGGATCGATCCGCAGCGCCTGCCGGTACTCCGCCGCCGCTTCATCCAGACGCCGCGCAACGGTGAGCGCGGTGCCGAGGTTGTAGTGCGCCACCGCTGACTGCGGTTTCAGCCTGAGAGACGTCGTGAAGTGCTCGATCGCGCGGTCGCTCTTGCCCAGTTCCAGATACAGGAGCGCCACGTCGTCGTGCAGCCCGGTGTCATCGGGATGCTTCTCGATCTCGGACTCGTATCCCTTCACATCCTCGGCGGCCACCTTCGGCCGGAAGTCGCGGCTGAGGCGATTCAGATCGTCGTCGGTGTGCGGAAGCACCTGCAGCCAGAGGTCGCCCATTTCCTCGGCGGATCGCTGTCCCCAGCGCGCGCGAATCGGCGGCCGTTGCGGATTCCGTTCGTTGCTCGCCGAGTTGTCGTAGGTGTAGCGCATCGACACCGTCGTGCCTTTCGGCAGGCTCAATGGCGTGACGAAGCGATAGACGTGCTGCCATCGAAAATCCCAGTCCGCGATGTCGATCAACCGTTTTGTCGAACCATCGGGCAGCGTTGCCTCGCCTCGCACATCGCGGGCCCGATAGTGCGCGTGCGGCTGGACCGCTTCCACGTCGACGTCGACCGGCAGCGTGTAGGAATCGGTGATGACGTACTTCGCGTCTTCAGCGGGGATATCGATGTCCTGCCGCCCGAGGCGCAGCATCGCCGGCGTTCGCGTCGGCGGCGTGTCGCCGAAATAGAGACCGATCGACGGCGCGACCTGCTCCGCTTTCCCGCTCGGCTGCATGTGCAGTTCGACGACGAGGTCGGTGTTTCGTTCGAGGCGCCATGCGAGATCGGGGGGAAGCAGCGGAGCAACCTGACCCGGCGTCCATCCCAGAAAATGGCCGTCAGGGTAGGTTGCCGTGCGGGCGATCAGGCCGTCGTAGCCCGGACCTGGCCCGGCTTCGTCGAGCCTCCGCGAGACCGACGTCGTGTCGATACGGATGTTCGCGTGATGGACGACTTTCGGGTTGCCGGGTCTGAATTCGAGACCGCGAACGAACCGCGCCGTCTCGACGGGTATGGGCAAGACGAAGATCCGGAAGGCATCGGTCCCCTCGGCGGGCAGAGTGTACGGCTGCTTCAGCGTGATGACGAGATCGGGCTTCCCGAGCTGCCAGCCGTCCACCCAGTCGCGAGGCGGCGGCAGATCGCGCGGATCGCCTTCCGGAGCACCGGCCTCCAACCATCTGCGAAGCAGAAGAATTTCGCGATCGGCCAACGGGCGCTGACCCACGAAGGGCCCATCCGCGGGATCGGCTTTCCAGGGTGGCATGAAGCGATTGGCGGTGACCGTCGCGATCTGGCCCGCGTGGCGCTTCGCGTCCGCATAGCTCAGGAGCGTAAACGGCGCCGACCCTCCTGTGTGATGGCACATGCCGCACCGGTCGGCGAGCAACGGTGCGACGTCCCGCGAATACGTCGGGGGCGCAAGCGTTTCAGATGAACGTGATTGCGTCGCGGCGCTCGGCTGCACGACTCGCGTTCCTTCAACGAGCAGCGCGACGAACGCGACGACCATCGCGCTTTTCATCTCGCGAGGTCCGATATGAAACACCCGACCGCCTGCGTGGTCGCATGCGGCGCGGGCTTGCCACCAGTAATCGCGGTCAACGCATCGAACAGATCGCGCGTGGTCGGCGCGGGACGCTCACGCCCGAGGTCGACGAATCGATCGTCGATTCGTCCTCGGTACGCGACACGGCCACCGACGACCACCGCTGCTTCGGGCGTGATGGTCGCGCCGGTGAACTTTGCGAGCGCCTGCGTTGGATCGCGAACCGCGTCGAAGGCACCGCTGTACGAATACGCCGCCATGTGTTCCCGGATAGCCTTCGCATCGTCGGCCGAACTCGGATAGACGAGCCGGAACACGACGCCTTTCGGCGCAAAAGCATCAGCGATGCGGCGGAGCTCCGGCGCATACCGGTTCGAAACGGGACAATCGGTGCTGGTGAAGACGAAGACGATCGCGGTCGTGCCGGGCGGTGCCTGCATCGCGTCGACCGGCGCGCCGGAGAGCGCCTGAACAAGGATGGCGAACAGCGCCAGGAACGGCACGGATCGATGGTACACAAAAAAAGGGCTAAGGGCTGAGGGCTCAGGGCACCAACGCCCTGAACCCTTTTGCCCTAAGCCCTCGACCCTCAGCCCTATGCGGTTCTTACCAGGTAATAACCGCGCCGAGGCGGATGATGCGGCCCTGCAGAATCGAGCCCGGCTGCAGGTAGGTGCCGGCCGATCCCCGAGTGACCGGGGTCGTCAGCGCGGCGTTCGTCGTCGGCGAGAACGTCGTCGAACGCACGGTGAAGTAGTCGTCGGAATTCAGCGCGTTGAAGATGTCGATCTTCGGATCGAGCTTCACGCCGGCGACGGTGATGCGCTTGCTGAACGACAGGTCGAGCTGGTTGACGCGCGGCGTCAGCAGCGTTCCGGGCGCGTCCAGCGGTACCGTGAACGTTCCCGAGTTGATCCCCGCCGGCACCACGCGCGCGCCGACGACGCATCCCTGCGAGGCCGAGTTGCCCGGGCAGACCGTGTAGTTCGTCGTGCCGGTGACCGTCCACGAGGTGGCGACGCCGCTGTACGAGGTGAAGTTCGGAGCGCCCGCGCCGCCGGCCGTCAGGGCCGACGTGCCCAGGATGTAGCCGGGCAGCGCCTGGAACGACGCCGCCGCGGTGATGCCGTACCAGGGCAGCGGGAACGTGCCGGCCAGCTTGAACTGGGTGCGCCACGGAATGCCGCTGTTGGTCTGGTCGCAGTAGTTGACGCCGCCGATGGTGACCAGGAAATTCGGGTTGGTCGCCGCCGCCGCGCAGGTGTTGGCGATCGTCCGGTCGGTCGCGGTGCCGCCGAAGAGACGTGCCCCGTGAGGCAGCCGCGCGTTGAAGTTGAACTCGAACGCGTTGTACGACTGCTTGACGTTCGAGTCGTTGGTATCGACGTTCTGCACCGCCCCGGCGACTGCCGTCGAGACCGTGTCGTACATCGTGATCGCGCGGCCGTCGATCGGGCTGAAGACCGTCACGGCCTTGTAGCTCGGGTTGGTCACGACGCCGTTGGAGTAGGTGCCCGGCCGCAGGATGTTATTGCGCTCCCACGAATTCCTCGCGTCGTTGTGGAACCACTCGCCGCTGACCGAGACGCCGCGCATGACTTCGTGCGTGGCGCCGACGTTGAACTGGTCGACGTAGGGCCGGGTCAGGTTCGGATCCGGGCTGGCCAGTGAGATGACACCGAAGTTGGCCGGAACGCTGGCGAAATTGATCTCGCAAGTCGGATCCGCGAAGTTGCAGCGATTCGAGCCCTGCGCGATGTCGTCGCCGTTCTTGTCGGTCCACGGCGCGGTCGTGGTGATGTTCACGCCGTTCGCCGGGTCGTAGAGCGACGCCAGCGTGGTCGTGGCCGCGACACCGAACCGGTTGTAGCCGAAGCGGACCGCGGTCTTGCCGTTGCCCATCAGGTCATACACGATCGATGTGCGCGGCGAGAACGACTTCCACGTCGGCATCTGGATGTCGCCGAACGCCGGGATCGTCGCGAAGCGGCCGGTCTGCGCCTGCTGGCCGGTGACCTGCTCGCTGATGTACTCGTAGCGGCCGCCCAGAGTGATGGTGGCGCGCTTGAAGGTGAGCACGTCCTGTCCGTAGAAGCCGAGGTTGGCATTCAGCTTGTCCTGCCACACGGTCAGCGGAGAGGTCGCCAGGAGCGTCACGGTCGACGGAACCGGAAGACCGGTCGTCGCGCTGGTGGTGTAGTTCTGATAGAGATCGGCGTTGGCGCGCAGGTTCTGGTTGTACGGCCCCCACGAATCCTGGAAGCCGACCTTGAACGCCTGCGATCCGGTGATGTACGACGCCGATGCCTGCATGTTGTAGCGATCGGGGTAGCTGCCGTACTCCGCGGTCGACGCGGTGTTGGTCGAGCCGCCCGCGTCGACGTTGCGACGCGCGTTCGAGAACCACGCGGCGCTGCCGTACGGCTGTTCGACGCCGTCCGCGTACAGGTTGTTGTAGCGTTCGAGGTTGCTCGAGAAGCCGCCTTCGAGCATGAACTTGCTGGTGACCGTCGAGGTGTACTTCAGCATGTTCGTCGTGTAGAGCGGCGAGTTCCACCGCACCGACGAGGTCGTCTGGTCGTCGCCCGGATTCATCGCCGCGCCGCGAACCTTGTGGATGCGGTCGTAGTAGCCGGCCAACTTGTTGCGCGGGCTGATCTGCCACGTCATGCGCGCCAGGCCGCTGTATTGGTGCTGATCGTCGGTGCCCTGCGGGCAGAGCGAGCCGCCGCGGCCGGCCAGCGCGTTGGCGCAGGCGAGAATCCCCGCCTTGGTGCCGTCCGAGACGTAGGTGTTGGCGATCGGCTTGTTGACGATGAAGAAGCGGACCGACCCGAAGTACCACAGCTTGTCCTTCATCACCGGGCCGCCGAAGGTCGCGTTGGTGTCGTTGTAGGTGCCGATCTTGTCGACGGTCTTGACGCCGTTCGCAGCAAGGAAGTCGCTCAGGTTATTGCCCTGCATCTTGCTGGTCTCGTAGCCCTGGAACAGCGAGCCGCTGACGCGGTTGCCGCCCTCGCGCGGGATCATGTTGATCTTCACGCCGCCGGTCGGCGAGTCGACCGTGCCGCCGCCGGTCTGATAGACCATTTCCTGGTTGCCGGCGTCGTTCGTGTAGGTCTGGATCGCGCCGTCGCCCTGCAGACCGTTGATGATCATGCCGTCCATCATCAGCGAGGTCTGCGCGGCGCCGAGGCCGTGCACGGTGAAGTAGGTCTGCTGCATCGCCTGCGAGCCGCCCACGTCCGGCGCCGTCAGCGTGACGCCGACGACGAGCTGTCCGACGCCCTGAATCGTGTGGGCCGTCGGCACCGCGTCGAGCACTTCACGGGACAGGACCTGTGCCTTGGAGTTGCTCTGCACGTCGACGACGGGTGACTGGCCGGAGACGGTGACGGTCTCCTCCATCGCGCCGACTTTCAGATCCGCGTTGATCGTCGAGGTGAAGTTCGAGGGCAATTCGACGCCGTCGCGCTTGACCGCCGAAAAACCAGGAAGGTTGAAGGTGATGGTATATGTGCCTGGACGAAGATTTTCAATGCGATAAAGCCCGTTGGCGTCGGTAGTGACCGACCGTACTTTTTCGATCAGCGCCGGGCTGCTCGCTTCCACTGTCACGCCTGGCAACACCGCGCCCGTTGCGTCCTTCACGACGCCTGCAAAGGCGCTTTGCGCGCGCGCGGTCGCGGGGAGTGCAAGACACCCCAGCGCCACGGCGAACAACATTGCTATACGACTTCTCGTCATGCCCAATCCTCCTCAGTCGACAGGTCCGACAGAGATTCAGCTCGCTTGGAGGATATGGCGCATTCTTGTAGGAATCTATAGAGAAATTGCAATCGTGGAGGGGTTTCGCGCTCCAGATTCCGGAAATTGGATCGTCAAGGCACGCGCAGAGCTTGTCCCTTTTGATACAAGTCCACGCGTTGTCGGAATTGCGCAGCGACCGCTGACTGACCCGCGGCGGACGCGAGTGCAATTCCGTCCCGCGCGGTTCGGACCGCGTCATCGTACCGGCCGAGAGCGGCGTAGGCCGCGCCGAGCGCATCAATCGCGATGACATCCTGGTGACGTGTCGCCTGGTCGGCGCGCTCGGCAAGACGCAAGGCATCGGCAGGATTGCGCAGCGAGGGATCCGACGCGGTCGCGCGGATCCACGCGAGTCCGGCGAGCGCCTGAACATTGTCATCCCTGAGGGAGAGCGCTTCCGAAAACTGGCGGGCCGCCTCGCCCGTCTGCCCCTGGTTGGCGAGCAGCCGACCGAGGTTCGTGTGCGCTTCCACGTTGTCGGACCGTAAGGCGACTGCGCGCCGATAGTGCTCGAACGCTTCGTCAGACTTTCCGCTGATCTGCAGCAGCGCCCCCAGATTGTTGTGTGCCTGCGCGTAGTCGGGATCGATCCGCAGCGCTTCCCGGAACGCCGCGATCGCCTCGTCGCGCCGCCCGCGGGCCGACAGCGCGAAGCCGAGATTGTACTGAGTGGGGGCGGACGCTGGATTCAGCCGCAGCGATTGCGTGTACTCGGCAATGGCCTCGTCGAGCCGCCCCCCGTCCAGATACAAGCTCGCCACCGCATCGTGACGCAGCGGATTGTCCGGGTCGGCGCGCAGCATCTTGGTGTAGGCAGCGAGATCCTCCGCGTTGGCCTTGCGGCGGAAGTCGGCGGTGAGAATCGGCTCGTCGGAGACCGCGCGTGGAATGACCTGAATCCAGAAGTCTCCCATTTCGTCCGACGTGTTCTGGCCCCAGACGATGCGCTCCGGCGGATGATGCGGATTGCGGGCATTCGCGTCCGAGTTGTCGTAGCTATAACGGATGGACAGCGTGGTCCCTTTCGGCAGGACGAACGGTTCGGCATAGCGATACACGTCCTGCCAGCGGAAATCCCAATCGTCGATCGCGATGAGCCATCGCGTGGTCCCATCGGGAAGATCAGCCTTCGCTTCCATCTGGCGCGCGAGGTTGTGCGCGTGCGGCTGGACGGCCAGTACCTCCACGTCCACCGGCAGGCGATACTGATCGGCGACGACATATTGTTTGTCGCCCGCGGCGATGTCGATCGTTTCGCTGCCAAGCCTCAGTCCGACCGGTGTCCGTGTCGGCGCCTCCGACGTGAAGAAGAAGCCGACCGACACGCTGACGCGTTCGCGCTTCCCTGTCGGCTGAAGGTGCAGTTGGACGACCAGATCGCTCCCCGGCTCGAGCCGCCACTGCGTTCCGTCGGGAACCGCGTGCGGCGCCTGGCCAGGCGTCCACCCGAGCAACTGACCCTCGGGATAACGCGCGTCACGCTCCATGCTGCCGGCGTATCCGGGATCGGGATCGCGCAGATCGAGCTGGCGTGACGACCGCGTGCGATCGACGCCGAGGTTCGCGTGATGCACGACGCGCGGGTTGCCGGGATGGAATTCGATCGCGCGCACGTAGCGCGCCGCCGTGACCGGGATCGGCATCACGAACGTGCGGAAGACATCGGTACCGTCGGCGGGAACGGCAAAGTCTTCCGGCATCGTGACCACGAGGTCCGGACGTCCCATGCGCCAGCCGGCACTCCAGTCGGGCAATGGCGCCAGCCGCGACGCGTCGCCTTCGGGCGCGCCGCTCGCGAGCCACTGCTGGATCAGACGCAGTTCCTCGTCGGTCAAGCGGCGCGAGCTCTGGAAATCGCCCTTGCCCGCGACCGGCTTCCACGGCGGCATGAGGCGCCGCGCGGTCACGTCCGCGATCTGCGTCGCGTGGCGCCGCACGTCCTCGTACGTGATCAGGCTGAAGGGTCCAATCTCGCCCGGCCGATGACAGGTCGCGCAGCGATTCCAGATGATGGGCGCGATGTCTT
>Ga0268266_10004819_pt1 | contig 12815 bp, 15 predicted proteins | sample KBSS13metaG_FD_190356 | JGI IMG/M metagenome (GOLD analysis project Ga0268266, IMG submission 190356) | Switchgrass rhizosphere microbial communities from Kellogg Biological Station, Michigan, USA - KBS S1-3 metaG (SPAdes) (version 2) | ecosystem: Host-associated > Plants > Roots > Rhizosphere...
GCATCATGGCGCGGTCGAGATTGATCCCGATGTCGGCCGGCGACAGGCGGAGCGCATCGGTCATCGCCGCCAACGCCTCGTCGAACCACCCTTCCACCGCCAGCGCGCGGCCGAGCTCGGTATGGGTAGCAGCGTTGGCGGGATCGGCGGCGACCGCTTGGCCGAAAGCGTCGATCGCCTCCTCGATCAGGCCTTCGTCGACCAGGATGCGGCCCTGCGCGTCAAGGCATGCTGCCAGCAGCAAGCGCGCGTCGTTATTGCCGGGATCGGCTTCCAGAAGCGTCCGGCAGAGAGCGGCGCACTGGTCCAGTCGTCCGGCTTCGAAATGTTCGCGTGCGGTTCCGATCGTCTGCATAACTGCCCGGCTAAGTTGTTCAGCGGGCGGCGTTCCAGATCTGATGAACGCCCACCACCACGTATTCTACGGCGACGGCGGCCAAAAGGATGCCCAGCAAACGTGTTGTGATGGCGACGATGGTCGGCCCGATGATCCGGCCCAGCCGGTCGGCGGCCAGGAAGGTGACGAGGGTGGTCAGCAGGACCGCCAGGATCGCCACGAGCACGATGCCCTGCTCGACCATCTCCCCCTTATGGCGGCTGGTCAGCAGCAGCGCCGAGGTGATTGCGCCCGGACCGGCGATCAGCGGGATGCCCAACGGAAAGATGCCGACATCCTCCGGCTGGATATCATCGGAGACGGTCTCGACCGCCTCCTGCCGGCGGGCGATCCGGCGCTGGAACATCATCTCGATCGCCAGCATGAAGAGCAGCGCCCCGCCTGCCGCGCGGAAGGCCGGCAGCGAGATGCCCAGCGCCCCCAATATTCGCTCGCCACCCAGCGCGAACAGCATCAGGATCGCGGCGCCCACCGCGACGCCGCGCACCGCCAGCCGCCGCTTGTCGCGCCGCGTCATGCCGGAGGCGAGCCCGTTGAAGATCCCGATCAGCCCGATCGGGTCGATGATCACGAAGAAGGTGATGAAGCTGTTGATCGCCAGATCGAAAAGCGGGGAGATGGGCGGCATGCGATTTACGCTCCTTGCCAGCCGCAGGCGGCCAGCGCGTCCAGCATATGCGGCGGCGGCGGCGCGGTGACGGCAATCGGGTCCTTGGTCGGGTACAGCGGGACGACGACGCCGCGCGAATGCAGGTTCAGAGGCACGCCCTCCTGCGGCCGGCCATAGACCGGGTCGCCCAGGATCGGGCAGCCGATGGCGGCGGCATGGACGCGGATCTGGTGGGTGCGGCCGGTGCGCGGGAGGAATTCGATCCAGCTGAGGCCGCCCGCGCTGCCCACCACCCGATAATCGGTGATGGTCTCCAGCCCCGCCGGATCGGGAAACATGCGCCAGTGGTCCTTGCGCGTGACCTTCAGCAGCGGCAGATCGATCCGCCCCTCGGCCTCGCCGGGCGTGCCCTCGACGATGGCCCAATAGGTCTTCTCGACCCGTCCGTTCTGGAACAGCTTGCCCAGCCGGGCCAGTGCCTTGCGGTGCCGCCCCAGGATCAGGCAGCCGCTTGTGTCGCGGTCCAGCCGATGGGCCAGCGCCGGCAGGCGGGGCAGGCCGAAGGTCAGCGCGGGGAAATACTGCTCCAGGTTCGCACCCCCGCCCGGCCCTTGATGCACCGGCACGCCGGCTGGCTTGTCGATCACCAGCATCATGGCGTCGCGGAACAGCACCCGCTCGACCAGGAAGTCGGCTGGAAAGGCTGCAGTCTGGGTTCTGGCGGGGAAAAGCGGCACCGGAATTGTCTAATCCTCGGGTCATTCCCGTTCAAGACCGCCGGGGTGCGCGGGGATTACGATGGTATCGCCAGGATGCCTTGCCTGCCACATCGAGCCACGGAGCCTAGGTTGCAGCGCGATCCCGATTCTTCCCGGAAATACGGTCTTCCGTCGTTTAGCGATATAGGCACGCTCGTGCGCTTGGCGGTCGTCGGTGCCCTGGCGCTGGTGTTTGTCGTGGCATTCGCCGCGGCGGCGGGGTGGCTGTCGCCAGGGCGGCTGACCCAGGATCGGATGATAGCGGCTTTCACCCAGGTGAACGGTCCTCATCCCGGTTTCCGCCGCAACCATGCCAAGGGCGTCTGCGGCACCGGCACGTTCGAGAGCAACGGCAACGGTGAGCATCTGTCATCGGCGACAGTGTTCAAATCCGGCCGGATGCCGGTGGTCGCCCGCTTCGCCTTTGCCGGAGGCCAGCCCTTCGTTACGGACGGCCCCGGCATCGTGCGCAGCCTGGCGATCAGCTTCCGCCCTCCGGGTGGGGAGGAATGGCGGACCGGCATGATCGACATCCCGGTCTTCCCGGTTCGCGATCCGCACGTGTTTTATGAGCAGCTGGTCGCCGGGGCGCCCGATCCCGCGACCGGCAAGCCCGACCCGGCCAAGATGGAGGCCTTCCGCGCCGCCCATCCTGACATCGCCCGGACAACCGGCATCATCAAGCAGCACCCGTTTTCTTCCGGCTTCGGCGATGAGACCTATAACGCCCTCAACGCCTTCCGCTTCGTCAGCGCCACAGGCGCGGTGACGCCGGTCCGCTGGTCGGTCGTGCCGGAAACGCCGTCGACGCCACAGCCGCAGGATCAGGGGGCGGACCGGGGCAAGAATTACCTGTTCGACGAGCTGATCGCCGCCGTCGGCCGAGGCCCGCTCCGCTGGCATCTCGTCGTGACGCTCGGCCACCGGGGCGATCCGACGGATGACGCCACGGTCCCCTGGCCGGACGCGCGCGAGCATGTCGATGTCGGCACCGTGACCATCGACCGTATCGAGGCCGAGGCGCCGGGTAATTGCCGCGACATCAATTATGACCCGCTGGTGCTGCCCGCCGGGATCGAACCGTCCGACGATCCGCTGCTCAGCGCCCGGTCGGCGGCCTATTCCGAATCCTTCCGGCTCCGCGCCGGCGAACCCAAGACGCAGAGCGCGGTCCAGGTCGGCGCCGAGGGAGGCAAGTGATGGCGCCAAAGATCGTCAATGACGTCTTCCCGCCCTTCTCCCGCATCCTGCACTGGCTGATGGCGGTGATGATCCTGGCGATGCTGCTGATCGGCATCGCCATGGTCGCGGCGCTGGACGATTATCACCGGCTCGTGTCGATCCATAAGCCGCTGGGCATGCTGATCCTCGTCCTGGTCGCGGTCCGGCTCATCAACCGGCTGTTCCAGCCACCTCCGCCGCTGCCGGCGGCCATGCCGGCGTGGCAGCAGATCATTGCCCATGCCTCGCACTTCGCGCTCTACGGGCTGATGTTCGCCCTGCCGATGGTCGGCTGGGGCATGCTGTCGGCGGCGCGCTATCCGATCGTGCTGTGGGGCCCGCTGCAATTGCCGCCGATCCTGCCGCACAGCCTGCCGCTTTATACCGTGCTGCGCGATGCGCACACGGTGCTGGCCTATCTGCTGTTCCTCACCTTCCTGGCTCATTTCGCCGCCGCGATGATGCACGCCCTGATTTATCGCGACGGCGTGTTCCAGAGCATGGCGTCATGGCGGGGGCGTGCTACACGCCCAGCCGATCCCCCATCCGGCGCAGCCAGCTGATCGTCGAGAATTCGTCCTCGACGAACAGCGCCAGCGCGGCCTTGGTCTCGACATCCTCGGCGATGGCATCGCCGAACGCACGGATCGGCCGGGTCGTCACCGCCGCGTCGCCGATGAAGTCGTTGAAGCGCTTGAGCTTGACCGTGTCCGCCACGTCCGGATCCACCAGGCAGGCGGCGAGATCCGACCCCTTGGGATCGTTGAGCTCTGCCCGGCATTCGCGCCCCAGATCCTTGAGCCGCCGTTCGAAAATCCGCGCGTGATAGGCCTCTCGCTCGGCGATGATCCGCAGGCCGCCGCGCAGCTCGGGTATCTTGCATTGGTCGGCCCAGACGCCGAACAGCATCCCGCCGGCGGCCTCCTCGACCCGGAACCGGTCGATGACCTGCGCGATGGCCTCATGCTCGGATGCGTACGTTCCGCCGCAGGCCTGGAATCCGCCGTCAGCCATGTTGTCCTCCCCGCAATCGCTTTGGGCCGATGGTAAACTCCGCGGCCCGGTTCGGAAAGAATTGCTATCTTCTTTCCATTGCGCCCCGCCGCCCGCTGTGCCCTAATCGCCGGCATCGAATGACCGCCGGTTCAGGCGGCAGACGCATCGGAAAATGGGGAAGAGTTCATGACGGCCGTGTCCGAAGACAGTCATTCATTCTTGTTCCGGGCGCTGCGCATGATCGTGCTGCTGTCGGCGCCGGTGCTGGCCGGCATGGTACAGCTGGCGGTGATCCCGGCCCAGACCGGCATGGCCGCCCATTTTTCCGCCCTCGGCATCGACGGCGCCTTCGCCGCGCAGAATGTCATGACTATCGCCGCGCCTGCGATGGCTTTCGGCGCGCCGCTGATCGGCTGGCTGTCCGGCCGGCTGGGCAAGCGCAACACGATGCTTGCCGCGGTGCTGATCTACGGCCTGTCGGGCCTCGCCGGCGCCTATGCGCCCGATCTTTACACGCTGCTGGCCTCGCGCCTGATCCTCGGCATCGCCGCAGCCGGCTATATCACCATCTCGGTCTCCTATATCGGCGACTACTATCCGGGTGAGGGCGCGCGCGACCGGCTGCTCGGCTGGTATGCCATCGTCGGCGGCGGCGGGTCTCTGGTCGTGCTCTATGTCGCCGGCCTGCTCACCAAGATGGGCGATTGGCATTCGCCCTTCGCGCTCTACGGCGTGGCTCTGCCACTGTTGGTCATGGCCGTGTTCCTGATCCGCGACGTCCGCCAGCCCGAGACGGCAGCTGTCGGCGCCGCCGCCGGGTCGGATTCGATCTGGGGCGCCTGGGGAATCTATGCGCTGATCACGTTGATCGCGATCTCGATGTACGCCGTCACCATCCAGGGCACGTACATCATGGCCAGCGGCGGCATCACCGACCCGTCGACGCAGTCGAACGTCATGCTGCTGTCGACCGTCGGCAGCATGGCCGGGGCCTATCTCTTCCGCTTCGTGCGGCCGGCGTTCGGCTTCCATTTCACCCTGGCGCTGACCTGGGCCGCGCTGGCATTGGGTAATATTGGCTTCGTCTCGACCACGAACATCGCCTTGCTGGCGGTCTGCGCCGGACTGGTCGGCGCGGGCAGCGGGCTGATGCAGCCTCTGACCCAGACAAGGGTGCTCAACATGGTCTCGCCCTCCGCTACCGCGCGGGCGATGGGCATGGCGCTGGGCTGCATCTTTCTCGGCCAGTTCCTGCACCCGTTCGTGATGAAGCCGCTGACCGACGCCTTCGGGCTCAGCGGCGCGGTCTTCTGGCTGGGCGCGGCTTCGGCGCTGGCGGCGGTGATCGCCGCGCTGTGGCGGCTGAAGGGCGGCGAGGTCCGCGCGGCCGCCTGATTTCCGACTCTAAGTTTCCGCCGGATCAGGGGGAGCATCGCCATGGCCGTTTCCGAAACCCAAGGCTCTGCGCCTTATCGCTTCTTCCGCATGGTCGTGCTCATGGGCGGGGCCATCCTCGCCGGCATGGTGCAGCTTGCGATCCTGCCGGCACTGCCGGAGATGGGGGCGCATTTCGCCGGTGACGGGTGGGACGGTACGCTGGTCGCCCAGTACGTCACCACCATCTCGGCCCTGTCGATGGCTGTTGGCGGGCCGCTGGCCGGGTGGGCCGCCGGCCGCTTCGGCAAGCGCTGGGTGTTGCTGAGCTCGGCGCTGGCCTACGGCATCACCGGTGGCATCGGTGCCTACGCGCCGGACCTGTGGACCCTCTTGGCTTCCCGCCTGCTGCTCGGGGTCGCCGCCTCCGGCTACGTCACGGTCGGCGTATCGCTGATCGGCGACTACTATCCCGAGCCGGCACAGCGCGACCGGCTGATCGGCTGGTTCACCATCATCGGCGGCGCCGGCTCGCTCGTCGTGCTCCAGGCCGCAGCCCTGCTCACGGAGCATGGTGGATGGCATGGGCCCTTCGCCCTCTATCTCAGCGGCATTCCTCTCTTCCTGATCGGCCTCTTCACCGTCAGCGAGCCTCGGCGCGAGGCTGCCCTGGCAACTGCCGGGCAGTGGGGACCGGTCGCGCGGGCCTGGGGCATCTACGTCATGCTGATCCTGGTCAGCATCAGCATGTACACGGTCACCATTCAGGGCGCCTTCCTGATGAACGAGCAGGGCCTCACAGACCCGGCCACCATCGCCAATGTCATGCTGATGACCTCGATAGGCACGGTCGTCGGCGCCTACATGTTCCGCTTCGTGCGGCCGGCCTTGGGTTTCAGTCTTACCCTGGCGCTGACCTGGGGTCTGCTGGCGCTCGGCAATGCCGGCTTCGCTTCGACTTTGAATGTCTGGCTGCTCGCCGCCTGCGCGGGACTGGTCGGCATCGGCAGCGGTTTCAACACGCCGCTGATGACGACCGCGGTGATGGGCGCGGTTCCGCCCTCGGCGACCGCCAACGCAGTCGGCGTGGCGATGGGCTGCCTGTTCCTAGGCCAGTTCCTGCATCCGCCGGCGTTGACCCCATTCCGCGCCGCCTTCGGCCTGCACGGCGCCTTCCTTTGGATGGGCGGCCTGTCGCTCGCCGCCGCCGTGCTGGCGATCCTGTGGAGCTTCCGCGGGCGCCAGCGCGCGGTCGCCTGACGCACGGGCCGGCCCTGGAAAACCACGGGCGGCGCTATAAGCTGTAGGGGACCTCCCACTCTTCGGAAGTTTTCCCATGGACTACGTCAATCTCGGCCAGACCGGTCTCAAAGTCTCGCGCCTGTGCCTCGGCTGCATGACCTACGGCGCCAAGACATGGCGCGACTGGGTGCTCGAGGACGGTGAAGCCAAGCCCTTCATCAAGCAGGCGCTCGATGCCGGGATCAATTTCTTCGACACGGCCGACATGTATTCGCTCGGCGTCAGCGAAGAGATTCTGGGCCGGGCGCTCAAGGAGTTCGGCGTCGCCCGCGACCGCACGGTGATCGCGACCAAGGTGTTCTCGCCGATGAGCGACGACCTCAATGATCGCGGCCTGTCGCGCAAGCACATCATGCATTCGATCGACAAAAGCCTGCGCCGTCTCGGCACCGACTATGTCGACCTCTACCAGATCCACCGCTTCGACTATGAGACGCCGATCGAGGAGACGCTCGAGGCGCTGACCGACGTCGTGAAGTCGGGCAAGGCGCTCTATATCGGCGCGTCGTCGATGCATGCCTGGCAGTTCACCAAGATGCTGCTGGTGGCCGAGCAGCAGGGCTTCAGCCGCTTCGTGTCGATGCAGAACCACTACAACCTGATGTACCGCGAGGAAGAGCGGGAGATGATTCCGCTGTGCCAGGACCAGGGCATCGGCCTGATCCCGTGGAGCCCGCTGGCGCGCGGCCAATTGGCCGGCAACCTCAAGTCCAACACCATCCGCGCCCAGACCGACGATTTCACCAAGCGCACCTATACCCATCCGGGCGACGCCAAGGTGATCGAGCGGGTGAGCGAGATTGCTTCCGTCCGACATGTGCCGCCGGCCCAGGTCGCGCTCGCCTGGATGCTGGCCAAGCCGCATATCACCGCGCCGATCATCGGCGCGTCGAAGCCGCACCACATCCCTGACGCGGTTGCCGCCCTGGCGCTGAAACTGGACGCGGACGAAATCAAGCGGCTCGAAGAGGTCTATGAGCCGCACGCTGTGCTGGGGCATAATTGACCCATGCCGGATGAGAATGATGACGTTCTGAAGGTCCTCGACAGCGCCGCCGAATGGCTCGACCAGGGCCAGACGGTAGCGCTGGCGACCGTCGTGCAGACCTGGGGCTCGTCGCCGCGCCCGGTCGGGTCGCAGATGGCGATCGCCGGCGACGGGCGCTTCGAGGGCTCGGTCTCGGGCGGCTGCGTCGAAGGGGCGGTGGTCGAGGCCGGGCAGGAGGCGATGCAGGACGGCAAGACCCGGCTGCTGACCTTCGGCGTGTCCGACAGCGACGCGTGGGCGGTCGGCCTCGCCTGCGGCGGCACGGTTCGTATCTTCGTCGAGCCGGTGACGGCGTGAAGCGGGAAACGCTGGATGCGCTCCGCGCCGCCCGGCGCACGCGGCGCGCCATCGCACTGGTGACCGAGCTCGGCACCGGGGCGCAGCACCTGGCCGAGGCCGGGCAGGCCCGGACAGGGGTCGAGCCGGACGGTAATGACGAGCTTTTCACCCATGTCTTCCAGCCGACGCCGCGCCTGATCGTGGTCGGCGCGGTGCATATCGCGCAGAAGCTGGTGCCACTGGCGCGGCTGGCGGACTTCGCGGTCGACGTCGTCGACCCGCGCATCGCCTTCGCCACGCCCGCGCGTTTTCCCGATGTCGGCCTGTCGCACGATTGGCCGGACAAGGCGGTGGCGGCGCTGAAGCCCGATTCCGCGACAGCCCTGGTATCGCTGACTCACGATCCCAAGCTGGACGACCCGGCGCTGATCGTCGCGCTCAGATCGCCCGCCTTCTATGTCGGCGCGCTGGGCAGCCGGAAGACGCACGGGCAACGGCTGGAACGTCTCAAGGCCGAGGGGTTCGACGATGCCGCGCTGGCCCGCCTGCACGCACCCGTCGGCCTGCCGATCGGTGCGCTGTCGCCAGGCGAGATCGCGGTCTCGATCATGGCGGAGATCATCGCTTCTCTGCGCGGGCGCACGCTGCGGGCAGCCGAGGCTTGAGGTTCGGCAAGGTCCAGCTCGACGCCGCCGGCGGTGGCATCCTGGCCCATTCGCTGCGCCGGGAGCGTACGGTCTTTCGTAAGGGACAGGTTCTAGGGCCGGCGCAACTGGCGGCGCTGAAGGAGGCCGGCGTCGAATCGGTCACCGTTGCGCTGCTCGATCCCGGTGACATCGAGGAGAACGAGGCCGCCCGCCGCGTCGCCGGCGCGCTCGGCGGTTCGGGCGTTGCCGAGGGCGCGCCGTCGACCGGCCGGGTCAATCTCTTCGCCACTCATGCCGGGCTGCTCTCCTTCGATCCCGCGGCCGTCGACCGGGTCAATGCGGTGACGGAGGATGTGACGCTGGCCACCTTTCCGCTGCTAGCCCCGGTCGACTCCGGGCAGATGGTGGCGACGGTCAAGATCATTCCCTTCGCCGTGCCGGAAACGGTGTTGGACGACTGCATCGCCGCGGGGCAGGGGGCAGAGGTTGCCGTCCATCCCTTCCGCCCACTCCAAGCACGGCTGATCCAGACCGTCACGGCCGAGCTCAAGCCCAGCGTCATGGCCAAGACCTCCAGGGTCACCGCCGACCGCATGGCCCGCCTGGGCGGCGTCATCGCCGGGGAGACGCGCTGCCCGCATGACGCCGAACGGCTCGCCGCCGATATGTCCGCCGCGCTCGCGGCCGGATGCGACATCCTGCTGGTGATCGGTGCCTCCGCCATCGTCGACCGGCGCGACGTCATCCCGGCCGCCATCGAAGCGCTCGGCGGCCGGATCGAGCGGCTGGGCATGCCGGTCGATCCAGGCAATCTGATCCTGATCGCCGAGATCGGCGGCACGCCGGTGCTGGGCCTGCCCGGCTGCGCCCGCTCGCCAGCACGCAACGGGCTCGACTGGGTGCTGGAGCGCCTGTCGGCCGGCTTCCAGGTCACGCACGGCATCGTCGCGGGCATGGGCGTCGGCGGCCTGCTGATCGGCCAGGAAGAGGAGAAGGACTATCTCTAAGCCGATCGCCTTTGGGATAGCCGCCGTCCTGCTGGCCGCCGGAGAATCCAAGCGCTGGGGCGCCGACAACAAGCTGCTGGCGCCGATCGACGGCAAGCCGATGGTCCGCCGCACCGCCGAGATGATCCTGGCATCGTCCGCCCGTCCAGTGCTGGTCGTGACCGGCCATCAGGCGGCCGACGTGCTGGCTGCGCTGGCGGATTTGCCGCTTTCCTTCCATCACGCGCCGGATTTCGCCGAGGGCATGTCGGCGTCGCTCCGCGCCGGGATCGATGCCGTGCCGGTCGAAAGTACGGGCGCGTTGATCTGCCTGGGCGACATGCCATTTGTCCGGCCCGACACGCTGGACCGGCTGGCGCGGTTCCATTCGGAACAGGCCGCCGTCTTCCCGACCTGGCAGGGCAAACGCGGCAATCCCGTCCTGCTCGCCCGCTCTCTGTTTGCGGACGTCATGATGCTGACCGGCGACCAGGGCGCCCGCGCGCTGCTTAGCGCGATCCCCGATCAGGTCGCCGAATTGCCGGTCGACGATCCCGGCATCCTGCGTGATGTTGACCGGCCGGACGCGCTGCGCCAAACCCTGTAGGGATGGATTTCACACCTGAAGAATGGCAGGCGATCTGGCTGACCGTGAAGGTCGCGATCGTCGGCGTCATCGGCAGCCTGCCTTTCGCCGTGGCCATCGCCTGGGTGCTGTCCTACACCCGCTTTCCCGGCAAGATCGTGGTCGAAGCATTGGTCAGCCTGCCGCTGGTGCTGCCGCCGGTGGTCACCGGCTATGCGCTGCTGATCCTGCTGGGCCGCCATGGCGTCGTCGGCCATTTCCTGGATCGGGAGCTGGGAATCGTGCTCGCCTTTCGCTGGACCGGCGCAGCGGTCGCGGCGGCGGTGATGGGCTTCCCATTCATGGTGCGCGGCATCCGCCTGTCGTTCGACGTCATCGACCGTGACCTGGAGGGCGCGGCGGCCAGCCTCGGCGCGCCCGGCTGGCTGGTGTTCCTGACCGTCACACTGCCGCTCGCCGTGCCCGGCCTGTTGTCCGGCGCGGTGCTCGCCTTCGGCCGCAGCCTGGGGGAGTTCGGGGCCACCATCACCTTCGTCTCCTCGATCCCGGGTGAGACGCGAACCATCGCCTCGGAAATCTATGCTCTGCTGCAGACTCCGGACGTGGACTCGCAGATCCTGCGCCTCTGCGCCGTTTCGCTCGTGCTGTCCTTCGCCTCGCTGATCGTCTCCGAACTGCTGATCCGCGCCGGCCAGAGGCGGCTTCAGCGATGACCGGTTTCGAATTCAGCGCCCGGCTCGACCTTGGCGATTTCCGGCTGGATGCCGCCTTCACCGGGGCCGAGCGGGTGACGGCCCTGTTCGGCCCGTCCGGCGCCGGCAAGAGCACGATTCTGCGCCTGATCGCCGGCCTGCTTCGCCCGGATGACGGAAAGGTCGTGCTGGCCGGCCGCACAGTGTTCGATTCCGTGGCCCGCATAAACCTGCCACCCCGCAAGCGCCGGGTCGGGCTGGTGTTCCAGGACGGGCTGCTGTTCCCGCATCTCTCGGTCCGGCAGAACCTGCTCTACGGCCCCTGGGTCCGCCGCGCCCCGCGCCCGGCGTCGTTCGACCGCACGGTCGAAATCCTCGATATCGGCCGGCTGCTCGACCGCGCCCCCCGCCACCTGTCGGGCGGCGAGCGCCAGCGCGTCGCCATCGGCCGGGCTCTGCTGTCCGATCCCGCGGTGCTGCTGATGGACGAACCGGTCGCCGCCGTCGACCAGGAACGCCGCGCCGAAATCCTGCCCTACCTCGCCAACCTGACCCAGGAATTCCCCATCCCGATGATCTATGTCTCCCACGCGATGGAGGAGGTGGAACGCCTGGCGCAGAAGGTGGTGCGGATCAGGGATGGGCGGGTTGAGGAAATGTAGGATGGGTAGCGTGAAGCGAACCCATCGATAAGAATTTGAAACACCAAGACGCCAAGGCGCCAAGTTAAAAGCCGGGAATCCGGTTTTTTCTCAATGCCCTTGGCGCCTTGGTGTTTCTTTTTCTTACTTCACCGTAAACCCGTACTTCACGAATATCTCCTTCGCCGCCGGGCTGCTCAGATAGGTCACGAACTTGGCGGCGTCGGGGTTCTTGCTCGTCTTGACCACGGCGACAGGGTAGAGGATCGGCTTGTGGCTGTCGTCGGGGAAGGTGTCGACGATGCGGACCTTGGGGTCGACCTTGGCGTCGGTCTCGTAGACGATGCCGAGCGGGGCCTCGCCGCGCGACACCAGGATCAGCGCGGCACGCACGTCGGCGGCGGGGGCCAGTTTGGGCTCGACCGACTCCCAGATCTTGAGCTTGATCAGCGCCTCCTTGGCATAGATGCCGGCCGGCACGTTTGACGGGTCGCCAACGGCGAGCTTGCCGCCCGCCAACAGCTCGGCCAGCTTCATGCCCGGTTCGATCTTCAAGGTCAGGGGATTGTCCTTGGCCGCGATCAGCACCAGCCGGTTGCCCAGCAGCTCGTGCGGCTTCTCGACCAGCGACTTCTTGTCGACATAGTCCATCCATTGCTGGTCGGCGGAGATGAACACATCGGCCGGCGCGCCCTGCTCGATCTGCTTGGCGAGGGTGGAGCTGGAGGCATAGGAGGCGGCGATGGCGCTGCTGTTGCCCTCCTTCCATTTCGCTGAAATATCGTCCAGCGCATTCTTCAGGCTGGCGGCGGCGAAGACGGTCAGGTTGTCGGCCAGGGCAGGCTGCCCCGCCAGCAGGGCCACGCCGAGGCCCAGGAACGCGAAATACCGGATCAGTTTCAGCATCTTTATTTGACCTCGATTGTCGTTATGGCGCCGACGGCACGTCCCGCCGCCTTGTCGCCGGGGATGATCAGTCGGGCGAAGCCCTCGCCGCTTTCCAGCGGCTTGCCGTCCTGCTGCCAGGCGATGATCGCCTGATCGCCGCCGAATTCCGGCGCGATCTCGGCCAGCGACAGCACGGCGTTATAGCCGTCGCTGCTGGTCACGGTGACGGTGTGGTGGATCAGGTCGTTCTTCTTGGCCTCGTCCATCGTCACCCCGGCTTCCTGCAGCAGGGTCCAGAGCGAGACGCCGGTGAAGGCGCCGGTGAGCGCGCCGTGGCCGGTATGCATGAAGACAGTGACTGTTGTCCGCGGTTCGTGCTGCAGGACGGCC
>Ga0268266_10004824_pt1 | contig 12803 bp, 9 predicted proteins | sample KBSS13metaG_FD_190356 | JGI IMG/M metagenome (GOLD analysis project Ga0268266, IMG submission 190356) | Switchgrass rhizosphere microbial communities from Kellogg Biological Station, Michigan, USA - KBS S1-3 metaG (SPAdes) (version 2) | ecosystem: Host-associated > Plants > Roots > Rhizosphere >...
TGCGGGAAATGAATTTCATGCGCCGCAACCTGGGCCAGTTGATTGTCGCCACCGCCATCATGGAAGACACCTGCGGCTGGGTGATCATCGCCATCACCTTGGGAATTGCCGGCGAGAGCAAGGGTGGGCCGTCCGGACTGGATTGGTTCGACATCGCCAAAAGTGTGGGCGGCGTCGCCTTGTTCCTGGTTTTTTGTTTCACTGCCGGACGCTGGCTGGTCTTCACCGCCATCCGCTGGATCAATGACAATTTCCGCAGCGAGTTTCCCGTCGTCACCGCCATCCTTGTGATCATGGGGCTGTTTGCGGAGATGACCCATCTTCTGGGCGTGCGCACGGTGTTGGGGGCTTTCATGGCGGGGGTGCTGGTAGGGGAATCGCCTCTCCTGACCGGCCATATCCAAAGCCAGCTCAGGGGCATGATCACCGCTTTCTTCATGCCGGTTTTCTTCGGCATGTCCGGCCTGGCCGCCGATCTCACCATTCTCAAGGATGGGACGCTGTTGTGGCTCACTCTGCTGCTGGTCGCCATAGCCAGTATCGGCAAATTTTCCGGCGCTTTTGCGGGTGCGGTGCTGGGCCGGCTGACCTGGCGCGAGGGCGTTGCGCTGGGCTGCGCCATGAATGCGCGCGGCTCCACCGAAGTGATTGTCGCCTCCATCGGCCTTTCCATGGGCGTCTTGAGCCAGACCCTCTACACCATGATCGTCACCATGGCCGTCATCACCACCATGGCCATGCCGCCCATGTTGCGCGCCGCTTTGACCGGTCTTCCCATGCGCAAGGAGGAGGAGACTCGTATCGCGCGCGAAACCATAGATCAGCGGGGCTTCCTGCCGCGGCTGGAACGATTGCTGCTGGCGGTGGACGAAAGCGCGGTCGGGCGGGTGGCGGCCCGGCTGGCAGGATTTATTGCCGGAGCCCAGGGCATGCCAGTGACCATGCTGAAGCTTGAAGCGGATGGCGTGCCGCAGCCGGCCGACAGGGCCAAAGACAAAGCGTCCGATCATACCGAACAGATGGGATCCAAGGACGACGCAGCGAAGGAAAGCACGGGCGCGCAATCGCTGACCGAAAGCGCGGCAGAACTCAAATCGGACCGTCTGGCCAAGGAGGTGAAGGCCGGCGCCAAGAAAAGCGCCGCCAAAGTGATCGCGGACGAGGCCGAGCCCGATCCGGAGAAGGTTCATCTCACCGCACGGGTCCCGATCGACGAACCGGCCGATGTTGTGAAAGACGAGGCCCGCAAGGGCTACGATCTGATGTTCATCGGACTGGATCACACTGTCGAACAGGATGGTGGTTTCGCGCCTCGCATCAGCCGGCTGGCGGCGGGGTTCGACGGCCCCCTGATGGTGCTTACCAATGCCGGCGAGTCGCCCTTAAGCAGCAAGAGCCGCCTGCTGGTGGCGGTGAACGGCTCTGCCCAGTCGCGTCGCGCCGCCGAGATCGCTTTTGCCCTGGCGCGTGCCACAGGCGCCAAGGTCCAGACTCTGTTTGTGTCCCAAACCGATGGCCGCGCCCGCAGCCGGCTGCGGGAAGAAAGCGTCCTCAAAGATATGGTGGAGATGGGCGAGCGCTATGACGTGGCGGTCACCACCCGCATCTCGCAGCGCTCGGCGCCGGCTGGCGCCATCCTCCAGGAAGCGCGGCGCAACTTCTCCATGATTGTGATGGGTGTCAGCGCCCGGCCAGGCGAAGAGCTGTTCTTTGGCAACACCGCAACCGCAGTGCTCAAAGGCTGGGACGGCCCGATCCTGATGCTTGCTTCTTGATCCTGACCGTCATCTGCTTTCCAGCCAGTGGACGCTGAACAGCCTTTCCTCATCGGTCCACACCGCGCGCGGATTGAAGCCGGCATGGGCCGCCATCTCGCGGAAGGATTCGATGGTGTATTTGTGGCTGTCCTCGGTATGCACCGGCTCGCCTTGCGCGAATTCAAAGATATGGCCGTCCAGACTGACCCGCTGACGCCTGAGGCTGACCAGGTACATTTCTACCCGCTGCGCGCCGGCATTATAGGGCGCATAATGAGCGAAAGCGCCCAGGTCGAAGTCCGTCCCCAGCTCGCGATTGGCGCGCGCCAACAGGTTCTTGTTGAAAGAGGCCGTCACCCCGGCGGCGTCGTTGTAGGCGGCATGCAGCCTGGCGGGATCCTTGACCAGGTCCACGCCGATCAGCAGACCGCCGCCATTCAGGCCGGCGCGCATGCGCCGCAGCAGACAGAGCGCCGCATCGGGCCTGAAATTGCCGATGGTGCTGCCCGGAAAGAAACCGGCGCGGCGCGGGCCATCCGGCAGGTGCGGAATGTCGAGCGGCCCGGTAAAGTCGCCGACCATGGGCCTGAGCGTCAGGGCAGGATAGTCGGCGGCGAGACTGCGCACCACCTCCGCAAGATATTCGCCGGAAATGTCCAGCGGAGTATAGGCGCGCGGGGTTTCAAGGGCATCCAGCAGGATGCGCGCCTTGCGCAAACTGCCAGCGCCGAATTCCACGATCTCGACACCTGGACCCATCAATGCAGCGATCTCGCCGGCATGGCGGGCCAGCAGCGCGGTTTCGGTGCGGGTCTGGTAATATTCCGGCAACTCGCAGATCGCATCGAACAGGCGCGACCCCGTCTCGTCATAGAAATACTTGCAGGCGATCTCTTTGGGCGATTTGGCCAGCCCGCCGATGAGATTGCCGGCGAAGCTCTCTTCTTCAAGAGTTGCGCTGCGTGACAGGCGCGCCAGTGAAGTATCCATCAGGCGTCCTCTGCCAGGCGGATGCCCGAAAATTGCCAGCGCGCCCCGCCCTCAAGTAGCGAAGCGATAGGGCAATTTAAAAAAACAAGCGCGCTCATGCGTCCTCCGCCAAACGGATTCCACTGAATTGCCAGCGCGCTTGCGGAGGAAAGAAATTCCTGTAAGTCGGACGACTGTGCCCCTCCGGTGTCGCACAAGAGCCGCCGCGAAGCACCATCTGACCCACCATGAACTTGCCGTTATATTCGGCGGCAACACCCGTAAACGGCCTGAAGCCGGGATAAGGATCGTAGGACGAGCGGGTCCACTCCCATACATCACCGTGCGGAAACAGCGACGCACTGGCCTCCCATTCGAATTCGGTGGGAAGGCGTTTTCCTGCCCAAGCGGCATAGGCGGCGGCTTCATAAAAACTCACATGCTCGACGGGGGCGCAGGCGTCGAGCTTGTGGGGACCAGCCAGGGTGAAGACGGTTTGGCTGCCGTCATTGTCCTTGAGCCAATAGAGCGGCGCTTCCCAGCTTTCGTCTTGTACCCGTGCCCAGCCGTCCGACAGCCAGAATTCGGCGCGGCGATAACCGCCATCGGCGATGAAGGCCTGGTAATCGCCATTGCTGACGGGGCGTGATGCGATGCGGAAAGGGCGCAGCAGCGCCTGATGGCGCGGGCGCTCATTGTCGAAGGCGAAACTAGAGCCGTCATGGCCGATCAGGGACAGTCCGCCGGGATGTTCCAGCCATGTCAGCTGTTGCGGTGGGCGGGGCGCGGCCGGTTCGCCCCCATAGGCGGGCAGGAGCGGATTCTGGAAAAAAGCGTGCTTGATATCGGTGAGGATCAGTTCCTGGTGCTGCTGTTCGTGATTCAGTCCCAGCGCGATGATGCTTTCCAGGCTTTCCTCGGCACAAGCTTCCATCATGGCGGCATCGACATGGGCCCGATAGGCAAGAACTTCGTCCAGGCCGGGACGGGTTAAAAGACCGCGACGCGGCCGCGCGTGCCTGGGGCCTAAAGCCTCGTAATAGGAATTGAACAGAAAGGCGAAATGGGGATCGAACGGCTTATAGTCGGGACGTTCCGCCAGGATCACTGTCTCGAAGAACCAGCTGGTATGGGCCAGGTGCCATTTCACGGGACTGGCATCGGACATGGACTGGATGGCGCAGTCTTCCGCGGTAAGGGGCGCCGCCAACGCCAGGCTGTGGGCGCGCACCGCCGCATAATCTTGCGCGATGGATGAGGATGGCAGGGCGGCGGCTTTCATCATGGATCCGTTTGGCAGGCCGGGCAGTAGAGCCGATGCCCCGTAATGTTGTTCAACAGCAAAACCGCAAAAAGAGTTCCCAATTCACCTTGCCGGAGCCGTGGCCCAACACCGCGCCCTTCAGGCTTACTCTCAGAAAAACTTAACCAAAGTCTCACCCAAAGTAGGGGATTTGGAACCCCACCCATCTTCTAACGTTGAGGTGGGGGTCGGGAGGGACCGGTGCAAGGGCTGGCGAGGACAATGACCCTCCAACTCAACAAGGTGATGACGGCGGCGCCGGCCTTTCTCGCGGGTGGCGGGGAAATGGGCGCGGCCATACGCGACTTTGACTGGGCTTCGACCCCGCTGGGGCCCCCCGATCATTGGCCCAGGACCTTGAAGACCTGTCTCAGCATCCTGCTGGCGTCGCGCCAGCCGATGTGGGTGTGGTGGGGACCTGAGCTGATCAATTTTTACAACGATCCCTATCTCTCGATCATTGGCGGCAAGCACCCCGGGGCTTTGGGGCAGCCGGCCCGCCAGGTCTGGGCAGAAATCTGGGACCAGATCCAAGGGCGCATCGCCGCCGCCATGCAGGGCGAAGCGAGCTATTCCGAAGCCGAGCTTCTGGTGATGCACCGCAACGGTTATGATGAGGAAACCTATTATACCTTTTCCTTCTCGCCGGTGCCCGACGACGATGGCGGCATCGGCGGCATCGTTTGCGCCAATACCGATGACACGGATCGGGTGATCGGTGCGCGGCGGCTGGCCCTGTTGCGGGAGATCGCCTCACGCACCTGGGACGCCGACAGTGTGGATGAGGTCTATGCGCTTTCGGCACGGGCGCTCGCCTGCGATCCGCGCGACATGCCCTTCGCCATGATTTATGGCCTTGATGCCGATGGCATGCACGCGCGCCTGCGCGGCCATAGCGGTATCGAGCCCGGCCATGTGGCGGCGCCTGAAACCGTCGCCCTGGAGCGCGGATCGCCCTGGCCGATCAGCGATGTGGTGCGGGGCGGCCGCCGCGCCGTGTCGCGGCTGGGCGACAAATTCGCCAACTTGCCCAAGGGGCCGTGGAACCACGCCGCCCAGGAAGCGCTGCTGTTACCCTTGTCGGTCAGTGCCGACGCCGCGCCGCGCGGTGTGCTGATCCTGGCCGCCAATCCTTACCGGCGCCGCGGCGATGACGGTTTCGAGAATTTCGCTGCGCTGGTGGCGCGCCAGATCGCTGCGGCGGTGGTCAATATCGAGACCTTTGAAGCGGAACGCGAACGCGCCAATTCCGCCGACAGCCTGGCGCTGGAGATCGAGCATCGCCGCCGTATCGAACGCCACCAGAATCTTTTGCTGGATGAACTCAATCACCGGGTCAAGAACACGCTGGCGACGGTGCAGGCCATGGCGACCCAGACCCTGAAGAATGTCGAACCGGGACCGCGCGATACTTTTCTGGCGCGGCTGTTTGCCCTCTCCAGCCAGCACGATCTTCTCACCTTGGACAATTGGGAAGGCGCTTCGTTCGAAGGTGTGGTGCGCCGTGCCTTGCGCCCCTGGCGCGAGGCTGGCCGGACGCGTTTCAAGGTCGAAGGACCGGCGGCGCATCTGGATCCCAAGCGTGCCCTGGCGCTGGGGATGGTGTTTCACGAACTGGCCACCAACGCCGCAAAATATGGTGCCTTGTCGAATGCGGATGGTATCGTGAAGGTGAGCTGGATCCTGGAAGCCGAGGGCAAGCTGCTCAGACTGCACTGGCAGGAGCAGGACGGGCCCCGGGTCGCTGAACCGCAGCGCCATGGTTTCGGCCTGCGGTTGATCCGGCAGGGGTTGGCGCGCGAAATAGCCGGTGCGGTGATGCTGGACTTCCGTCCCGAGGGCCTGGTGTGCGAATGGGACATGAAACTGGCTTAGAAAGGCGAGGCGGTATGGGATCGCGGGTCTTGATTGTGGAGGACGAAATCATCGTCGCCCTGTTCCTGGAGGATCTCCTGGGAGAAGTCGGTTATGAGGTCGCCGGCGTGGTCAGTCATCTGGATGACGCCATCGCACATGCGCCTGACTATGACGCGGCGGTGCTGGATGTGCATATCAACGGCCGGCCGGTATTCGATTTTGCCGACGTGCTGGCGGCGCGCGGCACGCCTTTTGTTTTTGCCACCGGTTACGGGCCGCGCGGCATCCCCGACCGGCATGCCGGGCGCCCGGTGCTGCAGAAGCCGTTTCATCCCGAGGAATTGAAATGGACCTTGTCGCAGCTGCTGGGTGGCGACGGCCTGAAAATAGGCCAGGCTTGAAAATCGGGACCGCGGCGCTTCAGGCAAGCGGCCAAAGCATCTCCACTTCCAGCCCGCCCAGTTCCGAGCGCTTCAAGGCGATGCTGCCGCCACGCGCTTGCACCAGATCGCGCGCAATGGACAGGCCCAGCCCATGGCCCGAGCCGGTTTCGTCCAGCCGCTGGCCGCGCACCAGCGCTTGTTCGGCGCGCCAGTCTTCCAGTCCCGGGCCGTCATCTTCGACAGTCAGGACCACGCATTCCCCGTTCTGATTGCCGGCAATGCGCACCTGGCGGCGGGCAAAGCGGGCGGCGTTTTCGGCCAGCGCACCGATGATCTCCGACAATTCCTCGGCGCTTCCCGGCACCGCCAGCGTCTCGGGCACCTCCACGGCAAAAGCCAGCTTGGCGCCCGCTTCGGTGTGTTCGACCACGCTCACCACCCGTTCGGCCACCAGGCGGGCAGGTACCGCTTCCGGCGTGATGCCCTGGCGTGCGGCGGCAGCTTTGGCGCGGGCCAGTTCGGCTTCGATGGCGGCGCCGGCGGCGGCGATGGCGCGGTCCAGTCCGTCGGCCACGGTTGCGTCGCCCCGTGCCCGAAGCTGGCGGCTCTGTGCCGCCAGCACGGCCAGCGGTGTTTTCAGGCCATGCGCCAGGTCGGCCGAACGCCGCCGCGCCCGCGCCAGATCCTGTTCGCGGGTTTCCGCCAATTGATTGATGGCCTGGGTAAGAGGCGCGACTTCCGGGGGATGTTCCGCCACCGCCAGGCGTTCGGACGGGTTGAGCCGCAACGCCCGCAAGGCATCGCGCAACCGCTCCAAAGGCTTCAATCCCAATTGCACCTGCAGCGCCGCCGCGCCCGACAGCACCAGCCACAAGGCGCCCAGAAACAGGAAAAGCTCAAACCCGAATTCGGCGCGGGCGGCACGCACCGAAGCCTGGTCTTCGGCAAGCTGGATGATCACTTCATGTCCGCCCGAAATGGTGAGGCGGCGTTCCAGGATCAGGAGCTCCGGTTCGAAAGGGCCGCCCTCGGTTCGGGTTTGCCAACTATATTTGTCGCCGCGATCGGGGCTGGTCTTCAGTTCCTGGTCCCACAGCGAACGCGACCTGATCCGGCCGTGCTGGCTGGTGACCTGCCAATAGAGGCCGCTGCAGGGGCGGGCGAAACGCGGATCGGAAGGCTGGGTGGTGACGGACAGAACGCCTTTGGCGTCCACCTGCAAGCCGGCGATCATCGGAATCGCCTGGCGGTCCAGCTCTTCGATTTCGCGCCGTTCCAGATGACGCTGGAACAGCACTGACATCACCAGCCAGGCAGCGGCCAGCGAAACCAGGATGGCGATCGCCGCGCCGGCCAGGAGCCGCAAGCGAAGCGAACGGATATTCACGCGCCGTTCTCCAGCAGATAGCCGAAGCCGCGCCGGGTTTCGATGACCTCTGCCCCCAGCTTTTTGCGCAAGCGTGTCACCAGCGCTTCCACCGCATTGACATCCGCCAGTTCCGACAGGCCATAGAGATGATCGGCGATCTCGCCCGCGGAAACCGGACGCCCGGCATGATGCGCCAGATAGTTCAGCAGCCGGTATTCCAGCGGCGACAGCCGCACCGGCACGCCATGGACGCTGGCCGCCATGCGGCCGGTGTCCAAACACAGAGCACCGAACCGCATCACACTGGCGCCACGTCCGGCGGCGCGGCGCACCAGGCCTTTGATCCGCGCCACCAGTTCGCCCATTTCAAAGGGCTTGCCCAGATAGTCGTCGGCGCCCGCCTCGATGCCTTCGACTTTTTCCACCCAGTCGCCCCGTGCCGACAGGATCAGCACCGGAAACAGCCGGTCGGCGCCGCGCCAGCGCTTGAGCACCGACAATCCGTCCAGCTTGGGCAGGCCCAGATCCAGCACCACCGCGTCATAGCTTTCGGTGTCGCCGCGGAACCAGGCCTCTTCGCCGTCGCGGGCATGATCGACCACAAAGCCGGCCGCCGCCAGCGCTTCGGCGACATGCTCGGCAACATCGGGGGAATCTTCCACCACCAGCGCCCGCATCAATCGTCTCCTGCCCACAATACCGCGCCGTTGCGCGCGTCCAGCTTTATTTCCCGCCGCCGCCCGTTCTCGGCCAGCACTTCGATGCGGTAGATGGGTTTGCCGTCCTTGGTCTCAAGCTCCACTTCCATCACCGTGCCGGGTTCGCGCTTGGTGACGATCTCGAGGATGGCGGTCAGGGGCATGATCCTGCCCTTACGCAACGCATCGCGGGCCTCGTCCTGGTCGGAATGGGTCGAGCGCGAGGAAGACGAATTGCTGGAAGACGAGGAATGGGACGAAGACGACTGGCTTGAAGACGCGGATGACCGGCTTTCGGCGGCAGCGGCCTGTGGCAGCGCTGTCACTATCGCCAATAGGAAAGCCAGCCGTCTGGTCATCGCGGGCCATGTTGCAGCAGGTTGCCAGTGCAATCTAGGTCACACCCCCTGACAGGGCGCTGACGGCAGCTGCCTGACATTTGCCTGACAGGCTGCGCCGGGCTGGCGTAGGGCGGTTTGGGCGAAAAACCGTCCATGCGCTTCATCCTTGCCCTGCTTCTGTTTGCCACCCCCGCTTTCGCGCAAGACGATGGAAGTGGGGTCTCCAACTATCCCGCCAGCTATTTTTCCGCCAACCAGCCGTCCACGGCGCTGGACATGGTGCGGCTGTTGCCGGGCTTTCGCCTGCAGAATGGCGATTCCGACCTGCGCGGCTTTTCCGGTTCGGTGGGCAATATCCTGATCGACGGCCAGCTTCCTACCAGCAAGGAGGAAAGTCCCGAACAACTGCTGCAACGCATCGCCGCCTCCGCGGTGGATCACATCGAACTGATCCGTGGCGCTGCCGACATGCATGGGTATGCCGTGCTGGCCAATGTCGTGCGCCTCAGCCGGACCTCCCTGAGCGGCCGGGCGGAAGCACAATTCGCCGCCACCCATTTCGGAACCTCCGCGCCCAGCCTGGGATTGCATCTGACGCGGCAAGGCGAAGAGTCCACGCTGGATCTGTCCGCCACCTATGGCCGGGAAATCCAAGGCATGCACGGCTTCGGCAGCCGCGGCCGCTTCACGCCGGACGGCGCCCCCCTCAGGCTGGCGCAGTACGCCTTTCCCGAACTCAAGAATTACGCGGAATTCAGCAGCACCTATCGCCAGGGCCTTTGGGACGGCGATCTCACTTTGGGCCTGGTGGTGAAGCAGCAGCGGGAGTATTCGCGCGTCGAAGAGCGCATTTCTTTTCCGGCCACGGCTTATTCCTCCGGCCTGGAAAGCGACCGGGCCCGCAATGGCGAAGCGCGGCTGGATTACCAGCGCCCGCTGGGCGACTGGGGCCAGTTGCAGCTGTTCGTGGTCCATCGTCTGGAAGAGCAGGACGAGATCAGCCAGACCAGCACCATTGCCGGCACCGATCTGGCGCGCAGCCGCTACAATCAGCGCGAGGATGTGGCGCGCCTGGCCTGGCAGCGGCAAGAGGGGGCGCTGAAATTGGAAGCCGGTGCCGAAGGGGCGATCAATGTCTTGAGCAGCCGCAGCGTCCTGACGGTTGGCGGGGCGCCTGTCATCCTGCCGGCAGCCAATCTGCGCGTTGAAGAAGACCGCGGCGAATTTTTCACCACCGCCACCTGGCGCTTCAATCCGGTGGTGACCTCAGAACTGGGCGCGCGCCACGAAATCTCGACTCTCAGGCAGAGTGGCGACTCCCGGCTCACCAAGAATCTTTCTTTCTTCAAGCCGCGCTGGCTGACAAGCTGGGATTTCGCGGACGGTCATCAACTGCGCTTTTTGATCGAGCGCCAAGTGGGCCAGCTTGAATTCCGCGATTTTGCCAGCTCGACCTCGCTGAACATGAACACGGTCACCGCCGGCAACCAGAATCTCGAGCCCGAGCGCCGTCTGATCCTGTCCCTGAGTTGGGAGCGGCATTTCTGGGACCGCGCCTCGCTGGTCCTGGAAGCGCGGCGTGAATTTGTTTCCCATGTGGTCGATCATGTGCCGGTCTTTGCCGGCGCCCGCGTCTTTGATGCAGTGGGCAATATCGGCAACGGCCTGCGCGACACGCTGCAGGCCAACCTGATTCTGCCGATGGCGGAATGGGGACTGACCGGCATGACTTTCAAGGGCGATGGCGGATTCCAGTATAGCCGTGTCCGCGACCCTGCCACCGGACTGAAGCGCCGTTTCTCTGCCTATCAGCCCTTCTGGATCAATGCCGAGATCGATTACGACATGCCGGAGGAAAATCTGCGCCTGGGCGTGACCTTTCATGACGATGCCCGCGACATCGAATATCGGATCGATGAAATCACCGCCAGCTATCACGGCATCAAGCTGGGGGCCTTTGTCGAATACAAGCCGACAGAGGACTGGACTTTGCGCCTGTTCGGCACCGATCTGGCGCAAAGCGCCTTCTACCGCGACCGCGACATCTATCCCGGTCTGCGGGGGGCGGTGCCCCTGGGCCAGGTCGAGCACCGGGCGCTGAACAACGGGGCGCTGGTGGGGATTCATATCCAGCGCAACTTTTAGGGGCAGGATTTGAAATATTATTTCAACGGGCCGCGATCCTGTCGGCGTTGTTATCGTCATCTGTGGCGGGAAAGCCTCAGAAAAGTCCCCGTTTTCCTTGGCCCGGAACCTCCGGTCTGGTAATTTTCAGGCTCTACAAGAGGGGCCCCTCAGACGGGGTAGGTCATGGGCAATTTCAAGCACGCTGCGGTTCTGGCCGCGGGGTTTGCTGCCGTCTTCGCGGCGGCGCCGGTGCTTTCTGCCGACCTTGCGCCCAGTCTTCAGTCCTTCGGCGCGTCGCGCGCAATTTCCGCTTATGAATTGTCCGCGCCGGGAGTTTCGGGCGGCGCCGTGCAGCCGGAGATCGACGCGCTGCTTTCGGGCAGCACTCGCAGGCTGACGGCGCCTGGTTTGCCGGCCATGGCGTCCAGTGTCCTTTTGGCTCCCAATCTGTCGCTGGATGCCGGACGGGGCGTCGACATTGCGTCGCGCTTCACCAGCCGCAATGACAATGTTTCGCCCTTCCTGTCGGCGGTGACCGCGCCCTATCTGGCGCTCGCCAATGGCGGCCGTTATGCGGGTGTCACCTACGTGCCGGCCGACAATCTCACAGTGCGCCTGGGCGCGGCCGTGAATGACGAACGGATGGATCGCTTCCGTTTCGACGCCGGTGCACCTGTTGGTCCCCTGGCGCTGACCTATGACGCCAGCCAGAGCAAGTCGCTGTTGGGCGGGCTGTCCTTCGATGTTTCCAGCGCCCTGGGCCTGGATGTCACGGCGATCGCCTCGCAGCGCACTGGCCTGCCGCTAGGTTTCGCGCGCGACACGGGCCTTGCGTCCAAAGCCAACACCGCGGCGTTGAATGTTTCGGCGCATATGGATTTCGGCCAGGGTTGGGTGACCACGGCCTCTTTCAGCGAAGGGCTGACGCAGCTCGATCCCAGGGCCGGTCTGGGTGGCACGTTGCGCGAGCAATCTTATTCCGTCTCCATCGCCAAGCGCGGTGTGTTCGGCGATGACGCGTTGGGCATGTCCTTCTCGCGGCCGGCGCCCAGCATGTCGGGCAGCCTGTCGTCGCTGTCGGCATCCGGCGATGTTCCGCTGACGGTGGCGCAGAGCCTGCCGCTGGGCCGCGCCCAGGAGACCGATATCCAGCTTGGTTATGTCACCAACTTCCTGGACGGCGCGGTGGCGTTGCAGACCAACGCCGGCTATCAGACAAACGCCCAGGGTCAGCCCGGCGCCACGTCGGTGTCGCTGCTGTCGCGCGCCAAGATCAAGTTCTGATTTCCAAAATTTTGCGTCTTGTGAATTTGACGCCATTCCCGGCGGCGGGTATTTTCGCGTCGATAGTTCCCGAAAGGGATTAATAGGGAAGCCGGTGAAAGACCGGCGCTGCCCCCGCAACTGTCAGCGGCGAGCCAAGGGCCGATACACCGTCACTGAACCGTCAGGTTCGGGAAGACAGCCCAAGGCATCGACCCGCGAGCCAGGAGACCTGCTATCGGGTGTCACGCTGTGGCCACGGGAACGGTGGGTTCCTGAAAGGCGAACGTTGCGAATGCTTCGTCATGCGGTGACTCGCGCCTGAAGCGTCCCTGGGAAGGGACTTCATGCGCCTTGCCAACCCATCCATGACCGGAGTGTATCTCAATGACTGTTTCAGCCAAGATTCTATCAGCCAATTTGGGCTTTCCCCGCATCGGCAGCCACCGCGAACTCAAACAGGCTCTGGAGAGCTATTGGAGTGGTGCGACGGGCGCCGATATTTTGCTGCGCACGGCCCAAACCTTGCGCGCCCGCCACTGGTTCACCCAGCAGAAGGCCGGCATCGACCATATCCCGTCCAACGACTTTTCGCTTTACGACCAGATGCTGGACACCATCGCCATGCTGGGCGCGGTGCCGCCGCGCTTTGGGCACACTGGCGGCGAGGTGCCGCTGGATCTCTATTTTGCCATGGCGCGCGGCCGCGAGGGTGCGCCTGCGATGGATATGACCA
>Ga0268266_10004825_pt1 | contig 12802 bp, 14 predicted proteins | sample KBSS13metaG_FD_190356 | JGI IMG/M metagenome (GOLD analysis project Ga0268266, IMG submission 190356) | Switchgrass rhizosphere microbial communities from Kellogg Biological Station, Michigan, USA - KBS S1-3 metaG (SPAdes) (version 2) | ecosystem: Host-associated > Plants > Roots > Rhizosphere...
ATGGGCGGACCCGCGGGCGCCGCCTGCGGCGATGCGGGAACCGTGGCCGTTACCGGTGGCGGCGCAGCCGCGGAGGACCCTGCGGCAGGCTCCGACGCGGTCGCTGCGGAGGCTGCCGGGGCCTGGGTAGCCGGAGGCGCCGGATCAGGCCGGAGCAGCGTCGGCTCACTGCCGGCGTTCTCCCTGGGAGCGTCGACCTTGGCGGTATCGGACTTGCTTTCGCCGGACGGCCTTTCCGATTCGGAAGCGGGCTTCGCTGCCTCGCTGGCCGGCTTGTCGCCCTGGTCCTTGGGAGCGTCGGTCTTGTTCGTTTCCACCTTGGCGGAATCGGTCGCGGACGTTTCAGGCTTGGCGGCATCCCGGGCCGCGTCGTCCCTTGTGGCATCCTTTGCGGCGTCGCCGCGGGCTGACTGCTCGGCTTTGGAATGTTCCTCGGCGGCGGGCTGCTGCCTGTTGCGCCTGCCCTGCTTCTGCCTGAGACCGGACTTGCTGTCCGTCGCGGCCTGCACCGGGGCCTGCCCATCCGCGGGCCTGGCAGCTTCCGTTTGGGGCCGTCGTAGCCGCTTCGCGTCGCGGCCCGGACGCGGGTTCTCGCCTTGCGGCATAGCGCCTTCTTCCGGCGGCGGCCGGGAGGCTTCCTGCGCAGGGGCGGCCGGCGGCTGCCGGCGTCCAAAACGGTCGGGCCGGTCGGGTTGATCTTGCCTTCCGTCCTGCTTGGCGTCCTTCTGCCTCTGCTGATCCTTGCCCTGATATCGCGGATCGGCGGCGCCGTTGGAGATCAGGTAGGAGGACAGCACCGAGGCCATGTCGGTGCCGGTCGTATAGTGCTGGCGCAGAAAGCCTGGCAGCGACGACGCCGACACGCTCTTCAACAGGCCGCGCGGACTCTTGTGGCAGGCGGTGCAGGTGTTCGAGAAGATCTGGGACGGGCTCTTGCCGGCGTCGAGATTTTCAGCCGCCCAAACCACGCCTGCTGTAAGGCAGCCGATCAGGAGAGTAACCGTCGCTAGACTGAGCGCTCGGCTCAACATTCCCTGCATTCTCCAGACCTGGAATCGCCGCCTTCGGCCAGGCCGCTGACAACGGGGTCACCTTTTAGCCGATTATGACGCGAATGGAAGCGCACCCGGTACGCATCTGCGTGAGTGTGACATTTCTGAATATCCGCTTTGACTCCAAGGGAGTAGTTCCACGGCAGCATCATACTTATGTTACTGCTGACCCATTCCTGGAACCGACCTTTTCAGGGTGTGTTCGGTATTCGGTATATGGTCGCTCGTTCCATTGGTGCCTCGATGGATCGGTTGTTGCGTCGATTTCTGAGCCAGTTCATTCGCCGCGGTGCGATAACATTCACCACGGCGAGCGGGGTCAGATTTACCTGCGGGGATGGAACGGGCCGCCCGGTATCGGCGCGGTTTATGAGTGAACGGACCCAAATCCGGATTCTGCTCGATCCAGAACTGGCGCTCGGCGAAGCCTATATGGACGGCAGCTTCGTGGTCGAGGACGGCTCGATCGCGGATGCGCTCGAAATACTGCTCGGCCAGCCCGAAATGCTGCCACGGTGGGCCAGGCTGCAATGGTGGCTGCGCTATTTCGGCCGGCACGCCGCGCAGTTCAATTGGCGCGGCCGGGCGAGAAACAACGTCGCCCATCACTACGATCTCGATGGACGGCTGTATTCCCTCTTCCTCGACGCCGACAGGCAATACAGCTGCGCCTATTTCGAAACGCCGGACGCGACGCTCGATGATGCCCAGCTTGCCAAGAAGCGCCATCTCGCCGCCAAACTGCTGATCGGACGCGGCAACCGCGTGCTCGACATCGGCTCGGGTTGGGGCGGTCTTGGCCTCTACCTCGCCGAAATGACCGGTGCCGACGTCACCGGCATCACGCTGTCGTCCGAACAACTGGCGGCCTCGAACGCCCGCGCGGCCGAAAAGAACCTGATGCGATCGGCAAGGTTCCTGCCGACCGATTACCGCGATATTGCCGGCCCGTTCGACCGCATCGTATCCGTCGGCATGTTCGAGCATGTCGGCATCGACTTTTATGAAACCTTCTTCCGGCGCTGCGCCGAACTGCTCGGCGATGACGGTGTCATGATGCTGCACTCGATCGGGCGTTCAACCGGGCCCGATGTGACGAGCCCATGGATCACGAAGTACATTTTCCCGGGCGGCTATATCCCCGCCCTTTCCGAGGTTCTCCCCGCGATCGAGAAGGCGGGCCTACTGGTCTGCGACATCGAGATCCTGCGGCTGCATTATGCGGAAACGCTGAAGGCCTGGCGCGACCGCTTCATGGCGCGCCGCGAAGAGGCGGTGCGCCTCTACGACGAGCGATTTGCCCGCATGTGGGAATTTTACCTGGCAGGGTCGGAAATGTCGTTCCGCAAGCAGAACCTGATGAATTTCCAGATCCAGCTCACCAAGCGCCAAGGCGTCGTGCCAATGACGCGCGGTTACATTGCGAGGGAAGAAGCGAGGCTGCGCGGAATGGAACTAGCGAAGCGGCCGCGACTGCAGTTGGCGGGCGAATAGATCGCCTCAATAGCCGTGCCGTCAGTTCCGCAGGCTGTAAGCCGAGGCAAACGGCCCACGAGCCGATGCCGGACGGGCGAGCTGGGCTCGCATCGCAACAAGCAACTGTTCATCGCAGGGCGCGGCACGCAGTTCCGGACGCGAGATCTGCTCCATCGCGTCGATCAGCATCGACAGCCACAAACGCTGGCCGCCCGCCGATCGCCATCCCTGGATTTGCTGACCCATCGTCTGTCCTTCCGGTCCGTTGCTAGCGACAACTCGAAAATCGCCAGCCCGTTCCCGATTTAGTAACCAACCTATCCTGCGGCGAATTAAATCACACCGGATGTGATCTAGTTCACAGATGCCCTTGGCGGCACGTCGTACGTGTCCGTTATGAGCCAGCCGACCTACAGAGCCCCCTTCAAGTCCGACATCAGGATCGATTACGCCTTGATCCTCATCGGCGTGGGCGCCACCTTGTTCGCGTTCATCTACCTGATGCTGGTTTGATCAACGCTTAAGACGCGACTCGCAATTGTCGCTTCCGCGTTCGGATGTGTCCGTCGAAGTCGCGGTAAGGTTCAGGCTCTCCTAAGATTTTGTCTGGCATTTTCGCGGTAGCGCTCCCGCATCGCCCGATTTTGGCCGAAAGCCCGTCAAGCACCGACATCCACCGAGCGGGATTCATTCACACCCCGCATGTGGGAATCGTGCATAAGGCAGCTTCACACTTTCGCCGGGCCCGCGAGTGGCGCTTTATCGCCCCCCACTTTGGGATATCGCGACCTTCGTGCGGAATCCCAACAACGCCCAGAATCTGAAGCATAATCCGACCCATGGCTCTGACTGATTCGAACGTCCTCAAGCTCGCTCCCGAGACGGGAACTCCGGTTTACCGGAGCGCACCGCACAACATCGAGGCCGAGCAGAGCCTGCTGGGCGCCATCCTGGTCAATAACGACGCGTTCTACCGGGTTTCCGACTTTCTGGAGCAGAAGCACTTCTTCGAGCCGATCCATCAGACCATTTTCGAGACCGCCGGCAGCCTGATCCGGATGGGCAAGGTCGCGACGCCCGTGACGCTGAAGACCTTCCTGCCCGCCGATACCGACATCGGCGGCATGACGGTTGGCCAATACCTCGCGCGTCTCGCCGCCGAAGCCACCACGATCATCAACGCGCAGGATTACGGCCGGACCATCTACGACATGTCGTTGCGCCGCGACCTGATCCGGATCGGCGAGGACATGGTCAACGTCGCCTTCGACGCGCCGGTTGATTTCGCCCCACGCGCCCAGATCGAGGACGCCGAGCGCCAGCTCTACGAACTCGCCGAGTCCGGCCGTTACGAAGGCGGCTTCCAGCGTTTTGCGCAGGCGATGAAAATCGCGCTCGACATGGCGGCCAATGCGTACCAGCGCGACGGCAAGCTGTCCGGCATCTCCACTGGCCTGCGTGATCTGGACTCCAAGATGGGCGGCCTGCAGCGGTCCGACTTGATTATCCTGGCCGGCCGTCCGGGCATGGGCAAAACTTCGCTGGCAACCAACATCGCTTACAACATTGCCAGAGCCTACCAGCCGGAGACCAAGGCGGACGGCACCACGGCGGCCGTCAATGGCGGCGTTGTCGGCTTCTACTCCTGCGAAATGTCGGCGGAGCAGCTCGCCACCCGTATTCTGGCAGAACAGACCCGCATTGCCTCAAGCATGATCCGCCGCGGCGGCATCAAGCAGGAAGAATTCGACAAGATCCGCGACTACACGATCGAGCTGGAGCACTTGCCGCTCTATGTTGACGAGACCGGTGGCCTATCCATTTCGCAATTGACGGCGCGCGCCCGGCGGTTGAAGCGGCAGCGGGGTCTCGACGTCATCGTCGTCGACTACATTCAGTTGCTTCAAGGCTCGGGCAAGCGCGGCAGCGAAAACCGCGTCCAGGAAGTCACGGAAATCACCACCAATCTGAAGGCGCTCGCCAAGGAGCTCAACGTTCCAATCATCGCCCTGTCGCAGCTCTCGCGCCAGGTCGAGAATCGCGACGACAAGCATCCGCAACTGTCGGACCTGCGTGAATCCGGCTCGATTGAACAGGACGCGGACGTCGTTCTGTTCGTCTATCGCGAAGAATACTATCTGCAGAACAAGGAACCCAAGCCCGGCACGCCCGAGCACGAGAAGTGGAAGCTCGACATGGAGCTCGCGCACGGCAAGGCCGAGGTCATCATCGCCAAGCAGCGCCACGGACCAACGGGCACGGTCCCACTGCAATTCGAAGGTCAGTACACCCGATTCAGCGATTTCATCGAAGAGGACAACTTGCCCTACCGCGTTCCCTGATTCGGGCCTTCGACGCGGTTGAACCTCCGACTGGCGCCGCCTAAAATGCGGCATGAACATCGCCCCCGATCCAAAATCCATCCCGCAAGGCACCCTGCTCTCGCCTGAAGCGAACCAGGCCGCCGCGCTCGCGACCGCAACCGGCGTGCTGACGGTCGATCTCGACGCCATCGTCGCCAATTGGCGCAAGCTCGAGAAGACCGCAGTACCGGCCGAATGCGCCGGCGTGGTCAAGGCGAACGCCTATGGCTGCGGCGCCGAGCAGGTTGCGCGCGCCCTCGCTAGCGCCGGCTGCAAGACGTTCTTCGTCGCCACCCTCGATGAGGCCCGCCTGGTTCGCGCCGCGGCGCCTGGGGCCGCGATCTATGTGCTCGACGGGTTCTTCCAGAACACCGGCGAGGCCTATGCCAAGATCGACTGCAAGCCGGTGATTGGCGACCTCAATGAACTCGCCGAATGGGACGTGTTCTGCCGCCGCTCGGGCTGGTCGGGCGGCGCGGCCATCCACATCGATACCGGGATGAACCGGCTCGGCATGACCGTTACCGAGGCGCAGGGCATCATCCCGCGCATCAATGCCGGCGATCACGGCATTACGCTTGTCATGAGCCACCTCGCCTCCGCCGAACTGCTCAACAGTCCCGCCAACGCGAGGCAACTCGCAACTTTCCGCGAGATCGCGAGCGTGTTCTCCGGCGTACCGGCGTCACTTGCGAACTCGTCCGGGGTTTACCTCGGCGCCCAGTTCCAGTTCGACCTGGTTCGGCCGGGCTGCGCGCTCTACGGCATCAATCCGACGCCGGAAGCAGACAATCCGATGCAGCCGGTCGTCGAACTGAAGGCACGCATCGTGCAGATCCGCAATGTCGAGCGCGGCGATACCGTCGGCTATGGCGGCACCTGGACGGCGCGGCGTCCGACCAGGATAGCGATCGTTTCCGCTGGTTATGCCGATGGCTATTTCCGCGCCGCCAGCGCCAATGACGGCACCCGTGGCGCCGAGGTGGTGGTCGCCGGCAAGCGCTGCCCGATCGCAGGGCGGGTCTCGATGGACCTGATGGCCGTCGACGTCACCGATCTCGACAAGAAGGCCGTCCGGCGCGGCCACATGGCGACGCTGATCGGCGAAGGCATCACCGTCGACGAACTCGCCCACCATTTCGGCACCATCGGCTACGAAGTGCTGACCAGCCTCGGCAAGCGCTACGCGCGGGTCTACAAGGGCGGCAATGCCACTGCAGAACCGCCTGCGCCGCCTCCAGCGGAGCCGGCTGTCGGCTCTGCCTAGGCGGTACATCACACGGCCGGTTACAAAATCTGCAAAACAACCCCATGCAAAGTAGAATGGGCCGCGATTTGCCGCGCTCAGGCCGCTTGCGCACGGGGCATGAGATGATCCGTCGTCGCAGCCGAACCTGATCTCATCCTGCTTTGGCTCGCGGCGCTTACTTCGCCTTTCGGCTGGCCAGTATCTTCCTGCAGGCGTCGCTGAGTTGGTTCTGCTGTTTGGTCAGACATGCGACGACGCGGCCGCCGCCGGGCGGCGTGCCGGCGCAATATTTGTCATAATCGGCCTTGCAGGCGCCGCGTCCGTCGCCGGTTTGAGCCAACGCGGATCCGGAGCATCCGATGACGAACACGAGAACGGCGAAGCGCAGTTTCGACATGGAATACTCCAGATATCACACAGTGATGCCGGCTAGCTCTACATGAAGATCGCAACCTTCAACATCAATAATGTCAACCGCCGCTTGCCGAACCTGTTGCGCTGGATGCGCGCGGCCAAGCCCGACGTCGTCTGCCTGCAGGAGTTGAAATCGACCGACGCCGAGTTCCCGATTGCGGCAATCGAGAAGGCCGGCTACGGCGCGGTGTGGCGCGGACAGAAGACGTGGAACGGCGTTGCCATTCTGGCGCGAAAGACCGAGCCGGTATTGACACGGACCGCGCTGCCCGGCGACCGCGATGACGACGAGGCGCGCTACATCGAAGCCGCCGTCAACGGCATCATCGTCACCAGCATCTACCTGCCGAACGGCAACCCGCAGCCCGGACCGAAGTTCGATTACAAGCTGGACTGGTTCAAACGGCTACGGTCGCATGCCGCAAAACTGCTCAAGCAGGACATTCCAGTCGTGCTGGCCGGCGACTATAACGTCGCGCCGACCGCCTCGGATATTTATCCGACAAAGTCCTGGGACAAGGACGCGCTGATCCAGCCAAAGAGCCGCGCGGCGTTCAAGACGCTCGTCGACCAGGGCTGGACGGATGCGATCCGCACGCTCCATCCTTCAAAACCGATGTTCACGTTCTGGGACTACAAGCGCAACCGCTGGCCGCGCGACGCCGGACTGCGCCTCGATCATCTGCTGCTGAGCCCGCAGATCGCACGGCGCCTGCTCAAGGCCGGCGTCGATCGCAAGGTCCGCGGTGAGGAAGGCGCCAGCGATCACGCGCCGGCGTGGATCGTGTTGCGGTAAGGGAGACTATTTTCGGGTGTGTCCCCAGGCTGCGTCCCAATCTTCGCCTGCGGCATCGATGACGCGGCCATCGGCTTCGAAGAACTTGTTCGGCACCTGGAAGATCGCGAGCATCAGCCCGCCTTGCGGACACCACGCGACGTGACGGCTGCCCTCCTCGCGCCAGATGAATTCACCGGCCTTGCATTCGATGCCTTGCGCCGGGCCCTCCTTGTCGACGAGTGAACCTTCGAGCACGTAGGTCTGCTCGATGTTGACGTGCTCGTGGTCGGGCAGCACCGCGCCCGGCGCGAACCGCATCAGCGCGGTCATCAGTCCGGTCTTGCGGTCGAACAGCAGCGTCTTGGCTTCGCAGCCGGGAAAACGGGTCTTCTGCCATTCCATGCTGTCCGGGCGGACGAGATGGGAATGCGTGTCTGCGGTCTGCGGCGTCACGGCGTCCATGGTGCTCCTCCATTCCTTTTATTTTGACGCGATCCTAGCAGCTTTACCTCAGGCCGCCAGCCGGCAGGTGTGCGCTGCGGTGGCGCTGCCTTGCTCGCGTTTGATCCGAGCGGTAGGATCGTCCGATCTGCCGCTTTTGTGGAGCACGGTTGAAAATGGCGGCTCTGCAACACTCGCTCATCTGCAAAGGGTGCTGGGAGCAGATGCATGTGCCCGTTCCGATTCGCGGCGTGGCCTCGGCGCCGTTTCGTGCATTCGGCATTCGTCCGAGCCGGATGAATCCCAATACCTGCACCATCTGCGAATTGATGTTCACGAAGGTGATGCGAGCGCGCAAGATCACCATCGATGCGACCATCATGTTTGCCGACCTGCGCGGCTATACCAGCCTGTCGCAATCGCAATCGCCGGATGCGGTCTCCGGACTGCTCGATGCGTTCTATGATGAGTGCGCCAATGCGATCTGGGAGCACGAAGGGCTGCTGAACAAGACCATCGGCGACGCCGTGATGGCCGTCTTCAATTTTCCGCTGAGGCGGGAATCACACGCCAGAAACGCCGTGCTCGCGGCGCGCCAGATCCAGGCGAACTGGCGCGACCAGCGTGCGAACCTTGTCGAAGCATACGGCCTGACCGGCAGCGAATTGGGGATCGGCATCGGCATTCACACCGGCGAACTCAGCTTTGGCGAATTCGGCCACTCGCACCGGGACCTGACGGCGATCGGCACCGTCGTCAACACCGCCGCCCGGGCCCAATCGGTCGCCGAAGCCGACCAGATTCTCGTGACGAAGGCGGTGTTCGACAGCGCCCAACCGGATTTGATCGACAGCCCTCCGAAGGCGTTCCAGCTCAAAGGGTTCGACCTCCCGGTCGATCTCTACGCGGCTTGACCTCACCACAAATTCTTGCCGTCGATCACAGTCACCGGCACGGCATCGAGGTCGAAATCATCGAACAGCCGCGCATTGACGCCGACCTTCGGATTGTCGAAGTCCGGCTTGCCGGTCGACCAGTCAGGCGACTCCGAATAGGTACCGCAGCCGCAATCGGCACAGAAATGATGTTTGACGGTGCGGCTGCCCCACCGATAGGTCGCGACGTTTTCCGGCGGCGAGGTCAGGCGAAATTGCGCCGGCTTGTAATAGGCCCACAACGCGCCGCGCTTGGAACACAGCGAACAGGTGCAGCGCGTTACATCAGACGGCGCCTCATTCACCTCGAATTGTGTGTTGCCGCAATGGCAGCTTCCCTTGAGTGGCATGATCGGCTCCTTTCCGGGTGATATTTTTAGCTCGTAACCCGACCCTGCTGCCACCATGATGTCAGCATCAGGGAATCGCGAAAGACGGCAAATTGGGTTTCATCTTCGTCCTCGTCGTCGGCCTGCTCGCCGGCACCATCTCGGGCATTGTCGGCACCGGCTCATCGATCATGCTGATGCCGGTATTGGTCTATCAATACGGTCCGAAGGAAGCCGTTCCCATCATGGCGATCGCGGCCGTGATGGCGAACCTGTCCCGCATTCTCGCCTGGTGGCGCGAGGTAGACTGGCGCGCCTGCCTTGCCTATTCGATCCCCGGGATTCCGGCCGCAGCGCTTGGCGCGCGGACACTGCTGGCACTGCCCTCGCACGCCGTCGATATCGCGATCGGCGTGTTTCTGATCGCGATGGTACCGGTGCGGCACTGGCTGGAGCGCCACCAGCTCAAGGCGCAGCTCTGGCATCTGGCGGTCGGCGGCGCGATCATCGGCTATCTGACAGGCATCGTTGTTTCGACCGGGCCGCTCAGCGTGCCGCTGTTTCTGTTTTACGGGCTGACCAAAGGCGCCTTCCTCGCCACCGAAGCGGCAAGTTCGCTCGGGCTGTATCTGAGCAAATCGGTGACGTTCGAACGCTTTGGCGCGCTGACGCCCGACATCGCGCTGAAAGGCCTGATTGCAGGATCCTCCCTGATGTTCGGCGCCTTCGCGGCCAAACGCTTCGTGCTGCATCTCAAGCCCGATATCTTTCGCCTCCTGATGGACGGCATCATGCTGATCGCCGGCGTTTCTCTACTGTGGACAGCATTTTCTTGAGGATTTGGCGAAACCCGATCGCCACGCCTGAACCATTCCCGATCAGCGACCGACCAAGTGACGCGTGTCACATCCGTCCGGCAAACGACCGTAGATCAATGCCGCGCACGGACTAGCATCACCCACGTCTGGAGAGATTGAAATGCCCAGGGGAATTATCGGCGCCATCGTCGCCGTCATTGTCATCGCCATCATCGCGGCGGGAAGCTGGTACACGGTCGATCAGACCGAGCGCGGCGTGAGACTGCGCTATGGCGCGGTGATCGGCACTGCGCAGCCGGGCCTCGGCTTCAAGCTCCCGTTGATGGACAGCGTCGAGAAGGTCAGCGTCAAGACGCTCACCTACACCTGGGACAAGATGAATTCCTACTCCTACGATCAGCAGCCCGCCGATCTCAAGATCAGCGTCACCTTGCGCGCGTCGCCGGAGAAGGTTGCCGATCTCTATGCCAAGTTCGGCGGGCTCGATACCGCGGTCAAACAGGTGGTCAGCCCGGCCGTCAATCAGCAGGTCAAGATCGTGTTCGGCCGCTACACGGCCGTGAAGGCGATACAGGAGCGCGGCGCGCTCAATTCAGCGATCAAGGACGCCATCACGGCGTCGCTGAAGGACGACTCCATGATCGCGATCGAAAGCGTCCAGCTCGAAAACATCGAATTCTCTGCGAACTATCTGCACTCGATCGAGCAGCGCATGCTGGCCGAGGTCGAGGTGCAGAAGCTGCAGCAGAATGCCGAGCGCGAAAAAGTGCAGGCGCAGATCACCGTCACCCAGGCCACCGCCAAGGCCAACGCCGTGCGTGCCGAGGCCCAGGCCGCGGCCGATGCGCTGCGGCTGAACGGCGAAGCCCGCGCGACCAATATCAGGATCACGGGCGAAGCCGAGGCGGCCGCCATCGAAGCTCGCGCCAAGGCGCTCGGCACCAATCCTAACCTCGTGACGCTGGTGCAGGCCGAACGCTGGAACGGCGTGCTGCCGACCACCATGGTGCCGGGCTCGTCAGTGCCATTCGTTTCGGTGAAATAGAACCCAAGCTTGTCGTGTGGCGGCGCCCGGGACGGTCCCGGCGTCGCCATGACGTAACCGACATTCGAGACTGATCATGCCGAAGCCCCTCGCTATTACGCTCGCAGGCGTGCTTGCTGTTCTCACTGCGCAAACGTCTGCGCACGCCGCTGAGCCGTTTGACGGGCTGTGGGCCACAAGTCGGAAGGATTGCCGCGACAAGGACGGGCCGGACAGCAAGACGCTCGTCGACCTCGACAACGTCATCAAGGGCAAGCCCGCACCGCTCGTCGATCAGTACGAAAATCATTGCCGGGTCGATCGCAAGACGCCGGCCCGCGACGGCCTAGTCCTGACCACGACCTGCTTCGAATTCTGGGACGATTACAACAAGGGCGCGAACGGGCGAAAAGTGACGATCAAGCTGGCGCCCGGGCCAAAGGACACGCTCAGAATCGACGGAAAGCCCTATCTGCTTTGCAAGCGCAAGAGCGACCTTCCCAGAAACAGGTGATCATCACGGCTCGCGCCGCGAACGGCGAAACGCTGCGAACGCTGACACACAACGCAACGGAAAGTGTTCGACTGTTTTCGGCTGCGCGAGTCCCTTCATAGCGGGCCGCATGCTAAATGCGCGAACCTGATCTTTCCCGGGACTGAAATTGTGGGCGCACTGATTTTTGATTTCGACGGCGTCATCGCCGACAGCGAGGCGATTGCCAACACCGTTCTGGCGGAAACTGTTACCAGGCTCGGCCATTCAACGACACTTGACGAGGCGCTCACCCGCTATTCCGGCCGGAGGTGGGATGAAGCCGTGGCGGAGATCGAAGCTGCGATCGGACGGCCCCTGCCCTCCGATTTTTCGGGTCAGCTCAAGCTTGCGACACTGGAACGTTTCCGGACAGACCTGAAAGAAGTGAGCGGGGCGACTGATTTCATCAGACGTTTTGCCGACATCCCCCGATGCATTGCCTCCTCCAGTTCGATCGATCGCCTGCAGCTATGCCTTTCGGTGCTGGCCCTGGAAGCGGAATTCGGAAGTCATGTCTTCAGCGCGGACATGGTCGCGCGAGGAAAGCCGCACCCTGACATTTTTCTGTTTGCTGCAGGCAAATTGGGTGTGCGTCCGGATGAGTGTCTGGTGATTGAAGACAGCGCAGGCGGGATCAAGGCGGCCGTTGCCGCCGGGATGACGGTCGTCGGCCTGTGCGCGGCCAGCCACATTCGCGAAGGCCATGATCTCAAGCTGCGCGATGCCGGCGCCGTGCATCTGGCGCATTCCTGGTCGGACGTCAAACGCTTCGCCCTCCGCTTTTTCAATGGCTGAATGCACGCGCTGCGGTGGTATCATGCCGGTGTGTACCGTGGCATGATGCATCATCTGATACGTTTGGTTTGGGGACGAGTGTCTTGAGCGCGTTGGCGGAAACAGCCGATATCACAAATCTTCGAAGCGAAGCGGCAGGGCCAACCGACGCCCAACAAGAGACCCAAAAGTTCGCTGAAGCCGCGATTGCGGACAGCAAGCGCGAAGGCCTCATGCTCGCGGTCCGAGCCCGCTGGATCGCACTGGCGGTGATTGCCGTTTCCTTGCCGATCATCAACCCGAACTGGGATGTGATCTACTATGTCGTAATGCTCGGCCTTTTTGCCGTGATCGGCTGGGGCCAATTGAAGGTCGGCAAGGTCGGGCGTTCGGTACCGGAGCTTTTGCTGATCTTCTGCGATCTGGCGTTGATCACGCTGCTCACCGTCCTGCCCAATCCGCTGAGCGCCACGAACTGGCCGATCGGTATGCAATTCCGGTTCGAGACGTTCATCTATTTCTTTGTCTTCCTCGCAACCGCCACCCTTGCCTATTCGTGGCGAACGGTGGTCGCGATGGGCTTCTGGACCTCGGGCGTATGGGCTGTCGGCGTC
>Ga0268266_10004826_pt1 | contig 12801 bp, 14 predicted proteins | sample KBSS13metaG_FD_190356 | JGI IMG/M metagenome (GOLD analysis project Ga0268266, IMG submission 190356) | Switchgrass rhizosphere microbial communities from Kellogg Biological Station, Michigan, USA - KBS S1-3 metaG (SPAdes) (version 2) | ecosystem: Host-associated > Plants > Roots > Rhizosphere...
CGACCTGCTGGTCTGGCAGGCGGTCGACCAGGTGCGCGCGATGACCGGCCGGTTCGACGTCCCCGTGGAGGCCATGCGGGCGGCCGGTGAGTCCGCGCTGGCCGAACGGGCCGAACGCCAGCGTTCACGCCCGCCGGTGCCCTAGGGTCCGTCGTCGTGGACTCCGACCTGCTGGCCGCCGGCGCCGGAGCCGTCGTCGCCGGTCTGGGTGGCTGGCTCGTCCCCGCGCTGATCGCTCGGATCCCGGAGGTCGAGCCGGAGCCGGTCGCCGACGAGGCCGACGCATCATCCGACGCACCGTCCGCGACACCGGCGGACGACCCGCCCGAGCCGTTCGGCGACATCGCGGCGCTGCCCGGGCTCGCCTGGCGCTCGGCCGCGGTGGCGGCGGTGGCGGGCGCCGTCCTCGGTCGGTCGCTCGGGTGGCACTGGCCGTGGCTGCTCTGGGTGCCGTTCGTGCCGGCGTACGTCGCCCTGGCTCTGGTGGACTGGCGCACCCGGTTGCTGCCGACGTTCGTGATCGCCCGGCTGTACGTCGCGACGGTCGTCCTGGTCCTGGTCGGCTGGGCGGTCACCCGCGACACCGGCGCTGTCGTCCACGCCGCGCTCGGCTGGCTGGTCTACGGCGGACTGTTCGTCGTGCTGTGGTTCATCTACCCGCGCGGGCTGGGGTACGGCGACGTCCGGCTGTCCGGGCTCCTCGGGCTCGCCCTGGGCTGGCTGGGCTGGGGACCGTTGCTGGTCGGGATGTACGCGGGCCTGATCCTCGGCGGCGTCCTCGGCCTGGTCCTGAGCCTGCTGCGCGTCATCGACCGCCGGAACAACCCGTTCGGTCCCTACATGTTCCTCGGCGCGCTGGTCGGGGTGGTCTGGGGTCACGCGATGTGGACCGGCCTGTACGGCGGATAGCGCGATCGCGCGCGCCGGCCTGCGTGGAAGACTGACGCCATGCTGCGCTGGCTCACCGCCGGGGAGTCCCACGGCCCCGCCCTGGTCGCGATCCTCGAGGGGTTGCCGGCGCACGTCGCGATCACCACCGACGACGTGTCCGAGGCGCTGGCCCGGCGCCGCCTGGGCAAGGGCCGCGGCGCGCGGATGAAGTTCGAGCAGGACCAGGTGACGCTGCTGGGGGGTGTGCGGCACGGCGAGACCATCGGCGGTCCGGTCGCCATCCAGATCGCGAACACCGAGTGGCCCAAGTGGGAGACGGTGATGGCCGCCGACCCGGTCGACCCGGCCGAGCTCGCGGGGCTCGCCCGCAACGACGCCCTGACCCGCCCCCGCCCCGGCCATGCCGACCTGGTGGGCATGCAGAAGTACGCCTTCGACGAGGCGCGTCCGGTGCTCGAGCGCGCCTCGGCTCGCGAGACCGCGGCGAGGGTCGCGCTCGGCCGGGTGGCCGCGGCGTTCCTCGAGCAGGCCACGGGGGCCCGGCTCGTCTCCCACGTGATCGAGCTCGGTGGGGTCCGGGCACCCGCCGGGGTGATCCCCGCAGCCGACGACGTCGCCCGCCTCGACGCCGACGAGGTGCGCTGCCTCGACCCCGAAGCCAGCGCCGCGATGTCGGCGCGGATCGACGAGGCCCACCGGGACGGCGACACCCTCGGCGGCGTCGTCGAGGTCGTGGTGCACGGTCTGCCCCCGGGCCTCGGCTCGCACGTCCACTGGGACCGGCGCCTCGACTCGCGGCTGGCCGGCGCATTGATGGGCATCCAGGCGATCAAGGGCGTCGAGGTCGGCGACGGGTTCGAGCTGGCCGCGACGCCCGGCAGCCTGGCCCACGACGAGATCGTCCCGACCGACGAGGGCATCCGGCGTACCAGCGGGCGTTCGGGCGGCACGGAGGGCGGGATGTCCACCGGTGAGGTGCTGCGGGTCCGGGCCGCGATGAAGCCGATCGCGACCGTCCCGCGCGCGTTGCGCACCGTCGACGTCGCCACCGGGGAGGCGGCCGTGGCCCACCACCAACGCTCCGACGTCTGCGCCGTCCCTGCCGCGGGGGTGGTCGCCGAGGCGATGGTCGCCCTGGTGCTGGCGGACGCCGTGCTGGAGAAGTTCGGGGGCGACGCCGTCTCGGAGACCCGCCGCAACGTCGAGAGCTACCTCGGCACCCTGAGATTCAGGTGACGGCGACATGAGCGGCCCGCGGGTGGTGCTCGTCGGGGCCATGGGTGCCGGGAAGTCGACGGTCGGCCGGCTTCTGGCCGAGCGCTGGGACGTCGCGTTCCGTGACACCGACGACGACGTGGAGCAGGCAGAGGGCCGTTCGATCTCCGACATCTTCGTCGACTCCGGCGAGGAGCACTTCCGGGCGCTCGAGCGCGAGGCGGTGGCCCACGCCCTCGGTGAGCACGCCGGCGTCCTGGCCGTCGGCGGCGGCGCCGTGATGAGGCCGGAGACCCGTTCCCTCCTGGCGGGACATCGCGTGGTGTTCCTGCAGGTAGGGTTGACCGACGCCGCGGCCCGGGTCGGGCTCGGGACCTCGCGTCCGCTCCTGCTCGGCAACGTCCGCGGCACCCTGAAGGCGCTCCTCGACGAGCGGACGCCGGTCTACCAGGCCGTCGCCGACGCCGCCGTCGACACCGATGGGCGCACGCCCGACGAGGTGGCGGACCTGGTCGAGGCGGCCCTCGATGGCTGACCCGACCGTGATCAGGGTCGCCACAGCCGCGGCGTACGACGCGGTGGTGGGGCACGGCCTGCTCGGTCGTCTCCCTGGACTGCTGGGCGCCGACGTACAGCGGGTCGCCCTCGTGTTTCCCGACGACCTGCCCGGACCGGCGTCGGCGGTGCGCGAGGCGCTGGCACCGACGTACGACGTGCTGGACCTGCCGATCCCCCCGGGCGAGAAGGCCAAGACGGCGGAGGTGGCCGCGCGGTGCTGGGAACGGCTGGGCGCGGCCGCGTTCACCCGGAGCGACGCGGTCGTGACGGTGGGCGGGGGAGCGACCACCGATCTGGGCGGCTTCGTGGCGGCGACCTGGTTGCGCGGCGTGCGGGTCGTGCACGTCCCGACCACGATGCTCGGCATGGTCGACGCTGCGGTCGGCGGCAAGACCGGGATCAACACCGGTGCAGGGAAGAACCTGGTCGGCTCGTTCCACGAGCCCTTCGGGGTGCTCTGCGACCTCGACCTGCTCGCCGGGCTGCCCGCGGCGGAGCTGCGGTCGGGACTCGGCGAGGTCGTCAAGTGCGGCTTCATCGCCGATCCGGAGATCCTGCGGCTGGTCGAGGAGCACGGCGTCCCCGAGCCGGGATCGCCGGTGCTGCGCGAGCTGGTGGAGCGCGCCGTGCAGGTGAAGGCCGACGTCGTGGCCGGCGACCTCCGCGAGCGAGGTGGAGAAGCGGGGCATCCCGGTCGCGAGGTCCTGAACTACGGCCACACCATGGGTCACGCCGTCGAGCAGGCGAGTGGCCACGGTCTGCGGCACGGCGAGGCGGTCGCCATCGGGTGCGTGTACGTCGCGGAGCTGGCCCGCCTGGCCGGTGTCCTCGACGACCAGGTCGCCGACCGGCACCGCACGGCGTTCACGCGGGTCGGGCTGCCGGTCGGCTGGGCCGGTGCCACGTACGACGACCTGCGGGCCCGGATGGCGGTGGACAAGAAGTCGCGCGGCTCGTCCCTGCGCTTCGTGGTGCTCGCCGACCTGGCGCGACCGCAGATCCTGGTCGACCCCGCGGAGGAGCACCTCCGTGCGGCGTACGACGAGATGGTCGGGGGTGCGGCATGAAGGTGCTGGTGCTCAACGGCCCCAACCTCGGCCGGCTCGGCCGTCGACAGCCCGAGATCTACGGCTCCACGACGTACGCCGAGCTGGTGGAGCGCTGCGAGGAGTGGGGGCACGGGCTCGGGCTCGAGGTCGAGGTGCGCCAGACCAACCACGAGGGCGAGCTGCTCGACTGGCTGAACACCGCGGCCGACGAGCAGACCCCGGTCGTCCTCAACGCCGGCGCGTGGACGCACTACTCACTGGCGCTCCACGACGCCTGCGCACAGCTGACGGCGCCCCTGGTCGAGGTGCATCTGAGTGACCCCGCGCAGCGGCCCGAGGAGTTCCGTCACCACTCGGTGGTCACGCCGCACGCCGTCGCCGTGATCGCCGGCAAGGGCGTCGACGGCTACCGCGAGGCGCTCGAGCAGATCGGATCCTGAGGCGGGCCACGGACCACGAGACGGGTCCTTGGTCCCTGGTGCGGGTCCCGGCGCCGCCGTTAGCGTCCGCCCATGGGCGACGGCCTCCGCAGGGCGGCCGGTCGGCTCGCGGTGATCGCGGTGACCGGCCTCGGGCTGGGGATCGTCGTCGGGGGCGCAGCCGGCCGGACCGCCATGTACCTCCTCGCCCGTGCCAGCCCCGGGGCCCACGGTGTCGTCAGCGACGACGGGTTCGTGATGGGCCGGTTCACCCTCGGGGGGACCCTCAACCTCCTGCTCGTCGGGGCCGGGCTCGGCGTGGTCGGAGCGGCGATCTATGCCGGGGTCCGCTGGCTGCAGCCCGAGCGTCTCGGCCTGCGTGTGGTCGCGACCGCCGTGTGCGCGGGGGTCGGTGTCGGCGCGCTGATCGTGCACCGCGACGGCGTGGACTTCACCGTGCTGGACGCCGGACCGGCGACCGCGCTCTTCGTCGTGATCCCGGCGCTGTACGGCGGGTTGCTGGCGGGACTGGTCGAGACCTTCCTCGACCGCCGGCCGGATGGCTTCGTGTCACCGGTGTGGCGCTGGTGCGGTCTCCTGCCGTTCGTGGTCGTGCCGGTCCTGCCGGTCTTCGCACTGGTGTGGTGGGTAGGCCGACGGCTCGACGGCACGGTGCTCGAGGAGAAGCTGCGGGGATCCCGCGCACGCTGGGCCGGTCGGGGGCTCGCCTCCGCGGCGTTGCTCCTGCTCGCGCGTGACCTGCTCCTCGACGCCGCCGCCCTCACCTGACGGTGCCGTGACGCAACCGTGACCCGCGGCGACGGAACGCGGTCCCGGCGGGGCACGTCCCACCGCCATGGACAAGACGACTCTTCCGGCCGGACGGCGTCTTCGCCGCGGCCCGCTCCTGCTGGTGGCTCCGGTGCTGGCCGCCTTCGTGCTCTCGGGATGCTCGGGCGGCAGCCAGGGCGCCGGGTCGACCGACGCGCCGGCGGGTAGCGCCGGGAGCTCGCAGCAGGACTCCGCCAACCTCGGTGTCGCTCAGTCGGCCCCCAGGGCCGCCGCGTCCGTCGCGGATGAGAACACGGGGGCGGGCGTCCAGCAGCGGGCTGTGATCTCCACCGGTCACCTCGAGCTCACGAGCGGCGACGTCACGACGACGCGAACGCGGCTGGACGCGGTGCTCGGCGACGAGGGGGGTCACGTGGCCGACGAGAACACCGTGACCGACAACCGGGGAGTCGTCACCCGATCGCACCTGGTCGTGAGGGTCCCGAGCAACCGGTTCGACGACGCGATGACGTCGTTGGCAGGGACGGCGTCCCTGCGCAGCTCGTCGCGGAAGGCGGAGGACGTCACTACCGAGGTGATCGACCTCGGCGCCCGGATCGCGGCCGAGCGCGCGGGCGTACGGCGCCTCCGTCACCTGGTGTCCACGACCGCCGACCTGCGGGCGCTGCTCGACGTCGAGCGTGCCCTCACCGCGCGCCAGGGAGAGCTGGAGTCGCTCCAGCAGCAGCAGAACTACCTCGCGGACCGGACCAGCCTGGCCACGATCACCGTCGACGTGAGCCGGCGCACGGCGCCGGCCCCCGCGCCGGCCAAGGCCACCGGCGGCTTCCTGGGCGGGCTGAGCCACGGGTGGCACGGCCTGGTCGCGGTGGTCACCGGCCTGCTCGTCGGCCTGGGCGCGACGCTGCCGTTCGCGGTGGCCCTCGCCCTGGTCGGCATCCCCGCCTGGCTGGTCGCCCGGCGCCTGCGCCGCGTGCGTCGTCCGCGCACACCGGTCGAACCCGCGTAGGACAGCCGATCGCCGGTCGGGGAACCGCGAGAGCGCCCCGGCCGTCGGAGAGACACACCACACCCAGGAGTGCGCCATGGACCGTTCCGTCACCGTCAGCACCAAGGGAGCTCTCGTCGCGCTGGTCGTGGCACTGGCGCTCACCGTCGCCTACCTGCTCGGGGGTGGGGGCGGGACCGCCCAGGCGTCGCCGAGCAGCGCACCGACCACCTCCACCACGCACCCGCGGACCGTCGTCACGACCGGCACCGGGGACACCGTCGGCGTCCCGGACGAGCTCGCCTTCACGATGTCGGTCGGCGTCGTCCGGACGACCCTCGACGAGGCGATGTCGGCCGGCAACGACCTGATGGGGCGCCTGCTCGACACGCTGGACCGGCTCGGCGTACGCCGGTCGGACGTGCAGACCACCGGCCTGCAGATGAACGCGGTCTACGACTACCACGCCTACAGCCCGCCGACCCTGCGCGGCTATCACGTCTCGCAACGGGCGCAGGTGCTCGTGCGCGACCTGACCCGAGGGGGGCGTGTCGTGACGGCGGTCGTCCACGCAGGCGGGAACGAGGTCCGGGTCAGCGGGCTGGGGTTGCGGATCTCCGACCCCGACTCGTTGCTGGCGAAGTCGCGGGCGGCTGCGGTCCAGGAGGCGAAGGCCAAGGCGCAGGAGTACGCCGACGCCACCGGCCAGACGCTCGGGCCCGTGCTCTCGCTGCGCGAGGTCCACGCCAGCACGGTCACGCCCCGGCCGATCGCCTTCCAGAGGGACGCCCTCCTCAACGCAACGAAGGCCATGCCGATCAGAGCCGGCAAGGACAAGCTCGGCGTCACGGTCCGGATCGTCTGGTCGTTCGCCTGACACCACGGGTCACCCGACGATTGAGGTGGGCTCCGAGCGGCGTACTAGAGTTCGAGGTCGCCCGCCCGGGCCTGACTCCGGCCGGGCCCACCCGCATCCGGCAGAAGAGGCGCCCTCGCATGGCCACCACCAACGACCTCAAGAACGGCATGGTCCTCAACCTCGACGGCCAGCTCTGGCAGGTCATCTGGTTCCAGCACCACAAGCCCGGTAAGGGCGGTGCGGTCGTGCGGTCCAAGCTCAAGAACATCGAGTCGGGCAAGACGGTCGACCGCACCTTCAACGCCGACGTGAAGGTCGACGTCGCCAGCGTCGACAAGCGGACGATGCAGTACCTCTACCACGACGGCACGTCCTACGTGTTCATGGACACCGGCACCTACGACCAGCTCGAGATCGGGCCCGACATCGTCGGCGACTCCAAGAACTTCCTGCTCGAGAACAACGACGCGATCGTCGCCACCAACGAGGGACGGGTGCTCTACGTGGAGCTCCCCGCGTCGGTGGAGATGCTGATCACCTACACCGAGCCCGGCGTCGTCGGCGACAGCGCGACCGGTCGCACCAAGCCGGCCACCCTCGAGACCGGTCACGAGATCCAGGTCCCGCTGTTCATCACCCAGGGCGAGAAGGTCAAGGTCGACACCCGCGACTCGTCGTACCTCGGTCGCGTGAAGTCCTAGTCGGCCGGCGATGCCCGCACGCACGAAGGCACGCAAGCGCGCGCTCGACGTCCTGTACGCCGCGGAGATGCGTGGCCAGGACCCGGTGACGGCGCTCGAGGCGGCCAACGCCGAGGGGGAGGGCCCGACCAACCCCTACACAGAGACGCTGGTGCGCGGGGTGAGCGAGCGCCGTGAGCGCATCGACGAGCTGCTCGGCCAGTACGCGCAGGGCTGGACGCTGGAGAGGATGCCCGCGGTCGACCGCACCGCGCTGCGGATCGGCGCCTTCGAGCTGCTCTACCTCGACGACGTGCCCGACGCCGTGGCCGTCTCCGAGGCGGTGGCCCTGGTCCGCAACCTCTCGACCGACGACTCCCCGTCGTTCGTCAACGGCGTCCTCGGTAGCCTGCTGCGCGACCGCGCCTCCCTCACCCTCTAGGGGGGTCATCCGGGCGTCATCCGGGCCTATCCTCGGCGCCATGGCAGACGTGAGCGACCAGGCGGAGCAGCTCGGCCGTCGCGCCGACAACAGCGAGTGGACCGACCGCGCGGTTCGGATCGGCATGGTCGCCTACGGCATCGTCCACCTGACCATCGCGTGGCTGGGCATCCAGCTGGCCTTCGGCAACCACAGCGGGTCGGCGTCGCGCAACGGCGCGCTCAAGCAGCTGGCCCAACAACCGTTCGGCAAGTTCGTCGTCTGGGTCGTCGCGGTCGGGATGTTCCTGCTGGTGCTGTGGAAGCTCCTGGAGGCGTTCATCGACTTCACGCTCGAGGACGGCGCCAAGAAGGTGGCCAAGCCGGTCACGAACGTCTTCAAGGCGATCGTCTACGGCACCCTCGGTGTCAGCGCGGTCCACGTAGCGACGGGCTCGAAGTCGAAGAGCAAGACCACGGACTACACGGCCAAGCTGATGGACCAGCCGTTCGGACGCTGGCTCGTGGGCCTGGTCGGTGTGGCGATCATCGGCTACGGCGTCTACCTCGCCTACCGCGGCTGGTCGGAGAAGTTCCTCAAGCACCTCGACCCCGAGGGCCGGAGCGGCGAGTCGGGCAAGGCATACAAGCTGTTCGGCAAGCTCGGGTACATCGCCAAGGGCATCGCCATCGGCGTAATCGGCGTGCTCTTCATCTACGCCGCGATCGACCACAGCGCGAAGAAGTCCGGCGGTCTGGACCAGGCCCTGCACAAGGTGCTGCAGCAGCCGTTCGGGCCGGTGCTGCTGTTCGCGATCTCGGTCGGGATCGGCTGCTACGGGCTGTTCTGCTTCGCCCGGGCCCGGCACCTGTCGGCCCAGCGCTGAGGGATTCCTGACGCGCGCCGGCCCGGCCTTCGGATGCCTCTAGGGTGAGCGTCATGACGGACGCGACACCGTTCTCGGAGCCGCTGCCCGCCCTTCCTTCCGGCTGGTCCGCGCGGATCCCCGGCGAGGACGACCTCCCGGCGTTGCTCGTGCTCCGGGCCGCCGACGGCACGCCGTACACCGGCCACCACGGCGTCGACGAGGCGGCCGTGCGCTCGGAGGTCGTGGGTCAGGCGTCGTGGAGCAGGCGGCAGCTGGTGGTCGCCGACGGTGCGCGGCTGCGCGGCTGGATCTCGGTCCAGGACCGTGCCGCCGGTCGCACCATGGTGAGCCTCTGGCTGGAGCGGGATCTCGACGTCGCGGCCGACGTCGCGGCGGGGCTGTACGACTGGGCTGACACCCAGGGATCGGGGATCGCCCGGCTGCGCGGTCTGGCGCGTACCCGGATGGATGCCTCGCCGTACGCCGCCGACGAGGTGCAGCGCGGCTGGCTGGATCGGGCTGGGTACGCCGTCCGCCGGCGCTGGCTGCACATGGCTCGGCCCGTCGACGCCTCCGAGTCCCTGCCCCCGCTGCGGGCCGGGGTGACCGTACGCCGGGTGGCCCGGCACGAGAACGGCGTCCCGGTCGCCCAGGACCTCCAGATCGTGCACCGGATGCTGGAGGAGTCGTTCCAGGACCACTTCAACTCCTACCGCGAGAGCTTCCCGGAGTTCGTGCAACGTCTGCGGGAGGACCCCGGCCACCGGTGGGACCACTGGTGGTTGGCGTTCGTGGACGGGCCGGACGGCGACGTGCCGGCCGGGGCGATCGTCTGCTCGGTCCTGACCGCCGACGCCTCGGGGAGCGAGGGCACCTACGTCGAATACATCGGCGTCAACCGGGCAGCGCGTGGCCGCGGTGTCGCCAAGGGCCTGCTGTACGCCGTGATCCGCGATGCGGCACTGCGCGGGCACAACCGGGTCGGGCTCGAGGTGGACGCCGACTCCCCGACCCAGGCCGACGCGTTGTACCGCTCGATGGGATGGAAGACCGACTACGTGACCGAGTCGTGGTTCAAGGACGTCGACGCCGGATGACTCCCGTGGACGGCGTGCGCGTGGAAGGGTGGAGGACATGACGCAGACGACGGGGGAGAGCGGGTCCGAGACCTACGACGTGATCGTGGTGGGCCTGGGTCCGGGCGGCGAGCACGTCGCCCTCAAGCTGGCCGAGGCCGGGCTTCGGGTCCTCGGCGTCGAGGAGCGCCTCGTGGGGGGCGAGTGTCCCTACTTCGGGTGCGTGCCCTCGAAGATGATGATCGCCGCCGCCCACACACTGCGCGAGGCACACCGGGTCGACGCCATGGCGGGGCACGCCACCGTCAGCCCGGACTGGACCCCGGTCGCGACCCGGATCCGCGACGAGGCCACCGACGACTGGGACGACGCGGTCGCCGTGAAGCGGCTCGAGGACGCCGGAGCGAGCTTCGCGCGGGGTCACGGCGTGCTGGCCGGTGAGGGCCGGGTGGAGGTCGGCGGGACGACGTACACCGCGACCAAGGGGATCGTGATCAACACCGGTACCGCGCCCTCCGCGCCGCCGATCCCGGGCCTCGCGGAAGCGCCGTTCTGGACCAACCGCGACGCGGTGAAGCTGACCGAGCTGCCGTCGTCGCTGATCGTGATCGGCGGCGGGGCCATCGGCTGCGAGCTGTCGCAGGTGATGGCCCTGTTCGGCGTGCGCGTGACGCTGCTCGAGGTCGCCGACCGGCTGCTGGCGCTGGAGGAGCCCGAGGCGAGCGAGGCGCTCGCGAAGTCCTTCGCCGAGACCGGCATCCAGGTGCTGACGGGTGCCGCGATCGGATCCGTGGCCTACGCCGACGGTCAGTTCACCGTCGACGTCGACGGCCAGGATCTGACTGCCGAGAAGCTGCTCGTCTGCGCCGGACGGCGCAACAACCTCCACGGCCTCGGGCTGGAGCACATCGGTCTCGACCCGGACGCGCGCGTCCTCGACCCGGACGAGCGGATGCGGGTGGCCGACGGCGTCTGGGCGATCGGGGACATCGTCGGCAAGGGCGCCTTCACCCACATGTCGATGTACCAGGGCGCGGTCGTCGTCAGCGACCTGCTGGGCCGCGACGGGCCGTGGGCCGACTACCGCGCGGTCTCCCGGGTGACCTTCACCGCGCCCGAGGTCGCCTCCGTCGGGCTGAGCGAGAAGGCCGCCCGCGACGCCGGCGTCGACGTCGTGGTCGCCACCGGCGATCTCGGCGGTCGCGGCTGGATGGCCCGCGAGGACGGGCTGATCAAGCTCGTCCTCGACCGCGCCCGCCAGGTGCTCGTGGGCGGGGTCGTCGTCGGTCCGGCCGGCGGCGAGATCATGTCGATGCTGGAGCTGGCGGTCCATGCCGAGGTGCCGTTGCCGGTGCTGCTGCACCAGCACTTCGCCTACCCGACGTACCACCGCGCCTACGAGACGGTCCTCAAGGACCTGGGCGAACAGCTCGGCGGTCACTGAGCCGTGGCCCCTGGCCGTTCGTGACCATTGTTCGAGACTGTCGTGAACCGTGAGACTCGTGGGATTCGTGAATCAACGGGAGGAAGTGCGTATGCGCAAGATCTTCATCGGGGCCGCCGCCGCGTCGGCGGCCCTGGCCGTGGTCGCCGCCACGGTGCCGGCGGACGCCACCGGCGGGCATCAACGCCAGGGCATCGCCCCGATCTACAAGACCGTCGCGTCGGGCCTGCACGCGCCGCGCCAACTCGTCTTCAGCCATGGCGCGATGTACGTCGCGGAGGCCGGTCAGGGCGGAAACGGCACCTGCATCCCCGGCGGGGAAGGCCCCTCCTGCTACGGCGCGACCGGCTCGGTGACGCGCGTCCGTGACGGCAAGCAGCGCCGCGTGCTCAAGGCGCTGGCGTCGCTGAGCAACCAGGCGGACCAGTCGTCCCCGATCGGTCCCTCTGACCTCACGGTCGTCGGCAAGCACACCCTCGTGCTCAGCTTCGGTCTCGGCAGCCCGCCGAAGAACCGCAAGCAGCTGCCCAAGCTCGGCCAGAAGCAGCTGGGTCACGTGCTGTCGTTCGACCTGAGCACCAAGAGGTTCACGTCGGTAGGCGACTTGGCGGCGCACGAGGCGAAGACCAACCCGATCGCCAACAAGGACAGCGATCCCACCGGGCTGCTCCGGGTGAAGAAGGGCTGGGTGGCCACCGACTCGGGCGGCAACACGCTCGTCAGCATCAGGAACGGCACGATGAAGACTCTCGCGGCGTTCAAGAACCGCATGGGCACCAGCCCGATCACGGGTCCCGCCCCGGTGGAGTTCCAGGCCGTGCCGACGGACGTCGTGAAGGGCCCCGACGGAGCCCTCTACATCAGCCAGCTGACCGGTTTCCCCTTCATCGAGGGTGCCGCCCGCATCTATCGCATGGTCCCCGGGCACCGGCCGAAGGTCTGGGCCTCCGGGCTGACCAACGTGACCAGCCTGGCGTGGGACGGCAACAAGCTCTACGCCGTGCAGATCTCGGACCAGGGCCTCGCCGTCGGCGGGCCGACCGGCTCGCTGCGCCGGGTCTTCCCGGACTCGTCCGGCAAGGCGTCGAAGGCGATCGCCATCAACCTGTTCGCGCCGTACGGCGTGGCCATCCACCGAGGAGCGGCATTCGTCTCCATCGGTACGGTCGCACCGACCGACGGATCGGTGATCAAGATCCCGCTCGGCTGATCGACCACGCGGCTGCCCTGGCAGGTGGAGTGCTCTCCGCCTGCTAGGGTCGCCGGCGATCGACATCCTTTAACGAGCCGTCCCGTGAGGCGGAGAAGGAGGTCCGGCAGTAGATGCCAGCGCCTGCCACCAGTCCGGTGCCCGATCCGGGCACCGACCGCACCGTCCTCGACGCCAGTGACATCTCCCGAGCGTTGAGCCGCATCTCCCACGAGATCCTCGAGCGCAACAAGGGCGCCGGCGACCTCGTGCTGCTCGGCATCCCGTCGCGGGGGGTCCCGCTCGCCGACCGCATCGCCGAGCGGATCGCCGCCGTAGAAGGGGCGTCCGG
>Ga0268266_10004827_pt1 | contig 12800 bp, 16 predicted proteins | sample KBSS13metaG_FD_190356 | JGI IMG/M metagenome (GOLD analysis project Ga0268266, IMG submission 190356) | Switchgrass rhizosphere microbial communities from Kellogg Biological Station, Michigan, USA - KBS S1-3 metaG (SPAdes) (version 2) | ecosystem: Host-associated > Plants > Roots > Rhizosphere...
GAAGGCAGGCGCGCTGCTCGACTATGAAACCAACCCGCTGCTCGACGTCACCGTCAACGTCGACGATGCAGGGGTACCCGGTACGCCCGATGCACAGGTCTCGCTATCGATCGCCATCGGTGACGCGGTTGAGATCGTCAATGGCACAGCCGGCGCAAATACGCTCAACGGCGGCAATTTTGCAGAGATCTTCAGCGGCCTGGCCGGCAATGATACGGTCAGGGGCAATGGCGGCAATGACCGCATGGCGGGTGGGCTCGGCGCCGATATCCTTACGGGCGGGGCCGGTGCCGATGTGTTCGTGTTCACCTCAATCAGCGACTCTGCAGGCGGTCAGTCAGGCCTCATCAACAATGGAAGCTACAGCGCGTCGCGCGGACAAGGGCTGCGCGATGTCATCACTGATTTCACGCATGGCCAAGACAGGATTGACCTCTCTGCGATCGACGCCAACAGCAAAGTCGCCGGCAACCAGGCGTTCAGCTGGCGCGGCACCGGCAACTTTACAAGCGCCCCCGGGCAGCTCATCGAGCGTCTCTACAATCCGGCTGGCACAGCCAACGACAAAACGATCATCTATGGCGACATAAATGGCGATGCCAAGGCCGACTTCCAGATCGAACTGACCGGCCTCAAGACCATCACGGTGAGCGACTTCATTCTCTAGAATGGAATTGCCCGACGAAGGTTCGACGCTGCGGACGTCCTTCGGCCGGACGGTCGAAGTCGGCAGACAATTTGCAGGATGACACTACGGCGCTGAAGTGAAGGTCAGGATCATCACAAAGACCCGCCGACCTGGGGCATTCAAACGCCAATTAGTCGCCGCACGAGGCACCAACGCTCCATAGATGGAAACAGGTCAAAGGTCGGCTGAAGTCGGTAGTCCGGTTCGATCCGCGCTACCGAGGGGCTGAAACGTCCGAAGCCACAAACCCGATCGCGATCGTGACGGCCATACCCGTCAAAGCGCCAAAAGTGAAGATCACGATCGTCAGCATCATCTTGGCCCATCCGACGCTTGGAGCTGCCTTTTCGCGCAGCAATCAACGATCATTTCACCTTAATTCTGGGCATTCAACTAGCCATTCAAGCTAGACCAAACGATCTATTCAATGACGTTGTTGCGCTGCCTTCTCGACAGCGATTATTCTGATCGCCTGGGTCGGCACCGAATTTGGCTACAGCTGCCGACAAATTCGCACAGGTCGGGGGGCGTGCATGCGTTACATCGTGGTCAAGCAGTGGAGTCGAACCTGGTCTGTGTTCGACCGGGTGTTTGGTCTTCCCGCTCAAATGGGTGGCCAAATGCTTGTTGGATTGACGCGGCATGAGGCCAAACGGGAGGCATCAAAAGCCAATGAATCGCTCCTCCGATGGAGCCCCGCCGGTGTAAGCACCAAGAAGATGCGGGGCAACGATCGTGTCGTCGCGTTGGAACAGCCACAACACGGCCGAGGAAGTGAAGGCGCTGGTCAACCCCCGCCATTTGTTGGCTAGGTGAACTGAACCGCCGCAAGCTTGGCTCAGCTGTGCGGATTGTGGATCGACGGCCGATGGCACACCGCCACAGTCGCCTTGACGCGCATCGCGACTGCGGGGCGCGAGCGGGTTCGATCTGTTCTTGTCAAATGCATGTTGATCCTCGGCATTCGCATCACCCCTCCCCTCGCGGCGGCCCACTACTGGCGAGTAGAACAGCATCCCCCAATCGACTGAGATTCGTCTCGACCTTGTGCCGTCTTCGCATTGCAGAAGGCGATCGATAATTTGGACCAGCGGCCGCCAACCCCCAAGGGATCGCCCATGGTGCGAGACGGCTGCAGGAAAGGGGACGGCTGATGGGCGAGCTTATCCTTGCAGCGCCGGTTGCCGGGCTGGCCAAGAAGGGCTGCATCACGACAGACGACGTACAGCTTTTGCGGGCCGAAGTATTCCGCGACGGTGTCGCCACACGCGCCGAGGTCGAAGCGCTTTTTGCATTGCATTCGTCCTGCGCCGAACAGTGCGCCGAATGGCCGGGCTTCTTCGTCGAAGCGGTGACTGACTATATCGTCACCCGGGAGAAGCCCGTCGGTTACATCTCGGAAGACAGCGCGGACTGGCTCGTCCGTGCCGTCTCGCGTGACGGCCGGGTGGATACTCCGCTCGAGATGGAATTGCTGATCAACGTACTGGCGAAAGCGAAATCGCCGCCGGCAAGCCTGTCAGCCTACGCACTGTTACAAGGCGCAAGAGGAGATGGTGGTTAGCCTTCATTGGGTTGTCGGAAAGCTCACCCATTTCGGCATTGTCACACATCGCTGACTAACCTGCAGCTGCAAAGGCCTCGGCATACACATCTCACGCATGGCCACACCTGGACATCGCATCCTACATCGAAGTGGTTAGTGATCATACTACGAACGTCCGGTGCATAGTGACTATTACATCGTAGTTTTCTGAGGCAGCAGGCGTATTTTCTACTGGCGGAATTTCTTGGAGCGGCAAAATGATAGATCACAGGTCGTGGATTTGCGCTGGCGCCTTGACCGTCTTGACGACAGCACCCTGCTTCGCATTGGCGTCGTGGTTTCCACCGTCCAAAGAAGGGTCGGGCCCCGGTGTCAGTCACTCCGCTCCCGGCCCTGTGGTCGGCGTGGGGTTGCCTGCCCTCGTTATCGGCGGCTACCTGTGGTATCGAAACAGGTCAAAGGGAAGCAAGAAGTAGTTCATTCGGCTCCCTCAGCAATGTTGCGCACGCGAGTCGATGTCGCGAGGCCCATCCGCAGTTGGCTTTTCCGAGCGAAGATCCAGTGGCAGTGAGCAAAGGCACGATGTCGGTCGGGATCACCCTTGGCAACGGTTGGCGGACATCGGTTACACGCAGCGACCTCTATTGCGGGCTTATCGTCGTTGGCTTCGCCAACGGAATAAGTGAGAGAATTAGCAACGCCATCGATCGCGATGGCGTGGTGGTTGCCCTGTTCAACAGTTTTGACGTCAGTGTCGTGATGTGGGCAGCCGGCCTTGTTGCGTTATCGTTGCTATCGCGCTCGGAAAGGCAGCCTGCCAGGGGGACAGACTTCGCGATCGCGGGCGTGGCCTCGGCCGCCTTTCTGATGCCAATACCTTCCCTGAGTTGGCTGGCATTCACGGGGATCGCGGTATACCTCGCATACTCACCGATCTCCCCGCCGCGGATGCGCCGAGCAGCAGCTGTGCTTGGTGCAATGACCATTCCAATGTTGTGGGCCCGCATACTTCTCGCCACCGTGAGCGAGTACCTTCTGGCAGCCGATGCCAAGCTGGTCAGCTGGATTGTCGGCACGGAAAGCAACGGCAACTCGATTCCCTTCGCAGATGGCACTGGCGTATTGTTCCTGGAGCCAGCTTGCTCATCGCTGACAAATCTATCTCTCGTTTTGCTGTGTGGCGTGGTGCTTGTGAAGGCATATGATTGCGCTTGGTCGAAACGGACCGCTGCGACCATTTTAATGGCGTGTTGCGCGGCAATTGCGATAAACGTGATCCGAATAAGCTTTATTGGCGTCTTGCCACGCTACTACGATCTGATCCACGGACAAGTAGGCGCAACCCTAGCAGGATGGGCGATCATTTTGACCGTCTCGCTTATCTACTTTGCAAGAATAAGACCGAATGAACAGAACCACACTTAGCGCGCTCGTCATCACGCTCTTGGTAGCCAGCATCTCTATCAAGATCCTGAGCTACGGTGCGCATTCGTCGACATATCCCGGCGACGATGACATTGCTTCCTTGCTCCAAAAGAACGGATTTGAAACGCACAAGGCAGATGCCAATACGGATCCAGCCTGGACATATGGGGTCCGGAAAGACTGTCGACTTCAAATCGCCAACGTTTCGCCTCAGGGCTGGCACCGATCCGTTATCGAGTGGGAGGCGGTTGGACAGACCCTTCTCTATTCCGCGGATGGAAGGCTTTATGGAAGCCAGCCGATCATCAAGCCGATGACGATCCACTACCTTCGCCGCCTGGAGCGATACATGGGAATCGATGCGCCGCCGGTACGCGTGCGGGCAATCATCATCGCGCCTGAATGTCCTAGCAATGCGATCGCTTCGACGGAGCTCGCTTCGCTCTCATAGCGAGCACATCTAGCCGCCGGCTCGCGAGCTACGTCGCCGCTCCAAATAATCCTTGCACGATTGAAGTAGCGTAGTTGCGTCGACCGCAAACAGTTGCCGGACCTCGCCAACCTGTAGCGCAAGCAGCGCGCAGGAACTATCGTCCGGATGGACGTCAATCGAGATCCCGCTCACGGATGCCGGGCCCGCATTCACGGGAGGCGGTGTTGCATCGGCAACCTTGTCTCCTGTACCCCTCCCCGCTTCGGCGATCACGCTTTGGGCAAACCGATCAAAATCGTCGGGCGGAAACGAGTACCCCGCGCTGCCGGCTTCCAGCTTGAAGACAACTGCCTTGCGGCGCCCGTCATCCGTCGGCTGGACCGCCCAATCCTTAACGGTTTCAGCCTCTACCACCACGTGCTCGGCCATCCCATTTTCCGCGACTTTGAACTAAATTAGCAGGGATCAATGCAGCGGGGGGCCCCTCGGAGTCAACTCAGGGCGGGCGAAGCGCTGGTCAATTGGCATGCCGCCCGCGGCCCGGCGCAATGACGATGGCCGGCCTGGGTGTGGTCATTGGCGGTCTAGAGGTCTGACACCAGCATCCCTACCCGGCTACCGTTCAAGATATTAACCGCCCGGAAACTTCTGATCGAAGACAATCACCGACGCAGCCATGGTTGCAAACGGTTCGCATGGATTGGCGACCGATGAGTAGTTCAGTTAGTCGAGGCCTGGTTTTGAGTGGTTTTTGTAAGACGAAGGGTTCATTCTCCGCGGTCTGCCGAATCCGTTCGCAGGTGCCGCCAGAAGCGGCGGCTGACAATGCACAAGCAGGCGAACTGAAAGCGCGGCTCACCGCGACGGCCGATGAACAGCTAGTTGAGCTCGGGCGACAGCGACTCGACGTCGGTTCCTTCGCGACGACTTATTCGCATCGCCAGATTGTGCGAACCAATTATGCTGGATCTTTGTCTCGCTGGAGTCAGAGCGTCCGTGCCTAGGTACGGCTTGGCACTGCCGCTCCTCGGCTTCCAGAGTCTTCACGACTGAGTCCGATTCCAGCAGTGTGTCTGATCGATACACAAGGCCCACCTGTGACACAGGCCGCACACGCTTGAACTGGTCCACCCAAGTTGATAGGCGGACTCCAAGGCCAACATGCTGAGGCGCATTTCCCCAGATTCCGCCGCCTCCTCCTTGCTAGCAGGCATTTCGAAGGTTTTGTCGCCGAACGATGCAGTAGCATCGGACTTAATCTGAAAATCGCCGCCGATCGGCTCATGTGGCTGCTGGGCGCCTGCCGGGGGGTCCAGCAATGAAATATCTTGTGACGCGCTCGTGCGACCCACTGGCGTCACATTGATCAGCGCCGTCGTGTCCTCAGCCGCCTCCGGATTGTCTTCGGTTTCACGCGCCAAATCGCGCCGCTCGGTCGTCTCGGCATAAACCGGAGTTGCCTCGCGAGATTGATGCGGGTCGGGGAAAACGTATGCGAGATCCGCAATAGGATCGTCGTCGACTTGATCGAAGTAAGAACTTTCGACCTCGGCGATCGCGTCTTCGAGCACACGCGTCTGGCGCTCAGCGACGGCCACGGGCGTAGGGCCCACAGTCGCAAGTCTTGCAGCGAGCGTAGCCCGAGCTCTTTGATATACTTTCTCGCGCATCGCCCGGCTGTCATCGCCAAGCCCGTCAATCGCATTTTTCAGTACAGCAACGAAATCCGCCATCAATCGCAACACGCTCCGGCCGCAAGCTGAGAAGGTAAATTTGCGACCCGTAAGCTCGACCGAGCCATACCTGCCTTAACGGGGGCGAGATGAGGGAACTCACGTGACGCGCTAGCATGTCTCAATGCCAGAGAGCGCCCCACAGTGGAAGCACCATCCTTTAGCGCGAAAGCCCCAACACTTCTCAGGCAGCTATGCTGGCATCCTGCCAGCGCTTAGGTTCAAGGCCTTTGCGATCTTACGCGCTGCCGGAGGCGACTATGGCGCGCAGCTTGCCGAGCGTCCACGACGGTCGATATGCAAAAGCTGACCGCAATGATGCCTAGCACCCCGGCGATAAAGCCCAGAAGAAAGACGCTGCCAAGAAAGCCCATGTACCATTGATCTTCGGATCGTTGATCAAAACCAAGTTGACGGATGGGATAGCGGCCTAGTCAAAAGGGATAATTTCGATTGCTCGTTACCCCGAATTGTCTGTCGATGCGGCGAGCCTGGAACGCTTCGCCGCATCGGCGAGCTCGACCGCAGTCTGCGCTTGCAAGGGTGACGGGTCGTCAGCGCCACCTGCAGAAATGGTGGTTATCTAAAGGTTAATTCTTCTTTGGCAGGATGCCCTGGACTGACGTCCCTTTGGGGACGTCAGTCGGATTGGCTCGAGACCGAGCTTGGAGCATGCGCAGGGCCGGCAAAGGGAGAAAATTGTGTCGGAAGGACGCTCGGGGGGTATGAGTGGTGGCGATGCCGTTGCGGCACAGACTCTTACTGCCGAAGAGCTGCTGAGACTCGTCGAGGCCGGCGCCGACTGGATCTGGGAAACAGACCGCGAACTGCGGTTCTCCTGGCTCTCGGGCAACTATCGGGACGTTACGGGTATTGCGCCAGACAGCGTCATTGGCCGCTTCTGTTTCGATTCAACCGAGGAGACCTCAAAAAGCACTTCCCGCACGCATGCTCATCTCACCGATATCGAGGCGCGGCGCCCGTTCCGGGACTTCGTCTACGAACTCAAGGCCGCGAAGCAGCAATGTCGTTGGATCTGCATTACCGGGTTCCCACGTTTCGACCGCAATGGGGATTTCGTCGGTTATCGAGGCATCGGGCGTAATGTGACATCCATCAAGGTCGGATCCGACTGGATCTGGGGGACGGAACAGGGACTCGGTTATTTCTGGCTCTCAAGCGATTTTTGGAAGCACCGCCAGCTCGCCCATCAGCAAGATCAAGAAAAGACGGATTCTCCGGCGGGTATGTCAGGCGCAGAGCCGGCGCATGGGTCACACCCAGAGCAGATGGCCGGGGCACTTGCCGTCCTCGACCCCGTGCCGCTCGACGTCACTGGCGCGCGCGTTCTGATCGTCGACGACAATGCGGTCAATCGCGCCATCCTCACCGAGCAAATGGATTCCTGGACGTTCGATTCCTGCGCGGCGGAAAGTGGCATCGAGGGCATCCGTGTCCTGCAGGCAGCCGCGGATCTCGGGATCGCCGTCGATTGCGTCGTGCTCGACTACCAGATGCCGGGCATGACCGGCGCCGATGTCGCCCGTGTCATCCGCTCGACGCCTGCCATCGCCGAGACGCCGATCGTCATGCTGACCTCGGTCGACCAGTCGCTGTCCAATTCGGCCTATCGCGATCTCGGCATAGAAGCGCAGCTGATCAAGCCGGCCCGTTCGTCCGCACTGCTGGAGGCGCTGGTTCATACGATCCAGAAGCACCGTCATGCCGTCGCCGGCAACGTGTCGCCGGCCGTCATCCCGGTTGGCGCAACTGGAGCGGACCCGTCGCCGGTGCTTGCTGCATCGCCGGCTGCCGTTGCAACGCGGACCTCTTTGGCCGACGGCCATCGGCTCGATGTCCTCGTTGCCGAGGACAATGAGGTCAATCAGCTGGTGTTCACGCAGATCCTCGCCGACACGCGATACAGCTTCGAGATCGTCGCCAACGGCCGCCGCGCCGTCGAAACCTTCAGCGAGAGAAATCCGCGCATGATCCTGATGGATGTCTCGATGCCGGAAATGAATGGCATCGAGGCGACCGCCGCGATCCGCCGCCTCGAAGCCGACGGCGCCTCGCACGTACCGATCGTCGGGGTAACCACGCATGCACTGAACGGCGACCGCGAGCGCTGCCTCGATGCCGGCATGGACGACTATTTGCCCAAGCCGATCAGCCCCAAGGCATTGCTGGAGAAGCTCGACAAATGGACGCGCTTCGATTCCGCACGGCAACGCACCGCCGGATAGTTAGCGTGCGGCGGCTACGGCCTGTAGCCCACATCTTGCTGCCTGGCAGATCGATCCGCTGCCAGCTGGCCGATCACGGCATGGTTGCGGTCTTGGCACGGTGTGGTTTAGGGCCGGCCGCCGCGGCCGCAATCCGGGAGACGTTCATCGGCAGCTCGGCTCTATCACGCGACCGCCGGGCCGCGATACAAACCCAAAGCAAGGCCGCAGTGAACAGCCCGCCAAGTCCGAACCACAGCGCGAAAATATTGAGCACGGTGACCATGAATTCCCATAAGCAGTGGAGATTAACGTTTCGTTGAGGCAAGCAGAATGTGCTGCCCACTGCTCCGTTCCCTAGCGAGTCACAGAAGCCGTGTGACACACTCCGGAACAAGCATGCGCGACGCGAAAACGGTGCAACAGGGTACCCGCTTCGATTTCACCATAGCGCATCCATCAAGTGGCAGCATGCACAGGCGCCAGCGAAACGCGCCACAGGCTTGGCCTATTCTGTACCGAGACAGCGTTGGGGATGCGGCCTTTGACGGGTACTTCCTTGTGAGGCGCGCGTTCAGCTATGCGAGCCGCACTAGTGGGGCATTCGCGGCGGTGTCCGACCACACCTCACCTCTTCACAAAGGCAGCGTCGCTACGCCCCTACTGCCAAAGACCTAAGCAAACCGGTTCGCGGTTTGGCCGCCAGTCGGCTAGGATACGCCGATGCTGAAGACCGCGGCCGCACCTGCGTTTCGAGCTTACTTGCTCATGCGAGGCGGCGCTAAACCGAGAAACGTTTTGAGGTGACAAGTGCGCTTTGCCGTAGTGAGAGAGCCAAGTGAAACGTGGTCCGTACTCGATCGGCTCTTTAATTTGCCTGCCCAGAATGACGGCCGCCTGCTCGTTGGATTGACCCACGACGAGGCCAGCCTGGAAGCATCGAACACCAACGAAAAGCTCCTTCGATGGCGGCCGACAAGCGCAGGGTCAAGTGTGGTTGGTTAGGCGGCTCGATGCCGCAAAGCGCGGTGTAGCGCTTTACTTCCGCTAGTCTTTGATATGAGTCTGTACTGGGCACGCCTGCCCCGGCAGTCTCCGGAGCACACATGGCCACCTGCTGAAGGCCTTAGGCCTTGGCAACAATTTCCTTCGCCACATCGAGAATTGGGGGCGGTCGCGCTGGCGGAGGGTTAGGGGCCAGCGCGACCATAGCTTCGACCGGGCGGACGAAGCATCCAAGACAAGCACTTTGCCAACCGGTTCGTCAGCATGACAAATAGGCGTAGCAAACCTACTTGCGCTATACCCGCGTCACCGGATCCATACTGGGCGATCTGCCCGCGATCGGACGTCACGAAGCGTGGGCGTACGCTGCGCGGAGCACCGGCCGTCCACAGTTGATACTGCTGATCTGATCGGCGTGCTCGCGTTGCCGCACTATCGGAGCATTGGGTAAAGAACGGATTCGTGCCCTCGTCCCCATCAGCTTGGTTCTGAGAGGCCTCGCCGATCCCGCTCGAACTCATACAGTCGCAAGAGCAGTTGAGCGGCGACATTGCCCGGTTGGTCGCCCACGTCGCCAGCGACAACGGCCAACTCCGCTACCAATTCGCTGTCGCTTAGTCGGCCCAAGGTAGCGGAAATTTCATCACACATGTCCACGAATTGCTGCATGTGGCCGCCCGCGAGACTTACGCGTGCTATCGGGGGAAATTCAAAGGCATCTGCCATAGAATCTGACTCCTTGCAGGCCATCGCGCCGACCTGGTGTCGAGCATAGTGCTGCACCAGAATACGGCAATCAGGCCCTCTCGAATCGCTTTCACGCTTTAACTGCGCAACTGAAGGCAACAGACTCTTTTCATTACATGTTTCAAGGAACGCAACGCCTCGATCATGACTTCAGTTGGACCAGGCGCTAAACATACCGGACTTCGCGGGATGCTGCGATAACGAACCTTTGGACGGCGGCCGACGCAGCAGATGATGCAGCTGCGATCGCCCGTCAAAAAGACTCAGAATCAAACTTCGGCGCAGCGGGAATGCGTACCGGCTTGCCGGCTTCACGTTGTTGAAGCTCTCGGCTGAATATCGCATGCACGAACTGCACTGCATCTGGTGAGACCGCATTGAAACCAAGGCCTTCCACTGCCTCGATGTGAGCCTTAAGCTCATCAGCGTCCATGGCCTCTGCAACTCCCACGAAATCCCACCCCAAGGCCGCGATCCTGGCGATCATGCCGGTGCAGAGCGTTGCGGCCGCCTTGTGCTCCCGCGGCATGGTCAAAGCGACTGTCTTACTGGCCATAAATCATACCCGCCATCGAGACTGCAGTCGAAAGCTCAGATTAGTATCCGCTAGTGCGCGAGCATATAGGCTCGGCGCGTTGCCCCCGTCCCGCCACATGCAGTCGAAAGCACAAACCCCAAGCCAGAGCCGAATAGCTATGTCAGCTTGATCACTCTGCCTGTGGCGTCGAGGTGACAACTGATGCGCGCTTGCCGTATCTCGGCACCACCTTGCCTTGCATAGCGTATCCGAACCTGAAGAGGGGCCAAAACCGCGCTTCGGCCCAGATGTCGCAAAGTACCTGCGCTCCTCGCACGGACACTCACGACGCCAAACGGGATAGCGGCCGTCTCGATCGCCTCACGGCAAGCGCGAACCATCACAATCGGCGTGCCCGGTCTCGCTTCAAATGCTGTCGCGTCCGAGGTGCGGCCACTCCTGCTGGAAGGCATGAGGATGCGTGGCAGGGCGATCGCTTGTCGCGTTCCTTGGGCGGGGGCAACGCTGGCTGTTTTGGCACCATTGTTAATGCCGCCCGACAGCGACGCCGCGGTCGAACGACCTGAGGCAGCACCCGGAGCAGCGCCTGTCGCACCGCTGACTGAAGAGCCACCTATCGAAACGCTGCCACTTGTCCCACCGAGCTTGCCGCTGACCCCAAGGCTCTTGCTGCCCAAGTGGCCGCTGACCCCAACGCTTGCGCCGATCGAGCCTTTATCTGTTCCGACCGACGCGCCGACGTCTGCTCTACCTAAGCCACCCAAGCCCGCGCCAATTCCGAGTGACACCCCCTTTTGGCCGACGCCGACGCTGGTGCCGATTCCGATGCCCCCGGCTCTGACGCCCACTCCCAGGTCAACCGCCGCAGCGGGACCGATCGCAATAGCAATCGCCAATGCAGCAGCAAGATATTTGCGTGTCTCAGTCATCCTGTTGGCGCTCGTCATTGGCGGAACCCCTCGATAGGCGGTAGCGTAGGCAGCAACTCGTCGGGCAGCACGATCTTCGTCAAGCGAACAACGCGCGACTTGCGGCTTTGCGTACCGTCAACTTCCTGCTTCGGCGATTTGCGCTGCGCGACACGTACCTTCGCGCCTTCGGCCGAGCTTGACTTTGGCGAATTTTCGACGCGCGAGCTTAGGCGCTTGAGAGCGTCGATCTCCTTGCGCGCCGCAGCGAGGTCGCGGGCAAGGTCAATACCCTTTTTGCGCTCCTGCTCCCACGCCTCATTGAACGCCGTGGAAACCTGGGTCAATTCCTCCTTTGCCGCGTCTCGTTCCCGTCGTGCAGCATCGAGATCGCGCGCAAGCGAACTTGCTCTTTCGCGCTCAAGCTCGATCGCCTCGCCAGCCTGTCTCGCCGCCACCTCTGCCAGTTGCCGGCCCTGGATGGCCTCAGCCTGTGCCGTCGCTGCCAGCTTGGTTGTTCCCTTCGACGCGTCGATGGACTGGCGGGCCGCGGCAAGATCGTGTTCGAGGAGGCCGACCTTTTGCCGCTCCTCCTCTAGCGCCTGCCTGGCCCCGGAAAGAGACGCTTCGGCAGCATCGCGCGCCGTGTTGGCTTCAGCTTTCAGGCGTTCGAGTTCGCGTTGCGCTAACGCCAGATCACCCGCAAGCGCCTCGCTTTTCTTTCGCTCTTCCTCGAGCGCCTGCGCACTCCTTACCGCAGACGTTTCGCCGGCGTCGCGCGCAGTGTTGGCTCCAGCTTTCAGGCGTTCGAGTTCTCCTTGAGCCAACGCCAGATTGCCCGCGAGCGCCTCGCTTTTCTTTCGCTCTTCCTCAAGCGCCTGCGCACTCGCTACGGCAGACGTTTCGGCAGCGTCGCGCGCAGTGTTGGCTTCAGCTTTCAGGCGTTCGAGTTCGCGTTGCGCTAACGCCAGGTCGCTAGCCAGCGCCTCGCCTTTCTTTCGCTCTTCCTCGAACGCCTGCCCACTCCCTACGGCAGACGCTTCGGCCGCAGCGCGCGCGGCATTGTTCTCAGCTTTGACGCGTTCGAGTTCGCGTTGCGCCAGTGCCAAGTCGCGGGCGAGCCCCTCGGCCTTTTGCCGCTGCTCTTCAAGCGCAGTTCGCTGCCCGCTCGTCAGGTCCTTACCTACATCCGGCTCGGAACCGACGTCGTCTCCAGCACGCCTTAGGGACGCGAGTTCCTGGCGGGCAGACGCCAGCTCGCGGCGCAGGCTTTCCTCCTGCGAGCCGCTGGCCTTGAGTGCATCGATATCTTTGCGTAGCGTGGCGAGGCCCTGCTGAATCGCGACATTTACGGTGCGTTCACGTTCGGCCGCTTCGCGTTGCTCCTCGGCCTGGGCTTGAGCTGCCAGCGTTTGGGCACGCGCTGTCTGCAGCTCCGTGCGAGTTGAAGCGAGCTCACGGCGCAGCGCATCGGCTTCGGCCCGCTCCTGCTCCAGGGCTTGCTTCTCTGACTTCTCGGCTGCGGCGGACCTGTCGGAATGATCCGCATCTT
>Ga0268266_10004828_pt1 | contig 12798 bp, 10 predicted proteins | sample KBSS13metaG_FD_190356 | JGI IMG/M metagenome (GOLD analysis project Ga0268266, IMG submission 190356) | Switchgrass rhizosphere microbial communities from Kellogg Biological Station, Michigan, USA - KBS S1-3 metaG (SPAdes) (version 2) | ecosystem: Host-associated > Plants > Roots > Rhizosphere...
ACGGTTTCCCGCCTGATAACCGGGTTCGGGACGCAGGGGTCGCAGGTTCGAATCCTGCCACTCCGACCATTTGCTCTTGCCATTCATTTTTCAGGACTTTTTCTGATTGCTGGCGGTTCCCGAGTCAACCGCGGATTCCCCTCTTTAAGCCGAACACAGGTCTGCGTTCCCGCGGCGCATGGCGTCCGAGGCTAGCCGGTTTCACCCTCGAAATCAGGGCGTGCAGGGAAAGCCGGGTGCACGCTGCGCCCGCGGTCTCGCGTCGTGAGATGCGCAAACGGAATTGCCTCGCATCGAGATCGGCCTGAGCGCAACCCGCCATGCGGACGCGAACCATCTCGCGCGGTTGCCATGGGCGACCTCCCGGCCGATGATGCACAAAACGGATCAGAACCAATCGAGAGGAAGCGAATGCGTGGACGTCGTGTGCTGATGGAATCGTTCGTGTCGCACGGCGTGCGTCATATCTTCGGCAATCCCGGCACGACGGAAACGCCGCTGCTCGACAGCCTGCCGGCATTTCCGCAGCTCGAATACATCATGGCGCTGCATGAAGGCGTCGCTGTCAGCGCTGCCAGTTTCTACGCGCAGGCGTCGGGACGCGTCACCGTTGCCAACCTCCACGTTGCACCCGGCCTCGGCAACGGCATCGGTTCGCTCTACGGCGCGCTGAAAGCGAATTCGCCCGTGGTCGTGACGGCCGGCCAGCAGGACACGCGAATGCGGCTCAAGAACCCGGTTCTCGGCCACGACCTCGTTGCGATGGCTGCGCCGGTGACCAAGTGGAGCGTGCAGATCGAGCGCGCCGACGAGATCGCGCCGATCATGCGACGCGCGTTCAAGGTCGCGACGGATGGGCCACAGGGGCCTGTGTTCGTATCGCTACCCATCGACGTCATGGAACAGGAAACCGAGGTCCAGGCGTCGACGCCGGATAATTTGTGGCGAACGACGCGGCCCGATCCGGCGGGCGTTGAGGCGCTGGTCACGCTGCTGCTGAAGTCGAACAATCCGGCCATCATCGCCGGGGACGACGTGGCGAGATCGGGCGGCGAGGGGGCGCTGGTGGCACTGGCGGAAGCGATCGGAGCCACCGTGTGGTTCGAAGGACTGCGGCACCACGCGCCGTTCCCGACCAGCCATCCGAGCTACCGCCAGTCGCTGCCTGGCGACGCCCGGCAGGTGCGCAAGGCGCTCGGCGACAGCGATCTCGTGTTGCTGGTCGGCGGTCCCTTCTTTGAGGACATCTGGTTTGCCCCGGGCGGCCACATCGCAGCCGGCGTGTCCCTGCTGCAAATCGAAGCCTCGCCCGAACGTCTCGCGCTCAACAACCGGCTTGATGCCGGCATCGTCGGCGACATCGCCGTCAGCCTCCGCGCGTTGACGGAAGCGCTGACGGCAAAGGCGAGCGCGGAGTTCAAGCGGGCCTCACAAAGCCGCAATGCCGCGCTGGCCGAACTGCAGGTGAAGGAGAAGGAAGCCTATCGCGCGCGCGTCGAGAAGAGCTGGAACCGCCAGCCAAGCTCGATGCCGCGTGTCACCGCGGAACTTCGTCGCGGTCTGCCCGACAATGTCGTGATCGTCGATGAAAGCATCACCGCCAGCCTCGATCTGGCGCGCGCTTTCGACTATCGCGGCTTCGGCGATTATTTCGGCGGCCGCGGCGGCGGTATCGGCCAGGGCATTGCGGGTGCGATCGGCGTCAAGGTCGCAATGCCCGACCGTCCGGTCGTCGCCGTCTCCGGCGACGGCTCGGCGATGTATGCGATCCAGGCGTTGTGGACTGCCGCACACCACAAGCTTGCGATCGTGTTCGTGGTGCTTGCCAATCGCGAGTACCGCATCCTCAAGCACAATGTGGATGTCTGGCGTCAGAATTTCGAAGCCGGCACCCAGCATCCCTATCAGAATATGGATATCACCGGCCCCGCGCTCGACTTCGTGCATCTCGCCGCCGGCATGGGCGTCGAGGCCGTCAGGGTTGAGAGCGCCGACGGCATCGCCGGCGCAGTAGCAAAGGCTGTTGCGGCAGGCCGGCCATACCTTGTCGAGATCGCAATCGAAGGAAAACGCTGAACGCGAAGGAGCCGGAGCATTTCTCGATGCGTCTCATCGCCACTTTACTTCTCTCGCTCCTGACCGCACTGCCTGCGTCGGCGCAGGTCGCTCCGACAGAAGCTGAGCTGCGCGCCTATGGCGGCTTGCATGCGGCTGCTGCGCGGGGCGACGTCGCGGATATCGAAAGGCGCGTCGCCGCTGCCGAAAACAAGGAAGCGCTCGACGCGCGTCAGCGCACGCCGCTGCATGTTGCGGTCTACCAGAAGCAGCACGATGCCGCGCGCGCCCTGATCCGGCTCGGTGCCGATCCGAACAGGCTGGAGATCGATCGCTATGACATCATCACCATTGCGGCGGTTGCCAACGACGTGCCGATGCTTAAGCTCGCGCTGGAAGGCGGCGGCAACCCGAAGGCGGTCACCAGCCGCTACGATGGCACGGCGCTGATTGCTGCCGCGCATCTCGGTCACGCCGAGGTCGTGCGCACACTGATTGCCGCCAAGGCGCCGCTCGATCACGTCAACAATCTGCAATGGACCGCGCTGATCGAATCGATCGTGCTTGGCGACGGCGGCAAGAATCACACCGAAACCTTGCGCGCGCTGGTCGAGGCGGGGGCCGACGTCAACATCGCCGACGGTAGCGGATCGACGCCGCTCAAGCTGGCGCGAAGCCGCTCCTATCGCGAGATGGTTGCGATTTTGGAGAAGGCGGGGGCGAAATGACGCGCCACCGCCGGTCCCGTTATGCGGGGCGCGCGGCGGCCTTGGGCATCATGACGAAAGCCGTGAGGTAGAGCAGGCCCGTCACGATCAGCAGATTGTTGTAGCCGGTAATCAGCGCCGCATATTCCAGACATCCGCCGACGATCGCCCCCAGCAGGTTGATCGCAAATGCCGACTGCGAGTCCGACGAACTTTGGAAGCGCTTCGAGAAGGCCACGTTCGCCAGATAGATCGGCAGGAACGCCAGCAGGGACGCCGCCAGCAGTCTCGGCACGAAGGGGAGGGGCAGCAGCCACTCGGGACGGATGACCCAGGCCAAAGCCAGGGACAGGGCGATACCGGTGTAGACGACCGGCAGCGATGGCGTCCGGAACTTCCGCGTCGTCTCCACCGCAGCGAGCACGATGACGATCACACCGGCGAAGACCAGCGCGTTGACGAACCACGTGGTGCCGAACAGCAGCGCAAAGGTCGCCACGTTCTTGGTCTCCAGCAGCAGGAACGCCGCCCCCATGAAGAACAGGTCGGCATAGGGGCGCATCTCCCGCAACGGCCCGCCCAGCGTGCGTACCGTGATGAGGGACGTCAGGAGAACTGCGAGCAGCGTAACCGTATAGAGCGGCGGGAACGAGTCGCCCCTGAAGTAGAGGAACGGCGTATTGTCGGCCGCCGGAGAAATCACGCCGTGGCGCGAATCCGGAGTCCAGGTGGTTTCGCAGCGTTGGTCCGCGGCCGTCATCCCGATGGAGATGACCGCCTGCGCATCGTCGAACGTGTCGACGCATGGCGCGTGCCCGAACGTCGTCGCGACGGTTCCGGCCAACCTGTCGATGAGCCAGCGCTCCCGGTAGTAATTGTACATGGCAAAGGCGCCATGGGGTTTCAGGTGCTTGCGCACTGAAGCCAGCGCTTCCTGCGTGAACAGGAATGACTCGAGCCGGATCTGCGAGGCGCCGCTGACCAGCGTCAGCGAGTCGGGCAGTGCGAAAAGAACGAGGTCGTACTTGCGGTCGGTGCTTTCGAGGAATGCCCGTCCGTCATTGTTGTGTATCGTCACACGCTTGTCGGCGTATGGCCGGTCGGGGTTCTGCTCCATGCCGATCTGGAGAATTCGCGGATCGATGTCGACGGCATCGACATGGCGGGCCTGTTTGCTCAGCGCGATCGCCACGTCGGAGCCGGACCCTGCTCCGATGATCAGAACGTCGTTGAGGGGATTACCGGGCAGCCGAAGATAGGGCGTTCCGTAAATTGCTTCGCCCTGCTCCAGCTTCCACTTGGCGGGGGCCATCAACTGGTGGGGCACGCCGTTGACGCCGATGACGAGCATGTCCGGGTTCGCCGGGACCTTCTCGGTCACGACCTTGTAGTAGGGAGACCAGCTCACGCCGGGAGCCAGCGTCTCCTGCAGCAGCTTGCCGACCAGCATCAGCGCCCATGCGCAGGTCACAAGCCGGCGGGATGGGGTGGTCAACACCAGATAGAAGATGAACGCGATGAACCCCCAGACCGCCGACGGCGCGTGCAGGAAGCTCAGCGCCGTGAACGTGCAGATGCCGAGAAGCGATCCGATCAGATCGTAACGGTATGCCGTCAGGGGAGGCAGTTTGCTGAAGCAGCGACCCACGACTTCGGCTGGTCCGGCCAGGACGATTGCGACCATCGCGAAAATGATCGGCAGTGCGAGCCAGGCGGGCGGACCGCTGGCTTCGAGCGAGGTGAAGTAGATGACGTCGGAGCCGGTCCGTTCGATCGTGACGGGGAAAACGAGCACGCCGACGACGAGAATGCTGAGCAGCGGCATCGATACCGGCCATACCGACCAGCTCTTCCTGCTGATGAGGAAGCCGGCGCCGATGCCGAGGAACGAGCCCAGCAGGACGAAATTCGAAAAATACGACAGGTGGACAACGTTCGCGCCGAGCCATCGGATCAACGCCAGCTCGAGGAAGAGCATGAGGCAGCTTGACAGCAACAGTCGAACGACCGTGCTGCCGGCCTCGGCCGTGACGTGTGACGAGGCGCTTTCCGCCGGCGAAGTGGAGTATGCGAGACCCGGTTCAACTCGAAGCAAAGTTCACCCCCTCTGTCCGCTGCCGAAGGGCAGCGACCCTCTCGCGCGCGAAAACGCTAACGGAAAGATCAGTCCTGGCACCGCTTCTCGGGCGGCGCGGCAATGTACCGGATGGCCGTCTAAGGGCGGGTTAATGGAGGTTCCAGGCGCGGTTCGCGGCTTGCGGAAAAGCGTGGGTTTCCCTCGGGAATGCCCGGGGAGGTTGCGTAGCGATTTCCGGCGCAGTGTTAATCTTGAGGAAGCGTTACGGCTGCTGCGGAGTGCGGTTAAGGATCGCTTAGCCGGCCGTACCGAATTGCAGCTATCGGCCCGTTGTAGTTCGTTCAGAGCCCGCGCAGGTGGCGGCGCCTTACAAGGAGGCGAGGAGCGAGAGAGTGCAGCTCTGCGGCTCTCATGAGGGGCGCGACGCGGTGTCCCTGAGAGCTGCGGCTTCTTCCGTCTGCACTTCCTCTGCGATCTGGACTTCGAACCAGCCGAGGTCAGTCAACTCGCGCGCTTTCTTTTCGGCAGCCTCGCGGCTTTCCCGCTTCAAGACGATGCGGCTGGTGCCGTCGCGGGCAAAAATGGAATGGGTCATTTGAATTCCGATTCCTCCTCTGAAAGCGAGGGAAGAGGTCGCAGGCATTTTCGCCTGCGACCTCCTTGGCCCAATAAGTCGTAATAAAAAAACGTCCGATCCGCCGTGTTATGAGGAGATACTGCGCCACGCAGCGCGGATACTGGAGTCATAACTTTCTGTTCCACAGCAGGAACAGTGGCGGTGTTGCGGCGATGCGACATGAACAGCGCAGGCGAGATGCCGTGGGTATCGGGTTATTGTAATTCACGGGTGGCAAGCCGGGGGCGGGGATGATCTGCGGTGGCGCAACCTTGCCGATGATCATGCGAGTTGCGCCAATCCTTTCCAGTCGAAGGTGATGCCGTGGCCGGGCCGCATCGGCGCCGATGCCATGCCCTGCTCGAGAACGAGCGGGTGCTCGATATAGCGGTCCAGACCAAATCCGTGCGCCTCGAGATAGGATCGATTGGGACAGGCCGCGAGCAGGTGCACCGTGACGTCGTGTGCGCCGTGGCTGGTAACCGGAAGATTGAATGCTTCTGCGAGCCGCGCGATCTTCATGAAGGCGGTGACGCCGCCGCAATTGGTGACGTCGGGCTCGGGATAGGACACCGCGCCGGCCGCGATATAGTTCTTGAACTCCCACAGCGAGCGCAGGTTCTCGCCGGCGGCAATCGGCACGCCGCCGGCTGCCATGATGCGGGCATGACCGGCGACGTCATCGGGAATGATCGGCTCCTCAAGCCAGGTGAGATCGTACGGCTGGAAGGCGCGGGCGGCGCGGATGGCTTCCTCGACCGTCCATTTCATGTTGGCATCCGCCATCAGGGGAAAGCCGCTGCCGAGATGTTCGCGCATCGCCCGCACGCGCGCGACGTCGGATGCTAGATCGGGACGCCCCACCTTCATCTTGATGGCGCGAAAGTCCTTGGCGAGATTATCGTCGGTTTGCCTGAGAAGTGCTTCGACCGAAAGATCGAGGTCGATGCCGCCGGCATAACAGGGCACGAGGGCGTCGAAGCCGCCGAGCAGACGGAACAGCGGTAGATTGGCGCGGCGCGCCTTCAAGTCCCACAGGGCGATGTCGAGTGCCGATAGCGCAAGCACGGGCGGTCCGCCGCGTCCGCCGTAATGGAGGCCCCACCAGACGTGATGCCAGATCGCCTCGGTGTCGTCGGCTTCGCGGCCCTCGATCAGTTCAGGGATCTCCCGCCGGAGGACGTCGGCAACGGCGCCGCCATTGCGGCCGACGGTGTAGGTATAGCCGGTGCCTTCAGCTCCGTCTGAATCGCGAACGCGGCATGTCACCAGTTCGAAGGCGGCGATCTCGCCATGTGTGCTGTCGGAGAGGGTAACCGTCAGCGGGATCCGATAAAGTCCCGTCTCGACTGATTTGATGACTGCCATTGATTTCCACCCGCGTTTTCTTTTTCAAGTTCAGTGGGGCGTGCCAGTAATTGGCCTGGCTCCCTTGGTCTTCCGTTCACTTTAACGTGGTGTCTTTGAATGCACCAATTCAGCATTGCCGCATGTGCTGCAGCCGATCGGCTACCCGCACCTTAAGTTTGCTTAATCTCATTGCAGCGAAGTGTGTCCAAACACCATCTACGTGTCAGGCGGGAGCCTAAAAACCTGCCCCTTAACTGATACCCAGCGGCCGGAAAGGCGCGCTGGGTTCTTTTGAAATATCCTGGTCCGGCGGGGAACGACGACGTCCGGAGAAGTCCAGGAACTTCCGGGAGTTGCCGGCGTTTGAAGGCCATGAAACGATATTATTTCGATCTGATCGGAGAGGTTCCCGCCAGGGATTTCCTTGGCCATGAGTGTTCGTCGCGAAAGGAAGCGAAAACGCATGCCTGCTTTATCGCGCATCGCATCGGGAACGAGCAGCCTCACTTCGTGAAACCTGGAAACCAGGTGGCCGTACGAGAAGAAGGTGGAGAAGCTTTTTACCAGGCGCCCATTTCTCTGACGAGCCGCACGGGTTTTCACTGATGCCTTTCTACTACTTCGATCTTCTGATTGACGATCGACCGAACAATCAGGGCGGCATGATCCTGGAGGATCTTTCCGTCGCGTCTGACCGCGCGGATGCGCTGGCGAGCGAGCTTCATGTTCTCAAGCCAGAACTTCGTTCGAGGAATTGCTTTGTCCGGGTTGTGGACGAGAACGACAATGAGATTTACCGGACGCCGCTGGATCCGATTCCGAGCTGGTCGGTGCGTTCGTCCCAGAAGTGAATAGCGTCAGGTCGGCTTGGTTCGACTGGCGGTGGTGAGCTTCAACGATCAAAGAGAAGTTTCTAGATCCCTGCCATCATTCCCAATCGGCCGATGCCCGGAAGCTTCAGCGCCGGCCGGCGAATATCGAGGCCCAGTACGGCGCCAAGGAAATTGACTTCGAGACCTTCGACCCATCCGATGGTGAGGCCGAGATAACCTCCAAGGGAAGCGTAAACTCCGGTACCGGATGCGGTCAGTCCGAACCACTCGCCTCGGTAGGGGTAGTCCTTTCCAACGGCGGTCGGCGGCAAGACGGTCTTGAGTTCAGGGACCGCATCCAGCACCGCCTGGACGAAGGTATTTGAGTTCGGTCCCGGCCAGGCATTGTAGTCGCCGTAAGTGCGGAACTTGTAATTCTCGACGACCTGACGGATTTTTGGAATCAGGCGGGCAGCTTCAGGACCGTCGACAGCGGCAATAGTTTCGGGGGAGGCGCCAAACCACCTCGCGTCGGCGGCGAATCCGTTGGTGCGAATGGGCTCGCCCCAGGCGGTATAGTCATAGCGCGTGTACGTCGAAGCGTTCTGCTCCTTGACGACGATCCAGGTGTGGATGGCGAATATCGCCTTCCATCGAACCGTGCGCGCACCGTAAACCCGTACCACAGCCTCGGAGTGCTGGGATGGCAGCGGCAACAGGCCGGCACTGGATCGGTCTGCCGTCTGCCAGTTTCCCCGGGATTCGCTAAACCAATAGCGTCCGGCCGAGACGCCGATCGGGGCAAACACCAGCAAGGCGAGGATCGCAGCGGATTTGATCAAGGGAAACGCGGGGCTATAGGGGAGACGGCCATCCCGATATAGTTCGCTTCGTCGCCGGCGCCAGAGCCGTACCGGGCGAGACCCTATGTCGCGGATTTCGGTCCGTAACCGCTACCACGCCTGATCCGGCTGTGCTGCGCCGATCGCGGCAGTCTCGATCTTACTTGCCCGGCTCGGGAAGATCGCCAAGCAGGTTTGACAGCTTGACCGCAAGCTTTCGAAGCCGGGCATTCTCTTCGAGCAGGACGGTCACGTTTTCGGTTTCCCGATGCGGCGCCTCGTCGCTCCGAAGTCCGTCCACTTCGTCGAGCAGGGGAGACAGAGCGGCGAGAAGTTCGCCGTCCTGATGCGCGGTTTCATTGGCCTGGCGCATCTCGTTGTTTTCACGCAGAGGCACCACGTTGCCTGCGCGTTCGACATTTCGAAAACCATCGTGGCGGACCTGCTCGTCATGCGGCGGATGTTCGATACTCATGACACATTCCTGATCACAAGGTGGCCCGGTCGTCGGTTCGACGGTGAGCTTTCCCTTGAGTCGACGGCAAATTTGCGTCGGAAAAGGATCGACGATGAGGCTCGGCAAAAAGGTCACACGTTCATGGAGTCACACGGCGGATCGGATTAGGCCAAATTTCTGACGTATCGCCCGCCATTCTGACGTCTACGCGGCTGGGGAGCAAAACACCTTATTTAGGGGCGTACCGATGACGGATTTCCTGACTAATGCTGATCACTGGCGAAAGCGTGCAGAACTGACAAGGGCGTTGGCCGCGAACGCCGTCAAGGACCAGGGGCGCCTGCTCAAGGTGGCCGAGGAATACGATCGCCTGGCCGTTCACGCCGAACAGCGCCGGAGTCTGTCGGTCCCGGCTCGCTCCTACGTTCCAGTAAACCAGCCCGAATAAACCCGCTTAAATCGAAAAACTGGGGAGAGGTGGGTATCTTCCGCCTCGGCGGACGCTCGGCGCTGCGTGACGGTAGGCCGCCATATCCAGATGTGTGACCTGTAAAACACAACCAACGGGCAACGTTCAAGGCATCGTGATCGTGTGATTGCAGGGGAATCAACGAATCGCCTAGACGGGATGCGGGGCTGGGAAGCGGAGAGTTAGTATGAGAGTCGCTTCCTTAGAAAGTGTACTGACGGCGGCTACGCTGGTGTTGGCCATCGTCATCGTTCTGTGGGGAATCAAGATTTTCCACGGTGTGTGAGCAGGCGTACGGGCGTCGAACTAGGAAACCTCCGTTCAAGAAGAGGTTTGCGATAAGGGCGTCACTTCCGCGGCGGCGGAGGCCCTCTCATTTCTTGTTGCCGACGCATCGTTCGCCGGAGGCTTGTCCCTTCCGACGCGTACCGAGTTTGGTTTACGGCTTGGCGCGAATCAGCGCTGGCCGCGAGAGGCATTGGTTTCGATTTCGGCATGCATTTTGGTTATTATCTAATGATGGCAGCGCTCGCTCTCATGGGCCTGGAAGTTCTTTATGCGCTCTATCAACTGGCGACTTTTCTCTAGAAGCCTTTTTCGGGGTCGACTGAATCAGACCCGATCTAATTTGTTGTTTTGATTCATTTTCCCGACGTGAGCCAGCGTGCATCCGAAAGCACGCTTCGCTCGAAGGTATTATGAGACGCACGCGCGGGATGCGGCGCGCGCCGCCAGATTCGCCGCAATCACGCCGCTTTAGCGCCGGGGTCGGCTCCGCGCGCTTCCCATTTTAGTCGCAAAATTGCCTCTCGACTCAACTCATTCTCCGCGCGCGACAACGTGACTGGGGGCTCGTTACGCATTTTAAAATTGGAGTATCATCATGCGAGTAGACCATCCGCAGCTTAATAAGCGAGACCGACGCGCAGAACCCTCATTTTGGGTTGAGGAACCGACTGACGACGCACTTTCGCTGCTTGAGAACGCCCTTCGCGGCGACGAGCCCGCCCTTCGTCGCCACGAGCCAGTCGACGAAGCTCATTCACTGATCGAAGAAAATGCAAGGCTTCGCGAGCTTCTGTCCCAGCTATCTGACATCATTCGCAAAAACGGCGTTCACCCAAGGTAACGCCTGCGCGCTGATCGCGGCCCCGCCTCCCGGCTAAGAAAGTGGTTTAACCACTGCCGGCGCGGGGCCGCCGCATTTCCGATGGTTGAATTTCAATATTGAATAACAACGGTGCCGCCGGTGTAAGACGCGGCGGATGGCCGGGCGAATACGCCGCCGCGCTCAGGCGAGATGGCAGGCCACGAAGTGCCCGTTGTTGCCTTGATTCAGTTCGGGCGCGACTTCCCGGCAGCGCGGTTCGGCGATCGGGCAGCGGGTATGAAAGTGGCAGCCCCGCGGCGGATTCATCGGGCTCGGCACGTCGCCATGCAGGCGGATTCGCTTGCGCTTGATCTTCGGATCCGGCACCGGCACGGCGGAGAGCAACGCCTGGGTATAGGGATGCCGCGGGTTGCGGTAGAGGTCACTGGCGTCAGCCAGCTCGACGATCCGCCCGAGATACATCACCGCCACGCGATCTGAAATATGCTCGACTACCGAGAGGTCGTGGGCGACGAACAGATAGGTGAGGTTGAGGTCGGCCTGCAGATCCTCCAACAGGTTGATCACCTGCGCCTGGATCGAGACGTCGAGCGCGGAAACCGGCTCGTCGCACACGATGAACTTCGGTTCGACCGCGAGCGCGCGCGCAATCACGATGCGCTGGCGCTGGCCGCCGGAGAATTCGTGCGGGTAGCGGCGCATGTGCTCGGCCTTGAGCCCGACCTTGACCAGCAGGCTGGCCACGCGGTCGTCCCGCTCGCTTGCCGAGGAAGCGAGCTCGTGAATGGTGAAGGCCTCGCCGAGGATCGCCCCGACGGTCATGCGCGGGTTGAGCGAGGCGAACGGGTCCTGGAATACAATCTGCATATTGCGGCGCATGGCGCGCAGGTCGTCGCCGGAAAGGCTGCGCACGTCGTGTCCGTCGAAGGTGATCTCGCCTTCGCTGGGTTCGAGGAGGCGCAGCACGCAGCGCGCCGTGGTGGATTTGCCGCAACCGGACTCGCCTACCAGTCCGAGCGTTTCGCCGCGATTGACCACGAACGACACGCCGTCCACCGCGTGAACGCGGCCGATCTCGCGCGAAAGAAGCCCGCCCTTGAGGGTAAAATGCTTCTTCAGACCGGAGACGCGGAGCAGGGGCTCGCTCATGCGCTCGCTCCCTGCGTATCCCCGAGGTGGCAGGCCATGCGATGGCCCGGTGCGACCTCGCGCAGCACCGGCTCCCTTTCGGAACAGGGAGCAAAGGCGAAGCGGCAGCGCGGCGCGAAGCGGCAGCCCGGCGCGGGGTTGATCAGGATCGGCACCGAGCCGCCGATCGCCTCCAGCCGGGTCTTGTGCGCGCTGTCGAGGTCGATGCGCGGGATCGAGCGGATCAGACCTTGCGTGTAGGGATGGCGCGGGCTTGCGAACAGGCTGTCGACATCCGCCTCTTCCACCACCTTGCCGGCATACATGACGGCGACGCGCTGCGCGGTCTCGGCGACGACGCCCATCGCATGGGTGATCAGCATCACCGCCATGCCGAAGCGTTCCTTCATGTCCTGCAGCAGGTCGAGGATTTGCGCCTGGATGGTGACGTCGAGCGCGGTGGTCGGCTCGTCGGCGATGACGAGTTTTGGTTTGCAGGCCAGCGCCATCGCGATCATGACGCGCTGGCGCATGCCGCCGGAGAACTGGTGCGGATAATCATGCACGCGGCCTTCGGCATTGGGAATCTGCACCAGCTTGAACATCTCGATCGTGCGGGCCAGCGCGTCCTTCCTGGACAGGCCCTCGTGGCGGCGAAGGCTTTCGGCGACCTGCTCGCCGACCGACAGCACCGGATTGAGCGAGGTCATCGGTTCCTGGAAGATGAAGCCGATTTCCTTGGCGCGGATGTCGTCCAGTTCGTTGCTCGTCAGCGGCACGAGATCGCGGCCCTCGAACAGGATCTGGCCATCGACGATGCGGCCCGGCGGCATCGGGATCAGTTTCAGGATCGACATCGCCGTAACGGTCTTTCCGCAGCCGGATTCTCCCACTACGCACAGCGTCTCGCCCTTGTTGAGCGCGATGTCGACGCCGTCGACCGCCTGCAGCATGCCGTCGTCGGTGGCAAAGTGAGTCTTGAGGCCCTTGATTTCGAGCAGCGGCGCCATCAGATCACCCGCCTTGCATCGAGCGCGTCGCGCAGGCCGTCGCCGATGAAGTTGATGGCGACTACGGCGATGAAGATCGCGCCACCCGGAAACAGCGCCCAGTGGGCGGCGATGTCGAGGAAGTCCTTGGCGTCGAACAGCAGCCGGCCCCAGGTCGGGGTGTC
>Ga0268266_10004833_pt1 | contig 12792 bp, 8 predicted proteins | sample KBSS13metaG_FD_190356 | JGI IMG/M metagenome (GOLD analysis project Ga0268266, IMG submission 190356) | Switchgrass rhizosphere microbial communities from Kellogg Biological Station, Michigan, USA - KBS S1-3 metaG (SPAdes) (version 2) | ecosystem: Host-associated > Plants > Roots > Rhizosphere >...
GCCATACGAATTCTGCCTTCCCCAAGCATGGGGATGAGCAGGTCCATTCGTCAGTAAAAACGAGCCAGCCATGATCGAAAGGCTGCCTGTCTTTTTCGGTTTTTCGATACGTCCTGTATTGAAAGTTGAAACGAGAGAGGAGTTCTCCATGGTTTCCATGCTGCAGAAGTTCAGGCTGCACGGGAGATTCCCGATGCGGTATGTGATTTTTTCACTCTGCGTGGCTCTGGTTGGTGCCATGACAGTGTCATACGCAAACGCCCAAGCCAAGAAGCCCAACATACTTGTGATTTTCGGCGATGACGTGGGCCAGGCGAACATTAGCCGATACACGCATGGGGTAGTGGGTTACACCACGCCGAATATCGACAGCATCGGCGAAGGCGGCATGACCTTCACCGATTACTACGCAGAGAACAGTTGCACGGCAGGGAGATCGTCGTTCATCACCGGACAGTCGCCGATGAGAGTCGGCCTCACCAAGGTGGGGGTACCGGGGGCGCCGGTCGGATTACAAAAACGCGATATCACGATTGCTGAAGCGTTGAAGCCCCTGGGTTATGCGACGGGCCAGTTTGGTAAGAATCATCTGGGTGATCGCGATGAGTATCTGCCGACCGCTCACGGCTTTGACGAGTTCTTTGGAAACCTGTACCACTTGAACGCCGAGCAGGAGCCGGAGATGCCGTACTGGCCGGCCGACGATCCAATTTTTCTCAAGGCGTACAACCCTCGCGGGGTCATTCATTCGTTTGCCGACGGCAAGATTCAGGACACGGGGCCGCTGAACATCAAGCGCATGGAGACGGTCGACGACGAGACGACGAGCGCCGCCATGGACTTTATGGACCGCCAAGTGAAGGCGGGGAAGCCGTTCTTTACCTGGATGAACTTTACCCGCATGCACATCTTTACTCATGTTCGTCCTGATTACATAGGCAAGGCGGGATTGGGCAAGGGGTATGAATATGCCGACGGCATGTGGGAGATGGACCAGAATGTCGGCAAGCTGATGAAGAAGCTAGACGATCTGGCGATCAAAGAGAACACGATCGTGGTCTATACGACCGACAACGGACCAAACATGTTCAGCTGGCCCGATGCCGCGATGACTCCTTTCCGCAGCGAGAAGGATTCGAACTGGGAGGGCGCCTTCCGGGTTCCGGCGATGATTCGCTGGCCAGGGCATATCAAAGCGGACACATGGTCCAACGAGATCGTTTCGGGACAGGACTGGTTTCCAACGTTGCTGGCAGCGGCGGGGAACCCGAACATCAAAGAGGAGTTGCTCGCGGGAAGAGGACCGGGCGGAGCAGCGCACAAGGTACATCTGGATGGCTATAACATTCTTCCGTATCTTGAGGGCAAAGAGGCACACTCGCCACGTCAGGATTTCTACTACTTTGACGATGACGGCCAACTCGTAGCCATGCGGCACCAAAACTGGAAGTTTGTCTTCTGCGAGCAGCGCGCTCCGGGCAACCTCAACATCTGGTCGAATCCGTTTACCTGTCTGCGGCTCCCGAAGATATTCAATCTTCGTATGGACCCGTATGAACGGGCAGACATCACGTCTGACCAGTACAACGACTGGCAGGTTCACAACGTTTACCTGGCGATCCAAGGGCAGATTCGCGCCATTGAATTCATGGAGACGTTCAAGGCCTATCCTCCGAGCCAGCCTCCCGCCAGCTTCAGCATCGACCCGGAAGGGATTATCCACATGCTTGAGCGACAAAAAGCAGCAGCAGGTGGAGGTAGGTAGGCGTCGGCTGAGATAGTTCTGAACGGAGCAAAGCGACCGGATTCATCGAAGCAGGTGAATTCGGTCGAAATTTCGTTTGGCTTTTTTGATGCTGAGGGCCTAAGGGGAGATTTGATGGAAGTTCGCGCTCGCAAATCAGTTGCTTTGGCCCTGGCGGCGTTCGTCTCTCTTCTCGTTTCATGCAACGACACCGGCAAAGCTCCCGAAGGGAGTCTGACAGCATCAGAGGCCCGTTCCATCGCGAAAGAGGTGTACATTTATGGCTTTCCGATGGTTGCAAACTACAACACCATGTACAAGCAGGCCATCGACACCACCAGTAAGGACCACCAGGCACCTTTCAACACGCTCAAGAGCTCCAGGTCGGTCGCCACACCCGAAGACAAGTTCGTCGTCACGCCCAACTCCGACACGCCTTACTCCTATCTCTGGATGGACCTGCGCGCCGAACCCATGGTCGTGACCATGCCGAAGATCGAGCCGAACCGTTACTACACGGGCCAGCTCATCGATCTCTACACATACAACTTTGCTTATCTCGGCACACGCGCCTATGGCAACGATGGAGGTACGTTCCTTATCGCCGGACCTGGCTGGAATGGCGAAAAACCCGCCGGGGTCAAAGACGTGATCCATTCGGAGACACAGTTCGCCTATCTTCTGTTCCGCACGCAGCTCTTCAACATGGCCGATCTTCCGAGGGTGAACAAGGTGCAATCCGGCTATACCGCACAGCCCCTGAGCGCGTTCCTCAAGCAGCCTGCACCGGCTGCGGCGCCTGCCGTTAACTGGCCCAAGCCTGCGGACATTGCCGCTGCGCCCTCGCCGGAGATCTTTCCCACCGTTAACTTTCTCCTCCAGTTCTGTCCGCCGAACGCCTCCGAGAGCGCTTTGCTGGCGCGTTTTGCGAAGTTGAACATCGGCGCTGGTCAGACGTTCGATATGAGTAAGTTTTCGCCCGAGATCCAACAGGCCATCAACGATGGCGTTAAGGATTCCAGCCCTGAGCTTGCCAAGGTGATGAAGCAGATCAACGATCCAGAGGCGCTGCCGATCCTTGCCTTCGGCAGTCGCGACGTCCTGACGGACGATTATCTTCATCGTTATGCCGGGGCGAAGCTGGGCCTGTACGGCAACACGATGCAGGAGGCGGTCTACTTTGGTTACTTCGTCGACGCCGACCACCAGCCTCTTGACGCTTCGAAGTCGAATTACGAGCTCCACTTCGACAAAGGCAAGCTTCCCCCCGCGAAGGCATTCTGGTCGCTGACGATGTACGACGGCAAGACGCAGTATCTCGTCGCGAACCCTCTCAAACGCTACCTGTTGAACTCCACCGTTCTGAAGTCCTACAAGTATGGCGCCGATGGATCGCTCACTCTGTACGTCTCGCACGATAACCCCGGTCCCGCGAAGCAGGCTAACTGGCTTCCGGCACCTGACGGACCTTTCTACAGCGTCCTGCGCCTCTACCTGCCCGACGATGCAGTCCTCAATGGAGGCTGGAAGCGACCACAGCTTCAGGCCACTCCAAAGAAATGACTGCCCCGCAAATTGACGAGTTGAAGGGTGTCGGCGGACTCCTGGCCCCTGCGAATTCCTGCTGCAGGGGTTTCAGGAGCCCTATCCCGAAGAGGTGTAATGATGACGAAGTTTGAGGCCAGGATGAGCCGAAGATTTTTAGCGGTATGTTTGTTAGCAGTCCTCCCAGATGGGGCGTGGGCGCAAGCTGCGGGCGCCAATGGAAGGCCTCAGAATGAGGAGACGGGACTGGCGAAGGCGACGCAGAATCCGGTGGGCGATATCGTCTCGGTGCCGTTTCAGTTCAACTTCAACGGTGGTGGAGCATATAAAGATCAGACCTTCTTCAATCTCAACTTTCAGCCGGTGATTCCGATTCACCTGAACCGCAAGGTTACGCTGATCAGCCGGACGATCGTACCGATCGACAGCATACCGACGGGGAATGGCACGAGCTCGAGCGGCGTGGGGGATATCAATCAACAGAACTTTTTTACGCCAGCGAAGACTCACAAGATCATCGTGGGAGTTGGGCCTTCGTTTTCGTTTCCTACGGCTACGGCGTCTCCAGCAAAGACGGGGACGTGGGCTGGAGGTGTTTCGGGCGTTTTGCTTGCGATGCCGGGACCTTTTGTTCTGGGCTCGCTGTTTCAGCAACTGTGGCCTATGAGCGACTCAGGTGGCTCTCCGAAGACAAATTTATTTCTTTGGCAATACTTCGTGAACTATAACTTCGGCAAAGGATGGGCGCTGACAACAGCTCCAAGCATCACGGCGAATTGGGACGCGGCGGACGGACAGCAGTGGACTGTTCCTGCAGGGGGAGGCATCAGCCGGACCCTTGTCTTCAACCGGCAGCCGATGACCTTGGGATTTCAGTACTACTACAACGCAAAACGACCGGATAATGCTAGCGTGACGACACTGCGGTTTGTTTTTGCGCTGATCTATCCGCAGAAGCCGTCATCGTAAGTGCGTGCTGTGCCGGGTTCGAGAGATTTTGAGTTCAGGAAACGGTGGTGAGATTGACGACGAAGGTGACTTCATCCGCGACGGCTCGCAGTAAGAACAATAGCCAAGAGAAAGTTGGTTCGGCAGATGAGAGCCGTATGGACGCCTTGTTTGGAGTTGCGCTGGCTCTTTCAGGCATGGCGGCGATTGTGTACCAGGTGCTGTGGGTGCGGCAGCTAGGGCTGGTTGTCGGGGTGGAGGTCTACTCGATTACGGTGGCGGTGAGCGCGTTCTTTGCGGGGCTGGCGCTGGGTGGTGCGGTGTTTGGGAGGCTGGCGGACAAGATCCACTCTCCTGCCCGGTTGTATGCGGCTCTGGAGCTGGCGATTGCATTGTGTGCGATCGCGACGACGTTGCTGCTTCCGCGAGCAGCGATGCCCTTCGTGTGGATGACGGAGCATGCAGGTGTGCTGGCGTGGCTGCTTCCGTTTGTGTTGGTGGGGCTGCCTGCTTTTGCCATGGGAGGAACTCTGCCCGTTGCGGTGCGAGCGGTACGCGCAAGTGGAAGAGAGGCGGCCAGGGTGGGTGGATTGTTGTATGCGGCGAACACGGCAGGGGGAATTCTGGGGGCGCTTTCTGCGAGCTTTGTGCTGGTGCCGCTGCTCGGTGTGCGAGGTGCGGCAGTGGCTGCAGCTATGTTGAACGTGGCCGCTGGCGTGATGGTGTTGGTCGCATTCAGTCCCAAGGCGGAGATGGAAGTGCGAGATGTAAAGGCCGCGGGGGACATGGCGATTTCCCGGGTTGCGCTGACGTTGTATGCAATTGCGGGCGGAGTGGCGTTGGGGTATGAAGTGGTGTGGACGCAGGCCATTGGTCAGTTCGTAAGCACGCGCGCTTTTGCGTTTTCGATTGTGTTGGCGGTGTATTTGACTGGATTGGCGATCGGCGGTTGGGTGGGGGCACGATTGGCCGGGCGAGTACGTGAGTCGTGGGGCGTGTTCGGCCTATTGATCGCAGGGGCCGGTCTGGCAGCGATGGTGGAGTTTGCGGTGATGGGGCCGTGGGTGGTGAAGGCGCAGTATGCGGTGGGGAATTTGGCGTTTACGGTAACGGGCAGCCTTGCGGCAAAGATATACGCGAGCTTTGCGGCGGCGGGAGTGGGTATGGTGCTGGTACCGACGCTGCTGCTGGGTGGAGCGTTTCCGATGGCGCTCCGGCTGATGGTGGGAGTGCGGGACGTAGGTTTGGATGTAGGCGCAGTGGTGGCGGCGAACACCGCAGGGGGAATTCTGGGGACGCTCGCGGTGGGATTCTGGATGATTCCAGCGCTGGGCTTAGTAAAGACATTGGCGCTGCTGACGATTGGCGCGGCCGCGGTGGGTTTGATTGCGACGCTGATAGGATCGCGCGTGCAACGTGGGATGAAGTGGGCGATCGGTGCGGTGGTGGCTGCGATTGTGGGTGTCTCGCTACTTACTCCTGCGAACAAGCTGGCGGAGCTGCTGTTGGCGACGCGGGGAGGTGGAACGCTGGTGTTTTATGAAGAAGGCCGCGGAGCGACGGTGGCGGTGGCGCAGCAGCGATCGAAGGACAATGTGTTCCGAAGGCTGTTTATTCAGGGTGTGTCGAACTCGGGGGATGCGATGCCTTCGATGCGGTATATGCGGTTACAAGCGATGCTACCCTTGATGATTCACGGCGGCGAGCCACGGCGGGTGATGATTGTGGGGTTTGGAACCGGGATTACGGCAGGAGAGACACTGCGATATCCAGGCATGGAGAAGAGAGTTTGCGCGGAACTGCTGCCTGCAGTGGTGCGGTCGGGTGAGATGTTTCCGGAGAACTACAGAGCATGGAGCGATGCGCGGATGGAGATCCGGATACGGGATGGGCGTCAGGAACTGATGCGGAGCGCAGAGCGATATGACGTGATCACGCTAGAGGCTCCGCCGCCTTCAGCGCAGGGAGTGGCGAATCTCTACTCGACGGAGTTTTATACGTTGGCGAAGAAGAGATTGATGCCGAAGGGTCTGTTTGCGCAGTGGCTACCGATTGCGACACAGAATGAACGAGAGACGCGCGAATTGGTGAGGAGTTTTCTGGATTCCTTTCCTCACGCGACGTTATGGACGACGGAGCTGCACGAGATGCTGCTGATCGGTTCAGATGATCCGATACGGCTGGATGCGCAGGCAGTGGAGAGGAGGTTTGCTCCAGAGGCGGTGTTATCAAGTTTGAAAGGAGTAGGAGTCGAGTCGCCTGCATCGTTACTGGCTATGTGGATCACGGGACGTGAAGGGCTGGAGCGGTTTGCCGCCGATGCAAAACCGGTGACCGATGACAGACCGAGGGTCGAGTATGGTCCCTGGGTACGGCCGGACGAGATTACGAAGGTGTTGCCGAAGCTGCTGGCGTTGCAAACGAAGGTTCCAGTCGAGGGGGCTGATGAGGCTTTGAGCGCACAGATCGAGACGGAGCGGAAGACGCTGAGGGGCTTCTACGCGGCTGGGTTGGCAGCGTATGGAGGCGATCGGGAGACATGGAGCCGGGAGATCGCTGAGGTTCATGCCGCGGAGCCTACGAATGCTTATTATTCCTGGATCATAGGGCGGGATTGATGCGGCGATCCTGAGACTTTGCTGGACGCTACATGCTTACATGATGACCTTCATGAGCAGTTTGACGACATCCTTAAACGGCATCACGGTAAGAAGGAGGGTAACCATAGGTAAAAGAGTGGCGACAATGAGATGAATGAGCGAGCGGGGATCGATGGGGATGGGCTTCATGTGCTCGATAAATTCGTAGCTGTTGCCAAGATCGGCGAGGGATTGGATATCTGCTGAGCCCAGCAGTTCTTCGTGCTCCGAGTGCTCATCCTGAATCCACTTGCGATGGAAAGAACCGCTGTACGCTGTAGCCAGGGCTCCATATTCGAGCAGACCTTCGCGCTTGGTGACAAGGAGTTTTCCGGTGAAGACAATCAGGGGCCCCGTGGTGAGGATAAGCACGAAGATAGCGTAGGCCGCGATCGATGCGGCGAAGTGCTGCAGAGGTATTTTGCCGTAGAGGATCTGGTTAGCGACGACCCCGGTGATGCCACAGGAATAGGCGAAGACGAGAATGCCGAAGAAGCGCTGCGCTTCTCCGACAAAGCCGAGGCCACCTGCCTGGTCGGGGTGCGTAGGGAAGAGTCGCAGGTTCAGCTTGCTAACCTTCCTAAGAAAGCAGAACCAAAGGAAGATTCGCCAGAGCCAGCGAAAGACCAGGAAATGCATCAGCGGTGTGCAGAAAAGGATGAGCCACCATCCTGCCCAAGTGCGCGTGAATCCACCGGTTTCGGAAGGGATCGAGTGCCAGGTGGAGGTAGAAACCGCCAAGCGCTGAGAGGCGTAGAACGAGACGAAATAGGAGAGGAAGACGATCGCCAGTTCAGCGATGACCGAATCGCGCAGTCGTAAGATACTTTCCACAGCCTTGTCGAAGGCTTGAAAATCTTCACGCTTGACGATACCAGAGAGCAAAAAGTGTTTCGAAGCCTCTGCGATGCGTGGTCCGAGGATCAGTTCCGCTATGAGCAACAGCGGTATACCAATGAGAAATCGGCTATAGGTACTGAAGTCGTAAAGAAAGGGGATGCCCACACCTTTACCGAATGCGGCACCTTGCAACGCAGAGAGGACAAGCAGAACGAACCAAGTCAAGAATGCCGCCCAGATCGCTCGACGGATGGTGAAGGGGGCATTTGCCTTGATCAGACCGACGCGGCGCTCAATGCGAAAGAGGGGACCACCTTCCATGAGAAGAAATGGACGAGTTACAGGGTAGGTGTGCGGCAGTGCCGGGGGGAGGCCAATATGGGAATACGCGGTCGGTTCCACAGTTTCCCTCCTTTATTTGCCCATCATCTCCTGAACGGCGCGGTTGTCCTTTACAGCATCGACGAGCGCCGCGTGATCCAGAACGGTCTGGTCGCCATACGCTTCCGCCCAATCGGCGAGAGCATCGTCGAGGACGGATGAGTTGCCGCAGTAGCCGGCGAGGGGAGCGACATCGGTGGAGCGCGCATGGGCGCGCGCGAGTATGGCTCCACAGGCCCATACGTAAAAGTTGAACGTTCTACCTGAGAGCCACTCGACCGGGATAGAACCCTTCATATTTTTCATCTGGCGAACGAAGTAGGGCTTATCGCCGATCTGCGTCCAGCCGAGCATGACATCGGTTGAGGACTGAAGAGCGCGCTGGCCCATGACGACACGCTTTCCTTCATGCGAAAACTCATCGGTTTTGGATCTCTTGACGAAGCGACCAGCGGCTGGGGTGATCGCTTCTTTGACCTGGAGGAAGAGGGGATCGGTATCGCCGTTTCCGAAGAGCAGAGCCAGATAGGCTCGATTCCCCACACTTCCGACGCCGACGATGCGATGTGCGACGTCGGCAATTCGATATCGACTCAACATGAACTGCCGCTCGCGAGGAAGCGTTAGAGCATAGTTGTAGAGAGCCTTTTCGACAGACTTACGAGTCGGAGCATCCACGCGTGTAAGGATGGGAGGATCGTCGCGAAAACACCACCCGTTGTTAGTTTTTTCGGCGATCTTGTTGAGCAGGGCGTCGTTAGTCTGCTGTTGTGCTTTTGCCATGGATTTTGCCCAGATAGCTCTGGATTTAGGATCAACTTTGGCTAAAGGATTTTCGCGTCCTGGATAAGCATGCAGGTACCAGGTTTCGAGAATGCCAAAGCTTTGAAGACGATTAAGGTTGGCGCGATATCCACTCACACATTGCCGAACGGCGGTATCTCGTTCCCGTCGATTGAGTCCATTTTCGCGGGCTGCGACGTTGACACTGGCGGTGAGACGTTTGAGGTCCCATTCCCATGGACCGATTACGGCCTCGTCAAAGTCGTTCAAGTCGAAGATTACGTCTCGTTGAGGCGTTCCATAGAGGCCAAAGTTGTTGATGTGGGCATCGCCGTCAATGACGGCATTTATTCCGGTTTTGGGAGTAGCAGAGAGATCGTGGGCCATGACCGCTGCCGCTCCGCGATAAAACGCAAACGGAGACGCGGCCATGCGTGCGAGACGTAAGGGAATATACTCTGCAAGACGGCCTTTATTCCCTGCCATGACGATCTCGACGGCACCGGGGAACTTGGAACTGCGCGACCATTTACCATGCGCTTCGCGGGGTACCTTACTGCGGAGTGCCTTCCCTTTTGCGCGTCGTTCTTCTATCGGCAACTCGCCGTTGAAGGGAATAAGCGATTCGCGCCGCGTGATGGCCGCCTGGTAGTTTCTCCCGGAGGGAGTGGATTTCTTCCTTGCAGTCATCGTTGCAATCTCCTCGATTGAGGCCCGCTAAATTGTGCGCACCATATTACCCCTAATGAAAGGACCAGCCAACACTTGTTGAGCCACCAAGGTTATTGGAAGGGGCTCCGACGACCGGCTGATTGTCGAAGTTATCGTAAAAACTCATGCGGATGTAGAAGTCGCCGAGAAATTTGTAATAGACATCCTGATTGACGGTAAAACGAACGCGGCCGGGTGAAGTGAGACTGGGGTAGACCCATAGGGCAGTGTTGAAGGTCGTAGAGTCGAATCGGAAGGTGGAGTATTGGACGGCGAAAGAAGAGTCCAGCGCCCTGGTGCGGGCGGTGCTCGTTGTACCGGGAGCATCGCGTTCTACGGTAAGCGCGAGTCCACCCACCGCGTTGAGATTGGTGCGATTGGTGAAGATGATTCTTTTGGCAAGGCCTCCACCGAGGGTTGAGCGGAGATCGATCTGTTGCGCCGTACTGCTAAGAAAGTTGGCGATACCGCCGTAATACCAGTTGGATTGGCGCAGTTGTTTGTAGAGGGCGGTTTTGACGTTGGTTTCGTTGGTGTCTTCCGTCTTTTGCTGGCTGGTGAACTGCGAGTTGGAATCCAGAGAGAAGAGATGTTCGCGGGATTGGTAATATAGACCGCTCTGCAAAGATATATTCTTCTGATCATTCGATTTTGCGAAGCTGAGGCCTAAGTCGATATTGCCCCGCATGCGCTTCCAGAAGCTCTCACCGAGCTCTTCGATCTGAATGACGGAAAGGTTCGGAAGTTTGGTTGTGTCCGAACCTAGGATGGTCAGGTCCTTCGTCTTCTGGTCATGCCGGATGGCTCCGGTGTAAACCGTGCCTTTTGGATCGGTGATGACAAAATTCTGCCTGCTCTCTATGTGGTCGACCTTCTCCCAGTCGAGAACGATGCTTGAACTGGTGTAGTCGGGCTTGACCGTGAGTTGTCCTTTCTCTAAAGACTTGATCTCGCAAGTGATCTTGTCTCCATTTTTCATGTAGACGATGTCGGACTTTGAGCGGTTCTCTGCGAAGGCAGATTGCGACAGAGACATTGTGAGGATCGACCAAACTGATAAGAGGCAAAACGCTCTCTTCAGAGCATAGAAACGGCAGATTCGTATGCGGAAATGAAGACCGTTGGCACCTGACATCATTATTCCCCATTGCGGTGGACTGTATCAGTCGTCGAATTATAAGGGTGTGCTATAGTTGCAGCCACTAGGGTTGAGGTGCAAAGGCCTCATAGCAAGACTGTTGGATTGATTCGCTAGGTCGGGTCTCCGGGTCGCTAAAGTACAGAGATTATCCTCCGTATAACACGTTGTTGTGCTTAAGAAAGACGGGAAGAATAACCGGTACTCCAAGCGGGCCCTTGAGGTTATGCTGATGACCTATCGTGGTTTTTACCGCCTTGTTTTTAGTACGCTCTTGGCGCTCTCGGCACCGTCTTATAGTGTGTATGCCCAACAATCAGGCCACTATATACAAGGAATTACGGGACTGGATAATGGAACGACGGCTCCACCTGGAGTTTACGTCGCCTACCTGCCTTACATCTATGACATAGATACTCTTAAGGGCTCCAAAGGAAATACGATCCTTCGCCCCGATCTGACATTGGTGGCCCACAACGCTGTGTATCAGGTTACGACCAAGAGGAAGATCCTCGGGGCCAGTTACGGCATCGGCGTCATCTTCCCTATCGTGAATACGCGTTTAACGGCGAATTTTCTGAATACCAATGTTCAGAACGCAGGCGTCTCTGACATGTACTTTTCCCCGATCACGCTGGGTTGGGAAAGAGGAAAGGCAACTTATCTCCTCAATTATGGTTTTTACGCTCCCTCAGGTAATTTCGATCCTACGACCTCAATCAATTCAGGCCTCGGCTTCTGGGAGCACCAGATCCAGGCGGGTATGGGCTACTCCTTCGATAAGAAGAAGCTATGGAATGCATCTGCTTTGTCGACGTGGGAGATCAACCATAGCAAGACTGGTTTGGATTTGAAGCCAGGCCCTATGGTTAACGTTGAATACAGCCTGGGACATCGGTTCGATAAGTACAAGATCAACCTTGGCGCGGCGGGCTACCTCTATCACAAACTTTCTGCGGATTCAGGAAGCGATAGCACGATCTTTGGCACGCATACGCTGGACAGGTCTTTCGGGATCGGGCCGGAGTTCAAATACACAAATCCGATCAAACATTTTTCCATTGATTTTCGGTATGAGAAGCAATTTGGGGTGCAAGCCAAGACACAGGGAGATGTTTATGTGATTGGCTTGACATGGCTGAATATCTTTCTGCCACCACACTAGGCGCGGGATGTCCGAAAGAAGATAGCGGAGTATGATTTTCGTCACTTGAGAGGTGCGTTGGACTCGGGACATGGTTGGAGGTTGCGATGTTGGGCTGGCTGCGCAGGATGGTTGCATCATTATCCGTTGTTTGCCTAGTGTTCTCGACAAGTGCTCTGGAAGCACAGGCAGGCGTTGTGGCTCCGACCACGCCGGCGTCATCACAGGCACCTGCGGGCGACCCAGGTTGGCCACGACAGAACGTGAAAGATGGAGCCAAGCTGGTGTACTACCAGCCGCAGATCGACAGCTGGGATAACTATCAACTTATCAAGGCTCGCATGGCGTTTTCTTTGACTCCGCCACAAGGAAAACAAGCCGTTGGGGTGGTGTCGATGGAGGCAGGTACCAATGTAGACAAAGAAACACGCACAGTGTATCTGCATGATTTGAAGTTCACCAGCATCCGTTTCTCTTCAGTCGATCCAAAGAGCGAACCACAACTGGAGCAGCTATTTCGTGCGACCGCACCCACAAATCCGGAGCCGATCTCGCTCGATCGTCTGATGGCGGATGTCGATCAGGCTAAGAAGCAAGTTAAGGCGCCTCCTCTCAGAAACGAGCCTCCACAGATCTTTTACAGCACATTGCCAGCGATTCTGTTGCTTGTGCAAGGGCAACCAATCCTGAGCCCGATAGAAAAGACGGATCTCCAATTCATCGTGAATACCAACTGGGATTTGTTCTTCGAGAAAAATAAGAAGAACTATTATCTGTTGAACAACAACATTTGGTTGACCGCCACCGATCTTAAAGGCCCGTGGATTCAGACGAAGACGATACCTAAAGACATGTCGAAGCTGCCCGCCGGAGAGAACTTCGATGCGGTGAAGAGATTTGTGCCGCCACCAGGAGGAGC
>Ga0268266_10004836_pt1 | contig 12790 bp, 5 predicted proteins | sample KBSS13metaG_FD_190356 | JGI IMG/M metagenome (GOLD analysis project Ga0268266, IMG submission 190356) | Switchgrass rhizosphere microbial communities from Kellogg Biological Station, Michigan, USA - KBS S1-3 metaG (SPAdes) (version 2) | ecosystem: Host-associated > Plants > Roots > Rhizosphere >...
AGCCGTTCAGCTCCGACGCAGACACGCGCTGGCACGCCAACTTCAAAGCCGCCAAGGAGCTTGGGATTGAGCTCCACGAAGAGTTGATGATCTATCTTTCGAAGGATTCGCACTCTCCTGAGATCAGCTATCCGGGTATACGGAAGCTGATCAAGAGTGGCCATCCATTTACCGCTGTGCTCTGCTTCAACGATGTCTCTGCCATGGGCACGATCCGCGCAATTCACGAGGCCGGTCTGCGGGTTCCCGATGATATTTCGGTTCTGGGTTTCGACGATATTCAATCCGCTGCTTATCAGGTCCCCAGCCTGACGACAATCCGGCAACCTCTTCAGAAGATGGGTAGCAGCGCAGCTCAGTTGCTTCTGAAAAAACTAGCGGGAGAGGCGATCCCGGAGTTCATTCAGGTTGCACCGGAACTTGTCGTTCGGGAATCCACTGCTCCCGCACGCAACGCAATCGCAAAGCGCAAACATTCCACCTAAGATCAGAAACGCGGTTTCGCTTTGAGCGCTTCCCCCTCTTTCAGCACATAAAACCTATCCGGCTCCACTGCTTCAAAATTTTGAGAGCTTCCATCGGGCCACTGCACCTCCACCTTATCGATTCTGGCCGAGCTTCCAAGGCCAAGGTGCAGCCGGGTATCGCTTTGTGAGAGATAGCTTCCTCCACTGCGGACCTCACCCATCTGCCGCATGGTTCCGGTCGTTACAAAGATCCTTGCGTTCAGGGCCATGCGATTGGCCCGAACTCCCTCGAGAGCAAAACTCACCCAATGATGTGCAGGGTTGGGTCTCGTCTCAAGGATCATTGGACCTCCAGTCAGGTTCTCAATTACCAGATCAAGCCTTCCTCGATTGAAAAGATCGCCCACCGCGAGTCCCCGACTCACCTGCGGAGTCGTTATCGGCGTCCCAATCTGGGCGCTTATATCTTTGAAGTTTCCATTGCGCTGATTCTGAAAGACCAGCTTAGGCTCGCGATAAGACGTGCCCAGCTTCGCATTGTCCACCTGCGGATAGACATGGCCATTAACCATAACAAAGTCCTGCCAGCCGGAGTTATCCAGGTCGACAAACGCATCTCCCCATCCCACAAACTGCTCTGTCGAACGCGCAATTCCCGCAGCATGAGAGATCTCGCTGAAGCTGAGATTTCCATCGTTTCGATACAGGACTGCAAATTCATCGCTGAAGTGCGTAATCGCGATACTCATGCGCCCTGTATGCATGTAGTCGCCAAGCGCCAGCCCCATGTTCGCCTGCTCCACACCATCCTCGCTGACTGCGACGCCTGCGTCGTAACCGATATCGCGGAATCGACCTTCACCTTCGTTGTGATAGAGATAGTTCGGCTCCCCATCATTGGCGACAAACAGGTCGATCTTGCCATCGTTATCAAAATCGGACCACACCGCTCCCAAACCGAAGAATCGTTTGGGGTCATCCACACCGGCCAACTTTGCCACTTCGGTAAACGTGCCGTCGCCATTGTTGTGAAACAACGTATCGGGAAAACCCTTCAGGCCGCGAGGACCGCACTGGACCGGCACGTCGTGGTACTCACAGGTCTTACGAGAGCCAAAGGTAGGAAGATCCTTCACATCAAAATCGACATAGTGTGGAACGAACAGATCGACATAGCCGTCACCGTCATAATCACCGAAGGTGACTCCTGTAGCCCAGCCAACATCTTTATCGAGATGCGCCGCCTTGGTCACATCCGCAAAGGTTCCATCCCCATTGTTGCGATAGAGCACCACCCCGCCAAAACAGCTCACAATAAGGTCCGGATGGCCATCATTGTTATAGTCCCCCACTGAGGCGCCCATCGCCCAACATGGATAACCCACACCTGCTTTCTCGGTCACGTCAGTGAATGTTCCATCATGATTGTTGCGATAGAGAGCGCTTCTGGCTTTTTTCCCTTCCAAAGCCATCGCTACGCTTGGCCCATTCGTGAAGTAGATATCGAGCCAGCCATCGCCATCGTAATCAAGCAGGGCGACACCACCACCCATCGATTCGACAATGTAGCGCTGATCAGGACTCGCTAGGTGTTCAAAGTGAATCTGAGTCGACGCGGTGATATCGACGAGCTGCGGAACCTTACCGGGCGCTTCCGGAGCAGAGCTTTGCTGGACGGCTGTGGACTTTCCATCCGCCTGCTTCTTTCCCTGAGCTTCCAGAGAGATCGGTTGCAACAATAGAAATACGGCAACTCCGCAAACGCCAAACAGCCGATCTTTTGCGCGACTCAACTAACGGCCCTCTTGATCTGATTCGGTTCCTTCGTTTTGCAGACGGAGATCTTTGTAGATCTTTCGCAGCTTGTCCTTCATGTCCTTATACTTCTGGTACTCCTCAAGTTGGCGTTTCGCATCTTCCGGCCGCTTGAGCTTGCGATACACCACACTCAAACGGTAATGAGCCTGTGCATTTGTCGCGTCTGCTGCCACCACACGTTCCAACAATGGAAGAGCCGATTGCGGGTCATTCTTCTCGGTGTAGACGCGAGCTAGTCCCAGCAAGGCATCTGTGTCGTTTGGAGACAATGTCAGCGTTCGATTGTAGAAACTGGCTGCACCATCGAGATCACCTTTGTCGACAGCGATGTCGCCCAGACGCGTTATAGCCTTTCCATCCGACGGATTTGCCGAGACCGCCAGCTTGTACTGCTCCTCGGCCTCGGCTCGAAGCTTCAGATCAACGGACGCATGTAGAGCCTCCGCCAGCTCATAATGAATACCCGGCAGGTTAGGGTTCGCCGCAAGCGCCTTGCGAAAGTCTGTGATTGCGTTATTGATCTCACGTTGGCGAATCAGCTCATGCGCGATCGCCTGATACATCTGTCCGGATTCAGGTGCGGCGACGGATAGGCTCAACAGCGCTTCACCCGCAAGATCTGTGTGGATTCGATACGCCGCATAAAGGACACGGGGATCCGTAGGAGCCTTTTGCCGAAGTATCTCGACGACCGAGGCGGCTCGGGCCAGATCCTGCGCTGCGCTATCCAGCTCTATAAGCTCAAATCCCACTTCCGTTTGAATCTTGATGTCATCTAACTGCGGAAAGACCGCCTCCAGATCCGTTCGTGCGGCATCCATCTTGCCCAGCCTGCGCTCGCATAGCCCGAGCAGAGCGCGAATCTTGGTCAGGCCTGGCTGTTGTTCTACCGCCGCGCGCAGATGCGGCTCCGCATCTGCAAACTTCCCCTGAAAATACAGCAGAACCCCAAGATTCCCCTGCGCATCCAGATTGTTCGGATCGGCGGCCAAGACTGCCGCAAACTCCTTCACGGCAAGCTCCGGCTTCTTCTCGTTCAGAAGCTGGTGTGCTCTCTCTTCATGAATCTTTGCCTGTTCTGACGGAGAGCTAGACTGCGCCACAACAACCACACCAGTGCCCAGCCCCCACACGGCCAGAACCAGAAACGCCAAAATCTTCATCCCATGACCATACTCTTCTCTTAAATCCACTCAGAAAAAAATTGAGATGGCGGTTTCGGCCGCCATCTCAATTCCGAGTGAAATTTAGAACGAGACGCGTGCGTTCAACTGCATATTGCGCCCATTGACCGTCACTGAACGAATCGTGGAGGTTCCCGTCGCAATCGAACCATCTGGATTCACAACCAATTGCGCTGAGCCTTGGTTTCCGTCTGTCGTCGGCAACCCGAAGCTCGGATGGTTGAAGACATTCTTAGCATCGGCACGAATCTGTAGTTTCACCTGCTCCCAGATCGTGAACGTCTTGCCAAGAGAGAAGTTCACGTTAGAGAGTCCCGGTCCGTTCAGCAGGTTTCTTCCCGCGTTTCCGAACGTTCCCGCAGCAGGTGCCGCGAAGGCAGCCTCGTTGAACCACCGGTTCGTTCCATGGTAGGCGCCACGGCTCGAAAGATTTGGATTGCCAATTAGGTTCGGATACCACTGGGCGTTCTGTGCCAGAGAGTACGAGTTGTCTGTGGCCATCGACACCGTGAACGGCTGTCCACTCTGCACGACCAGAGTTCCCGCAGCCTGCCAGCCTCCGAAAATCTCGTCGAGGAACAGGTTGCCGTTCATGAAGCGCTTGCCGCGGCCAAAGGGGAGCTGGTACACAGCGTTCCCTTTGAAGGCGTTTCGGATATCGAAGTTCGAGTTGGCGTAGTTCGCAGAAGGATCATAGGAGCGTTGGTAGTTCTGCGCGCCGGCTCGGCTGCCCCATCCGGAGGAGTCGATGTCGTCCATAAAGTGCGACCACACATAGTTGAAGTCAAAACTCAGACCACCGCTAAATCGCTTATTGACCGAAGCCTGCAAGGAGTTATAGTTCGAGATCGCGTTATTGGTGCTTCCGTAGAGATTGCCGAACTGCGGGAACGGACGAAACTGTTGATCGTTCTGCGAAAGACGGTTCTCAGGAACCTGGTTGATGTCCACAGGGAACGGAAGATCATGACCATGACTTCCTACATACGCCAGCTGGAAGACCAGGTCGTTGGAGATCTCACGCTGCATCGCCAGGTTCCACTGGTAGCTTCCGCCAACCGGTGCTTTGTACTGGTTGTAGTTCACGTTTTGTCCATTGAACGCCGCCGGATTCGTACTCTGTGCGACATAGCTCAGATTCGATCCACTACCGCCTAGAGTAACCACCGGGCGTATGCCACCCGTATTGTCCTGAACACTTCCACGAGTCCCGAAGGCCTGTCCCATTCCAGGCGCATATGTATCCAGGCTCCAGTTATAGGCGTACAGTCCGAATCCACCTCGCAGAGTGGTATGAGGATCAAGCAGCCACGCGAAGCCCACGCGAGGAAGAACAGTGTTGTAGACCGGCTCCTGAAGCCTGTCGCGGCCATTCGCCTTCGTCGATCCATACCACATCGCGCCCAGGGTTCCGCTCACAGGGTTTGAGACCGTAGGATCGAAGGTGGCCATGTTGCCCTTCACCTCGCCCCAACCCGACTGGATCTGGTATCGCAGTCCAAGGTTTACCGTCAGGTGCGGAGTGAGCTTATAGTCGTCCTGGACAAATAACTGCGGCACGCGCATCCGGGCTCCCGCCTCGGGTGTTACCTGCGCACCCCACCGTTGCACCTGTCCCAACAGGAAATCTGAAAATGCCATACCGCCGATCGTCTTGGTGGAATCTTTTGGATCGACGGTGTTGGTGTAAATACCTGTGAAGTTCATGGTTCCGGCGTCGATATTTCCCCACGCCGTAGAGTTATCCCGGAAGAACAGGAACTCGCCCCCGAAGTGCAGAATATGCTTTCCGCGAATCAGCGTAACCACATCGGACGGGTCATAAACATGCTCTTTGTAGACCGCGTTCGTGTTCGGCTGCAGTTGGTAGTAACCAGCATTGAGACCAATCGTCGGGAACAGGTCGGCCTTAGCGAACTGCCAGCCTAGCTTCGCCGGGAAGCCTTGATTGAGCGACTCCGGAACAAAGAAGTTCATCTGGTTTGTATAGCCGACGCGAAGTTCGTTGATTACATTCGGCGAGATCGTCCAGACATCCGTGATCTGGGCGTTGTGACGGCTTACCCCCTGGGACTGACAGTTGATCGGGCAGATCCCGTCCCCGTTAGAGAAGGCCGGGTTATCGCTGGCAGTCTCCGACAAGGTCAAGCGGTTGTTCGGGGTAATATCCCAATCCGCGCGGCCGAAGAACTTCTGGAAAGGCGCAGAGTTGGAGACGTTATGGAAGAAGTTGTTCTGCACGATCCCGTTGGAACTAACGGTCCCGGGAGAGTTCGGCGCCGGATAGTATGCCTTGATCGCATTCGCGACAGGATCGATCCTGCTCGCCGGAATCCGGTTGCCATTGCCATAAACATCGGCGAACGATCTTCTTGTAGCGACCCCATTGACCACCGTGGTCGTCGCGGGATCATAGATCGTAGGAAGCCCCGTAAAATCTCCAGCCAGCATCGCCGCGGTCGGAACGGTAGAGGTTCCCGTACTCGGAGCGCTGTTGAGGATCTTGTCGTAGTCGAAGAAGAAGAACAGTTTCTGCTTGAGGATCGGACCGCCGATACCGAAGCCAAAGTTGTTGTAACGCAGTGGCGAGATCGCTTGCCTTCGTGTCTTCTGCGCGAACACATAATCCGCGGCATTCAGCGCATCATTCTGGAAGTACTCATACGCTGCGCCATGAAAGTTGCTCGATCCACCCTTGCTGATCTGGTTGAAGATGATGCCACCGATGCCATACTGCGCGGAGAAGTTCGAGGCAGCGATCTTCACCTCCTGGATCGTCTCCAGAATCATCACGTCGGCGTTGGCGCTGTGCGGCAGTGTCACCGATGCGCCGTCGGCCAGAATCGTGCTGAACGGCAGATTGCCGTTTACCGCTGCTACTTGTCCGGGATTGCTTGCGCCCTGGGATCCCTTCGGAGCCCCCGCCGATCCGGGCATCAGAATCGTGAAGTTCTCCCAGGTAGGAGTTCCCACCTGTGGCAGCGTACCCAACTGTTTCGCGTCCAGCGTCGTCGTCTGCTCAGAATTCTCGGTCAAAAGCAGCGGCAGGTCCGTATTCACTACCACCTGCTCGCTCACAGCGCCAACCGTCAGTTGCGCGTTGACGGTGACATCCTGAGCCTGCAGCGTAATCGCCGACCTTACAAATTTCTGAAAACCGTCCTTCGAAAACGTAATCTCATACGTTCCCGGAACAATCGAGGAGGTGTCGTACAGACCATCCTGATTCGTCGTGAGGTTCTTGGTGACCCCGGTGTCCTTATTGACAACCACAACCGTCACGTCGGGAATCGCGGCTCCTGCGGGATCGGTCACAACACCTCGAATATCACCCGCATTCCGGCTCTGCGCGATTGTGTTGACACTGCATCCCATCCATAGCACAGCCGCGAGAACGACCAGCAAATTCTTTGTGATACGACTCATGATGTTGCCTCCGTTAAACCTTCAATCAGCTACGTCTCTCCACACCTCATGGCTTCGGGGTGGTAGAGCACCATAGACAAACGTTTGTCTAAATCAGCTATAGAACTGCGCCTGTCATTAAGCATCATTGGCAGAATCTTCGTCAAGCCTTCATTTCAACAGAGAGTTTCTTTCCTTGTTCCAAGGAACGCGATTATGAAGAATCTGCGATTTATTTTTATTCGTGAATTGGTCTGAACACCTTTCTGTGCGGAAACGAAAAATCGGGGTCGTTCCACTGGCTTAGCTGCATCTTATCTATAGCTTGTATTCAAGCTGTGGAGCTTCCGATCGATGGTGCCTTATCAGCAGAGGCAAATCCTGTTTCGCCGCCCGTTCTTCCTCGTCGCCTTTTCTCTGACGACAAGTTTTTTTATTCTGCCTCAATCTCAAGCTCAGGCGAGTGCCTCCGGCGCAAACACCGAGACGATTCAAATCGATACGAGAGCCCAGACGAAGCCTTTCCCTCACTTCTGGGAGAAGACCTTCGGCTCCGGTCGAGCCATTCTTTCGTTGCGAGACAGCTACCGCAAAGACCTGCGTTCCGTGAAACAGGTTACGGACTTCAGTGAAGTTCGTTTTCACGGCATCTTCGACAATGAAGTCGGACTGTACGACCCGGACCGCCGCCCCATTCAGTTCGCCCAGATGAAGAACGCCGCTCCGACGGCCTCTGACAATGCTGGCACCTACAATTTTTCCTATATCGACCAGATCTACGATGGTCTGCTCGAACAAGGCGTCCGTCCCTTTGTGGAGTTGAGCTTTATGCCCCAAAAGATGGCCTCCGATCCTGCTGCGCTTCATGCTTTCTGGTACAAGCCGAACGTCTCACCTCCGCGCGACTACGCCCAGTGGGATGCCATGATCACGGCTTTCGCGCAGCATCTCATCGAACGTTACGGCCTTGAGGAGGTCTCGCACTGGAACTTCGAGGTCTGGAACGAGCCCAACATCGACTTCTGGCGAGGAAAGCCCGCTCAGGCCAGCTACTTCGAGCTTTACGATCACACCGCTCTCGCCCTGAAGAAGGCTAACTCAAGGATTCGCGTGGGTGGTCCTTCGACCGCGCAGGCTGCCTGGACGGGAGACTTCCTGCGGCACTGCAAGGAGAAGAACATCCCGGTAGACTTTGCCTCCAGCCACGTCTACGCCAACGACACGGCCAAAGACGTCTTCCATACCGACGAAGTCATCCCCCGCGATCGCATGGTCTGCCGCTCCGTCCGCAAGGTTCACGACGAGATCATCGCCTCGCCGCTTCCCTCTACTCCTCTTATCTTCAGTGAGTACAACGCCAGCTACGCAAATGAGCCCAACGTTACCGATTCAATCTATATGGGCCCATGGCTTGCAACCACAATCAGCCAGTGCGATGGCCTGACAGAGGCTATGAGCTACTGGAGCTTCTCTGACGTCTTTGAAGAGCAGGGTGTTGTAAGGACTCCGTTTTATGGCGGTTTCGGCCTGGTAGCGGAGGACGGAATTCCCAAACCGGCGTTCCATGCCTTCGCCATGCTCCATGAGCTCGGAGATAAACGGCTTTCTGTCGATTCTGACTCCGTTCTTGCGACTGTTCGCCCTGACGGGAGAATCGCTCTCGCTCTTTGGAACTATGCGCCGCCCGATGGGACAGGAGCTTCATACACGAAGCCTCCAGCCAGTCGAGGCCCGGAACGGTCATTTTCTGTAAAGCTGACCGGCGTCGGCGCTAACAGCACAGCAACGGTTCTTCGTGTCGATGAGACTCACGGCAACGTCATCTCTGCTTACGATGCAATGGAACGCCCTGCATTTCCCTCCCGCGATCAGATCGTCAAACTGCGTGAGGCTGCCAAAGCTGCTCCTCCGGAGCGCATATCTCTCAAAAATGGAACCCTTACGATCCAGGTTCCTCCTCAGGGACTTGCTGTGGTTCTCATCGGGGATGGAAAGGCAAAGCGCTAAACTTCATAGTGTGGGGCAGTCTCAAATTTGATCACGGTGGCTCCAGCATGAAGGCTGTCCCCTCTGGCGGGATCACACGGCGTAGTGCAACACGATTGATAGCCGGATCCGCTCTTTCAGGGCTTGCGCTTCCCTCTTTATTTGAGGGATCGGCGAAGGCTGCACCGCGCACGCGCCCTCTCGATCCGGATACCTCCGCCTTCCTCGACGAGATGGAACGGCAGGCGTGTCTGTACTTTTACGAACAGGCCGATCCGGCTACCGGTCAGATTCTCGATCGGGCTAACAACCGCCTGTCGGGCGGGCAGGTTGATCCTCGCTTTGCCTCCAGCATTGCCTCCACCGGCTTCGGTCTGACTGCGCTCTGTATCGCCGACAGCAGAAAGTATCTTCCCTCCGACCAGATCCGGAAACGCGTATTGGCCACGTTGCAGTTTCATCTCAACCCCATGCCGACCGAGCACGGGTTTTACTATCACTTCAATGACTTCAAGACCGGCCTTCCTCTGTTGAATATCGAGGTTTCGCCGATCGATACCGCCATTCTGATGTGCGGCATTCTCACCTGCCGGGCTCACTTCAAAGATCCAAAGATCACCGACCTGGCGACGAAGATCTACAACAGGGTTGACTGGCCCTGGATGCTCAACAATGGCCAGACCTTCGCGCTGGGCTGGCTACCTGCGACTGGATTCCTTACTCCGCGATGGGATCACTATGCCGAGATGATGATGATGTATCTTCTCGCCATCGGTTCTCCGACTCATCCCATCGATCCATCCTTCTGGCACAACTTCACGCGGCCGCGCATCCGGTTCGAAAAATTTAACTACATCAGCGGACACGATCCTCTGTTTATCCATCTCTACTCCCACGCCTGGTACGACTTCTATCGCAAACGGGATTCTTTCACCGATTACTTTGCCAACTCCGTGACGGCGGTCCGTGCTCATAAGGCTTTCTGCTTAAGTCTCAATCGCGGCTACGACGACGATTACTGGGGAGTTACCGCTTCGGACTGGATCCATGGCTACACGGCGTGGGGAGGGCCTCCACTGATGGGTCCGATCGACGGCACTGTGGTGCCATGCGCGACTGCGGGCTCCATGCCCTTTCTTCCTGATGAGTGCATTCGCGTTCTGCGGTCTCTCAAAGAGAAGTTCGGCGAGTACGCATGGGGAAGATATGGACCCTGCGATGCCTTTCATCCGGCACTCGCCTGGTATGACGCCGATGTTCTCGGCATCGATCTCGGGATCAGTCTTCTGATGATTGAAAACTTCCGCTCCGGATTTGTGTGGAATACCTTCATGCGAAACCCTGAAGCGCCCAATGCCATGAAGCTTGCAGGATTTCGAAACTACTAAGCCATCAGCCCTCGTTTCTCGCGACGAGGTACCCACCCCCCTCGCGTTTTCCAGCAAGCTGCTTCTTATGTGCAGCTTACTGAATAATCGCGCCGCAAAATATAGAAAACAAGTGGTTTAGATGTCAAAATTTTGAATACAAACGACTTAAATAACAACGCCCCGAAAGGATCGGGGCGTGTTCTTCTTTGTTCTATCTCTATTATAGCCGCCTGAGCCAAACTGATCGGCAGCTGAGATATCGCCTATTTTGTTGAAGATGCGGGATTCCGGGGCTTGACAGAGAGTTTCGGCTCCTCGGGAGCGTAACCCGTTGCGGGTTATGCCACCTTCGCCGCTCCCTCCAGATCCGGTTTTTCACCGGGTTTGGAGACCACGGCTTCGTCGAGCGCCTCGCGAGATTGCTTACTGAGCGGCTTTTCATGGAGCAGAAGTTCCGTTGCCCGCACAATCGGAGTGGCATGGAACCATCGCTGAAAAGCTCCATCGCGAAGGAGGTTCGTGAGGGCAAGGAGACTCATCCCTTGATGATGTGCCATCCAGGATCGCACCATCTTCGGCTCGCGTCCTTCGATGTAATCGGCGGCTTCGTAGAAACCGAAATCACCTATCCAGCCCATCGATGCCATCCGCTTCAGATTTCCGATCGCTTCGTCCCGCAGCATGGGTAGAGCAAGGAAGGTCGAGTAGGGCGATATCACCGGACCGTCTTCGGCGCCATACTTCAAGGCGACCTGGGGAATTCCCCATGCCTGATATCCATAGCGCCCGGAATCGTCCATTTTGGCAAAGCCCGACTCCGAGATGCCCCAGGGAATGTTTCTCACGTGATCGCGCTGGATTCGGACTGCAGACTCAAGCGACTTGGTAATCAATGTGTTTGGATAGGGCCGCATCCAGAGAGCCGGCATCATGAACTCGAACATCGTTCCCGTCCAGGAGAGCAAACAAGCTCGTCCCTTCACCAGAACGTGAGAGCGATCCAGGCGGAACCACGACTCCTGATCGATATCGCCTTTGGCGACAGCCAGGAAGAAGGCCATTCTCGCCTCCGAAGCCAACAGATCGTAGCAGGCGCCGTAGAGCTCTCCTGTGATGCCGTCGTAGCCAATGGAAAGAAGCTTCCGAGACTTCACCAGAAGGAACCCATATTGCATGGCGTCGGCATAACGATTGGCCCGGTCAGAGATCGATACGAGGTTCTTGCAGAGCTGATTGATCCGATCCTTCGCCTGAGGGAGCAGCACGCTAAGCTCTGACGCCAGGGCCTGTACCTCAGGGCTTCCAGCCACTGTTGCAAGTTTGGCTTCGAGCTCTGCAGCATACGCTGCGGCCTTCGACAGGATAAGAGGCTCCGGTTGTGCGACCAGTGTCGCTCCTTGAAAAAGAGTCTCGAATCTGGGCGACAGCCAGGGAGCATATGCATCTGCAAACCTGACCCAGTTCTGACTGCATCGCCCGAGTTCATCTTCAACCCAATCGCCAGCTTGCGCCGATCTGTTGACCACCTTTGGTGAGAACCATTCCTCCTGCAGCAGAGGCTTCTTCAGCAGCTCGAGGGTGCCGGAGTGCACGCAGTAAAGAGATGCCGCCAGGTTTCCACTATCGACCGCAGAGACGATACGCGGAGAGATCGGCTGCAGCGTTTCGATGTCATACCAGTTGTAGATGTGGCCACGCTGCTTTTCGAGTCTCTCGTACGTATCGAAGGTTCCCAGTGTCGCTTCGACAAACTTATCCGGCGTCAGAAATCCAAACTCACATGCCGCCTGTCGCGCATTCAGCAACATTCCCAGATTGGTTGGAGAGAGCTTTCGTACCTGAAAAGTATTCTTCTCTTCGACGTTGTCCGGAATCAGCCAGTGGTTCTCCGGACCACCAAACTCTGCAAAGTATCTCCAGATGAGGAGCGCCTGGCGTCGGAGGAACTCAGCGTCAGCCGCTTTTAGAGGACCTTCGACCGCACGCGGTGGCGAATTGAGCCACGAAGCGACGGCCGGGGCCAGAGCCCAAAGGACCAGAATGGGTGACGCTGCGAAGAGCGCCTCCTGACGAGCGAGAGCGAGTCCGATTGCAATCGTCAGCGCGATGACCGGAGACAGTTTCAGATACATGTCGAGGGAACCACGCCCCACGTTCGACTCAGACTGCGCAGCGGTCTCCCAATCCAGAAGATTTTTGCCAGAGAGAAAGAGCCGCACCAGAGAACGCACAATCGCATCCAGCGACAGAAGCATGTGGTGCGGCAGGAAGATCAGGTTCTGCAGGGTGATCGCCAGAGAAGAAAAGAAGGTGACCATTCCGTCACGAAACGCCGCAAAACTCCGTTTGAAGATACCGCGGCCTATATTGAAGCCAAGCTGGACAATGCCCGGAAGGAGGATCACCAGAAGAACTGCGATGGTCCAGTAGAGAGCTCCACCGGGCAGAAAGAACCAGCCGAAGACGAAGAGTAGAAAAGCGATCGGCTCGACCATACTGCGCCGCAGGTTGTCGAGGATCTTCCAACGCGAGATCGTGCTGATGGGATTGACGACCAGCC
>Ga0268266_10004839_pt1 | contig 12788 bp, 14 predicted proteins | sample KBSS13metaG_FD_190356 | JGI IMG/M metagenome (GOLD analysis project Ga0268266, IMG submission 190356) | Switchgrass rhizosphere microbial communities from Kellogg Biological Station, Michigan, USA - KBS S1-3 metaG (SPAdes) (version 2) | ecosystem: Host-associated > Plants > Roots > Rhizosphere...
CCCATCGCAAGGGCTTCTGCTGCGTCGACGGCGCGACCGGTCAGGATCATGTCCATCGCCCGGCTGTGACCGATCAGCCGCGGCAGTCGCACCGTCCCGCCATCGATCAGCGGCACGCCCCACCGCCGACAGAACACGCCGAAGACGGCATCCTCCTCGACGACGCGCATGTCGCACCAGATCGCAAGCTCGAGGCCGCCTGCGACCGCGTAGCCGCTGACCGCCGCGATCACCGGCTTGGACAACACCATTCGGCTCGGCCCCATCGGGCCGGGGCCGGTGCGGTGCACCGGGTTGGCGTCGGGAGTGCCGAGCGCCTTGAGATCGGCTCCGGCACAGAACGTTCCGTTGTCGCCCCAAAGCACAGCGACGGCGGCCGAATCGTCCTTGTCGAACTCGTTGAACGCTTCGTACAACTCGGCGGCGGCCGCACCGTTGACGGCGTTGCGCGCCTCGGGCCGGTTCATGATCACCGTCGTCACGGGGCCATTGCGCTCGACCCGAACACCACCACTTGTCACGTTGCCTCCATCAGTTCGACGCCATCGCGTCGCGCGACCAGTTCCGCGGCGAAGTTCACATAGGCCGCGCGCAAGGCTGCGCCCGGCCAGTCATCGGGCAGCAGCTCGTCGGGCAAAACCGGATCGGTGAGCAGGTGGCGCACCATGCCGGCCGCAGCCACGAACCGGCCGGGAATATCTGCCGCCGTTGCCATTTCGTCGAGTAGCTGGCGGCCGGTGTGCATCCAGGCGGGCAGGTCCCACAGCCGCGCCGCGAGCTCCTCGGGATCCTCGTCGCGCGCCTGGAGTTCCCGTACCCGCTCCAGTACATCGGCGGGCAACTCCACCTCCAAGTTGTCGGGCCGAAGCCACACTCCCTCACGGAGCTCGGCGAACCGCTTCTGCTGCAACGTGGTTCGCAATGCGGCGCGGGTGCGGGCATCGGTACCAACGCTGGTGATCACCAGCGTCGTCCATATTCCCTGCCAATGACGCAGCCGAGGATTGATTGCATCGTCCTGGCGGCGCTGTCGGGCCAGCAGCCGGTCGGAGAGCCGGTAGCCGTCCTCGGAGCGCACCAGGTCGCCCGCGCTAACCATCCGGGTCAGCGCCACCCTCACCGTCGGCTCTCTGATATCGAAATCGGCTGTGAGCCTGATGAGTTCACTTGCGGTGGCCCAGGCCGGATGGGCGCCGAGCAGCACGCTCAGCACAACTGAGCGGGCCGTCATCCGCGAAAGGGTTGGCATCCCTAGACTCCGGATGCCTTCCGGCCGTAATCGCCGAACGGCTCGTCGCGCTGGCGGACCGCTTCCCGGAACCCGTGCTCGCGCGATTGTGCGACGAACGCGTGACCCTCTGGCGTGTGCCGGGCGATCCCATCGAACACCGTGCTGACCATCCGACTCGTCGCAATGCCCTGCTGCAGCAACGCGGTGTTCATCGCCAGCTTGACCATGATGAGCTGGTTAATCGGGACTGCCGCGATGCGTTCGACCAGTCGCTCGGTGCGCTCGTCAAGATCCTTTGGGTCCGGCGCCTCAACCGCGAGTCCCCATTCGGCCGCCTGCGCCCCGGTGATGCAATCACCGGTCAGCAGAAGACGTTTGGCGCGTTGATCGCCGAGTCGATGCGCCCACATACCCGCGGCAGGCACGCCCCAGACGCGGGTCGGCGGGTAGCCGATCTTGGCGTCTGCCGCGGCGATCACCTGGTCGGCGTGCAAGGCAATATCGGTGCCGCCTGCCACGCAGTAGCCGTGGATCTTCACCACCGTCGGCTTGTCGGCGTGCAGCAGACTGGAGAAGCCTCGGACGAAGCGGCTCATCATCTGGTAGTCGATCATCGGATCCCACGGCTGATCCGGCAGATAGTTGATGGCCTGCGTCTTGCCGGAGAGCACGGTGTCCTTGTACGGGTTGCCGCCACCGGCGGACGACGAACCCTCGGCGTAGGCGGACAGGTCGAAACCGGCACAAAAGCCTTCGCCGCGACCGGATATCAGAATCACGTGCACATTGGGATCGAGGTCGGCCCGCTCAACGAGCGCGGACAACTCCAACGGGGTGTCCGCGATGATCGCGTTGCCCTTCTCGGGGCGGTTGAACGTGATGCGCGCAACCCGATCGGTGACCTCATAGGTCATCGTCTTCAGGTTGTCGAAATCCACCGGCCTGATCGCGTGGGTCATCCCTTGACCATTGCACGTTCCAGGATCGGTGCAAGATCCAGCCCTGTCGGCATGGTTCCGAACGCGCCGCCCCATGCGCCACCCATGCGGGTGGCCAGGAACGCCTCGGCGACCGCCGGGTGCCCGTGGCGCACCAGCAGTGAACCCTGAAGAGCGAGGCTGATGTCCTCGGCGACCTTGCGGGCGCGGTACTGGATGGTCTCGACGTCCGCCAACGCGGGCTTGAGCGTGTCGACGTGGGCATCCAGGCGGGCGTCCTGGCCCGTCGTCTTGGCCAGTTCGTCGAACAGCACATCCACGCATTCGGGCCGAGTTGCCATGGCACGCAACGTGTCCAGCGCGCTCACGTTGCCCGACCCCTCCCAGATGCCCATCAACGGCGCCTCGCGATACAACCGCGGCATACCGGACTCCTCGACGTAGCCGTTGCCGCCAAGGCATTCCATCGCTTCGGCCGCGTGTGGGGTGGCGCGCTTGCACACCCAGTACTTGCTGGCGGCCAGGCCGATGCGACGGAGCAGTGTCTCCCGGTCGTCGCCGCGCACCGCGGCATCGGTGGCACCGGCCATCCGCATCGCGACCATGGTCGCGGCCTCGGCCTCGACGGCGAGGTCGGCGAGCACGTTGCGCATCAACGGTTGGTCAATCAGATAGGCGCCGAACACTTTTCGGTGCGCAGCGTGGTGCATGGCGCGGGTCAGGCCGCTGCGCATGCTGGTGGCGCTGCCAAGGGTGCAGTCGAGCCGCGTGAGGTTGACCATCTCGATGATGGTCGGCACGCCGCGCCCCTCCTCACCGACCAGCCACGCGGTGGCGCCGTCGTACTCGACCTCGCTCGAAGCGTTGGCGTGGTTGCCGAGCTTGTCCTTGAGCCGCTGCAGGAACATCCGGTTGCGAGTGCCGTCGGGAAGGATCCGCGGCAGGAAGAAGCAGGACAGGCCGCCGGGCGCCTGGGCCAGCACCAGGAAGACGTCGCACATCGGCGCCGAGGTGAACCATTTGTGGCCGACGAGGCTGTACGTGCCGTCGCCATTCGGCGTCGCCTGCGTGGTCCCTGCGCGGACGTCGGAGCCGCCCTGCTTCTCGGTCATCGACATGCCCGCGGTGATGCCGGCCTTGGTCGCGGGCACCTTCAGTTCGGGGTCGTACTCGCGGCTGGCGAGCAGCGGCTCATAGATCGCCGCCAGTTCTGCGTTGTTGCGCAGCGCGGGCACGACGGCGTACGTCATCGAGATCGGGCAGACGTGGCCGGGCTCAGGCGTCCACGCCGACATCTTGGCGGCCCGCACGACGTGCGAGCCGGGCCGGTCGTCGGCCCACGGCGCCGCATGCAGACCGTGGCCGATCGCGGCCTTCATCAGCTCGTGGTAGGCCGGGTCGTATTCGACCTCGTCGACCCGGTGGCCGTAGCGGTCGTGGGTGTGCAGGATCGGCTGGTTGCGGTCGGCGAGTTCGCCCCAGCGAACCGCCTGCTTGCTGCCGGAGAGCGCCCCCAGTTCGGTGACCTCGTCGAGCCCCCACTCACCGCCCTCGCGGATCAGCGCCTCGGTCAGTACAGGCGAAGTCGCGGGGTTGAAGTTCTCCAGCGTGGGGACCTGGTTGGTGACGGCATGCGTGTCTGGCATGCCTCCATATTACAGTTTCGCGACAGTCGCACAATAGGCGTAATATCAGCTCTTCTTCCAGGGAATGACGATCACCACGATCAGTGTCAAGATCGAAAAGAACAGCCCAAGGATTCCCCATCCCAGCGCGTTGCGTCCTTTCATCCCGGCAATGAGGGCACACACAATGGCCGCGACGATGCTGCCGATGGCGACGAAGATGCCCTTGATTCCCCGCAGAATGAACCCTGCCGCTTCGGGCTGACTCTGTGCAGCCAAAAAGAATTCGTGCAGCATGACCCTCCTCAAGAGATGTGCCGCCCCCGTCGAGCACGAGTACCCGAGGGACGAATCCTCAACCTGTGGTGTTGCTGTCTTCGGCGGAACACGCGAAGCGCCCCGGCGCCGACAGCGATCAGCCCGAGCACGGCGAGGTCTGCAAGCATGCCGACGGTCCCTGGGTGTTGAGGGGTCGACGCGAAGTTCAGAACGTCGCGTAGATCAGCTATTTCGAGCCGGCGGCAAGGTTCGGGGAAGTCCGAAGGGGACCAGCACGCTGTTGTCGAAGCGGGTCATAGCGCAGATGCGATCGCCTGCGAGCGTGAGGACCAGCAGGCCGGTGGCATGGAAGACGCCGGTAAGGGGATCGCGGAGGTAGACACCGAAGGCGGGCTGTCCGTTGGCCCTGGTCGCTACCAGCCGGAATACGCGGCCCGTCCGGAACATCACGGCTTGGAACTTCGCTGCCGATCGGCGGCCGTGATACTCCATTGGAAGAGGGGGCATGGTCAGCCGGACGTCTTCGGAGAGCAGGGCCACCACGCCGTCCACGTCGCTGGCCTCGAAGGCTTGAGTGAGCTGTTCGACGAGACCGCGCTCCACGGCCGAGTCCGGTGGAGGCGGTGGCTCTTGAGCTGCCGGCGGTTGGAGCCGCTGCCGCAGCGTGGCGCGAGCACGTTTGAGCGCGCTGGTCACCGACTCCTCGGTGGATTCGAGGATGTCGGCGACGTCGCCGGCACGAAACCCGAGTACGTCGCGCAGGATGAGCACGGCGCGTTGACGCGGCGGCAGTAGCTGCACGGCGGTCACGAAGGCCAGCGAGATTGCTTGCTTGGCCTCGTACCGCGCCTCGGGGCCCGGCGCGCGGTCTGCGAGCCCTTCGAGGAGGACCTCCGGGCAGGGCTCGAGCCAGACCACCTCGCCCAGACGAGTGGGCTCGGGCGGCTCAAATCCGGGTGGGAAGGCGATCATCCGCGGCCGTCGGCTGCTTGATCGCAGCGCTTTGAGGCATTGGTTTGTGGCGACCCGATATAGCCAAGTCCGCAAAGAGGCCCGCTCCTCGAAGCCGCGAAGACCCTGCCAGGCCGCCAGCAGGGTTTCCTGCAGCGTGTCCTCGGCGTCGTGGACCGAACCGAGGAACCGGTAGCAATGGACCAGCAACTCGCGGCGATGCGGGTCGATTAGCCGGCGAAACGCTTGCTCGTCTCCCGTCCGGGCTGCGATCAGGTCTGTAGTCACCGCTCCATCCTCGTGTCATGTGTTCCTCCCGCTTCGTGAGATCCCCTGCGGGTGTTGGTCTGTCGAGATATGTCAGTCCCGTCCTGCCTGGATGAGGGTCTCCGCGAGTTCACCGGGGCGGGTAACCATGACGTAGTGGGCGCCCTGGAGTTGCAGGATCCGGCACAGCGGTCCGAGCCGCTGAGCGAACCGCGGGAACGAGCTGTATTCACCTGGCGGCAAAGCGAAGTCGTTGATCGGGTGGATGTAGCTGGTCTTGAGCCTTCCCGTGCCGACCAGTTCGTAGAAGATTTCGAGGTCGAGTTTGTCGGTGAAATAGGCGACCGGGATGGGCGACATGTCTGCATAGAGCGCGCTAGCGGTGGTCAGGTCCATGTCGTTGCAGGCGCGTTCCCGGATCACTTCGAACGGGAGGAGAAATCCCTCAGCGGCATCGGCGATGCCGAAGAAGGTGGCGTCGGCGGGCGGAAACTCATCGGCGAGCGCGTTTCGGTGCGCCGCGGCGAATGCGCTTTGGAACACCAGCCTTTTGATCCGCTCGGGAGCCTGCTCGGCGGCCTTCGCGATAAAGGCCCCCGCAATCGAATGCCCCACCAGCACTACGTCTGACAGATCGTGGCGTTGCAGGTAGGCCACGAGCGAGGCCACCGCGTCGGCGTGCGTCAAGTTCATCGCCGCATCCGGGCCGTGCCCTGCAAGCGTCGGCGTATGTACGACGTGGCCCCGGCGGCGTAGCTCGGAACCCACGTACTCCCACACGGTTCCGGTCTGGAAGGCCCCGTGTACCAACACGAATGTCAACCGCTCTCGGGGCTGCTCCGGCCGGTGCTGCTGCCTGGTCTGCGATAGGGCGGTCATGCGTTCTCCTCGTGGGTCACGGCGATGCGCTGGGCGGTCACTGGTACTGATCCCGGCGAGGAAGAGAACTGGGCGGCCGCGACCGCCCAATTGCCCAACCGGCAGGGGTCTATCTCGTTGAACCAATTCGTGACTACGCGGTGGTCGCACCATCGCGCACATTAGGAGCAGAACATGGGAACCATCGTCGTCTTCGAGAACGTCTCGCTTGATGGGGTCACTCAGGACCCGACCGCTGACGAGGGCTTCGGCCGCGAGGACTGGCGCGCCGGGCTTGCCCCGACCGATCGCGAAGAATGGGCCAATCGCCTACTGGACGACGTGCTGGGCGCCGAGGTTCTGCTGCTGGGCCGACGCAGCTACGAGTTTTTCGCCGCGCGGTATCCATACCGCGCCGGCGAGTTGGCGGACCGGATGAACACCCTGCCCAAATACGTTGTCTCCGCCACCCTTACAGATCCCGACTGGAACAACTCGACGCTATTGGGCGGTGACGTGGTAAACGAGGTCTTGAAGCTGAAGCACGCGATCAACGGCGAGATCCGCGTTTATGGGAGCTCCCAGCTGGTGCACACGCTGATCGAGCACGACCTAGTCGACGAGCTGCGGCTGGCGATTTTCCCGGTCGTGCTGGGCGCAGGTGAACGCCTCTTCGACCAGACCAGCAACCCCAAACGTTTGCGTCTCGTCGATACCCACACTGTCGGGCACAGCCTCACCTACCTGACATACCAATGTCAGACGTGATCGGTGTGCGACGATGCGTTGGTGTCAGGCGCGGAGCATCAGACGTTGCGGATGCTGGAGGGCCGATACGTACTGGAGCGCGGGACATCCGACGTCGACGCCGCGCGTGATGGCGAGGTGCTCGCGCTCGTGCGCGGCCCTGACGGCGGAGCTTGCATGCGGCGCCGGGATGGGGCCGACGACGCTTGGGTGGCGCTGTGGAATGGCGACGCAGCCCACCCGCCGAACGCAACCGGCATGTTGGCTGCCATCGTGGCACCGCTCGCAGCAGGCAATGTGCCTGTCTGGGTCGCGGCCAGCTTCGACGGCGACATCGTGCTGATCCCCGCTGATCAGGTGGACGAGGCAGCTGAACTGCTGCGCCGGGCCGGCCACCGGATTATCTGAAGACTACGAATCCACAACTCCCGCAGGCGTTCTCGGCGGCAGCCTCAGCGACTTTGGACGTGCTGCTCACTTGAGAGCCGTGACCGGCTATGCCACTACGCGACGCACGACGAGTGCGGCAGCATCGTTCTTCGCTCGGTTGCCGGGCGTGACCAGCTAAAGCCCCGTCGTATTGGGCTGCTGCCCAATTCTTTTCGTCCGAGCCGATGGTCCAGCGCGCAGACATCGAACACGACGCTCTTCTTGTGCCCTCTCGCGTCGACCGCCGCAGCCTGCTCGAAGCACGCTTGTTGGGTCCACGTCGTGGATCAGCAGGCGGAATCAGGTGTTGGGCCGCCACACTCCGAAGCGGTTGCCCTGCGGGTCACGTAGGTGGGCGAATTGCAGCGCGCCGTTGTCCGTGAACGGAACACAGACTGTGGCGCCCAGGCCTTCTGCCTTTTCGATTGCGACCCGCACGTCGTCGACCTGGACGTAGAAGATCGCCCACGCATCGCCGCCGGTGCTGCTGCTGTTCCAGACACCACCTTGGTTGTCATTGATCATTCGATATTCGTCGTCGACCGCGCCGCCGACCTGCCAGCCGAACAGGTCGCCGTAGAACGCAGATGTCGCCCCCGAGTCCGGGGTGCCAATCTCGAAGTAGTTCACAACATTGGGCATGGTCGCCTCCTGTGATGATGGACGGTGCGCAACCCGTTATAGACCCAGCCACCGACAAGTCGATGCTTCCGATCCGGGACATCGCCTCTTCAACGGACGTGCAGTAGGGCGCCCAGTGTGCGCGGCCAAAATATTTCTGCGACGAGGGCGCGATGGTGCGCGAATTTGGGAGTAGCCTCAACCATGGTTGAGCTAGCAGCTGGGTTGCGGCCGATCAGGCTTTGACCGGCAGAACCATCCGCCGTGACCCACACCTTGGGGACACAGGGGGTTCGCGATGCCGACTGCTCACACCGCCAGGTTGTATCGCTCGCAGCTGTCCGCTGCCGATGAGTCGGAATGTTGCGGACGCGCCGCTCTTGCCCTGCGGCATCTAAGCGCAAGGCGACTGCTCATCACCGCAACCGGCGATCTGGACGCCACCAATGCCCGCGGCCTTGGTCGCTTCGTCGAGCGCCACACCGGCGTGTCCAAACAGCTCGTGATGGACCTAAGCGACGTCGATTTCTTCGGTAGCGAGGCATTTGCGGCCTTGCACTACGTCAGTGTGCACTGCGCTCGCCACGACGTGGACTGGATGTTCATCGGCGACCGAATCGTGCGACGCATCGTGGGAATCTGCGATCCGCACGCAGAGCTTCCGCTCGCACAGGACATGGCCGCCGCGCTGGCCCGCCTCGATCACCTAGCCCACTGCCGGCATTCCGTCCAATCCGCTGGATAGCAGATCACTGCGAGCCGGAAGCTACCTCCGCGGGTCGTCGTTCGGACTGTTGCGCTGGAGTACAAGCGGTAGTCGGTTGTTGTTTGACTTACCTTGAGCAGATCGCATCGACCACCGCCCCAGCCAACCACCTCGACTCGTCAGGTCGGAACTTACGGCTCCTACGGCTGGATATCGATGCTGGCGTTGGTCGCGCTGGCGCTGTCGCTGGTGTCGTTGTCGCCGAGACCACCGGTCGCGCGACTGTCCGAAATGCATACCGGTCGGTCCCTGCTGCAGCGCCGGCCCTCGAACCACCGCATCGCCAGCAGGACAACGCCGGCCAGCAGCCAGCCGAGGAGGATGTCGACGACGTAGTGCTCGGCCGTGTAGACCAGCGTGAACGCCATCACGAGAACGTAGGCCGCCAGCAGCGGCCGCCACTTGCGCGCCACCCGAGTCCACAGGAACGCCGCGATCGCGGCGGTCAGGCCGGCGTGCAGTGAGGGGATAGCGGCGACGAGATTCACGCTCGCCTGGCCCTGGTCGATCAGCGCACTGGCCGTCTGCAGGTTCAGCTTTCCCCAGCCTCGTCCGACGATCCGCTCGACCCAGTCGTTGGCGCCGTCCCGTATCGGGTGCATAGCGCCGAGCAGCCCGCCGTCGGGCACTCCGCGGGCCGTGCGGAACATGCAGTCAGGGCCCGACGGGCCACTGGCCACGTCCGCGGCTGTGCATCGGGCCGCCGCCCATGGCGGCGCCGCGGGCAGCAGCGTGTAGATGACGAGCGCCGCGAACGACAGCCCGACAAACAGCCGAACGAATGCCTTCCACTCCGCTCGATCGCGCAGCCACAACGCCGCGGCAACTACGTAGGGCAGGATGAAAAACGACATGTAGACGGTGCTGATGACGATTTCCCACCACGGGGGGTAGGCCACCTTCAATCGCTCCTGCAGCCACACCGTCGGGACGGTGCCGCCGAACATCCATCGATCCGCGTCGACCTGCCAGTGCCACATCGTCGGCCGGCCAACCAGGGTGGCCGCTCCCCTGCTCAGGTCGTAGGCGATCAGCACCAACGCGAATGGCAACCAATCGCGGAGGACGTAGAGCATGCGGCGACCCTGACCGATACTGGCCGCCAGCAGCCCGGTGCAGATGTAAAGCAGCAACAGTTCGCGGTTGAATGCGAAACCCATTGTGACAGTGCGGTATACGACGACGACGGCCCAAAATGCGACCACGATACGCCGAGCAATCGTCAGTCGGCGCTCACGCGTTGGGGCCGCATCCTCGGGGCGGACCAACGCAATTGGCGAGTCGTCAACTGCCGACACTCAATTCAGCGTAGTTCACCCAGGCGTTGCCGCGGGTTAGATCATCGTTCGTTTATCGAACCGTGCTTCACCCGATGTTTTCGCGCAGGAACGCGATGTCGTCCTTACGGCCCTCGTCGGCGGTTTCACAGATCATCGGCGCGTTAGCGGCCTTGACGACCGCGACGAGCAGTTCGGGATCGATTTGGCCGGTGCCAAAGTTCGCGTGCCGGTCCGCGCCCGACCCGGCGGCATCGCGAGAGTCGTTGCAGTGCACCAGGTCGATGCGGCCCGTAATGCTCATGATCCGCTCGACGGCGTCGATGAGTTTTTCGCCTGCGGCCCACGCATGGCAGGTGTCGAGACAAAAGCCGATGCCCTTGTCGCCGATGTGGTCCCACAGCCGGGCAATGGTGTCGAAATGCCGCGCCATCGCATGGTCGCCGCCCGCGGTGTTCTCCAGGTAGACCGCCACGTCGGTCTCGAGGTATTCCAGCGCCTTGCGCCAGCGCTCGAAGCCGGCCTCCCAGTCGTTGTCGTCGGCATGGCCGCCGTGCACGATCACCGCGGTCGCATTGATCTCCGAGGCCGCGTCGCAGGTGTCCTGCAGGATCTTGCGCGACGGGATGCGCACCCGGTTGTTGGCCGACGCCACGTTGATCAGGTAGGGCGCATGCACGTACAGCGGCATGCTCGACGACTTCAGCACCTCCGCGTCGTCGCGGGGTTTGGGCTTCTTCCAGCTCTGCGGGTTACCGAGGAAGAACTGCACCACGTCGGCGCCGTCAGCGTCCGCCGCAGCAAGAGGATCGTCCTGGTTGACGTGGGAACCAATAAGCACGGGGTCGAGTCTAGTGAGGCGGCCGACAGCCTCGCGATGTCGACGGCACGCCCAGGTAGGCCAAGGTACACCTGCACGCTCAATTTAAATGTTCAACTATCCACCGCTATTGTCTGCAACGGTAATTATTGGCTCGGCATTTGGTCGCTGAGGGAAATATCCTTTTTCAATTGATAACAAGAATAACGCTTCAAAATCCGCAAATTGTTGCTCGCATATCGAACAGCGGAGCGGTACCGTTATCTCGCGACAGTTGGACTACAGAAAGTAGGAACCCAATTACTACCTGAGCAGCCCTCTGCCGTTTCTTTGATATCGACACAACGGGGAGGAATCATGACTGCATTACGACAGGTAGTAGCCGGTCTAAGCGGCATTGCTCTCGCTGGCGGCATATCCGTCGGGGCAAGTATCGCGCTCGCCTCGTCGGCGTACGCAACATGTGCAGATCTCGGCGGAACGTTCGCAGGTGGCCAGTGCACAGTCGTCACCGGCGGTACCACAACAGTCACGCCGATCGCCGGCCCCTCCGGAAGAGTAAACGAGAGCAATCCCTGGACGGAGACGGTAACGACGCCATCGACCGTAGACGTGTACCACGGCAATGGCCCCGGGGCGCTCATCAGCAGCACCTCGAGCGGTGGCAGTACGACGATCGCCAACCCGGGCGGCCACGAGGTTGGCAGTGTGCCAGGCGGGGGCGCGCCGTAGACCTCCGTGAAGGTGGCCCTCCGGGGATCCTGTCACCTGGAGGGGCACCAACAATTGAATTTGGAAATACCGGCTCGCGAAATTCAGAATAAACGTGCATTGCCTGCATTGCCGCGGTCGGAAATTATCGCTGACGACGATTTGATTGGCTGGATATTCGAGGACCTGAATCAGCCTCGTTATTTCACGCCTGCGAAAATAGCGAGGCCGCACGGGGCAAATAGATGCACGCCGAGTTTCGGTTATCCCAAGTGGTCCGACGTGCCCAGCCAGTCTTCGCGATCCACGCGGATCACCGCGTTGTGGTTCGCGGCGCGGCTGTCGATTTCCTCGCGATATTGCCGAATGCCCCTCAGGCTGCGCCGGTACTCCCGCGTCGGGGAAGCGGCAATGCTGCGCAGCAACGCACCGGCCGCGGTCACCACTGCGACCACCAGCGCGACGACGACCACCACGAACGCCGTGTACATGGAAGCAGGCTACCGCCGCCGCGACTCGCCGAGATCAGGCTCGTGACACGCAGATCGGCATCGTCCGTGCCGTAACTCTGATCTCGACGGCGCGGGCAGCAACGAAAAAGCCCCCGCACTCGGCGGGGGCTTCCTCGTTGTGACTAGCGATGGTGACTACCGGTAATCCGAGTAGCCGTAATCGTCCAGCGGCACGGCGGCACCGGTGGCCTGGCCGAAGTCCGGGCTGTAGTACTGATCCTCGTAAGACGGGATCGTGTACGCAGCGGCCCTGGCCTCTTCGGTCGGCTGCACCTGGATGTTGCGGTACCGGCTGATGCCCGTACCGGCCGGGATCAGCTTGCCGATGATCACGTTTTCCTTCAGACCGTTCAGCCTGTCGCTGCGGCAATTGATCGCCGCATCGGTCAGCACGCGAGTGGTCTCCTGGAACGACGCCGCCGACAGCCACGAATCGGTAGCCAGCGACGCCTTCGTGATACCCATCAGCACCGGACGACCCGCCGCGGGCTCGCCGCCCTCGGCAACCACCCGACGGTTCTCGGCCTCGAACTCCGCACGCTCGGTCAGCGAACCGGGCAGGAACTCCGTCGCACCGGAATCGATGATCGTGACGCGACGCAGCATCTGCCGGACGATCACCTCGATGTGCTTGTCGTGGATCGACACACCCTGAGCGCGGTAGACCTCCTGGACCTCCTTGACGAGGTGGATCTGCACCTCGCGGGGGCCCTGGACACGCAGCACCTCGTGCGGGTCCGCGGAACCTTCCATCAG
>Ga0268266_10004840_pt1 | contig 12786 bp, 13 predicted proteins | sample KBSS13metaG_FD_190356 | JGI IMG/M metagenome (GOLD analysis project Ga0268266, IMG submission 190356) | Switchgrass rhizosphere microbial communities from Kellogg Biological Station, Michigan, USA - KBS S1-3 metaG (SPAdes) (version 2) | ecosystem: Host-associated > Plants > Roots > Rhizosphere...
CGTCTGGTTCGGCCTGCACGTCGGCCACGCTCGAACCCAGCTACGTGCTCAAGGCTCTGGGGCTCGGCGATGATGTCGCCCACAGCTCGATTCGCTTCGGTCTGGGCCGCTTCAACACCAAGGCGGAAGTGGATTACGTCTCCGACAAGATCATCGACGTCGTGCAGAAGCTGCGTGAGTTGAGCCCGCTGTACGAGATGGTCAAGGAAGGCATCGACCTCTCGAAGATCGAGTGGGCAGCCCACTAAAAAAAGGCAACACCTAAAGAAGAGAGCCTCGGATGGTTACCTAACCTTCCGAGGCTCTCTCCTTTTGTTGTCTATGTTCACTCCAGTTCTTGCGTTCTCAACTTTTAGTTGCGTTCCATGAGCGTGCTCAGGGTGCCATCTTCTGGTAGTTGGAGTTGGCAGTTTTGATCTCGATCTGCTTGCTTTCGGCTTTGAGGTCGGTGTTGGCGGCGTAGTTGGTGCCGTCAGGCAGACTGGCGAAGTTCACCGCGAGGGTGACGATGTCGGTTTTGGGATCGTCGAGGTAGCTATCGACGTTGAGCTGGCGGATCTTCTTCGCGGTGGGGTCGAAGGCGAAGATGAGTTTGTCGCCAGCCTTGTAGTAGTTGCTGATGGTCATCGAGGTGAGGGCGCTGGAGGGAGCGATGCTGACGTTGCCGGCCTGGAAGGCGTCCTGAATCTTGTCGCGATTTGGCGGAACGTACTCTCCGATGAGGGATTTGAGGCGCTCGCCGTAGTCTTTGAGCTCATCGACCTTCTTTTCGACGATGCGAGCTTTGAAGCGGCCGCCCCGCTGTTGGGGTTCCTGCTGGGCTTGCTGGGGGCCGGTCGGAGTCTTCACGACCTTTCCGTCGGGGCCGTAGTGGCAGAGGCTGGTTTCAGTCTTCCGGACCTGGCCTTTGAGGGAGATGGTTGTGGTCTCGGTCCATTGGTATTTGGCGAGGCGGGCTCGGTTGGCCGCGATGGATTCTTTGAGCTCGGTGACGCGGCCAGCCATTCCGGCTTTATCGGGTGCCTGAAAGGCGAGGGTGGATGAGGCGGTGAGAGCGAAGGCAGCGAGAGTGCTGGCGGTGCGAAGGCTCATCGAGAGTCTCCTTCAGCTGAAAGTGAGAAGCCGGCCCGTGCGACAGAGTACCACCGAACGACTCACCCTCCCCGTATTTTTGTGCAAAATCTTCTAAAATAAAGACTTAGCTTTGGATCTTCGTGTCAAGTTGTTGAAAACGTGAGACTTGATTGTCAAAATATTGATTCTAAATAAGATTCCGGTTTCGAGGATGGGTTTTGCGCGGTTCGAGCAAAATACAGGGATTCCTCGACTTCGCTCGGAATGACGTCCTTCTCTTTTGGTGACCAACTAGGACTTCGAGTAGAAGGAAACCCTCGTTGCGGCAACCATTCCAACGCTCCGCGCTTCGCTCGGACGTCCTTTGTTGCGATAGCCATCCCAAAGGCCTCGAGCTTTGTTCTGAAGGACGTCACTTCTTCTTTTCGGATCCTCTTCTAGTTTAGCGAAGTGAGAGGGGTAAATCGGCAACCGGATCCTGTCTGGAATGAGTGAGATGTACGGCTCCGAGGCTTGACAAGGATCAGCCGGTCAGATGCGAAGGAAGATGTTTCTGCGGTACATCCAGTAGAGGGCGTACCAGTAGATCAGGAGCGTGAGACCGCCGAGTACGAGCGGCTCCAAACCAGTTCCGAAGAGGTTCAGCAGGCGGTCGCGGAGGTGGGTTCGCAGGGAGGATTCTACGAAGTCCTCCCACAGGTGCGCGATCAGGTAGGCGGCGATGGAGTTCATACCGACGACGACGAGGGGGAAGGCCAGCCTGCGATGGCCTTTTTTGTCGATGCACCAGGAGAAGGCGGCGAGGAAGTAAAAGCAGATGCCTCCGCTGAAGAGCGTCCATGCCGGGGTCCAGATGCGTTTGACGATGGGATTAATGCCGAGGAGATGAAGCAGTACAGCTCCGGCCACCAGAGCGGTGCCTGCGGTGAGCATCCGGCGAAAGGGGATCTGCGGCGAGGCGGCGACGAGCCACTGCCCGGCGATGAGGCCGAGGATCATGGTTCCCAGAGTGGGGATGAAGCTGAGGGTGAGATAGCCTCCACCGTTGTAGAGGAACGGTGAGGTTCGGGGAAAGAGATTGAGAAACCAGAGATCGAAGGCCTGTCCGAGGTTCGCGTTCTTGTTCCAGTGCGCGGCGAATCCCTGGAGAAGGTGCGAGTGCCACTCGGGAGGGACGCCGACCTGGGCGTAGTCGAAGTTGGCGGGTGGCAGGGGATAGAGAGCCCACGCGAGCCAGTAGAAGAAGAGGATGGCACCGAACGCGGTCCATTGCCATCGCGGCTTACAGAAGGCGAGCAGGAAGGCGAAGGTGTAGCCGAGGCCGATCTGGGTGAGCGTGTCTTCGAAGGTGAAGTAGGTGATCGGCCGTCCGATGGAGCGAAGGAAGATCCCGAGCGCGATGAGGATGAAGCTGCGAAGGATGGTGTGGGAGAGGCTGTAGGGGAAGCTCTCACCCTTTCGCTGGCGGCCGCGGATGGAGTAGGGAAGAGCGACTCCCACGAGAAAGGTGAAGGAGGGCTGGATGAGATCGTGCAGGCCGAACCAGGTCCACTCGACGTGGGTCTGGTTGAAGGCGAGGACGTGCCAGAAGAGACTGTGCGGATAGGCTCGTGCGACTGCGGCGAGGCGGAGTACCTCGGCCATCATGAGCACCATGACGAGGCCGCGGTAAGCATCGACGGCTACGTTGCGCGGAGGCTTGGGTGTGTGAGTTTGCGGAGATTCGATGTCTGTACCGTCCTTGAGTTACGTGCCACAGGCTACTCGATTGCGCGGGGGAAGATCGAGGTGTTTCACATTTTTGCTTCCTATATGCCGACTTATCAGTACCTATAACTCGGTCGCCAATCAATTTTCACGAGCAACACGTAGGCCCAATCCGGCGCTCCGATAGGCGGCGAGCGTTTGACCAGGAGAGGGAGCGAAGTTGCGGTAAGCGGAACGAATCATGCTTGGCGGATCGCCCCAGTCCCCCCCGCGAAGCATGCGATACGAACACGCCGGCGTACCGTTCATCGCGGCAATGTTGCCGGTCATGTCAACTACCGGTTTGTCTGCCAGAAAGGGTGACCCGTCGTTCGCGGCCTTTGTGTAGTCAGCGGAGAAACAATCCTGCACCCACTGCATGACATTACCGTTCATGTCGTGGAGGCCGAAGGCGTTGGGAGGAAAGGAACCGACGGGCGAGGTTCCAACCCATTCATCCCGGCCTTGCGCAAGGCCGGGGCCTGGATGATCGTCTCCGCCGTAGTTGGCGTACTCGTGAGTGGCAGTTTCGCCCCAGGGAAACGGGGTTGTTGTGCCAGCGCGGGCCGCGTACTCCCACTCCGCTTCCGAGAGCAGGCGATAGGTATGGCTTGTAGTTTTACTGAGCCAGGCTGCGTAGTCCAGCGCGTCCTGAAACGTGACACAGACTACAGGATGCCCATCATCCTGCGGAAATCCAAGGTATTGCCACGACGCTTTCGAGCGCTCTTCTTTGGGCAAGCCGCTGTAGCCACAACCAATCGATGTGGGGCGCGACGTTGCATCGACGAAGGCCTTCCACTCGCCACGGGTTACGTCGAATTTGGCAACAGAGAAGCTCTTGACGCGAACCCGGTGCTGGGGACCCTCTCCGATGAAACCTTTTTCATCGGCACTCGCGATGCCCATCAAGAAGCTCCCGGACGGAAGAGTGACCATTTCTGGGCATGCGGGGCAATCGCGAAAGGAGCTGAGAGCATGAGCCACGGTGGTCTTGCCGCTGCGATGAACGTTCTGACCTGAGGCGGATTGCGTCGCGAACAAAATAACGAAGACTACTGCCGCGATGATGGCTGCATTTTCAATCAGATTCATGATCGTTCCGCCTCAACAGGATTCGCGCTCAATTCGCAGCCAGTCTATACGATTTGTCGCATTAGTCCCCATAAACGCCGTTGTGTTGATTGACAGCTTACTGACGAGAAGCCGACTTATGAGGACAAATCAAAACCTGAAGCGTATGGCCTACAATTGCTCGCGAAAGAGACAGCCGATTGAGTAGGAGATTGCTTATGGCGAGATCTGTCTTTGTCCCATTCCTCGCAGTGACTGTTGTCGGTGGTCTGATTGGTTGCAATCAAGCGGGGCAACCACCGGCGAGCGTGAAAGCAACCGAGTACACCTTCGAGCGCAGCCTTCCTTCCGGCGATACGGCGCGGCTTGCATACGATAACGCTGATCTTGATTCAGCGATCGCTGCTTACAAATTCTTTTATCCCACGGTCTCGATCGCCGCGACCTGGAAGGGCAACGAAGCCAGCGGCCTGATTGCGAACAAGCAGTTAATGATCATGAAAGGCAGTCCCAGGCAACTGGTCTTCACGCCTAACTCCGATACGCCTTATGAGGGCGCCAACATCGACCTTACGAACGGCCCGATGGTCATCGAGCTTCCGCCGGGACCGCTGATGTGTGTCGTAAACGACATGAACCAACGCTATGTGATGGACATGGGACTGCCCGGGCCTGACGCAGGCAAGGGTGGCAAACACGTCATCCTGCCTCCCGGATACATGGGCAAGATTCCTGCCGGATACTTCACCGGAACGCCGACCACCAACCGCGTTCTGCTGCTGGTCCGCGCGATTCCACCAAAGGGAGATGTGGAAGCGGCAGTCGCCATGCTAAAGACCGTCAAGATGTATCCGCTCAATCAGGCAGCCGAGGCGTCGAAAGTGACGTGGTTCGATATCGGCGATAAGGCGATCGATTACACTCCCGTTCGTTGGGAAAAGAATCTCGACTACTGGAAGCAGCTGGCAGAGATTATCGACAAGGAGCCCCCATTTGAGGCCTACCGCATGGAATACGGCCGCCTCGCCTCGCTTGGCATCGAGAAGGGCAAACCCTTTAATCCAGACGACCGGATGAAGGGCATCCTCGTTAAAGCTGCCCAAATTGCCAACGACGAGATGCGTGTCCAGTCGTTTGCTGACCGGCGACCAGACCGTCTTGCATGGCCGGATCGCAAGTGGGAGTGGGCAACGCTTCGTCCGGAGAACGGCACCTTCGACACGCCCAGCTACAAAGATCTCGAAGCGCGCACCAAGTGGTTTTATCAGGCACAGATCGAATCGCCCGCGATGTTCCGCCGCACTGCCGCTGCCGGTTCTCTCTACTGGCTCGGCACACGCGACGCAATCGGAGCTTTCCTCGACGGCGGTAAGACATACAAGCTGACGGTGCCGCAACCGGTCCCGGCGAAGCTCTTCTGGTCCGTCACCATCTACGATCCCGACACGCGCAGCGAGATCGTCACGGATCAGGGCAAAGCCGCTCTCCGCTCTCTCTTTGAGCTGAAAGACATCTCCGGCAACCAGCCGAGCGAACTCTACTTCGGACCGAGCGCACCCGCAGGACACGAGAATCAATGGATTAAAACCAATCCCGAGAAAGGGTGGTTTACCTACTTCCGCATCTATGGGCCGGGAGCGCCGGCATTCGATGGATCATGGAAGCCCGGCGACTTTGAAGAGGTGAAATAAAGACAGATACGTGGTGTGTAAAATGGTCTCGCATTTCGCCCAATGCTTATGATTACTACTGATAAACGCGGTTCGCGTCAGCGATCCACAACTGGTCAGAAGCCAAATTTATTCCCTACCGAGGTGCTTCTGCGTTGTCATTTGGCTCTACAAGGTGCCCGCACGCTTAGGATGGAATTAAAGCCTTAACCCTCTTCGCCCGCGTTCGCGTTGGGCCTGGGGTCGGTGCGGTGATAGCCCTCGGCCAGTTCTGCGCGGCTGCGTTGCTCGATCTGGTTGAGATCCTGTCCGAGCTCTGTCATCAGCATCTTGTGCATAGCGGTGATGCGCTGCTTCTGCTCTGGCTGGGCCGCGAGGTTGCGCAGTTCTTTCGGATCCTCCACCAGGTGATAGAGCTCATGCTCGTCCGGATGTTCGGCATCGATCACGGTGTGATAGACGTATTTCCAGTCTCCCTGCCTGACCATGGCGTAGCCGCTCGCGGTGAACTGGGCCCAGTATTCGCTGACGGCCAGATCCTTCCATTTGTGGTTCGGGTCGTCCATCCAGCTCACCATGGATGTTCCGTTCCAGTCCTTTGGCGCTTCGCCGCCGCCGAGTTCAACGAGTGTCTGGACCAGGTCCAGATGGGAACTGGCACCCTTGCGGCGCTGCCCTGTCTTCCAGCGCCTGGGAAAGCTGAAGATGAGCGGAACACGAGTTGCGGTTTCGAACATGTTGTTCTTCCACCACATGCCGTGCTCGCCCATATTCTCGCCATGATCGCTGCTGTAAACAATGATCGTGTTTTCGGCAACGTCGGGATGCGCATGGAGTGCCGCGAGTACTTTGCCGATCTCGTCGTCGACCCAGTTTGTGAGGCCGTAGTAGCATTCGCGCCCCTGCTTTACGACGGCGTCGGGGACGCCGATCTCCTGAAAGCCCGCTCGCTGCACCTTGTAGTTCAGGCTGAGCGAATCGAAGTAGCCGGCAGGGATCTCCGGCATAGGCACTTTGTCCTTGTAGCGATCGAAATACTGCTGCGGAACGGTGAGAGGAAAGTGTGGAGCGAGATAGCCGACAAACAGAAACCACGGCTGCTCGGTGTCTTTGTGTTGGTTGAAGAAGTCGAGCGCGCCGGCGGTGACCTTCTGGTCGTGATTCATGATGCTGGAATGGTCGCCAGGATGGAAGGAGTTGTAGCGGTCTGAGAGCTTCTCCTGGGAGATGTGAGTAGGCGCATCGCGATGGCCTTTTCCCGTTTTGTAGTTGTTGTTGAAGTTGCCGCCCCACTCGATGAAGCCGTAGCGCCGACTGTAATCGTAGTGCTGCTTGCCGCAGAGATAACTCTTGTAACCGGCAGCGTTGAGCACGCGCGGCAGGGTAGGGATGTTGGCGTCGGGCAGTTCACTGGTGAGTCCCCAGGCGCCAACTCGAGAGCAATATTTTCCGGCGGTCAACGACGACCGCGACGGTACGCACAGGGGCGAGTTGCAGTAGTGGGTGTCGAAGATAATGCCTTTTGCTGCGAGCGAGTCCATGTGCGGTGTTTGTACGATCTTGTTGCCATAGGCTCCGGTGATCGCGTAGTTGTGCTCGTCGGACATGATCCAGAGGATGTTCGGTTTTTTCACTGCCTTCTTTTGCGCGGCGAGTGCTGATTTGCCCGCGACGGAGATGGCTGCTGCTGTCGCTCCCGCTGCGCTGCCGCGGAGAAAGTCCCGGCGTGACACCTCACCCGAATCAAACTTCATTCCTGTCTTTCCCTCTAATGAGACAAGATACGCCATCGTCGCGCTCATTTCAGAGGTCGAGTCTACCGTGGGCGGCGATACGCCTTTAGCGTCAGTTCCAAGCCCTTTGGGGTTATTCCAGGTTTCAGTTGGATTGGATATTTTCCTAGTAGATCCATGGACAGGATCGAAATTCCCCCCGGGCACGATTTGGGGGGAATTTTTTGCTCTTCGTCACTTTCGTGTCGACAACAGTATCTTCCGCACGGACGGTTAATGGGCAAGCAGTGGGTGGAGGCTTTGGAAGCATCCTATGGTGGGAGTAGAAGGAGGAGCTATGGCTCTCAGTTTTGCCGCAGATATCCGCCCTCTCTTTCGGGATGAGGATGTTGAGTGCATGCAGGGCATGGGGATCGGTCTCGCCGATCCTGCCTGGATGTGCGTTCCGGCCAATGCGCAGGGTGTGTACGAGAGGATTGCGGACGGTTCGATGCCGCCGGATGAGGCATGGCCTGCGGACCAGATTGCGCTTTACAAGTCGTGGATGGATGGAGGTTGTCCGGCTTAGGGGTTGAGCTGTGGTTCAACCATTCCTACTTGATCTCCAAATTGGCCACTCATTCTGAATGAGTGGCCAATGTTCTTTATGCCATTGCGGGATCGTCCTGGGGCACGTCGGAGAGGATTGCGTGTTTGCGGTCAGGTTCCTGTTGCGGAGCAGGAATTCCGCGAGGTCTTGTCTGCTTGCGCCAGGTGCGGATGATCTCGAGGTTTTCGACCTGACGGATCTTCTCGACCTTCATGTACTTCTCGCCCGCCTTTGCGTTCATCGGACGCACGATGGTCGCCTCTCTGGTTCCGGGGCGGATTCGCAGGAAGACTCCGTTGGCTCTTCTGGGGCCGGGAGTTGGCGTTGCGAGGGCCATTCGCAGCTCACCGCTCGGTTTCATGTTGTGTAATGCGTAGACGGCGCAGCCGCCGTCTTTCAGGAGTTCGCGGACCAGATCTTTTACGAGCTCGGATTGATTCGCATTGAACTCGATACCATGTACATTCGGCATTGGAATGCCTCCCTTTCACTGGAGTTAATGCTATCGAGCAGCGCGTAAATAAGTTGTAAGGATAGACTTACGCGGTCCGGGAGTGTCCGTTGCCAAGGGGTGGTGGGCAGGCGTTCTATCCGGTAGATGAGGAGAGGATTCGGTATGATTCCGGACATGACGATTGTCTCGGTTCTGTATCCGCGGCACAGCGAATCGCGGTTCGATCACGAATACTACCTGCAGAAGCACATGCCGCTGCTCCAACAGCGTTGGGCGGGCATGGGGCTGGTGAAGATGGAGTGGATGCGGGGCGTGGCGGCTCCGGATGGTGGAGAGCCGGGATACGAGGTGATTACGCTGCTCTCCTTCGTATCGAGGGAGGCGTTCGAGGCTGCACTCGCAGCCTCTGGCAACGAGATCATCGGAGACATTCCCAGCTTCACGAATGTGAATCCATTGATTCAGATCAATGAGCCTGTATCCGGGATCATCGACGTCTAGCTGGAGCGCTCTGCGGAGGAGCGGACACAGGATCGAAACCTGTCGAGTGTTATTCGGAATCGCTCTTAGCGTCGTCGATCCGCCGATATCCGGCTGTCGATGTCCGGTCTCTGGTTTATTTGGGAGGCTCCAGACCGGCCTGCTCACGCACCATGTAGTCGGCGTACCAGTCTGGCCAGTTTTCATCGCGCTGGCCGCCGTTGCGCTTCTCGTGTTCGCCGTGGGCAACGGAGGCGCGCTGCATTGCTTTTGCGAGGTCGGTTGCCGATGCAAAGGTGGTCGCCGCAGAATCGATGCGGCCGGGAAGACGCCCGGTGATCTCCTGGAGCAGCCAACCGTTGCCGTCGGGATCGCTGAATGAGGCGAAGGAGCGATAGCTGCCATGCGCGGGGTCAGGACCGTTGACGCGTTTGCTGCCGAAGAGGTAGGGATCGTCAGGGCCTGAGTACACTCCGGCTTCGCCGTGGAAGACCTCACTGATGTTGACGCCGCGGGCGAGCAAGTCGGCGCGAGCGGCGGCGATATTGGAGACGATGAGGTAGAGGCCCTGAGACGAACCGGGCGTCGCCTTTGTGACATTCCTGCCGAAGATAACGGAGCAGCCGGAACCGGGCGGCGTGAACTGGATCACGCGGAAGTCGCTGCCGTTGTCGAAGTCGGCGTCGAGCCTCCAGCCGAGCCCAGCGTAGAACTCCTTCGCACGGCTTACATCTGAGACGGGGATGACCACGATCTCGAACTTCATGTCGAGTTTTGCGGCACCAGCTGCTGCGTTATTGCTCACTGCGTTCGTGCTCATGGGAGTCTCCTGTATTTGGATTGTGTTGGGGATGTCACACCTTTCCGTTCGCACGAGAGAGACACGTGGGTGTCTTCAGGTCTACGGATCTACGGGTCTACGGGTCTACGGATCTAAGAGTCTAGGGTTTATGCAGGCCTCGAGCGTACCGCACTCGCCAGCTTATTTGCTGTGTCCGCAGATTATTCCCGCCATGGTCGATTGTCCAATTCAGAGGAGACGGGGGAGCGGGAGGGGTGCATCGAAGAAAATGAGGTGAAGCGATGGCAGCGAGAGCGGTCGAAGGTGTGGTGCGGGAGTGTTTCCGGGCGTATGTGGACAAGGATCGTGGGCTGCTGGAGAACCTGATTGCGGAGGACTTCACATTTACTTCACCGTGGGACGACCACATTGACCGGAAGACCTACTTCGAGCGGTGCTGGCCTAACAGCGATCGAATTAAGGAGTTTCGTCTGGAGCGAATCTTCGTGGAGGGGAACGAGGCGTTCGTGCGCTACGAGCTGGTTCCGGTGGATGGGAAGAGCTTCCGGAATGTGGAGTGGTTCCGGGTGGAGGATGGGTTGTTGCGTGAGGTTCAGGTTTACTTTGGCTCGGTGTGAGTTGGTGTGGGATCGGAAGAGGGGATGGTGGGATCTCAGGGCCGAAGCCTCCCTAAGGGTTGTTTCGACTACAACGCCATGAGCGGTTCGCGCATTCGCGCGAATGCCCACATCTCAGAATTGAGATATGGGGCACCCGATTTCTTGGGGCTTCTTCTATGAGGTCACCGCCCTGCGAATCCCCGGAGACTAGTTGTTCTGGTCAGGCAGATAGGGACCGCCGGGGACTCCCCAGTTCCACGAGGGCATGGGAGCTGGCTCGACGGCTGTGTCGGCAGGAAGAGCGGAGTTGATGACCGCGAGCCGTGAGCCCCACTCGAGGTAGGCGACGAGAGCGGAGCGGAACTCAGGGTCGGAGGGGAGGCCCTGCTCGTCGGCGGTCTCGAGGAGGAGAGTCATCCAGCGCTTCCGCTGCTCGTCGGTGATGCCTTTGCCGAGATGGTGCTGGATCATGGCGGCGTGACCACCATGGTGGGCGGAGTAGTCGGCGGGGCCGCCCAGGACTTCGCCGATGAAGGTGGCCACGTGCTGAAAGTGCTCAGACGGCATGCGGGCGAAGAGTGGTGCGAGCAGAGGGTCGGAGGGAACCTTCTGATAGAAGCGCTCGATGAGGGCACGGAGCGGTTCGGAGCCGCCTAACCATTCGTAGAGAGTGGGGACTTTGGATTCCATGGGAGGAATTTTACGCAGGGAGCGGGTTCCATTGACAGAGCCTGCGAGGTGACAGAGACTGTGCTGCATGCGATCCGCGAGGGTATGGCTTGTAGCGTTGATGATGCTGCCCACGTTATGCCGGGCACAGGGTCCGGTCTTTGTGATTGATCGGGCGGCCAGCTCGATCCAGTTTCATGTAAAGGCTTCGGTGGATCTGACGGGCACTTTTGAGAAGTGGAATGCCACGTTGAAGTTTGCATCTACGGATGTCACTACGGGAGCGCTGGACATCAAGATTCAGGCGGCGAGCGTGAATACGGGAAGCGGGATGAAGAACGACAAATTGAAGAGCAAAGACTTCTTCAACGTGAAGCTGGATCCGTTCATCACCTTCCATGCGACGAAGGTCAATCAGACCGGACCGACTACGTTTGATGTGCCGGGGACGTTCACGATTCGGGGCGTGTCCAGACCGGAGACGCTGCAACTGGTTCTTGAGGGAAAGGGAACAGGTTCGGGTACGGTCAAAGGGACGATGGCCTTCGACCGTAAGGACTATGGAATGGACAGCGGGATTCCGTTTATCAAGATTGCCGATCGCGTCGAGGTGACGATTGACCTTACGGGCAGACGCGTTAGTGGACCGCCGCTCGTCTTCAAAGAATGAAGGTCGGCGGATTTTGAAGGGAATCCCCTTGGACTCACGGTACGGAATGATTGCGGATATTGAGGAGACGTGGATCCGCAAGGATTTGAGCCAGCCGGAGAATCGCGCTGCGGCGAAGGCGGCGGTGAAGAAGATTATTGAGGAGACGCAGGCGCGGAGGTGATGGACCTCAGGTGCTCTTCGGGCTCAGCCACGGAAAAGATGTGATCCGCAATTTGGCTGCGGCATACGGAATCAAGGTAATGGTCTCCTCGTGCTCCGAACTTTCTACGGGACTTTGGGCTAAGGTGCCGGCCATGCCCTCACTTGCTGTCCAGGACGGCAAAAGCCTGGCTTTCACGTGTAGCTGCGCGGGAGTTCCTTCCGCAGCAAAAGGCTTATCTGTCAGAGCATTCTCTGACACCGCTATGTTCTGGGATTGGGCCGTGGGATTGACTTCAAGCGCGTAGTTCCATCTTGAGCTCGGATAGACCTGCCAATCCGCTGTCATTCCCCGATCCCGCAGCTTCAGCCAATCCTGGCCAATGTTGTAGGCAAAGACCAGGGGTCCTCGTTCCACTGAGACAGACCCATTGAAGCCTGCAACGACGCGGGGCAGCATGGGGAAGGTAATTTCGACACGATCCCCTTGCTTCCATTCCCGCTCGACACGCGCGAATCCACCTGCCCTGGCAGCGCTTTCTTCCCGGCCATTCACGAGGATCTTTGCCTCCTTTGCCCAGCCGGGAATGCGGAGGAGAAACGGAAACGTAAGTGGGCGCGACGGACTTACTGTCATTCTGACGCTTCCGCGGAAGGGATACTCCGTCTCTTCGACGACATGAACTTCGGTTCCCTTCAGCTTTACATGGGCTTCGCAGGGGCTGTATGCCGCGGCCACCAGGCCGCCTTCTGCCGATGTCATAAAGAGGCTTGATGCGAATTTAGGCCAGCCCTGGCTGAAGTTTGCCGTACAGCATCCGAAGTGCGGCTCGAGGCCATAAAGGTTGGACTCCGGACCGTTGGTCGTCCACGGCTCCCTGTGCAGACTGCATTCGACCTGATTCGGCTGCTGGTCGTACTGGTGCGCCCACATGTCATCGGTCATCGTACCCGGCAAGGCATTGAAGGCTAACTTTTCGAGGCGGTCTCCGAGCGAGGCGTCCCCCAGGATGGCGAGAGATTGTTCCAGCGAGAACATGTACTCCACGACAGCGCAGAGCTCGGAGCCTTGTGAGGGATTCCGG
>Ga0268266_10004842_pt1 | contig 12782 bp, 9 predicted proteins | sample KBSS13metaG_FD_190356 | JGI IMG/M metagenome (GOLD analysis project Ga0268266, IMG submission 190356) | Switchgrass rhizosphere microbial communities from Kellogg Biological Station, Michigan, USA - KBS S1-3 metaG (SPAdes) (version 2) | ecosystem: Host-associated > Plants > Roots > Rhizosphere >...
TCATCCAGACACAAGACGAACCAATCCAAAAATCCGCTATGGAGAATGCAGAACGATCCCGGAGGTGCCGTCGTCCGTCACCTTGATGCCGAAAGTGGAGCGCAACGCGCCGAGGAATCTCTGCGGATCGCCAGTGAGAAACCGCCCACCCAGCCGCAGGTCCGCAACCTTCTGATCCGCGAGGACAAATTTTCGCGGCAGGTAGCGGTTGTACTCCGCCACGGCCTCGCTCAGCGTCTGGCCATTGAAGATGATCTCACCGCGGCGCCAGGCTTGTACGGACTGGATTGCGTCCTCCATCGCCGGAGCCACTTCCGACTGCTGGCCATCGGTGGTCAGCTTCCGGCGCGGATCCGACGCACGGGTCACTGTCACCTCTTTGTTTCTACCTGACACCGTGTTGAGCAGAGCGCGGCCCGACAGCACGAACAGCTCCAACTCGTTGGCGCGAATGCGGGCATTGAATTGGCCGGCCGCCAGTTGGGTGACTCCCTGCACCGTGACCAGCTCAAACGGACGCAACAGGTCCGCGACAATGCTCAGAGCGGCCTCGCCCCGCCGCAGCCAGAACTTGCGCACGCGGTCATCGAATTTCCAGTAGACCTCCGTATCGGTATTGAGGTCCATTGAGCTGCCGTCCGGCAAAGACAGCGTGCGCCGCTCGCCGATGGCAGTGACAATGCGCTCGCGGAAGAAATTCTCTCGTTCCCGCCACCCCAACACGGTGACTCCGGCCACCGTGGCAGCGAGGGCGCCGCCCAGGAAGGCCCTCCGAGTAGCCGGGGGCTTCGCGACCGGTGGCTGCGCAGGTACGGGCAACTCGCCGAGACGGTTCCACGTCGCAACCACTTCCGCAAAAGCCGCAGCGCGGCGAGGATCGGCCTCGCGCCATGCATCCAACTCTTCGGTGGAGGCACGGCCGACGTCCAATCTCGCCAGCCACTCCGAGGCTTCCGCGATCAGCGATTCTCTTTCTTGCCCGCGCGTTGGCGCCATAATTTCGATTGTCTCAGTCCATTGGCTCGCGATTCGCTGACCGCCACCCTGGCGGTCAGTAGTCGAAGGCCCTTGGCCATATGCTTTTCGACAGTGGACACGGACAGGTTCAAGTTAGTCGCTATCTGCCCCGGCGACAAGCCATGGATGCGGCGAAGCGCGAGCACCGTACGGATCTGCTCCGGCAAACCCTCGAACGCCTCGAGGACCAACTCGAGCTCCTGACGAGCCCCCTCCTGCGCAATGACATCGGGTGTGGGATCGGGCACGGCGTTGAGCTCCAGGGATCCGATCTGCCGGATACCCACGACCTTTTCCTTACGGAAACGGTCGAAGGCCAGGTTGCGGATAGTCGTGAGCACGAACCGTTCGGGTGACTCGAGACGACGCCAGTCCGGGCAGCCCAGCACCTTGGCATAAGCCTCCTGCACGAGATCGTCGGCATCGGAAGAATTCTCGGTCAAACGGCGCGCGTAGGCACGGTAATGAGATGCAAACGGCAACACCGATTCAGCGAACCAGATGTCAATTTCCCGCAGCCAGGACATGCGTCAATCGCCCCCAATACGGACATTCCAGGTGGCCTGACACTAGGCTTCGAATATTTCTGCTTCCTTACAGTGAAAGACCCGGCTGCCCGCGTTTCTATTCCGATAGTAGCGGGTGGAAGCACTCCATGTACACTCCCGCCGATTGTGGAGGTACGCATGAAGTTGCTTTGGACTGTCTGGACGTTGCTGTTGTGCTCATCATCCGCTGTATTTGCCGATGAAGATGCGTATGTTCAGTGGCTCGAGCAGCACTCGATGCTGTTACAAGCGCAACTTCTCGCGCAACACTTCGCCGGCAACTCCGCGCAATGGCAACACTCCTATGGCGTTCCCCAGCCTCGGTCGGCTTCGGCGCGGGCTTCCGTCTGGTTCACCGCCTACCCTGCCTCAACTGTTTCCGTCTCGCCGAACGCTTCGGTACTGACTACGCTCGCGGATGAACGGCTGTGGAGCGCATTTCAATCGATCGGGATCCAGGCTATACACACCGGGCCGATGAAACGGTCCGGCGGAATCGACGGCCATGCCTACACGCCCTCCGTCGATGGCAGCTTCGACCGCATCAGCTTTGACATCGATCCCGCCTTCGGTACACAGGCGCAATACTCGGAGTTGGTAGGGATCGCGCATGCCCATGGCGCCGTTGTCATAGGCGATGTCATTCCGGGGCACACCGGCAAAGGTGCAGACTTTCTACTTGCGGAGCGCGGCGTCGGTGACTTTCCGGGGTTGTATCACATGGTGCAGATCCCTCCAGCCGACTGGAGTTTGCTACCCCCGGTACCCGCGGGACATCACTCCGTCAATCTGAGTCCCGCCAGTGTGGAAGCGTTGCAAGCCAGGCACTACATCGTCGGCATGCTGTCCTCGAGGATCTTTTATGCGGCCGGTGTCAAAGACTCGGATTGGAGTGCAACAGAGGTGGTCAAGGGCATCGATGGCGTCGAGCGCCGTTGGGTCTATCTGCACTATTTCAAGAGCGGACAACCGACCCTGAACTGGCTGGACCCGACATTCGCCGCACAACGCCTGGTGATTGGTGATGCCCTTCACGAACTGACGGTGCTGGGCGATGCCGGTGTTCGACTCGACGCCAATGCGCTGCTCGGCATCGAGCGGGACGTCAAAGGCAACCAGGTGTGGTCTGAAAACCACCCGCTGTCGGATACGGCTAACCAACTCATTGCCGATACGGTACGCAAGATGGGTGGCTTCACCTTCCAGGAGTCGGCTCTCGGCTTCGATGAGTCGCATAACACATCCAATGGCGGCGCGGATCTCACCTACGACTTTGTGACGCGCCCCGCGTATGAACACGCGCTGCTGACGGGCGATGCCGAATTTCTACGGCTCATCCATCAGATCATGCTCCGCAGCAAAATCGACTCGGGCGGATTGATCTATGCGTTGCAGAACCACGATGAGCTCGATATGGGGTTGTCTCAGTTCACCGGGGCGTACGCCGCGCAGCAGTATCGCTTCCGTGGAACCGAACTGACAGGCCAACAGTTGTGCGAGCTGATCCAGAATGAGATGTTTGAGCGACTGTTGGGGCCTTCCGCCCCTTACAATCTGAAGTTCGGCGATGGGGTTGCCAGCACGACGGCCACTATCGCCGCTGCGGCACTCGGCATCAGGGATATTTCGAAGCTCTCGACTGGGCAGATCGCGAGGATCGAACGCTTGCACCTGTTGCTCGCTTTCTACAACGCGTTCCAGCCGGGGGTGTTTGCCTTGTCAGGTTGGGACCTGGTCGGTGCGCTGACGCTGCCGAGTGCCGCTGTAAGCGAACGGCTCGCCGACGGGGACACGCGTTGGATCAACCGGGGTGCGTATGACTTGATCGGATCCAACTCCGGCGCCAAGACCTCTGCCGCGGGTCTGCCGGTAACGGCTGCTTTGTACGGAGCGCTGCCGAAGCAGCTTGCCAGCGCGGATTCGTTCGCCTCGCGGCTGGCCAGGATGCTGCGGGTCCGCGCCGGACTGCGGCTGTACGCAGGTCAACTGATTGATGCGCCCGCGGTTCGCGCGAAAGGACTGCTCCTGTTGGTTCACCAGCTGCCCGATAGCCCTGACCTCGAGGTGACGGCGGTCAACTTCGGGGCACTGCCGGTGGCCGAGTCCGTGGTCATCCACGGCGCGGCACCGGATTCGGCGGCGAGCGATTTGTTGGATGACCGAGCGCCGCAACTGACGTTGGGGGCGGGCGGGACGCTGGAGGTCCACCTCGCGGCGTACGAGGGACGCGCTTACCGGGTGATCGGAAAGCGAGAAAGGGAAAAAGGGACCGGCTGACACCAGTGGAACAAATTTGCCCACTGGCGGCAACTTGGCGTATCTTTGGAAATATTGAGGAAGGCAAGGTGGGTTGTTGGCACCGCCCGCCCGCATTGACGCTGTTTGTTCCTAGAAATCACTTTAATAACAGGGTCTAAAAGGGGATAAACATGAACAAGCTGTTGAATCCGGCATGGCTCATGACCGCTTCGTTAGCCGCCTGCCTTTCGTTGCTGGTAGCCGCGCCGGCCAGTGCCGGGCAGGACACCTACATCGTTCTGTATAAGGCCAACTCCGTTTCAAGCAATGCAGCTACGGCCTTGAGTGCCGCCGGCGGGAAGCTGGTCTGGAGCTATAGCGAGATTGGCGTGGCCATTGCGCAGTCGAGTGATGCGAATTTCGCCGCCAAGGCCCGGAAGATCGCGGGCGTGCAGGGAGCGGCGGCGACCTCCGGACTGGGTGTGAAAGTGGACGGCGGCGGCCTGGCGATCGCCGCGGCGTTGGATGCGGCTCCGACGGGCCCAGTAACGGGTGCGCCCACGCCTGGCGACGATAATCTGTCGGGACTGCAGTGGGACATGGTGCAGATTTCCGCACCGCAAGCGCGCGCAGTTAACGGTGGCAGTCGCTCGGTCCTCGTTGGCGATATCGATAGCGGCCTCGACTACACGCATCCGGACCTCGCTCCCAACGTCGATTTTGCCAACAGCGTGTCCTGCATCGGGGGTGTTCCAAATCCGGACCCTGCTGCCTGGAACGATGACAACGGTCATGGAACCCACACAGCCGGAACTATCGCCGCGGCGAGGAACGGTATCGGAATCGTCGGCGTAGCACCCAACGTGCGCATCGCCGCAATCAAAGCTGGGAATACTGATGGTTTCTTCTTTCCTGAGGCGGTCGTCTGCGCATTCATGTGGGCCGGCTCGCATCACATCCAGGTAACCAACAACAGCTACTTCGCCGATCCGTGGCTGTTCAACTGCCGAAACGATCCCGAGCAACGCGCGATTTGGGAGGCAGAGCGCCGCGCAATTCGCTATGCCCAGCAAAACGGTACGGTTGTTGTCGCGGCCGAGGGCAACGAGGCTGATGATCTCGCCCATCCAACTCAGGACGTGACCAGCCCCGACAACACCACGCCCATCACACGAGAGATTTCCAACGCCTGCGCAGTCGTTCCGACCGAGGTTGCCGGTGTCATTGGAGTGACCGCAAACGGGAATAAGCTGCTGAAGTCCTACTATTCGAGTTATGGCGTGGCCAGCGCAGACGTTATCGCGCCGGGCGGAGACTCGCGTTTGCAACTGACAGCCGCGGCACCAAACGGTCGTGTCCTGTCCACGTATCCAGCGGCTTTGATTGGAAGCTGCGCTCGTAAGGTTTTCGACGGCGCTGCGACTTATTGCTACCTGCAGGGCACTTCCATGGCTTCGCCGCATGTCGCCGGGGTTGCGGCGCTGATAGCGAGCACTGGAGTTACATCGCCGGGCGCGATCGCGGCCAAAGTGAGTAACACTGCCGATCCGCAGCCCTGCCCCGCGGACCTGTCCATCTATGCGTTCTTCCCGTCTGTGTCCAACGGGGCGCCGCAGGTTTGCGAAGGTGGCTTGGCCTACAACTCATTCAATGGTCACGGCCAGGTCAATGCACTGACGGCGGTCAGCAAGTAACCTCCAGCCGGCCGGGCCACGGATGCAACCGTGGTCCGGCCGCGAACTGCGTCAGCTCTGACCGCGGTTGAGCTTTTCCGCCTCCTGTGGAGCGAGCGTGCTGCGACGCCGCATGTGGGCTAATACATCCCACTGGTGGCAGCTAAATTCGTGAGACAGCTCACAGAGTGTAACAAATTGTCGGCCGCGTTCAGGTGCCGTCCAGTTTTGCTCCGATACTTTGCGCTGTAGACCCCGGTGCACAGCGGAAGAAAGCTGAATGACTCAACACTCACGTCCGGCATTTCAAGGGCTCATCATCGCTACTGCGCTGCTGGGTGTGGCCGCTTGCGGTGGCGGCGATGGCGCCGGCTCGGCGCAGATGAAATTGTCAGTCGGAGACGCGCCGGTGGATGGCGCTCAGGCGGTCGTCGTCAAATTCACCGGAGTGGAATTGACCGGCAACGGCGGCAGCCCCGTCACCATCAACTTCCCTCAGCCCAAGAGCATCGACCTGCTGAATGACAGCGGCAAGGCCACCGCCGTGCTGTTCAATCAGCCGATTCCAGCAGGCAAGTACGGCCAGATCCGCCTGATCGTCGTCGCCGACGGCGACCCCGGCAATTCCTACATCACCCTTGCGGACGGCACGATGCACGGCTTGCAGGTGCCGAGCGGCTCTGAGACCGGTTATAAGTTGGTCTCCGGATTCACCGTCCCGAGCAGCGGTGTCGTCGACTACACCATTGATTTCGACCTGCGCAAGGACCTCACGTGTCCGGCCGGGCAAGCTCCTGTGTGTACGCTCAAACCGGCCGATCGGCTGATCGACAACACCACGGTCGGTAACATCCAGGGCGTCGTAAGCAACACACTGATCCCGGATGGATGCACTCCCGGCGTTTATCTCTACAGCGGCACGGTGACTGCGCCGGAAGATATGAACAGCTCTGCCTCATTGAGTGACACCAATCTGCCGATCAGCTCGAAGGTGCCCGTGGCCACTTCCCAACCTCCGTACTACTACCAGTTCACGTTTCTGGCACCCGGAAACTACACGGTGGCCCTCACGTGCGAAGCTGCTACGGACGATCCGGACAAAGCTGACAGCATGGTGACCTTTACGCCGGTCAAATCCGGAATCACTGTGACTGCCAACATGACTACAACTGTGGACATAGAGTGAGTAGATGCCCATGAAAACGTTTCTGTTTGCCGCACTGCTTGGTATCTGTGCCGTCCCGGCGTTCGCGGGTGATGTCGGTGTCTCCATCAGCCTCGGCCAGCCGGGGTTCTATGGCCAGATCGATATTGGCAATGTTCCTCGACCGACGGTTGTCTATGCGCAGCCGGTCGTGGTCGCCCGAACCCCGGAGTACGTCGCAGCGGAGCCGATCTATCTGCACGTGCCACCGGGACATGAGAAGCACTGGAACAAGCACTGCGGGGAGTACCACGCATGCGGCCGGCCCGTCTACTTTGTGCGGGATGATTGGTACAACAATGAGTATGTGCCGCGCTACAGAGAGCGCGGCGGTCACGAGGACCATGGACATGGACACGGAAATGGTCACCGCGAGGACCGTGACCATGGGAAGGGGCACGACCACGGGGATCGCAGATAGGCCGCAGCGGCGTTCCGATGACCCATTAGCGCGAGCGCGGTCGCATGACCGCGCAACCGCGCATGCGTCGCTTCTGCGCTCCCTTCAGCGAGCCAACGCGACCGCGACGCGCTCCTCACCCGCTCTGATACACATGGCGCAGAGCAAACCGAACCCCACCATCATCGCACCGATCACCTCAGGCGCCAGATACCCGTACCCGAGCGAGATTCCCAGCCCACCCAGATAGGCGCCGAGCGCATTCCCGATGTTGGAAGTCGACTGCATGAATGCCGAAGCCATCGTCTTCGAGCCCGGCGTCTGCTCCAGCATGAGCATCTGCAGAGGCGCGATCACAGAGAAAGCGACCGCGCCGGTCACGAAAGTCATGACATACGTTGCCACCGGATACGAAGCCAACAGCGCAACCAGCAGCACCGACGCAATCATCGCAACCAACACTCCACGAACCACCCGGAGTGCGGCGAAACGATCCGCAAGATGGCCTCCGATCCAGTTGCCGACCGCCATCCCCATTCCCGCGAGGATCATCACGAGCCCGACCCGATCCGGGCCGACGCCCGTGATCTGCGTCACCAGCGGGGCGATGTAGCTGATCCAAGCATACAACCCGCCGGTACCGATGGCCGAGATGCCGATCAGCGGCCAGGCCTTTGGATGCAGGAGGTGGCGCAGATTCTCGAGCCCGCCGCGTTCCGGCACGGATGCCACTTCCGGAATCTGCCACCGGATGGCCCACGCAGCGCCGAATGCCAACAGCGAGACGGCAACGAACGGAATGCGCCAGGACCAGTGATGTCCCAGGTACGTGCCCAGGGGCACGAGCAGGATGTTGGCCAATGTGAGGCCCGCAAACATGATAGCCACCGCCGCGGCCTGCCGACCGCGCGGCGCAAGTCGGGCGGCGACCACGGCGCCCAGTCCAAAGAAGGCCCCGTGTGGCAGTCCTGACAGAAAGCGCACGGCAATCAACACCGGATAGGTCGGGATAGCGGCAAACAGAGCATTGAAGAGCCCGAACAGGCTCATGAACGCAATCAGGACGCGCTTGGGCGGAAACCTCAGTCCCACTGCTACGAGCAACGGCGCACCGACAACGACACCGACCGCGTAGGCCGACAACAGGTGACCCGCCTCCGGGATGCTGACTCGCAACGACTGCCCGATATCCGGCAACAGCCCCACCGGCAGAAATTCAGCCACACCGATCGCCACGCCTCCCAAAGCCAACGAAAGCGGATAGCGCACAGGCTGCACTGCGTTTGAGTGCCGCTCATGAGACATGCCGGTACTCCAATTCACTCACCTCGATGCGATCCGTGCGCTCCTGCTCCCAGGCATCGAGATTGAATCCATACCGTTCAAACAGGCTGCGAATCCGCCCGAGGCGCCAATTCAACATGCGGCTGAGCACCGGGGCGAGCACGCTGAAGGCCGAATCGCTGAGCACGACCGAATGAGCGATCCGCGCCAACTGCGAATTTTCGGAGACCGCCACCGTGAAACCGTCCCCATTGTTGACGTGCAGCATGACATGCACGTCTGAGCTTCCATCGCCCACGTAGACGATGCGCTCCAGCGGGGTGCGCGTCGCAAGCGCAAGCTCATCGAGCACAGCCACCTTGCCGTAGCCCGCGGGCACACGCTTGATGGCGCGCACCTCCCCGGAGCCGGGGTCCAGATCAAACTCCGTACCAAAGATATTGGCGGGCGGCACGATCCCGCACAGCGCGGACTCCACAATCTGCCGCGGCGCGGCCGACACGACGTAGAAGGAAAACTCCGCCTCCGGCAGCTCCGCCAGGCAACTGGCGAGCTCGCGAATCCCGGCCTTCAGGCGCACCCTGCGACCCGCCTCCTCGAGGTGCTCGCGGCGCACGCCACGGAACTCAGGATCGTGTCTGATGAGATACGCAAGCTCACCGCCCTGCTGCACCAGGTTTGAGGCGGCAAGTCCTTCCACCTTGTGCTCGAAGTTGCGGACATTGAGCAGCTCAGCCAGGACTGCGCCCGAATCGTGAAAGCTCAACGTCTGGTCGAAATCCGAGGCCATCAAAAAGCGCGGCCGATGGGTGGTTTCCACGGCATCCCTCCGAGTCGTCATTACGTAGCTAATATATCCTTTGATCCATAAATGAATGATGAAATTATCGATATCATCGCGGAAATTGCCTCATCTGTCTTAATTGATATATCATTTAGTCATGAAAGTTAAGCCGGACAGACGCACACCTAAGCACGCCCGCATCTTTGCCGCCCTGCGCAGGGACCTGGATAACGGCAGGCTGATTGCGGGCGCTAAACTGCCCAGCGAGGCGCAGCTTGCACAGCGATTCGGCGTATCGCGCATCACAGCGATACGAGCCGTGCGGGATCTGCAGGCACTGGGACTCGTCGAACGGCGCCCCGGCGCAGGCACATTTGTCAGACGTACATCCAGCGGCAGTGGCTATTCGTTCGGATTGTTGGTGCCGGATCTCATCGACACGGAGATATTCGAGCCGCTATGCCAGGGAATCGTCTCCTCGCCTCAGGCTCGGGACCACCAGCTGCTCTGGGGGCATTCAACGGCTGAGCGGGTGTCGGACGAGGCTGTGTTGGATGCGTGTCGCCACTACATAGAACAGAAAGTCGATGGCGTTTTTTTCGCGCCCTTGATCTCCTCGGACGACGCAGCATCGGTCAACAGGAAAGTGCTCGGGGCTCTGGACAGCGCGGGAATTCCTGTTGTGCTGCTCGATCGAACCGCACTTCCCTATCCGCAGGCACCGGAACACGACCTGGTCGGCATCGACAACCGTCGCGCCGGATATCGGGTCACCGAGCATCTCATTGAGATCGGCAGCCGCCGCATCGGCTTCATCGCGGGCCGCCGGCATGTTTCCACGACGGATGCCCGGGTTGCCGGCTATCGAGAGGCGCTGCTGAGTTTCGACCTGCCGTTCGAGCCCTGCATGCTGTTGCGTTCGGACTCGTTTGGCACAACAGAATTGCGGGAGTATCTGCAACTCGCCCGGCTCGACGCCATCGTCTGCGTGAACGATCGCACGGCCGGCGCGGTGTTGCATGCACTCAAGAAGTTGAATATCGAAGTCCCGTCGATGATTCGGGTCGTCGGTATCGATGACGTGCCCTATGCCGCCCTCCTGCCGGTACCCCTCACGACACTACGACAACCTGCCAAGGCGATCGGCGATGTGGCCATGACGGTGATGCTCGATCGGATCGCCAGGCCGAGCCTGCCGGCGCGGGAGACACGCCTTGCCTGCGCGCTGATTGTCAGAGAATCCTGCGGGGCCGGCGCCAGGCTGGCGGGCAAATCGACCTCAGAGTAGAGGCGCCTCAAAATAATTTAGCCACGTTCATGCCCACTGTGCGTGGTTGGATATACAAGGTCGCGACCGGAAGCAGATCGACGCCGCGTTCGAGGATGCCGCGCTTGTCGAAGGCATTGTTTACGTAGCCACTGAACGTCCACGTCTCATATTTTACCCCGACATGTGCATCTGTCCGGGCATAAGCAGGCAGGTACTCGCGGGGCCCGGGCGCTGATCCGGAGCCCGAGAAGGCACCCAATCGATTTCCCACGTACGAGATCGATGCTCCCGCAAAACCAGTTGTCTGAGCAGTCAGTGGGAAATCCTGGTTGAGGGAGAAATGACCCGAGAAGCGACTGCTATAGGGTAAACGATCGCCTGAGCCGCCCTGCGCCACGGAGAATGACGGCAGTGACTGTGTGAGTTCCGCCGTGTTCCACGCGCCCCAGAGGCTGGCGGTCATGCCGGTCACCGGGCGTGCTTCAAATGATACTTCGAGACCCTGGCTCCTGGCCTCGCTGGCATTTGTCAGGTATCCAATGCCGGGAGGCACGACAGCGTGCAGTTGAATATCCTTCCAGTTGATCCGGTACAAAGAAACGTCGTACGAGAACAGGCGATTGAGGATGTCGCCTTTGGCACCCAGCTCGTAGTTGTAGGTCTTGTCCGGCGAGTATTCGCATGCGAAGTTGAATACCTGACACAGCGGACCGTTGGAGCCGCCGGGCCGGTAACCAGAGGCGATTCTGGCGTAGACCATCAGTTGCTGAGACAACTTGAATCGGGGCGTCAGCAGGTACGTGACCGGCTTGGCCGACGAATGCGTCTTATCCCCCACCTGAGCAACTGGTGCGCCGAGAAGCGGTGCGAACAACGTGTTCTGCAATGACTGGTCGATTGAGCTCCACCGGCCGCCGGCCTGCACATCGAATTGTTCGGTCACGTGCCAGGTCAGGTCCGTAAATCCGGCGTATTCACGATAGATGCTGGGAGAGGTTGTGCGCAGCCCGTTTGCAACAATCGCCCCTGCATCCGGTGTGATTACATTGATATCCTGCGTTACAGTGGAGTCTTCATGGGTGTAGAAGCCGCCCAGAAGCCACTCGACATGAGTGCCCAGCGGGACGGTGAGGCGAATCTCCTGAGAGAATTTGTTTGTTTTGCTCGCACTGATCAGGCCCGTTGTGCCGATGTTGTAGGCCATCGCAGCGAGCGGACCATACACCGAGCTGACATCGACGGACGTCTGCGCCTGTCGGATGTTGTAGCCGCTGAGGGACACGAGCTCCATGCCGGCGCCCAGTTTGGCATTGACCGTCGCGCTGTACGCCTGGATCTTGCCGTCACTGGCGCCAGTTCCCGGAGTCCAGGATTGCCGTAGGCCTTCCGATCCCGGACTGACGTCGGCCGTGCCGTCCGACCTGAAGTCCTGATACAGGGCGCTCAGCTTTACGGACAGGTCTTCACTGGGACGCCACAGACCGGATAGCCTGCCTCCGCTGACGCGCTGATTGTTGACTCCGTCGCGATGCGTCACGGTGTTATCGATGTAGCCGGGATCGAGGCGCGTGAATGCGCTCGCCCGAATGGCGAGGTCGCTCGTGACAGGTGCGTTGACCGCGCCTCGGAACGAGTACCCCGCGTCAGGCCCGTTGTGAACGCCGCTGACGCCTGCCTCAACATGACCTGTCAACTCGCTGGTAGAAGGATCCAGGGTGACGAATTTGATCAGGCCACCCAGGCTGCTTGCACCATAGAGAGCGCCTTGGGGGCCCCGCAGCACTTCGATTCTGGCCAGATCGGCGGGATCGAGGTCCGGCACGACGGCGCCGTAGCCGATGTAGGTTGATGAACCGAACGGGATGTCGTCAACCGTGATACCCACACTCGGATTTTCACCGGGTCCGGTGGTGATGCCACGGATCGACAGGATCTGACCAAACGCCGGCTGGGGAGCCACACTCAGACCCGGCACGCGAGTCGCGTAGTCCTGCATTCGGACCTGGTTCTGTTGGACGAGGGAGTCGGCGTTGATAGCCGAGACGGGGACGGGGACGTCCTGAAGTCGTTCGGTGCGCTTTTGCGCGGTGACCACTACCTCCTCCAGTGTGGCAGGACCCGCTGCACCCAGTTGAGCCACGTGAAACTCGCTGGAAGACTGGCCCTTCCCCTCCTCTTTCTCAACGGCTGCAGCAGAGCTGCCTGCACTCGCCGCCACAATGGTTACCGCATTCTGATCGACGTATCGATACGTGAGTCCCGTGCCGCTCAGCAACTGCGTGAGCGCCTCATCCTGGGTCAACTCGCCGACCGCGCCGCCGGTTTTCAGGTCCTTGACCAGACCGGAGAAATACAACACCTGCA
>Ga0268266_10004845_pt1 | contig 12780 bp, 10 predicted proteins | sample KBSS13metaG_FD_190356 | JGI IMG/M metagenome (GOLD analysis project Ga0268266, IMG submission 190356) | Switchgrass rhizosphere microbial communities from Kellogg Biological Station, Michigan, USA - KBS S1-3 metaG (SPAdes) (version 2) | ecosystem: Host-associated > Plants > Roots > Rhizosphere...
ACCGAAGAGGACGAAGCGTAGACGAAGTGGCTCGACTGCCGCTGCCGGGCGAGCTCAATCATGTTGCAATGGCCGACGAGGTTCGCCTGAACGTAGGCTTGGGGGTTCTCGATGCTGTAGCGGACGACGGCCTGCGCACCGAGATGGACGATGCGGTCGAAGTCCGCGCTGGAAGCGAACTCCGTGAGGGCGTTCCAATCCGCGAAGTCGACCGGCTCGAAGCGGAAACGGTTGCCGTACTGGCGCGCTTTGTGGTCCAGCCGCGCGCGTTTAAGCGACGGGTCATAATAGCTGTTGAGGTTGTCGATGCCGACCACCTCGTCGCCGCGCTCAAGCAAAACCCGGGACGTCGCCGAGCCGATGAAGCCGGCAGCCCCTGTCACCAATATCCGCATGCGGTGCTCCATAGGGACGGCACCCGGCAGCTTAAAGTGAAATGATTGTCAGGATTGGGCGCGCGTGCTTGAGCAGGCCCCATGATGCGCAGCTGGAGTTTCGCAATCGATCGTGGCGGGACGTTCACCGACGTCGTGGCCCGCGCGTCGGACGGGATGCAGCGCGTCGAGAAACTGCTGTCCGAAAATCCCGGCCACTATGGGGACGCCGCGCTCGAGGCGATCCGCCGTGTACTCGCTGACGAGGGCGGGACGGTCGCCGAGGTTCGCATGGGCACGACCGTCGCCACCAACGCCCTGCTCGAACGCAAGGGCGAGCGCGTCGCGCTGGCCATCACCCGCGGGTTCGGTGACGCGCTGCGCATCGGCTACCAGGCGCGGCCCGAGATTTTCGCGCGGCACATCGTCCTGCCTTCGATGCTTTACGAACAGGTCGTCGAGATCGACGAGCGCCTTGCGGTCGACGGGGAGGTGCTGACCCCGTTGGACGAAGGCCCGGCCCGCGCGTCGCTCCAGTCGATCCGCGACGCGGGCATCGACGCCCTCGCCATCATCTTCATGCATGGCTGGCGATATCCGGCGCACGAAGCGCGGCTCGCGGCCATCGCGCACGAACTCGGCTTCACCCAGATCTCGGTCAGTCACGAAGTCGCCCCGCTGATCAAGCTCATTGGCCGCGGCGACACGACCGTGGTCGATGCCTATCTGTCGCCCGTCCTGCGCCGCTACGTCGACCGTGTCGCCGCGGGCCTTCCCGCCGGCACGGACCTCCACTTCATGCAATCCAATGGCGGCCTCGCCGAAGCCAGCGCCTTCCGCGGCAAGGACGCGATCCTGTCCGGCCCGGCGGGCGGCGTGGTCGGCATGGTCGCCGCCAGCGCTCACCACGGCGCGGACAGGCTGATCGGTTTCGACATGGGCGGCACGTCGACCGACGTGTCGCATTACGCCGGCCAGTTCGAGTTGGCCGACGAGAGCGTCGTCGCGGGCGTGCGGATTCGCGCGCCGATGATGCAGATTCATACTGTCGCGGCGGGCGGCGGATCGGTCTGCCGCTTCGACGGCATGCGCTTCCGGGTCGGCCCGGAAAGCGCCGGCGCCGATCCCGGCCCGGCCTGTTACCGCAACGGCGGCCCGCTGACCGTCACCGACTGCAACCTGGTGCTCGGCCGCATCGACCCCGATCATTTCCCGAAGGTGTTTGGCGCCAACGGCGACCAGCCGCTCGACGTCGAGGCCGCGCGCGCCCGGCTCGAGCAAGTCGCTGACGCCGTTCCCGGCAAGACCATCGAGGAGATCGCCGAAGGCTTCATCGCCATCGCCGTCGACAATATGGCCGCGGCGATCCGCAAGATTTCGATCGCGCGCGGTCATGACGTCACCCGCTACACGCTCGCCTGTTTCGGCGGTGCCGGCGGCCAGCACGCCTGCGCCGTTGCCGACGCGCTCGGCATGGAGCGCATCCTCATCCACCCGCTCGCGGGCGTCCTGTCCGCCTACGGCATCGGACTCGCCGACGTGAAGGCGATCCGCGAGGCGAGCTGGCTGAAACCACTCGGCGATGACATCTCGGCGGCATTGGCGGAACTTGAGGCTCAGGCCCGTGACGCGCTTGTCGCGCAGGGCATTGACGAGCACCGGGTTGAGCTGAACCGCCGCGCGAGGCTTCGGACTTCGGGCAGCGACACAACGATCGAGCTTGCGCTGACGTCGCCGCATGACATGCACGCCGCGTTCCGCGAGGGGCATCGCCAGCGGTTCGGCTATTGGGATGACGACGCGGGGGTGATCGTCGACGCCTTGGTGGTCGAAGCGATCGGCCGCACGGAGAAATACGCCGCCCAACCCGAGACCATGGAGACGGGCGAACGGTGTGACGGGCCGGCGCTAATCTTCGATCCGACCTCGACCATCGTCGTCGAGCCCGGCTGGCGGACCGAGCGCGCTTCTGACGGCACGCTTATCCTCACCCGCGCGTCGCCGCTCGAGCGTGCACGAGCGATCGGCACCGACGTCGATCCGGTCCGGCTGGAGATCTTCAACAACCTGTTCATGGCCATCGCCGAGGAGATGGGCGTCGCGCTCCAGGCCACGGCGACCAGCGTCAACATCAAGGAGCGGCTCGATTTCTCCTGCGCCATTTTCGACGCGTCCGGCGCGCTGATCGCCAACGCGCCGCACATCCCGGTACATCTGGGGTCGATGGGCGAAAGCATCCGCACGATTATCGATACGCGCGGGGCGGGCAGGGACGGGCGCGGCATCCGTCGCGGCGACGCCTACGTGCTCAACGACCCCTATCGCGGCGGGACTCACCTGCCCGACATCACGGTCATCGTTCCTGTATTCTATGGCGATGACGCCGCACCGTCGGCGTTCGTGGCCGCGCGCGGCCACCATGCTGACATCGGCGGAATCGCGCCGGGATCGATGCCACCCGACAGCCGCACGATCGCCGACGAGGGCGTGCTGATCGACAATCAGTTGCTGGTCGACGAGGGCCATTTTCGCGAAGCGGAAATCCGCGCGCTGCTGGCGTCCGGCGAATGGCCGGCGCGCAACCCTGACCGCAACATCTCCGACCTCAAGGCCCAGCTCGCCGCCTGTGTCCGCGGCGCGGAAGGGCTGGTGCAAACTGCGCAGGACTACGGCCCAGCGGTCGTCGCGGCGTACATGGATCACGTGCTTGCCAACGCCGAAGAATCGGTGCGGCGTTTGCTCGACCGGCTCGATGACGGCGCGTTCGATTATGAAATGGACAACGGCGCGCACGTCCGTGTCGCCATCAGCATCGACAAGGCGAAGCGCTCGGCCACCTTCGATTTTTCCGGCACCAGCGATCAGTTGCCGGACAATTTCAACGCGCCATTCTCGATCGTCCGCGCCGCCTCGCTTTATGTCGTGCGCACCCTCATCGACGATGCGATCCCGATGAACGACGGCTGCCTCCGTCCGATCGATCTGATCGTTCCCGAAGGCTCGATGCTCAACCCCCGATCGCCGGCCGCGGTCGTCGCCGGCAATGTCGAGACCAGCCAGGTCGTCACGGACGCCCTGTTCGCCGCGACCGGCCGGCTTGCGCCGAGCCAGGGGACGATGAACAACTTCACCTTCGGCAATGAGGCGCACCAATATTATGAGACGATCTGCGGTGGGTCGGGAGCAGGGGCGAGCCATGATGGGACCAGCGCAGTCCAGACACACATGACCAACAGCCGCCTGACCGACCCGGAAATCCTCGAGACGCGCCTGCCGGTGCGGCTCGATCAGTTCGCGATCCGGCGCGGGTCGGGCGGGCCGGGGCGACACAGTGGGGGTGACGGCGTCGTTCGCGCGATTACTTTCCTCGAGCCGATGCGCGCCAACATCCTCGCCGACCGCCGCCGCGTCGCGCCGCGCGGCATCGCCGGTGGCGCCGACGCGCAGCCTGGCCGCAATTGGGTCGAGCGCACCAACGGCGAAGTCGAAATGCTGAGCGCAACCGCTTATGCCGATGTCCAGCCCGGCGACCGCTTCGTCATCGAGACCCCCGGCGGCGGCGGCTTTGGAGGTGGATCGTGACCACGCACAAAATTGATGCGACCGCGCGCCACACGGGAGCCCGAGCTTGAACTATCTGCCGCTGCTCGGGATTGCCCTGGTCGTTCTGGGCTTTGCCCTGCGCTTCAATCCGCTGCTCGTCGTCGCCGTCTCAGCCATCGTTACCGGCCTCCTCGGCGGCATGGATTTCCTGAAAGTCCTCGGCGCGTTGGGTCACGGGTTCAATGAGAACCGCTTCGTCACGATCACCTATATCGTCCTGCCGGTAATCGGCATACTCGAGCGCTTCGGCCTGCAGGAGCGGGCGCGGGCGCTCATTTCGAAGATCAGGGGCGCAACCGTTGGCCGGCTGCTCATCGGTTATCTCGCGTTCCGCCAGGTCTTCGCTGCACTCGGCCTCAAGGACATTGCCGGGCCGGCGCAGACGGTGCGGCCGCTGGTCGCGCCGATGGCGGTTGCCGCCGCCGAACGGCAGCATGGCGAGCTCGACGAACCGACGAGCGAACGGGTGAAGGCGATGGCCGCGGCGACCGACAACGTCGGCGTGTTCTTCGGCGAAGACATCTTTCTTGCAATTGCCTCGATCCTGCTGATTCAGGGCTCGCTGAAGGGGTTCGGGATTGAGCTGACCCCATTCCAGCTGTCGGTGTGGGCGATCCCGACGGCCATTTGTGCGTTTGTCATTCACGGCGCGCGATTGTTGCTGCTCGATCGGCAACTGCGGGGAGGGGCCAAGTGATCACCCTCCAATGGCTCTATGTCGTCGCGGGCGCCGCATTCGCCGGCTTTGCCGTCTCAAGCGCGCGCGACGCCACGAATCCCAAGCGCTGGGGCAACGTCCTGTTCTGGGGACTGCTCGCGACGAGTTTTTGGTTTGGGGATTTCCTCGGCGATATCGGCAATGGACTGCTGGTGCTGGCCCTGGTCGGGATCGCCGGCGCGCATTTGCTCGGCAAGGGCCACCGGCAATCAACCAGCCGCACCGAACGCGAAGCTTTTTCCGAACGCTTCGGCAATCGGCTGTTCCTGCCGGCCTTGATCATCCCCTTCACCGCCTTCGTTGGGACCCTCGCGTTCAATTACACGCCGCTCAAGGACATCGGCCTGATCGATCCGAAGTCGGTCACCCTTGTCCTCCTCGGGCTCGGCGCCATCATCGCGCTGCTGACCAGTTACGCCTGGCTGCGGCCTGCGCTGATGACGCCGATCGACGAGGGCGGACGCCTTGCGGATTCGATCGGCTGGGCGTTGGTCCTGCCGCAGATGCTCGCGGCGCTCGGCGCCATCTTCGCCGCGGCGGGGGTCGGCACGACCATCGGTGCGCTTGCTGCCTCGATCATTCCGCACGGCAGCATCATCCTCGCGGTCATTCTCTACGCGCTCGGCATGGTCGCGTTCACGATGATCATGGGCAATGCCTTCGCCGCCTTCCCGGTGATGGCCGCCGCAATCGGCGTGCCCATTCTGATCCAGGCCGATGGCGGCAACCCGGCGGTGATTGGCGCGGTTGGGATGCTCGCCGGATTTTGCGGCACGCTGATGACCCCCATGGCCGCCAACTTCAACATCGTCCCGGCGGCGTTGCTTGAGCTCAAAGATCAGCATGGCGTGATCCGCGCACAAGTCGCAACCGCGATCCCGTTGCTCATCGCCAACATTGTCATTCTCTATGTGGCGGGGTTCCGTCTGTGACGACGCTCGACGCCGCGCTGGCTGAACGGATGGCCCGGATCGCGCTTGGCCATGTGGCGAAGGAGTTTCCCAACAAGCTCGATCACGTGATGGAGGAAGCTGGGGATGCGCGCTCGCCCCGCGATCTGCACCCGATCTTCTTTGGCAGCTTCGACTGGCACAGCTGCGTCCACGGCTGGTGGTCGTTGCTGACATTGCACCGCCTCTATCCAAGCGAGATGATCGCGGCCGCCGCCGATGCGGCCTTCACGGTCGAGAATGTCGCCGGCGAGTTGGCCTATCTCGAACGGCCACTCAGTCGCGGGTTCGAGCGTCCGTACGGAGCGGCGTGGCTGCTTTATCTGCATCTCGAAGCGTCGCGGCACGAGGCCGGTTGGAAGGCGGCACTCGAACCGCTCGCCCGGGCCTTTGCCCAACGCCTGCACGACTATTTCGCGATCCTGACCTACCCGATCCGCGTGGGGACGCATTTCAATACGGCCTTCGCGCTCATCCTGTCGCTCGAATGGGCCGATGCGTTCGACGAGCCGCTCGCTCGCCAGATCCGCGACCGGACCCGCCATTGGTTCGGTGCCGACCGCGATTGCCAGGCGTGGGAGCCGGGCGGCGACGAGTTCCTATCGCCGGCGCTGATCGAAGCGCTCGCGATGAAGCGCGCGCATCCGGCGCTGTTCCCCATCTGGTTCGAGCAATTTTTGCCGCGCATCGCTGCCCACGAGCCTGCCACCTTGTTCACGCCGGCGATCGTTAGCGATCGCAGCGACGGCAAGATCGCGCATCTCGACGGTCTCAACCTCAGTCGCGCGTGGTGCTGGCGCGAGCTCGGCTTTTCCGAGCATGCCGAGGTGCATCTCGCGGCCGCCATGCCGCACCTCTCGGGCGACTATATGGGCGAGCATTGGCTCCAGAGTTTCGCCCTGCTGGCGCTTCTAAGTGGGACAGGCGCGCAGGTGCGGGGTTGACGCTGACCTAGCAAAAAGCGGAAAAGGCGCGCGGAACCGGACCGACGCTCTTGGGGGGCATTGGGCTGTGATTAGACGGAAAGTTCATCGGCTGGCGTTGGTCGGCGGCGCTTCGGCGTTCGCCTTGGTTGCGCTCGTCCTGACGGTTTCGCCATCGCCCGCCGCCAATACCGCGCCGGTCCGGGCAGCCGTGAAGCTACGGCAAGCGGTGCGAACGAAACCCGCCGTGCAACCGATCACTGCCGAAGCTGAGCCCGAATATGTCCGCGCCAGCGGCCGCATCGGTTCGAACCTGACCGAGTCGCTGACCGGCGCGCACGTGCCCGAACGCATCGGCCGCGAATATGTCGGCGTGCTGCGCCGCGCGATCCGCCTCGAGGACGGCCTCAGCGTCGAGGACAAGTTCGACCTGGTCTACGAGCCGGGCGCGAAGGGCCGGTTGCTCTACGTCGGGCTCGACCGTGTCGCCCGCGCCGACGTTGAGCTGCTGAAATGGACCGACGGCAAAGAAACCGTGTGGATCAACGGCGATGGCGTCGGCGGCGAGACCAGTCAGGGCATGCGGATGCCGGTCAACGGCCGCGTCACGTCGGGTTTCGGTAGCCGCTTCCACCCGATCCTCGGCTACCGCCGGATGCACGCCGGACTCGATCTTGCCGCGAGCTTCGGCACGCCGATCAAGGCCGCTGCCGACGGCCGCATCACCAGTGCCGGATGGGCCGGAGGTTACGGCAACATGGTCCGGATCGCCCACGCCGGCGGAATCCAGACGATGTACGGCCACATGAGCCGCATCGCCGCGAGTGCAGGTACCGTCGTCCATGCCGGGCAGGTCATCGGCTACGTCGGCTCGACCGGTCTCTCGACCGGCCCGCACCTCCACTATGAAGTGCTGAAGAACGGCCGCCCGGTCGACCCCAAGTCGGTCAAGCTCGCCGCCGCGCCCGCCCAGCTCCAGGGCGAGAAACTGCACCAGTTTCAGGGTGCCTTGCGCTCGCTGATGGTGCTCCGCGCGTCGCGCACGTAGATCGCGCCGACGCGGTCGGCATAGGTCCGCTTCCAACCCGATTTAACGAGGGTCGTCCCTAAGTCGCTGTTCGCCGGCAGCATCGCCCAGCGAATGCCGTAGCGCGCGACGGCCCGATCGAATCGCGCCTGGTCGCCGCCGAGGATCGCCACATAGTCGGTCATGAAAGCGTCGCCATAAAGCTCCGATCGGCCGTCGATGAAGGGCCGGATCCCGGCGAGGATCAGCGGCCCGCCAAAGCTATATTCGTTGAACACCGGCTGGCCTCGCAGCTCCGGCGGGACCGCTGCGATCAGCGACCGCGGGTTGGCGACATTCTCGGCTGGTGCCATGGGAATCAATCCGCGCAGCAGCACCACCGGCACCGCCAGCAGGGCCAGCGGGAGCAGCTTCCCCGCCGGTTCCGCCTTGCCTGCGGACAACGGCGGCAACAACAGCACGGCGACGATCGCGAACCAGCTCTGGTGGCGGACCTGGGTGAACGCCAGCGCGAGCAGCACCAGCACCAGCACCAGCCGCCCCGGCGGCACCCTGACCCCGCGCCACAGCAACAGCCCGAGCCCGAGCAGCAGCGCCGCATAGAATTGCGGCTGGCCTTGCGGCGTGCTCGGCAGCCATTCCTGGATCAGCGTCAGAGTCTCGAGCTGGGCGACGCGGAACGGCTGGAGCAGCCCCGCCAGCCCGTTCACATTGAGGCAGATCGCGACCGCGCTCACCCCAGCGAAAACCACCCACGCCCGCAACGTCTTCCACTCCGCCTTGACCAAAGCATCGAAGGCGAGCGGCGCGGCGATCACCGCGGCCAGCGGGAAGCTGCCGTGGAGGTTGGTCCAGGCGACGAGCAAGAGCGCGGCCCACAACGGCGGCGGTCGCCCGGTCTCGGTCGAGCGGGCGAGCAGGGCGGTCCACCCCGCAACCACCGGCCACACCAAAACATGCGGCCGCGCCAGCATGAACGGCGCCAGCACCACGTCCATCACGATCAGCGCCGCGACGATGACGATCGGCGACGCCCGCGTCCGCAGATGCGCGAACACGACTAGGTGCAGCGCGACCAGCGCCGCGGTCACCACCGCGGCCAGCCCGGCGAACCCGGCCAGCCCGTAGGCCCCGGCCATCACCAGGTCGGCCGGCCACTCCATCGCTACCCACGGCCGCCCGGCCATGGTGAAGGAAAAGGGGTCGGCGGACGGGATCGCGCCATGGGCAAAGATCCATCGCCCGACGGCGACATGCCAGCTGGTGTCGCCGTCGTTGAAGATGCGCGTGCTGAGCCCGAGCCCGAACGGCATGAGCAGCACGACGACGAATGGCAGCAGCTTCTCCGCCAGCGCCCCGCGGCTGCCCTCAATTTGCTTTGCGTCATCCCCCACGGACCGAGGCGTAGCATGTCCTGACGCCGAGTTAAGCTGTCTTATTTCCGGACGCCGCAGCGCATCCCCTTGTGATCGCCCAAGCTTCCATTAAGCCGAGGCTGGGGGTCATGGAAACTTCGACATCATTGCGCCGAAACGGCCTCGTCCTGGCGCTTTGGGCTTTCGGGATTATGGGGGCGGCGTTTCTATTTCGGCAGGCGTGGATCACGCCGTTCAATGAGCGTGATTTCGCTGCCGTCTGGGCTGCCGGAAAGCTGGCCGCTTCAGGGCACCTTGATCAGGTATTCGACACCGAGGCCTTGCGCGCGGTCGGAACCCCGATGGTAGGCTCCGGCGTAGTTAAGCTCGCTTATCCCTATCCCCCACACGCGCTGTTTATTGCAGTCCCTTTGTCGTTCTTACCGCTGTCGGCGGCCTACGTCGTGTGGCAGCTCGTTTCCGCTGCGATGTTCTACGTCGCGGCGCGGCCGTTCGCGCCGCAAGGATTCCCAAGAATCCTCGCCGTCCTGACGCCTGCGGCTTTGGTCAGCATCCTATTTGGACAGGTCGGATTGTTCTTCGGTGCGCTCTGGCTGTTCGCGTTCAACGGATCGGCGGTTGCGGCGGCATGCCTGACATTTAAGCCCCACTTGGGCGCCCTCGTCGGCGTTGAGGTCGTTCGGCGGCGGCAGATTATCAAGACGGTTGCGATCTTCGCATTGCTCGTTGTGGCCAGTGTGCTGGTGTTCGGGCTCGAAAGTTGGCGTTTGTGGATCGTCGGTTCCGCCAATCATCAGCTTGCCGACCTCACCATTCGGCCCTTTGGGCTGTGGCGCTTTCAGATGGTGACACCGTTTCTTGCCTACGGCTTTATCGGCTGGGCCCTTTTTGCCGCAGCGGCAATCTACCTGCTCGTGAAAAGGTTCGATGTATTCACCGCGGCAACCGCTGCATTCCTGATTGCGCCCTACGGCTTTCACTACGATCTAACGGTGGTTAGCCTCGGCATCGGTTTGCTGTTGTTCCAGAAGTGGCGGACGATGCCGGCGTGGCAGGTCTTTGTTTGTGCGGCCGCATTCCTACTGCCGCTAATCATTGCACTGGGAACATGGGTCGGATCGCCGATTTTGCTCTTGGCGCTCTACATTCAGACCGTAAATCCGATTGCGAACGAGGGCTCCAGCCTCTTTCCGTGGCGGAAGTCCGTGCCGGCTGGGGCCGGTTGACCGGGAACCCTACTAACCTTCGATACATTTACCATATGACAACTGTGAGCGGGCTAGGGGGCTGATTAGTAGCCGGAGTAGCCCGATGTTCGACCAGATGAGCCACAGGATGAGGAACCGCTCGGCGGCCCTCCTGCTCGCGATCGACACGCGGCTCCATGGGATCCTCAAATATTGGCTGCTGGTGGCCGGATTGCTGGCCGCGCTGCGCATCGCGCTCAGCTCGGGCTCGGCCGGGGCCAATGCGCTTTCAACCTTCTCGTCCTACATGCTGGTCGTGGTCGCGCCGTTCGTTTCGACGGTGTTGGCGCTATACTGGTTCCGCGACGGGCACCTGCAGGCGCAGCCGCAATTTCGGCTTGCCCGGGCCGGGCGCTGGCAGAATGTTAGCCGGGCCGAAGCGACGCGCCATGCGCTCTACGGCACCAGCGGGATCATGGTCTCGCTGCTGGTCGGCATCATGTTGAACGTGCCGGTGCGCGCGCTCGAATATCTCGCGGCGATGCCGCCGCTGCCGCAGGGCGCACCGGCCTGGGCGTCGGCGCTGCACTTCGCCATGACTTTTGACACCGTGCTGTTCGGCAGCCTGTACATGATCGCCTTCGTCGCGGCGCTGCGCCGCGTGCCGCTGTTCCCGCGGTTGCTGGCGGCGATCTGGATCGGCGACCTCACCATGCAATTGTTCACCGCCGAGCTGGTGACGCGGGCGGGCGGATTGCCGCCGGCGGTCGCCTCGGCGCTGCACGGGTTGCTCGACGGCAACGTCAAGAAGGTGCTGATCAGCGTGGCGCTGTGGCTGCCGTATTTGCTGATGTCGAAGCGGGTCAACGTGACTTACCGCCACCGGGTGCCGGCTTAAGCGGGTTTCACCCGAAGCTGCGAAAGAAGTCAGTTTCACACGACGGCACGAAGGCACGAAGTGCGTGCTCGCTTGACGCGCGTCCTCATCCAACTGAACCGCGGCGCATCGCGCGATCTCTTTGTTAGCGCCATCGTGCCTTCGTGCCTTCGTGTGAAACCCGGCGCGCGCCGACGACCCGATTCGCGAATCGTCGCTGAAACGTAACGAAATCTGGGCGTTGGCCTGTGGATAAATTCGTGTCGATCAGGCGACACTTTGTCCCGAATGGGGACATTTAGATTAAATTTAGATGGTTAATTTAGCACCCCTATCTTAAGATAAGGGTCAATAAAATCAATGGCTTACGCGCATTCGATTCAAACAGCGTTGATTAACCTGCGGTAAGAACCAGTGGTTGACAATGTATTAACGCGAGGTCAGCCCTTGTTCCCAGCTGAGCGCTCGGGGGCGCCGGCCACATGCCGAATTACTCGGTTCCATCGGCAGGTGGCAGGAAGGTTTGCGTTTCTTCTCCGACCAACGCGCAGCGGGTGATCCCACGCTTTCGAGCGGGGGGAGGCTTGAGAGAAGGAATGGTAATATGAAGACGTTCATCAACATGCTGCGCGACGACAGCGGTGCTTCCGCTGCCGAATATGCGCTCATTCTCGCCATTATTGGCGGCGCGATTGCCCTGGCGGCGATCACGCTCGGCAAGACGATCGGCAACTCGCTGAACGCTGGTGCGAGCTGCATCGCCAAGGGTTCGTCGGCCGTTGCGGCGGACTGCCCGTAAGACTTCAGTTGACCCGCGCCCCGGGAAGGGGGCGCGGGTTTCTTTTTTGGTTTGGAAGGAATGGTAACATGAAGACTTTCATCAACATGCTGCGCGATGACTCGGGTGCTTCGGCCGCCGAATATGCGCTGATCCTCGCCATCATCGGTGGCGCGATCGCTCTTGCCGCGATTACGCTCGGCAAGACCATTGGCAACTCGCTCAACAAGGGCGCGAGCTGCATTGCCAAGGGTTCGTCGGCCGTTGCGGCTGACTGCCCGTAAGATTTGCGTTCGGGAGGGGCCACCTTCGGGCGGCCCCTTCTTTGTTACCTGTTGTATCAAAGACGCGCTTTCGGCGGATGATTAAACTAAAGCTTACGCCGGAATCCGACTTGGGTTAATATCGCCGCGGGGGGTGGCTCGCATATGAACCGTCAAACCATGATCGCGCTCGGGATTGCGATCGTTCTAGGCCTCTTCGCGGTCTATATCGGCAATGCGTATCTCAACGGCCAACAGCAGCAGGCCGTCGCCGGCGGGACGACCAAGGTCGCCGTCGCTTCCGTGCCGCTGGCCTATGGCACCGAGCTGACGGCGGACAAGATCCGCTTCGTCGACTATCCGAATTCAAGCATTCCGCCAGGGGCGTACAACAACGCCGCGACGCTGATGCCCGCGGGTCAGAAGCGCTTTGCGCTCCTCGCGATGGGCGTCAACGAACCTATTCTCGCCGCCAAGATCAGCGCGCCGGGGCAGGGGGCGTCGATCGCCTCGCTGCTGACCGACGGCATGCGCGCCGCGACCGTCCGCATCGACGACGTGTCGGGCGTGGCCGGCTTCGTCCAGCCGAACGACAGCGTCGACGTGTTCATCACGCGCACACTGCCTGGCGATGCCGCCCAGCAAGTGACCGACGTGCTGCTGCAGAACGTCCGGGTGCTGGCGATCGACCCGGAAGCCAAGAA
>Ga0268266_10004846_pt1 | contig 12778 bp, 14 predicted proteins | sample KBSS13metaG_FD_190356 | JGI IMG/M metagenome (GOLD analysis project Ga0268266, IMG submission 190356) | Switchgrass rhizosphere microbial communities from Kellogg Biological Station, Michigan, USA - KBS S1-3 metaG (SPAdes) (version 2) | ecosystem: Host-associated > Plants > Roots > Rhizosphere...
AGGTGGGCGGCGTGTCCGTGCTGGTCTTCGGCACGGCCCTGGTCGGCGCTGGCTACGGCCTCGCGGGGCTGACGGGCTCCCTCTACGGCGTCATCATCGGATTGCTGCTCGCAGGGCTCGGCGGCAGCACCCAGCATCCGATCGCCTCGACCCTGGTAGCCGGCGCCTATCCCGGCCTGCGCTCCCGCACCGCGCTTGGCACCTACAATTTCACCGGCGACCTCGGCAAGGTGGCGCTGCCCGCCGTGTTCGCGCTGGTCGCCGCGTCGCTCGGGTGGCGCCACGCGTTGCTGGTGAGCGCCGCCCTCGCGATCGTCGGAGCGGGAATGATATTGCTCAGCCTGCAGTCGGCCGAAATGGGGGCGAAGGCGGCGAAAGGCGGCAAGGCCGCCACGGGCGAGGACCGGCCGTGGGCGTTCTGGCTGCTATTCTGCATCCACGTCGCCGACAGCGCCGTGCGCTCGGGCTTCCTGATCTTCCTGCCGTTCCTGCTCCAGGCCAAGGGCGCCGATCTGCCGACCATCGGCCTTGCCTTGTCGCTGCTGTTCGCCGGCGGCGCCGCGGGCAAGCTGGTGATGGGCTGGCTGGGCGCGCGCTTCGGTGTCGTGTCCTCGGTGATCTCGACGGAGATGGCGACGACCGCGCTCGTTCTCGCGCTCCTGCCCTTGTCGCTCACGCCGGCTCTCGTGCTGCTGCCCCTCGTTGGCCTGATGCTGAACGGCACCTCGTCGGTGCTCTACGGCACGATCCCGGAATTCGTGAAGGTCGAGAAGCGCACGCACGCCTTCGCCGTCTTCTACACCGGCGGCTCGGTCGCCGGCGCCACCAGCCCGTTCCTGTTCGGCCTGCTGGGCGACCTGATCGGCCTCGTTCCGGCGATGATGGGCGTCGGCATCCTTGCCCTGCTCACGGTGCCGATGGTCTGGGCGCTTCGGCCGGCGTTTCGAACCGAAGGTCCCCTGCTCCCCTGACCGTCGCGCTTCACTTGCCGAACACACCCAGGGCATCGGTGATCGTCGATCGCGGAATCTGCATCAGGCCGGAGAACGGCTGGCTCATCTCGAAGATCAGGTAGAGCGCGCCGGATGCCGATGCCGCGATGACCAGCAGCGCACCGATCGATATCGGATTCAGAGGGGAGAACAGGCTGAAACTCGCGAAGATCGCGGTCAGCCAGAACAGCAGGATTGCCAGGAGCGGAACCGGCACGGCCGAATCGGCTTGCTCGAACAGGGCCAGCCTGCCTTTGGCGATGTCCATCATGGTCTGGATCATCTGCGTCCGGATCGATGCCTGGAGGTCGGTCCGCGGCGAGAGCTCGTGCAGCGCCAGGAACAGACGCGCCGCAGGGACATTGGTCTGAAGGGCGTGTTCGCGGGGCGTGGACGAGCCGGGCTTGCCCCACACCTCGTCGACGAAGGGTCCCACACTCGAGCGCAACATCTCACGCGCTGCCTGAGCTTCCGGGCCATACCTCATGAGCAACTGGTCCAGAAGGATGATGTCCGACGCCAGATGCCTCACCTGCAGGCGCTGTGACGCAAACGAGCCATTGGCCGAGCTGATCAGCAGGCCGAGGAGAAGTCCGGAAATCGTTGCAAGCAGGCTCGAGCCCAGCCGGACGACGTCCTTGGCGTGCGAGTCGAGGTGATGCTCCGGCAGCGACCGTCGAAGCATCGCGCCGCCGAATGCGCCGCCGACCATCAGCGCGCAGGCAAGAAGAGAAGCGGCGCCCGGATCCATCGGATCAGGATCGGCTCAGCCCGCGCCGCCCCATACCGGCCCCATGGGCCGGAGCTTGATGCCCGTGCGCAGGTGCTTGTAGGGCATCTCGACCGGGTCGGTGATGTGCGCCCCGGGCGACTGCACGACCAGGATCGTCTCGGCGATCGGCTGGAAGTCGGCACGGAAATGGACCGTCGACTTGAGCGCGAGGATCGGCACCTTTCCCGGCTCCACGCCGACCGCCCGGAACATCTCCTGGTCGGCGGCCTGCACGCGCTTGCAGGCGAGCACGGCCGAGACGCCGCTCGCCTCGTCGGTGACCAGCGCCATCGGGCCGATCTGGAACTTCGCACCGCCGTAGAACGGGCCGGTGCCGGTGAAGATGCCACTGCCGAGCTTGACCACCCGCCAGTCGGCCTCGAGCGGCTTCTCGCCGGCATAGCCGACGACTGCGCCGATGCCGCGACGCATGACGTTGCCCTCGCCGGTCTCGACGGCGGCCTTCGCCGCGCCTTCGTCGACGATCATACCGATGACCGCGCCCCGGGCCTTGTGGCGCATGAGGGCCGCCAGCAGCCCAACCGTATCGGACGTGCCGCCGGCGCCGGGGTTGTCCTGCACGTCGGCCAGCACGATCGGCTTCTTGGCGTTCTTCGACAGCTCGATGGCGCGTAACGCCGCCGCGTCGGGATCGAGCAGCTCGCCGTCGAATGCCTTCTCCTGCGCCTTCACCGTCGCAGCGAGCTTGTCGGCAGCCGCCTCGACGGCTTCCTTGTCGTGCCCGTAGACCACCAGCGCCGGCCCGCACTGGGCGATGTCGGCCGGCGGGAAGCCCGGCGTGTGGGTCACGCTGACGATGCCTTGATTGTGGCTCTTCTCGCCCGCCTCGAGCTCGCCCACGAGATCGAAGATGGCCTTGGCCGGCTCGATGAAAGTGCATTGCCAGACCAGCGGGATCAGGAAATCGAGCTGGCGATAGGCGCGATAGACCGGCCGCTTCTCCTTCAGGAGCTTGTCGAGCAGCTCGACGGCGCGCTTGCCCGTGACCGCCATGTCGATGTGCGGATAGGTGCGATAGCCGACCAGCGCCGTCGCCAGCCTGGCCATCTCGGGCGTGAGGTTGGCGTGATAGTCGAGGCTCGCCACGATCGGCAGCGCGTCGCCGACGATACCGCGGATGCGGCGCAGCAGCTCGCCCTCGCCGTCCTCGGTGTTCTCCGCGACCATCGCACCGTGCAGGTCGAGATAGATCGCGTCGAACGGCCCCTGCTTGCGCAGATCCTCGTCGAACAGCGCCCACATCTTCTCATAGGCGTCCTCCGTCACGTAGGACGCCGGCGCCGCCGCGGCCCAGGCCAGCGGCACGATCTCGTGGCCGAGCTCGGCAAGCCGCTTCACCGCGCCGGCGATCGGGATGTTGAAGCCTTCGACGGCTGCGATCATCTCCGGCCCGCGCAGCAGCGGCGGCCAGGCATCGGCCCGTACGAACTCCTCCCAGGTCGCCTGCTGCGGTGCGAACGTGTTGGTCTCGTGCTGGAATCCCCCGACGGCGATACGCGCCATGAACCGCTCCCCCCCTCATATGTCTTGGCTGAGACAGCACCACGGAGTGGCGCGGTCCCAGCGAATGACGAATTACTTCTTCGTGCCGTCCTCGATCGCCTTGATCAGGACGGGCCAGTATTCCTTGCTGAAGCCGAGCTCTTTCGCCCGCTCCATCAGCTCACGCGCGACGTCGGCGCCGAGCGCGGGCACGCCTTTGTCTTCGGCCATCTGGATGGCGTAGGACAAGTCCTTCAGCGCGTAGTCGGTCGAGAAGGCGCGCTCGGGAAAAACGCCCGGCAGCATGGCCTTCATGCCGTGGTTGCGCAGCGCAAAGGAATCGGCCGAGCCCTTGGTCAAGGTGTCGTACAGGATCTTGCCGTCGATGCCGTTGGCGCGCGCGATGCTCAGGGCCTCGCCCAGCGCCACGACGGTCTGGAACAGGATCATGTTGTTCAGGATCTTGACCGCCTGCCCTGCTCCCGCGTCACCGCAATGGGTGACCTCGCTGGCGAGATGGCGCAACAGCGGCTCGATGCGCGCGAAGGTATCGGCCGTGCCGCCGACCATGATCGACAGCGTGCCGTCGATCGCAGCCTGCCGCGTGCGCGCGATCGGCGCGTCGGCGAAGGCCGAGGCCTTGCCCTCGAACTCGGCATAGAGACGGCGCGCCAGCGCCACCGGCGCGGTGCTGGTGTCGACGATCGTCCAGCCCATCTTGACCTTGGACACGAGGCCACCCTCGCCCAGGCACACCTGCTCGACCTCCTTGCCGCCCGGCAGCGACAGAAAGATCGTTCGGCAGCTCGCGACGATCTCGTCCATCGACGCGGTCTTCACGCCGTCGGCGGCCAGCCGCTGCAGCGGCTCGGCATTGCGGTCGGCCGCGAGCACGGTCGCGCCGCTCTTGCGCGCGAGGTTGCGGCACATCGGCTCCCCCATGGTGCCGACGCCGATAAATCCGATCATCTCAGTCATGTTCAGTCCACGATGAAGAGTTTGGCGCCGCCTTCGGTGTAGGAACGGTGCGCGAGCGTGCCATCCGCCACCTGGTAGCTCTGGCCCTGTTTCAGCACGACGGTGCGCCCGTCGGCCAGCTCCGTCTTCAGCTCGCCGTCGAGCACCAGCAGGACATGGCCTTTCTGGCACCAGTGATCGGCGAGATAGCCCGGCGTGTACTCGACCATGCGCACGCGGATGTTGTTGAAGGTCTTCGTGCGCCAATAGGCCTTGCCGGTCTCGCCCGGATGCTCCGTGCGCTCCACGCCCGCCCAGTCGGTCGTGCCGAAGGGTATGTCGAACATCAGCATCGTCTACTCTCCCTGCGCCAGGACACGCGCCAGGCTCTCCCGCCCGCGATAGAGCGCCGCGCGCCAGCCGCACATCCGGGCGCCGTCTACATTGGCCGGACGGTCGTCGACGAACAAGATGGCGCGCGCCGCCGTCACCGCCATGCGGGCCTGCGCATTGGTGAAGAACACGCGGTCGGGCTTGCACACGCCCAGGGCCGCCGAATAGACGATCTCGTCGAAATGGGCGCCCAGGCCACACTGATCGCGCAGGAAGGCGGCGCGGTGATGTTCCTGGTTGCTCGCCGCGAACACGCGGCCGCCGGTCCGGCCGCGCCAGTCGTCGGCCATCGCCAACACCTCGCGATCGACGGTGCTGTCGTTCTCGAACCAGAAGCCCACGAGCTCCTGCACCCGGTCGGCCAGCCCGCGCGGCTCGAGCCATTCGTGGAGCGCGACGTAGACGTCGAGGCGGCCCTGCAGCACCTGCGCGAACGGCGGGCTGTCGAAGAAGCCGAGCAGATCCTCAGCCGAGAAGCCGAAGCTTGCCTGCAGCTTGGCCGGCCAGTCGGGCGCGGAGTGGACGATGACACCATCGATGTCGAGGACGAGGACGGGGCTGGAACTCATGGCCGACGATGCTACAGCAAAGCGATGAAGCTCGTCGTTCCCGCTCTCGATTATCTCGCGAGCTACGAGGATGCCCTCCAGCGCGGCTGGTCGCCGGACAATGTCCGGCTGGAGCTCGCCGCGCGCGAGGAGCTGGCGAAGATCGCCGCGGATCCGGTCGCCTTCGTCGCATCGCTCGACGATCCGGAGGCGAAGGCCGGCCCGGTGACCCTGCCCGACGGCTCGAAGGTCCCAAGGCTCCCCGGCTATCGGCGCTGGATGTGGGACGGCGAATTCTGCGGCTCGATCGGCTTTCGCTGGCAGAAGGGTACGTCCGCCCTGCCGCCCCATGTACTGGGCCATATCGGATACGCCGTCGTGCCGTGGAAGCGCCGGATGGGCTATGCCACGCGCGCCCTGGCCGTGCTGCTCGATGATGCCCGCTGCGAGGGCCTCGACCATGTCACGCTCACGACCGATAACGACAACCTGCCGTCACAGAAGGTGATCACCGCCAACGGCGGTGTGCTCGTCGAGCGCTTCACCATGGACGAAGCCTACGGCCAGGCCGAGGCGCTGCGCTGGCGCATCCCCCTGACTCCGGTCGCGACGCCGTGAAGCTCATCGTTCCCACGCTCCAGCATCTCGACGAGACGCCGACGCGCTCAGACGTGGTTGGTCGCCGGACAACATCCGCCTTGCAGCCGCGGCGCGGGAGCACCTCGAGGCGATCGCGAAGGATCCACAGGCCTTCATTGCCGCGGCCGACGACCGCGACGCCAGGGGTGGGCCGATCACTCTCCTCGACGGCTCTCAGGTCGCGCGCCTGCCGGGCTTCGTGCGATGGATGTGGGACGGCGAATTCTGCGGCCAGATCGCTTTCCGGTGGCAGCCCGGCACCGAAGCCCTGCCGCCGCATTGTCTCGGCCACGTGGGCTACAGCGTCGTGCCGTAGAAGCGCCGGCGCGGGTATGCCACCCGCGCCCTGGCGCTGATGCTGCCCGAAGCGCGCCGCGAAGGGCTCGCCTATGTCGAGCTGACGACCGATCCCGACAACGTGGCGTCGCAGAAGGTGATCCAGGCCAACGGCGGCGTGCTGGTCGAACGCTTCAAGGCCGAACCCGGCCACGGCGATCGTGACGAATTGCGCTGGCGAATCGTTCTTTAGTCCGCCGCGCCGCCGGCCCGCATCACGGTCTCGGCCATTGCCGACAGGATCGCCAGCCCCCGAGCCTTCAGCGCGCGCGCCGATTCGGCACCGCCGATCTGGCTCTCGAGCACGAGGCCGATGAAGCCGTGCACCGTCGCCCAGGCGAAGTCGGACATGCGGACCTGCATCTCGGCCGACGCGTCGGGGATCGCCGCGGCGATCGCTGCGAAATGGGCGTCGCGCACGACTTTCGCCGCTTCCGTCCGCTCCTGGCTGAACATCAGCCGGAACAGCATCGGATTTGCCGCAGCAAAAGCCATGTAGCCGACGCCCTGCCCGACCAGCCGGCCGGCCGGGTCCGACGCACGCCGCGCCTCGGCCGCCATCATCGCCGCGAGTTCGACGAAGCCGCGCGCCGCGATCTCGGCCAGCAGGTCGTCAAGCGAAGCGAAGTGATGAGCCGGAGCGGCATGCGAGACCTCCGCGCGGCGGGCGCATTCGCGCAGCGTGAAGCCGCGCATGCCCCGCTCCTCCAGCAGCGTTCGCCCGGCCGTGACCAGCGCCTCGCGCAGGTTGCGATGATGGTAGGGAGCCTTCTTCGTCGTTTCAGTCATCGCCTCACGCTCTGGTTGGCCGATGTCAAGATTATGGCACGACGATCTTGCCAGCGAGCGAATTCCTTGCCGTGATCGAAAAATGACCTCCTGTCGCACTCGATGTCTCCACCCCCGCGCTCAGAGGCTGATGGCTGGGCTGATGGCTGGTCCGGATAGCTTTCGCGCTCTATGATGTTCTCATGGCGCTACTGGACGACCTCCACAGCCAGCGAGAGCAGATTCTTGCCATCGCCGCCCGACACGGTGCGTCGAATGTCCGTCTGTTCGGTTCGGTCCTGCGCCATGAGGAGCGCCCGGATAGCGACGTGGATCTGCTGATCGACTTGGCCGAGGGTTATGGATTCGACGACTACCTGGCGCTGGTCGAAGAACTCGAGAGCATCCTGTCGCGTCGGGTCGATATCGTTATCGAGCGTAGCCTCAGCCCGCATTTCCGGCCTTACATCGAAGCCGAGGCCCAGGCTTTGTGAAGAGCGATCTTCCATATCTCGCGCATATTGAGGATTCGATCACTGCCATCCAGACGTACATTGCCGGCGGCCGGGACGCTTTTCTGCGCGAGCGCCTCATCCAGGATGCGGTCATTCGCAATTTTGAGATCATCGGCGAAGCCGTAGGCAGACTCTCGACATCGACACGCGAACTTTCGGATGCGCCCTGGAAAAAGGTTGTCGCTTTCCGGAATCGCCTTATTCATGGCTATTGGAGCGTAGACGCCATGCTCGTCTGGGACGTCATCGAAAACGATTTGCCTCCATTGAAGGCAGAGGTTTCTCGCCTTTTCGCCGAACTCAGGGACACGACCGACCAATGACCTTCGAACTCTGGGCCGCCTTCGTCGCGGCGTCCTCGATCCTCCTCGTCATCCCCGGGCCGACCGTCCTGCTGGTCGTGTCCTACGCGCTCGGCCAGGGCTGGCGTACGGCGCTGCCGATGGCGGTTGGCGTCGCGCTGGGCGACTTCACGGCGATGACGCTCTCCATGCTCGGGCTGGGCGCCCTGCTCGCGGCCTCGGCGACGTTGTTCACGGTGCTGAAATGGGTCGGCGCGGCCTATCTGGTCTGGCTCGGCATCAAGCTGTGGCGCGCCGGCGGCACGCTCGAGGCGGCGCCCCGCACGGATGCGGCATCGGCTGCGAAGATGCTGGGCCATGCCTGGCTGGTGACGGCGCTCAACCCCAAGAGCATCACCTTCTTCGTCGCCTTCCTGCCGGCCTTCCTCGATCCGCATGCCGACTTCCTGACGCAGATGCTGGTCTTCGAGACGACCTTCCTCGTGCTCGCCTTCGCCAATGCCTTCGGCTACGCGCTGATCGCCAGCAGGGCGCGTGGCCTGATCGGCAACCCGCGCGCCCTCAAGATCGTCAACCGGACCGGCGGCGGCCTGCTGATCGGTGCCGGCGTCGCGACGGTGACGCTGAGCGGAACGCGTAGCTGAGTTCAGGAGGCTGGGGGCGCGACTCTCCAGAGCCGCTCTTTCTTCGCCTTGCCAAATCCCATGAGCGGCTCTGGAGAGCCGCGCTCCCAGCATTACTTCCAGCCGATCCGGTCGCGCAGGAAGGCGTAGCCCAGCGCGATGAAGTGGGCGCGTTCCCGGTTGTCCTTGCCGTAGCCGTGTCCGCCCGCAGGCGGCTCGTAGAACCAAGCATCTTTGTAGCCCATGGCCTGCAGTTTTGCGGCCATCTTGCGGGCATGGCCCGGATGGACCCGGTCGTCGCGCCGGGTCGTGGCGAACAGGATCGGCGGATAGGCCTGGCCGGGCACGGCCCGGTGATAGGCCGAGTAGCCCTGCAGCCAGGCCCATTCCTCCGGCTTGTCGGGGTCGCCGTACTCGGCGATCCAGCTCGCGCCTGCGAGAAGCTTCGAATAGCGCCGCATGTCGATCAGCGGGATGGTGCAGAGCAGCGCGCCGAAGCGGTCGGGATAGCGCGTCATCATGTTCGAGATCAGGATGCCGCCGTTGGAGCCGCCCTCGGCGGCGATGCGGCCCGGCCGGGTCACGCCGCGGCGCACCAGGTCGGCGGCAACCGCGGCGAAGTCGTCGTGGGTCAGCCGCTTGCCGGCCCCTCGCCCGGCATCGTGCCATGGCACGCCGAACTCGCCGCCGCCGCGGATGTTGGCCGTGACACTGGTCCCGCCCCGCTCCAGCCAGAGCTTGCCGATCGAGGAATTGTAGTACGGCCGTGTGGCCAGGCCGAAGCCGCCGTAGCCGGTCATGTGGACCGGCGCATCGCCGGTTTCGCCCGCGGGCCCGGTCTGCACGTAGGGAATGCGCTCGCCGTCGACCGACACGGCTTCGTGCCGGGTCACCACCAGTCCCTCGGCCGAGAAGGCCGGCGGCGAACGCTTGAGCACGACCGGCGCCTTGCCGGGTTCGAGCAGCATCAGCGAGGACGGGGTCAGGGGATCCTGCGCGCTGGCCAGCAGCTCGCCGTTGGTCTCCGACGGTTCGACATCGAGCGACCAGACGTCGACCACGCCGATCGACGGCAGGCCGGCCAAGGTCGTTCGGGTCCAGCCGTCGGCCGCCGGCATCAGCACCTCGAACACCGGTGCAAGATTGTCGAGGATCGACAGGATCAGCCGTCCGGCGTTCCACCCGTGGCCGTTCAGGATGCGCCGCTTGCCGGGCTCGAACAGCAGCGTGAAGTCGCGGCTGCCGGAGAGGAAAGCGTCGAGCCGGATGCCGAGCAGGCAGTCGCCCGGCCAGTCCCTGCCGCCGACCGTCCAGGCGTTGCGCGGCTGCACGAGGAACCAGCCATGGTCGATGTCGGTCTGCACGCCAGTCGGGAGGTCGAGCCGTACCTTCTCGCGCCAGATCTCGTGGTCGAAGAAGCCGATCGCGTCATAGAACCAGATCGGCCGCTCGGGGTCGGTGCGGTCGACGCCGGCGGAGGCCGCCATGCTCTTGGCCGGCACCTCGAACAGGACCGGCGCTTCCTCGGGCTTCGTGCCGCGCCGCCACAGCCGTACGGTGCGGGTGTAGCCCGAGGTGGTGACGTCGCCGCCGAAGGCGCTGCTCAGCAGCAGGGTGTCGTCGTCGATCCAGCTCACGCTGCCCTTGGCCTCGGGCAGGATGAAGCCATCGGCCACGAACGATTTCGTGCCGAGGTCGAATTCGCGCAGCACGATCGCGTCGCTGCCGCCGCGCGAGAGCCGCACCATTGCCCGATCGTGCCTGGCCGGACGCGTGCCGGCGCCGCCCCAGATCCAGTCCTCGCCCTCGGCCGTCGCCAGCGCATCGAGGTCGATTAGCACGTCCCAGTCGGGCGCCTCGCTGCGGAAGCTCTCTGGCGTGGTGCGCCGCCAGAGGCCGCGTGGATGCGCCGCGTCGGTCCAGAAATTGTAGAACCAGCCAGCGCGCCGGCCGGGGAACGGGATCTTGTCCGGCCGGTCAAGAATCGCGGCCAGGGTCGTGGCGTCAGCCTCAACGTGCGGTCCACCGAAGGCGGCCAAGGTGCGCGCGTTCTGCTTCTCGACCCAGGCCGAGGCCCGCGCGCCCTCGACCTCCTCCAGCCAGAGCCAGGGATCGTCGTCCGGCGCGCCGACGGTTGGCCTTGCATCAACGGACATCGACGGACCCCTTGTTCAACGCATCGAGCAAGGCGGTGCGCAGCCAGCGGTTCCCGCCGTCGCCGTCCATCGCCTCGTGCCAGTAGAGATAGAGATCGAGCGCCGGCATCGCCATCGGCATCCGCAGGATGCGGTTGCCATACGCCTTGTTCAGCAGTTCGGCATAACGCCGCGGCATGGTCAGCACGAAATCGCTCTCGGCGACGATGCGGAATGCCGCGGCGTAGCTGCGGCAGCGCAGTCGCACGCGGCGATGCACGCCGAGCTGGCCGAGCGCGAGGTCCTCGAACGCCGGGCCGCGGCGGCGCGAGGTCACCATCAGGTGCTGCTGCTCGAGATAGCTGGCGAGCGTCGGCTTGCGGCGCAGGCGCGGATGGCCCGCCCGCGCCACGACCACGAAGTCGGCGGCGACGACCTTGTGCCGCCGGACGCGGTCGGAGAACGGCAGCGCCATGTCGATCGCCGCATCGAGCGAGCCATCGGCCAGCGCCGCTTCGATGCCGCGGCGGCGGAGCTGGACCGAGCGCAGCTCGACCTGCGGTGCGGCCGCAAGTTGCCGCGCCAGCGCCGGCAGCACGATCAGCTCCATCGGATCGCGCATCGCGACAGTGAAGGTCGCCCCGGTCTGCACCGGATCGAACCGCCGCCCGGTCGAGAGCACGCCGCCCAGCGAGTGAAGCGCCGCGGCGAGCGGCTCGCGGAGGCTGCGCGCGAGCGGCGTCGGCGCGAGTGTGCGGCCCTGGCGCACGAACAGCGGATCGTCGAACTGCTCGCGCAACCGGGCCAGCGCATGGCTGATCGTCGGCTGGGTGAGGTTGAGCCTGGCCGCGGCGCGGCTCACGCCGCCCTCGTTCAGGATGGTGTCGAGCACGACCAGCAGATTGAGATCGACCCGCGAGAGATTGACCATGTCGATAGGTTAGCATGCAAACCATTCAATTTTGCCATGCCGCGAATCCGCCTATCGACGAGACGAACCGGAGGACGACATGGATTTCACCCATACCGACAAGGTCAGGGCGCTGCAGGACAGGCTCGGCGCCTTCATGGAGGCGCACGTGCTGCCCAGCGAAGGCCGGCGCGCCGAGACGATCGAGGATCTCAAGGCGCGTGCCCGGGCCGAGGGCCTGTGGAATCTCTTCCTCCCCCACTCCAAGCATGGCGCCGGCCTGACCAATCTCGAGTACGCGCCCCTGTGCGAGATCATGGGCCGTTCGCCGATGGCGCCGGAAGTGTTCAACTGCTCGGCGCCCGACACCGGCAACATGGAAACGCTCGACCTCTATGGCAGCGAGGCGCAGAAAAAGCAGTGGCTCGAGCCGCTGCTGGCGGGCGAGATCCGCTCCTGCTTCGCGATGACGGAGCCGGCCGTCGCGTCATCCGACGCGACCAACATCGAGAGCACGATCGTGCGCGACGGCGATCACTACGTGATCAACGGCCGCAAATGGTGGACCACCGGCGCGCCCGACCCGCGCTGCCGGATCGCGATCTTCATGGGCAAGACCGATCCGCGCAATCCCGACCGGCATCGCCAGCAGTCGATGATCCTGGTGCCGATGGACACGCCCGGCGTGACGGTGGTGCGCGGCCTGCCGGTGTTCGGCTTCCACGACGACCCGCCGGGGCACGGCGAGGTCGTGTTCAACAACGTCCGGGTGCCCGCAACCAACATCCTGCTCGGAGAGGGCCGCGGTTTCGAGATCGCGCAGGGCCGGCTCGGGCCAGGCCGGATCCATCACTGCATGCGCGCGATCGGCATGGCCGAGGTGACGCTCGAGAAGATGTGCAAGCGGGTGAAGAGCAGGATCGCCTTCGGCCGGCCGCTGGCCGAGCAGACCGTGACGCTGGAGCGCATCGCCGAGGCCCGCATCATGATCGAGCAGGCCCGCCTGCTGGTGCTGCAGGCCGCCGACCGGATGGACAAAATCGGCAACAAGGAAGCCAGGGCCGAGATCGCGATGATCAAGGTTGCGGTGCCGAAGATGCTGTCGTGGGTCTCCGACGTCGCGATCCAGGCGCACGGCGCGGCCGGCGTGACCGACGATTTCGGCCTGGCGATGACCTACGTGACCGCCCGAACGCTACGCATCGTGGATGGGCCCGACGAAGTCCATCGCAACCAGATCGGCCGGCTCGAGCTGCGCAAATACAATTGAGCGCGAATGCCCTGATTCGCAAGGTCGTGTGACTTGTCTTTGGCGCTGCAGTCGACGCACAGTGTCATCCCTCGCCGCGCTCGGGATGACGCCGAGGGGTAATACCGGGGCAATC
>Ga0268266_10004851_pt1 | contig 12769 bp, 13 predicted proteins | sample KBSS13metaG_FD_190356 | JGI IMG/M metagenome (GOLD analysis project Ga0268266, IMG submission 190356) | Switchgrass rhizosphere microbial communities from Kellogg Biological Station, Michigan, USA - KBS S1-3 metaG (SPAdes) (version 2) | ecosystem: Host-associated > Plants > Roots > Rhizosphere...
GGAGCTCGTAAGTCGGACCGGTGATCCGCCAGCTGTCGATGGCGAGCTTCCCGTCGGGTTCATAGACCCGCATGCGGCTGTCGCTGGCGCGGGTCGTCGCGGCCAGCAGTGCCGGCCACTGCGCTTCGGGCACGTAGGACAGGGCCTGCGCGACGGTCGTCGCCTCGATCCGCGTCTGGCGGCTGCGTTCCTTGCTCAGCCGGTTGCGATACTGGTCGAGGTAGAGGACGCTGAGCGCGAGCAGGACGACCGTCAGCACGTTCACCGCGAAAATGCGGTGCGCGAGACTCCAGCGGCCCGACCATTTGAGGGTCAGGTCGGGATCATCGCTTTCACTGATCGTCGAAGCGGTATCCGACGCCATATAGGGTCTCGATTGCATCGAACTCCGGATCGACCGCGCGGAACTTGCGCCGGATACGCTTGATGTGGCTGTCGATGGTCCGGTCATCGACATAGATGTCGTCCTGATAGGCGACATCGAGCAACTGGTTGCGAGTCTTCACCACCCCGGGCCGCTGGGCGAGCACCTCGAGGATCAAGAACTCCGTGACGGTCAAAACGACGTCCTGGCCGCCCCACCGAACCTTGTGCCGCGCCGGGTCCATGGCCAGCCGCCCACGCTCCAGCAAGGGCTGCTCGGGCTCGTCGGCCGCGCTTGTTGCCTCGCCGCGGGCGAGATCCTGGCGGCGCAGGATCGCCTTGATCCGCGCGATCAGCAGGCGCTGCGAGAACGGTTTGGAGATGTAATCGTCGGCGCCCATCGCGAGGCCGAGCGCCTCGTCCAGCTCATCGTCCTTGGAGGTAAGGAAAATGGCCGGGATCGCGCTGCTCTCGCGAATCCGGCGCAACAATTCCATCCCGTCCATCTGCGGCATCTTGATGTCGAGCACCGCAAGATCCGGCGCATTTTCGCCAATCGCCTTCAACGCGACCGTCGGGTCGGTGTAGACACGGGTGATGAACCCCTCGGCCTGAAGCGCGATGGACACGGAAGTCAGAATATTCCGGTCGTCATCGACCAGTGCGATCACCTGGCTCATTCGCTGTTCTAGACCGCCTCCGCCGCCTCAAACAGCGGGACTAACTAGCGGTGGCGGAGGTGACAAGCGGAGCAGCCCGCTCTCGCGCTCGAAAGCGCCCAATCGGCATATAGTCGTCCGGGGCCAGCCCACAGGTGCTCGTGGCGTAAATGGGGACGCCGTTGGCGACCGCTTCGAGCAAGTGACGCGGCTGGTGAGTCATGGTCGCGGGGTGAAGGATTGCGCCGATTCCGTCGAGCCAGCCCGGGCCGAGGGCGCGGCGTTCGATCTCCACGTCGTCCCACAACGACTCGAGAATTGGGCCGAACGCGATCAACGGTTCGTCCATGCCGGCAGTGAGCTTGCGAGCGATATCGGGGCGCTGTCGCGCAATCGTCGGGCCGAGAAATGCGATGCGGTTGCCGGCAGCGGGGTTGCGGGGTGGCGGCCGATGCCAGGCGAGCATTTGCGCACGCCCTGGGAAGAGGCTTGCGATCCCATGATGGGGGGTGACGATCCGGCGAGCCCGCGCGAGGAGCTCCGATTCTCGATCGACCAGGGTGGCTTCGGCCCGGAAGTCGGCGATCGTCGCGGATGAACCAAGTTCGGCCGCCGCCTCTTCCAGCAGGCGATGGATTTCGGCGAACGGATAGCGGCTCATGACCACGTCGAACGTCCGGCCACCGAGCGCGCCCGCTTCATCGAGCCATGGTAGCCAGCTTTGCGCCACCACAAGATGGCGGGCGCGAAAGTCGATCGCCCTCGCCAGTGCGCGGGCGATAAGCCGGTCGTGGTGCAAGTAGGTGCGCTGGCGAATGCCGCCCGGCGCCTTGGCGACGCGGCGCATCGCCCAATGCCGGCCAACAGTCTGTGACACCGCGGCAAGGGCCCAAGCCCGCAGCGGCCAGCCGTAGCGCGCCGGAGCGCCGCGAATAATCCCCGGCACCAGCAGCTGGTCGTTCGGTTCGAACAGCGCCCCGACCATGCTCGCAGTCTCTGGCCACGCATCGTCGAGCAACCAGGCGACGCGCTCGGCTGGCCTGTCCAGCGCGATCCCCGGGCGGTGCATTGCGCAACTGGTCTCGCCGCAGCTGGCGCAGCTTCGGACCGCGTGAATCATTCCAGCGCATCCAGGCGCACGACCAGTGTCGTCTCGGTGAGGGTGGCACCGACCCGCAGCGCAACCGGCGAGCGAAACCGGAAGTCGATGTAATTCCAAAAGACGGTGGCATCGGTGGCAGCGTCGATGAAGAAGCCTGGCGGGTGAACCGTGTGACTGTGCCGCTCGACCAGGTCCATTCCAGCGCGATGCGCGACCCGCGACAGGGCATTTGTCAGCTGGCAGATCCCGCCACCGATCGACGGGATCATGCAGCCCTGCCGAAGCTCGCGCCCAACGACATACCCCTTGCCTTGGCTCGGGCGCCCGGCGGCCGCCCAGAAGCTGAACAGCTCGCCCGGCTTCAGGACGATGCCGTCAACCGCCGCTGCCGCGATCCGAAGATTGTGTACCTTGCCGAGCTCCAGCTCCTGCTCGCGCCGGTCGGTCGCCGTGTAAACGGGATGCTCGTCGCGGGCGAGCGGCCGCGCGGTTGCGGGAATCGAAGCGGCCCTGGCATAGCGCCGACGCAATTCGCCACGTGCTGCATCCACGACCAGGCGGCGAACGATCAGCAATCGTGACTTGAGCCAGAAGACGGCGGTGGCCTGCCGCGAATGAGCGGCGTGGAGCGGCGGCCCGCGCGTGATCATGGTCGACCCCATCGGACGGCATTTAGGTCAAATTTGTTGATTAACATCAAACACGGCGCAGCGGCGCTGGGGTTACGAGCAATGTAATCGGTTACATTGATTTGCGCCTCGACATGAGGTGCCGTTCCGCCGCCGGACCGTTTTGACCTTCTCGACTTTTCGTGCGTATAGGCCGCGCGGAACGCATACGTATGCGGCGGCAGGCCCACACCGGCCGCCGCCGTTTTTTGACTTTTAAATGAAAGGGTTGTTGCGACGTGACCGACCGGGTCCCGAGTAAAGGGCTGGATACGCAAGGCATCGCCACCGGCGCCGAGATTTTCTGGAATCTGACGACCGCGCCACTGGTCGAGCATGCGGTCCGCCGCGGCGAAGGCGAGCTGACCAAGGACGGCGCTTTGCTGGTCGATACGGGCCGGTTCACGGGGCGCAGCGTCAAGGACAAGTTCGTCGTTCGCGACGCGACCACCGAGGACACGATCAACTGGGGCGCGATCAACCAGCCGATGTCGGTCGAGCATTGGGCCAATCTCAAGGCGGATTTCCTGGCCGCGCTCGAGCAGCAGGAAGAGCTCTACGTCGCTGACCTCTTCGGCGGCAGCCAGCCCGAATATCGGGTGAGCGTGCGCGTCGTCACGCAACTGGCCTGGCACAATCTGTTTGTCCGCACCTTGCTGGTTCGGCCGACCGCGGACGAGCTGGCGAGCTACGCGCCCGAATACACGATCATCAACCTGCCGAGCTTCAAGGCCGACCCGACGCGGCATGGCTGCCGCAGCGAGACGGTGATTGCGGTCAACCTGACCGAGAAGATGATCCTCATCGGCGACACCGAATATTCGGGCGAGATGAAGAAGGGCGTGTTCGGGCTGCTCAACTTCCTGCTCCCGGCGCAGGGTGTGATGCCGATGCACTGTTCGGCCAACATCGGCGCCGATGGGAAGAGCGCGATCTTTTTCGGCCTGTCGGGCACCGGCAAGACGACGCTGTCCGCCGACGCCAGCCGGACGCTCATCGGCGACGACGAGCATGGCTGGTCGGACCAGGCGGTCTTCAACTTCGAAGGTGGCTGCTACGCCAAGATGATCAACCTCTCGGCCGAGGGCGAGCCGGAGATCTACGCGACCACCAAGATGTTCGGCACGATCCTCGAGAATGTGGCGATGGATGAGGCGACGCGCGAGCTCGACTTCACCGACGCCAGCAAGACCGAAAATACGCGCGGCGCCTATCCGATCGACTTCATCCCCAATACCTCGAAAGAGAATCTGGGGCCGCCGCCGTCGACGATCATTTTCCTGACCGCCGACGCGTTCGGCGTGCTGCCGCCGATCTCGCGGCTGACGCCGGACCAGGCGATGTACCACTTCCTGTCGGGCTACACCGCCAAGGTCGCCGGCACCGAGATTGGCGTGACCGAGCCGCAGGCCACCTTCTCGACCTGCTTCGGCGCAGCGTTCATGCCGCGTCCCCCGTCGGTATACGGCAATTTGCTGAAGAAGCGGATTGCCGAAGGCGGGGCGGAATGCTGGCTGGTCAACACGGGCTGGACCGGCGGCAAATATGGCGTCGGCAAGCGCATGCCGATCAAGGAAACGCGGGCGCTGCTCAACGCCGCGCTCGACGGCAGCCTGAACAACGTCGAGTTCCGCAAGGACCCCAACTTCGGCTTCGAAGTGCCGGTCGCGGTGCCCGGCGTCGACAATGCGATACTCGACCCGCGGAGCACTTGGGCGAACCCGGCCGAATATGACGCGACGGCCGCGAAGCTGGTCGATCTGTTCGTGCAGAATTTCGCCGAATTCGCGCCGCACGTCGACGAGGGTGTCCGACAATCGGGTCCGCAAGCGGCGCGACAACCAGCGCACGCCTCGAGCCAGACCACGCCAGCTTGAGCCCGGTGACCGATCGGGCTCCATAAGGGACCCGAACGATGACCGAATGCACACCGCGCCTGTTCACCACTGACGCCGAGCTTGAACATCTCGGCGAAGGCCTCCTCGCGTGCACGCTGACGCGCGAAGAGTGGACGCACGAGGCGCACCTCGGCGCCACCACTTACCTGCTGACCCGCCGGCCCGACGTCGACCTCGACAAGGAGCTGCCGGGCATTATTCGCCGCTTCAACGAGAGCGTTGGTGGGGTGAACGACGACACGCAGGGCTATCACGAGACGATCACGCGCTGCTTCCTGCAGGGCGTCCGGCTGTTCCTCGCCGAGGCCGATCCCGGCGAGCCGCTGCACGAACTGGTCAACGAATTGCTGCTGTCGCCGATGGGTCGACGCGACTGGCCGCTGCGTTTTTATTCGGCCGAACGTTTGTTCTCGGTCGAGGCGCGGCGGGATTTCGTGCCGCCGGATGTTGCGGCCATGCCCTGAGGCTCGCTAGTCAGAGGCCAACAAGGGGGAGGGGCGCATGACAACATTGCGATTGGCCGGGCTGTTTCTGATCGCGGCTGCGCCCGCAGCGACGGCACAAGGCGCGCCGGCCCAGCCGGCAGCGCAAAGCTCAGCCGACGCACGACTGAAGGCGCTGTACGACGGCTATTCCACCTGGGACGCCAAGGAGTCGGGTTACTTCCTCGACAGCCGCGGTGAGCTCAAGCCGACCGACTACCTCCCCCGCATCGATGCGGCGACGCAGGAAAGGCGCGCGGCGCATCTGGAGGAATTGCTGACCCAGCTGAACGCCATTCCCGAAGCGCAGCTGTCGGCCGGCGAGCGGGTCAATGCGGCAGTGTTCCGGACCTTGCTCGAGAATTCGATTGCGGACGCGAAATTCCGGCTGTGGGAAATTCCCTTCAACAGCGACAGCTCGTTCTGGACCTACCTCGACTCGCGCGAACCGTTCGAGGATGCGGCCGAGTACCGGCGGTACATCGCGCGGATGCGCGGCGTGCCGCGCTTCTTCGACGAAGAAATCGCCAACATGCGCGCTGGGCTGGCGCGCGGCTTCAGCATCCCGCGCGCGACCCTCGAGGGCCGCGACGCGTCGATTTCGGTGTTCCTGGTCGACGATCCGGCCAAGAGCGCCTTCTACAAGCCGTTCGAAACCATGCCGCAGACGATCCCGGCGGCTGAGCAGGCCAGGCTTCGAGCCGAAGCTACGGCGGCGATCCAGCAGGCGGTACTGCCGGCCTACGGCAAGCTGCTGAGCTTCTATCGCGAAGAATATCTCCCGAAGACGCGCAAGACGATTGCCGCCAGGGATTTGCCCGACGGTGACGCTTATTACCGCGCGATGATCCGCGAGTTCACGACGACGGAGCTAAGCCCGGAGGAAATCCACCAGACCGGCCTCAAGCTGGTGGCGCAAATCGAAGCGGAAATGCGCCAGACGATGAAGGAGAGCGGGTTCAAGGGATCGTTCGAGGAATTCCTGAAGTTCCTCAAGACCGACCCGCAATTCCAGGCGAAGACGCCAGATGACCTGATGGGGGTCTCGGCCTACGTCGCCAAGCGCACGGACAATGTGATCGGCAAATATTTCGGGCTGCTGCCCCGCCGACGCTTCGGGATCGTACCGGTGCCGGACTCGCTTGCGCCCTTCTATACGGGCGGCCGCGGCGGGCTCGAGAATTGCATGATGAACACGTTCAACCTGCCGACGCGGCCGCTGTATAATATCCCCGCGCTGACGCTGCACGAATGCGAGCCGGGACACAGTTTCCAGGCGGCGCTGTCGGTCGAGCAGAAGACGTTGCCGCGCTTTCGCCAGAACCTCTATTTCTCGGGCTACGGTGAGGGCTGGGGCCTCTATTCCGAGTGGCTAGGGATTGAGATGGGCATTTACCGCACGCCCTACGAGCGGTTCGGCCAGCAAAGCTATGCGATGTGGCGCGCGGCGCGGCTGGTGATCGACACCGGCATTCACCGCTACGGCTGGTCGCGGCAAAAGGCGATCGATTACCTCGCCAACCACACCGCGCTGTCGCAGCACGAAGTCGAGACCGAGGTCGATCGCTACATCAGCTGGCCGGGGCAGGCGGACTCCTACATGCTCGGGCTGCTGACCATCCGGAAACTACGGACGGAGGCCGAAGCCGAACTCGGCCCCAAGTTCGACATCCGCGGCTTCCACGACACGTTCCTGGCCATGGGCGCCGTGCCGCTGACGGTGCTCGAACAGCAGATGCGCGAGTGGATCCGCCAGCAACAGGCGAAGCCCGCGAAGAGCTAGCGCGCGTTCCGCCAACAGCCGTGCTAAGGGCGGCTAGTCGACTCTTACGTGATGGAGGTCAGTAATGGGAATTCTCGACGGACTTCTCGGCCAACTCGGCGACAATCCCGATGTCGCCAACCTCGCCGCCAAGGTCGGGCTCTCGCCCGAGCATCTCGAAGCGGCGATAGCTGCGCTGGCCAAATTCCACCCGATGGACGTCGATACGGCGGAGGGCGCTGCTGCCGAGACCGGGCTACCGACCGACAAGCTGCAGGAAATCATCGGCCACATCGGCGGCGAGGGATCACTCGGCCGCTATGCGTCGATGCTGGGCGAAGGCGGGCTCGGCAAGCTCGGCGATATCGCGTCGAGCATGATGGGCGGGAAGGAATAAACTAGTCAGCCATTGGGCAAGTCCCCCGACTGCCGCCGTGCGCGGCAACGGGGGTTAATGCAACACGCCCTCAGCTGCTGTTTCGTCCCATGTGAACGCTGCGAAGATTGCCATCTCGGTCGATTTGGCAAACGAACTCGACGTCCCGCGACTGTCCGCTGCCAGCCGCGGGATTGGGGTTATTGAAGGTCGCCGCCGCGATGACGCGTAGGTCGCCGTTATTGCGATAGATGGACTGGACGATCTGCACCCTGATCCGATCCGTGGCGCGCAAGCCGTGCGCCTGCCGGATCGGGTCAGTGACGGATTGGGCGCATTGTTCGATCGCTACGCGCTTCATGTCTCCGGCCTCGTTGCCGAGCGACATCTGTTGCAGGCCACGGCTCGAATGCTGGAGCTGATAGTAGGAAATACCGTTCGCAACCGGTGAGGCGGTGGCAGCGATCGGGCTGCTCAGTGAGACCATGAGCAAGAGCGGCAACGCTTTCATTCCGATTCTCCTACCTCGCGCGTTCAAGACCCCTTCGTGCGTGCGATATAATCGTCGACGTTCTTGGCCAGCACGTCCATCGGCACGTTGCCGCCGAGCACCACCGCGTCGTCGAACAGCCTGAGGTCGAACTTGCCGCCGAGCGCGGTCTTGGCGCCCTCGCGCAGACGGACGATGGTCGAATGACCGACCTTGTAGCCGCACGCCTGGCCGGGCCAGCTGCAATAGCGGTCGACTTCCGACGCGACCTCCAGCGGGTTGGAGCCGTTGCGCTGAACGAAGAAATCGACGCCCTGCTGCCGGGTCCAGCGCTTGGCGTGGAGGCCTGAGTCGACCACCAGCCGGCAGGCGCGGAACGCGAGGGACTGAAGGTAGCCGAGCTGCAGCGCCGGCTGGCCGGCATAGGCGCCAAGCTCGTCCACCAGTTGCTCGGCGTAGAGCGCCCAGCCTTCCGAATAGGCATTGAACGCGAGCTGGGTGCGGATGAGCGGCATCTTGTTGGCATATTCGCCCTGCCAGACGTGACCGGGGATCGCCTCGTGCGCGGCGAGGTCGGGCAGGCTGTACTTGCTGTGCAGGTCGGTCGAGCGGAGGTTGATCCAGAACTTTCCGGGAATCTTGCCGTCGATCGAGCCGGCGCCGCCATAAGCGCCAGGCGCGCCGGGCTCCTCTTCGGGCGGCATGCGCTTCACTTCGAGATGGCCGGGCACCATCGTGTGGAACGCGCGCGGCAGTTGCGCGCGGATGAGCTTAATCCGCTCCTGGATGTAGGCCATAATCTCGGCGCGGCCCTTGTCGCCCTCGCTGAACTTGTAAGCCGGGTCCTTGGACAGCCCCTGCATGCGCTCGGCGACCGAGCCGGTGGTGTAGCCGAGACCCTTCAGCAGCGGATCCATCCGGCCCTGGAGCTCATTGAGTTGCTCAAGGCCCATCGCGTGAACTTCGTCCGGCGACATGGTCGTGGTCGTCGAGGCCTTGAGCGCCCAGGCATAATATTCGTCGCCGTGCGGGCGCGACCACATGCCGGCGTCGTCGGTGGCGGTCGCCTTCTCCGCCTGAAGCTCGGCAATCTGGCGGTCGAGCGCGGGCGCGACCTGCTCGGTGACGATCTTGCGGGCGCGAGCGTCCCAGTCGCCGGCGATGTTCTTCTCCTTCGTCCGGCGGACGATCGAGTCGACGATGCCTTTCCCTTGGTGCGCATTTTGCGCGGCGAGGGTCAGCTGGCTAATCGCCTTGTCGATCAGGAAGTTGGGCGGGACGAGACCCTTGCCGCGCGCGGCTTTCATCCGGTCGAGCTCGGCGTCGAGCTGCTTCGGATATTGCGCCAAGCGGGTGAGATAGGCCTCGGCGTCCGACGCATTTTCCATCGGATGGTCGGTGTCGAGGAACTTGGGCGTGTCGAGATAGGCGCCGACGTTCTGGATGACGACATAAGGCGTGTTGCGCCAGCCGCCGACGGCGACGTCACCATAGGGCAGCGCGAAGCCCTCGAGCGCGGTCTTGTATGCGCTTTTGACGACCTCGACGCTGGTCCGGATCGGGAAGGACAAGGCCGCGGTATCGACGGCGTCGGCGCGGGCCAGATCGGCCCTCAGCGTCGACACCAGCGTCGCAATGCCCGCCGTCGACCGATCGCCGAGCTTGGTCCGCAGCGCCGCCCGCGCGCCAGTGTCGATACCGAGCGAGGTCGCGCCTTCCGGGCTCAGGCGGAGGAGATTCTCACCGATCGAATCGAGCAGCTTCGATGCATCGGCGTCGCCGTCCGCAGCGCCCGCCTTGTTGGCCTGCATCTTGCAGCCCGGCAGGAAGGCAAAGGCTGTGGTTGCGGCGAGGGCGCCGATGGTTTCGCGGCGGGAAAGCGTGATCTCAGGCAAGGCAAGACTCCGTCAGGCGGGCGGGAGCGGGCGATGCGTTTCCACGATCAGGCAATTGCCCTCCACACCGGTGATTCGAACGCGCTCGCCGACCGCCGCCGGACCGCCACGGGCGCTCCATTCGCTGTCGCCGACACGCACACGGCCCGCATGTTCGTCCACCGCCGCGACCACCGTCACGGTCTTTCCGACCAAGCGCCCCACCCGGTCGTTCAATAGCGGGTCGGTGCTGTCGACGGCGCGGTTGGCATAGAAGCGACGGCCGAACAGGACGGCGATAACGGCGTAGAGCGCGAACAACGCCAGTTGCGGCGCCAGGCCGAGGTTGAACAAAACCGTGAACAGGCCGGTCGCCATCGCGGCCGCGCCAATGAAAACCAGGAAGAAACCGGGCGCGATCACCTCGAGGATCAGCAGCAGGACGCCGCCGATCAGCCACAGCCAGCCGGGTTCGATGCCACTCATGACTTGCTTTCGGGAACGCTCGGCACGGCCTTCGCGCGCACCACCGGAGTCGCCTTGGCGCTGCCCTCGCCGAACGCTTCCTTGGCGAGTTCGCCGATCCCGCCGAGCGTACCGATCAACTGGGTCGCCTCGACCGGGAACAGGATGGTCTTGGCATTGGGCGAGGTCGCGAACAGGCCCAGCGCCTCGACATATTTTTGCGCAATGAAGTAATTGATCGCCTGGCTGCTGCCGCCTTCAATCGCGTCGCTAACCGACTTGGTCGCATTGGCTTCCGCCTGGGCCGCGCGCTCGCGTGCCTCGGCTTCGCGGAATGCGGCTTCACGCGAGCCTTCGGCCTGGAGGATCGCCGACTGCTTCTCGCCCTCGGCCTTGAGGATCGCCGACTGGCGCGAGCCTTCCGCTTCGAGGATTACCGCGCGCTTCTCACGCTCGGCCTTCATCTGCCGGGTCATGGCGTTGACGATGTCCTGCGGCGGGCGAATGTCGCGGAGCTCGACGCGGGTGATCTTCACTCCCCAATTCTCGGTCGCATTGTCGACCACGGCGAGCAGCCGCGTGTTGATCTCGTCGCGCTTCGACAGGGTTTCGTCGAGGTCCATCGAGCCCATCACGGTGCGCAGGTTGGTAGTCGATAGCGCCATGATCGCGGTGTACAGGTCGCTGACCTCGTACGCCGCCTTGGCCGGGTCGAGCACCTGGAAGAAAACGACGCCGTCGACCGCCACCATCGCATTGTCCTTGGTGATGATCTCCTGGCCCGGAATGTCGAGGACCTGCTCCATCATGTTGATGCGGCGCCCAACGCGATAGAAGAACGGCATGACGTAATTGAAGCCGGGCTCGGCGACGCGCACGAAGCGGCCGAAATGCTCGATTGTGTAGCGATAACCCTGACGGACGATCTTGACGCCCATCAGCACGAACAGGAATGCCAGGACCGCGACCGCGATCATGAATGTTACAAGCATGGATTCCCCCAAGTCATTCTCCTTCCTATGATGCGACGGTGAGCAGCACAGCGAAAGCGAAATCGGACACGGGGCCGGAGACGGATCGACGAGCGGCGGGCGAAGCCTATCGCGCTGACGGCTATGCCTTGCTCGAAACTTTGTTCCCGCCGATCGTCCTGGCGAAGTTTCACCAACGCTTGCAGCAGGATCTGGACCTTCGCGGAAATCCCGCGTTCCTCGCCCGAGGCGACCTGCTGACCAAGCCGGCGATCGAGGTCTACAGCCGGCAATATGAGCCGATGGCCGCGTTCCACTGGGCGCTGACGCCAAGCGCGGCGGAGATGGCGGGCTGCGAGCTGCTGCCGACCTACGCTTATTACCGGGCCTACCAGCAGGGCGACGTGTGCCTGGTGCATTCCGACCGTCACGCTTGCGAACACAGCCTGTCCGTCGTGATCCACCTGGCCGAGGATCTGCCGTGGGCGCTGTCGGTAGAGCGAGCCGAAGTCGAACACCCGGGCGGAGTCACCCCTGATTTCGGCGGGAATGATTATTCGTCGCTACCGATGCGCGCCGGCGACGGCGTGATGTATCGGGGGGTCGAGCATCGCCACGGCCGGCTGGAGCCCAACCCGAACAGCTGGTCGGCCCATCTGTTTCTGCATTGGGTCGACGCGAACGGCCCCTACGCCGACCATGCGTTCGACCGCGTGATGCTCGAAAAGCATGGACTGACCGCATGACCGCCGACCTCAGCCTCGTCCGCTCGATCCTGTTCCTGCCGGCGTCGAACCCGCGGGCGATCGACAAAGCTCGGGAAGCAGGTGCCGACCTCGTCGTCCTCGACCTTGAGGACGCGGTAAAGCCCGAGGACAAGGAGCGGGCGCGCGATGCGGCGGTGGAGGCGGTTGCGACTGACTGGCCGATGCCGGTCGCCATCCGCATCAACGGCGCCGGAACCGAGTGGCACGGCCAGGATCTGGTCGCAGTTACGCACGGCCAGGCCGATTTCGTCGTTGTCCCCCGGGTCGAGGAGAAAGACGATTTGTCGTTTGTCCGGACGCAGTCGGGCAAAGCGGTGCTGGCGATGATCGAGACTGCGAAGGGCGTGCTCAGGGCGCCCGAGCTGACTGCTGACTGCGCCGGGCTGATCGCGGGGACCAACGATTTGCGCTCAAGCGTGCACCTGCCGCTCAATGCCGACCGCTCGGCCATTTCGGTGTCGCTGCAACTGATCGTCCTGGCCGCGCGCGCGGCAGGCATCGCCGTATTCGACGGCGTCTACAACAAGCTCGACGATCTCGACGGGTTCGTGGCCGAAGCGGCGGAGGGCCGGGCGCTCGGCTTTGACGGAAAAAGCCTGATCCACCCCAGCCAGATCGAGCCGTGCCACCAGGCATTCGCCCCGAGCGAAGTCGAACTCGACCGCGCGCGGCGGCTGGTTGAGGCGTTCAACGGCGGCGCCGAGCGGTTCGACAATGAAATGATCGAGCGCATGCACGTCGCGCAGGCGGAGCGGCTGCTGGCGCGTGCGGAGCGCTTATGAAGGTGGAAATCCTGTTCGAGGATGAAGTCATCGGAACTGGTGAACTCAATGGCTTGGACCCCCCAATGGGCGTCGCGTTTGGACCATTTACACCGACTGCCGCCTACGAC
>Ga0268266_10004852_pt1 | contig 12767 bp, 9 predicted proteins | sample KBSS13metaG_FD_190356 | JGI IMG/M metagenome (GOLD analysis project Ga0268266, IMG submission 190356) | Switchgrass rhizosphere microbial communities from Kellogg Biological Station, Michigan, USA - KBS S1-3 metaG (SPAdes) (version 2) | ecosystem: Host-associated > Plants > Roots > Rhizosphere >...
GGGACTTTTTGTCGCAGATCATCCGCTCTTACGGCGGTGCGACACAGGGAATGATCGGCAGTTATCTGGAGCAAAGCCTCAAGTTGTTTGCAAGCCAACAGCGTGATGCCCGCGAGCGCAAGGGTGGTGCGGATACGGACTCCACGCCGGCGAGCAACAACCTGGCCATCAACCACCTCGCGCAGAAAAACTATCAGCGCTGGCGGCAGGTGCAGGACGAGATCTATCGCACCTTGCTGAACGCTGGCCGCGGGGGACGAGGCGAGCACATTGATGACGATAAGAGCAGTGTGAGCTATTCACACGCCGTGCACGATTGACCTTGGGGGCAATAAGGCAGTGAGGGTAAAGCGGTAGGAGATGGCGTGCACGTCGTCATCTCTCGCCAGGACTGCCTGAAAATATGGAAAAGCGACGGGGTTCGGAAGGATCGAACCCCGTGCTGTAACCTATGGATCAGGCCGCGTCGACGTCCCGCATGGACAGTCGGATGCGCCCCTGTCGGTCGACTTCGAGCACCTTCACGCGCACGACGTCGCCTTCCTTGAGCTTGTCGCTGACACGCTCGACGCGCTCGTTGGAAATCTGCGAGATGTGCACGAGGCCATCGCGACCCGGCAGGATCGTGACGAACGCGCCGAAATCCATGAGCCGCGCGACTTTGCCTTCGTATATGCGGCCCACTTCCACGTCGGCGGTGATCAGCTCGATACGACGCTGCGCCTCGCGGCCCGCCGCGCCGCTGACGGAGGCAATCTTCACCGTGCCGTCGTTCTCAATGTCGATGGTCGTGCCAGTCTCTTCCGTGATCTGGCGAATCACCGCACCACCCTTGCCGATGACGTCGCGGATCTTCTCCGGATCGATCTTCAGCGTGATGATCGAAGGCGCCCAGTCGGACATCTTCTCGCGGGGCTTGTTGATGACCTTGTTCATCTCGCCGAGGATGTGCAGGCGGCCTTCGCGCGCCTGGTCCAGGGCAACCTTCATGATCTCGGGCGTCACGCCCTCGACCTTGATGTCCATTTGCAGTGCGGTGACGCCATCCTTCGAACCGGCGACCTTGAAGTCCATGTCGCCGAGGTGGTCTTCGTCACCCAGGATGTCCGTCAAAACCTTGAACCGACCGCCTTCGAGCACGAGGCCCATCGCAACACCGGCGACAGGAGCCTTCACCGGGACGCCAGCGTCCATCAGTGAGAGCGAAGTGCCGCACACGCTCGCCATGGAGCTCGAGCCGTTCGACTCGAGAATTTCCGACACCACGCGGATGACGTAGGGGAAGGTCTCCATGTCGGGCATCATGGCCTGCACGCCACGACGTGCGAGATTGCCGTGGCCGATCTCGCGGCGCTTTGGCGAACCCATCATGCCAGTCTCGCCTACCGAGAACGGCGGGAAGTTGTAGTGCAGCATGAACGGCTCGCGGCGTTCGCCTTCGAGACCGTCGATGATCTGCGCATCGCGGCCCGTGCCGAGCGTCGTAATGACGATCGCCTGCGTCTCACCGCGCGTGAACAATGCGGAGCCGTGGGTTCGGGGCAGGACGCCCACTTTCACGGTGATCGGACGAACCGTCTTCACATCGCGGCCGTCGATACGCGGCTCGCCGTTCAGAATGCGCTGGCGCACGATGTTGCTTTCCAGCTTGAACAGGACGTTGCCCACCTGGTCGGCGGTCCACTTCGGGGCGTCAGCTGGGGAAAGCGTGGCGGTCGTCTGCGCCTTGATCTCGGAGATGCGCGCGTAGCGCTGCTGCTTCTCGGTGATCGAGTACGCCTGCGAAAGTGCAGCCTGCGCGTGCAGCGCAACCGCGCTGACGAGCTCCGGATCGTCCGGAGTGGGCTGCCAGTTCCAACGCGGCTTGCCGGCTTCGGCGGCGAGCTCACGGATGGCGCGGATGGCCACCTGCATCTGCTCGTGGCCGAACACCACGGAGCCCAACATAACCTCTTCCGACAGGCCGCTGGCCTCGGATTCAACCATCAGGACCGCAGCCTCCGTGCCGGCCACCACCAGGTGCAGGCCCGAAGTCGTGAGCTCCTTGTTGGTCGGATTCAACAGGTACTTGCCGTCCTTGTAGCCGACGCGCGCGGCTCCGATCGGGCCGTTGAACGGGACACCGGAGATCGCCAGCGCCGCGGAGGCACCCAGGAGCGAGGGAATATCCGGATCGATCTCGGGATCCACCGACAACACCGTCGCGACAACCTGGACATCGTTGTAGAACCCGTCCGGGAACAGGGGGCGGATGGGGCGGTCGATGAGGCGCGAGGTCAAGGTCTCTTTCTCGGTGGGCCGACCTTCGCGCTTGAAGAAGCCGCCGGGGATACGGCCCGCGGCATAGTGCTTCTCGATGTAGTTCACGGTGAGGGGGAAGAAGTCCCGCCCCGGGGTGGCCGTCGTTCTCGCGACGGCGGTGACCAGTACCACGGTATCGCCCATGGAAACGCGCACGGCGCCATCGGCCTGGCGGGCCATTTCGCCCGTCTCGATGGTGACCGTGTTGGAGCCGTATGGAAAAGACTTACTGACGACGCTCAAGCTTCATTTCCTCGAAATGGAAAAACAGGTAGCCAAAACACAAGGGCCGCGTGGTGACGGCGGCCCTTGGAGTGTTTTAGCGGCGGAGGCCCAGGCGCTCCACGAGCTCCTGGTACTTCTGCGGTTGGGTGGATTTCAAGTAGTCGAGGAGCTTGCGACGTTGATTCACCAGCTTCACCAGCCCACGTCGCGATGAGTGATCGCTCTTGTGTGCGGCGAAGTGCCCGCCGAGGCCGTTGATGCGCTCGGACAGGAGCGCGACTTGTACTTCAGGGGAGCCGGTATCGGACGGTCCGCGGCGGTATTGCGCGAGGACTTCGCCCTTTTTCTCGCTGGTTAAAGCCATTGCCAGATGATCCTAGTTTCTCTTCAAACCCTTGTGGTAAGCCGCCAATTGTACCCGCCAAGCCGGGTTTGCCACAAGTTTGCAACGGAATTTTGCGAGACCGCCGGACGCCGCGGCGCCAGCGCTTGTAGCAGGCGCCCGGGCCCCGGGCGGTCGCCAGGCTTCCTTCGCCATCTAGCTGAACACGAAGAGGCGCCGGGGCTGGACGTTCCCCTGGCCGTCGCCGGCACCGATCCCGAGGAACCGCCCCGCTTCGTCGTAGAGCCGTACCCGGGGCGCACTCGCGATCTCCACGGCCGCAGCGCCCGCCGGGACAGATTGCCCGTGCAGCAGCCGGCTCACGTCGGCTCCGCCTAGCGAAACCTTGGGCAAATGGCCTAACGGCCAGTCCGCGGGCAGCACTCGTGGCCAACGGCCCTGCTCCCGCGCTTCGCCGATCGACTCCAGCGTCTCCATCGGCTCCGCATCAAAGGGCTCGACATACACGCGCCGTAGCGCTGAGACGTGTCCGCAGGTGCCGAGCGCCTTCGCGACATCCTCGGCGAGCACGCGCACGTAAGTGCCTTTCGAGCACACCGTCTGCAGCTCGACGTGGTCGGGCCCGAAGTCCAGCAGCGCCAATTCGAAAAGCTCGATGTCACGCGCCTCGCGTTCGATCTCCACTCCCGCGCGAGCGAGTTTGTAGAGGGGCTGGCCGTCGCGCTTCAGGGCCGAGTACATCGGCGGAACCTGCGTCTGGCGGCCAAGGAAGCGCTGGCGTGCGCCTTCCAGCGTCGCCGGCGACAAGGTGGGAACCGGCGCTGTTTCGACAACGGCGCCTTCCGTATCGCCGGTTGCCGTGCGGCTACCGAGCGCGATCGTAAAGCGATAGCACTTGCGGCCGGACAGGACATCGCCCGCGATCTTCGTGGCTTCGCCCAGGCAGATCGGGAGCATGCCGGTGGCCAGGGGGTCCAGGCTGCCAACATGCCCCGCCTTGTCGACGCCGAGGCTCCGGCGCACACGCTGTAATGCCGCGTTGGACGACAGGCCGAGCGGCTTGTCGAGCAGCAGGATTCCGCTCTGCATAGGCGAAGTTTAGGAGCCTGTCTGAGTAATGCTCGCCGTCACGAGGGCGACCCTGGCGAGCATATTTTTTGCGATCGTTTCGCGCGCATAGCGGGGACTATGTAAGCGAAAGGATCGCAAAAAAGATGCCGCCAGGGGCGGCCGCAGCAGGCGCAGCATTGCTCAGACAGGCTCCCTAAGGCTCGTCGGGATCGTCGTTGTGCCGCTTCCGGTCTTCGGCAACGGCGCTATTGATCAACCCGGTGAGGTGCGCGGCCTTGTCAACCGTATCGTCCGGAACGAACTCGAGGCGGGGCGCGTGCCGCAACCGCAGGCGTCGGCCCACCTCCCCACGTAGGAAACCACCGGCGCGCGTGAGTCCGACCTGCACCTCTTCCACGGGATTCCGGGAAGCGAAAGGAGTAAAGAACACCTTCGCCACGCCCATATCGGCCGCGAGACTCACGGCCGTTATGGTGACGTTCCCGACGCGCGGGTCCTTTACCTCGCGCGCGATGAGCTCGGAGAGCACGCGTTGGATCTCCGATTCGATCCGGCGTGTGCGTGCCTCCGCCATCTATTGTCTCATTCCGAAGTCTGGCCTCATCCCAAAGTCCGTGCGATCTCGACGCGCGAGTAGCATTCGATCTGGTCGCCGGAGCGCACGTCCTGGTAGTTCTTGACGCCGATACCACACTCGACACCGGCGCGAACTTCGTTGACGTCGTCCTTGAAGCGGCGCAGTGACTCGAGCGCACCTTCGAAGATGACGACGTTTTCGCGCAGAACGCGGATCGGGTTATTGCGCTTGACGACGCCCTCCGTGACGAGACAGCCGGCAACGACGCCGAATTTGCTCGAACGGAATACGTCGCGCACCTGTGCCACACCCACGATCGACTCCTTGATCTCGGGCTGCAGCATGCCGGACAGCATCTGCCGGACGTCGTCGATGGCTTCGTAAATGATGCTGTAGTAACGAACCTCGACGCCCATCTCCTTGATCAGCTCACGAGCGCCCGAGTCAGCACGGACGTTGAAGCCGATGATGAGACCCTTCGAGGCCGCGGCGAGCTGTACGTCGGACTCGGTGATGCCACCCAGCCCGCTCGCAATCAGCTTCACCTGCACTTCGTCGGTGGAGAGCTTGGTCAACGATTCGCGCAACGCTTCGGCACTGCCCTGCACGTCGGCCTTGATGAGAACCGCGACCGTGCCGATCTTCGCCTCGCCCATCTGCGAGAACACGTCCTCGGCGCGCTGTACGCGGCTCGCCAGCTTGACGTCGCGGAACTTACCTTGACGGTAAAGAGCGACCTCACGCGCCTTGCGCTCACTTTCGGCCGCAAGGAACTCGTCTCCCGCGTTCGGCGGGCTGGACAGACCCAACACCTGCACCGGCATGGAAGGCGTAGCTTCCTCGACGGGCTTACCGTTCTCGTCGAACATGGCGCGGACGCGGCCGAACTCGGAACCCGCGATGACCGGATCGCCGGTGTGCAAGGTGCCTTTCTTCACCAGCACGGTAGCGACGGCACCGCGACCCTTCTCGACGCTCGACTCGATAACGATACCGGACGCAAGACCTTCGCGCGGCGCACGCAGCTCCAACACTTCCGAGACCAGCAGGATGGACTCCAGAAGCTGGTCGATGCCCTGCCCTGTGCGAGCAGAGACCGGCACGAAGATGTTTTCGCCGCCCCAGTCTTCCGGAATGACTTCCTGCTTCGCGAGCTCCTGGCGCACGCGATCCAGATCGGCCTCGGGCTTGTCGATCTTGTTGACGGCGACGACGATCGGCACGCCCGCGGCGCGAGCGTGTTGAATCGCCTCAATCGTCTGCGGCATGACGCCATCGTCCGCCGCAACGACCAGCACGACGACGTCGGTGGCCTTCGCACCGCGGGCACGCATCGCGGTAAACGCGGCATGACCCGGGGTGTCGAGAAAGGTCACGCTGCCCTTCGGGGTCTCGACATGGTAAGCACCGATATGCTGGGTGATGCCTCCGGCTTCGCCAGCGGCAACCTTCGTACGGCGAATGTGATCGAGCAGCGAGGTCTTCCCGTGGTCGACGTGACCCATGACGGTGACGACCGGGGGACGTGGCTCGGCAGCAGATGTTTCCGCACCCGGCGTGCCCTGCAAATCCTCCTCGATCTGGTTTTCCTTCAGAACCTTCGCCGTATGGCCGAGCTCTTCCACGACGAGCACCGCGGTGTCCTGGTCGAGCGGCTGGTTGATGGTGGCCATGACGCCCATGTTCATCAGTATCTTGATGACTTCGGTCGCCTTGATGGCCATCTTGGCCGCGAGCTCGCTCACTGTGACGGTCTCGCCGACACTGACTTCGCGCACCACTGGCGCGGTAGGCATCTCGAAGCCGTGCTTGCCGCCCTCGCCGCCGGACGACGACATCGGGCGACCCTTCACGCGGCGCTTCTTCTTATAGCGGGAGCTGATGTCGGTGGCGACATGCAGCTCCTGCCGACCGTACCGGGTTTCCTGTCCGGGGGCAGCTGGCGGTGCTCCACGCGCTCCTGCCGCTGGCGGCGCTCCACGCGTATCGCGTGCCTCACGCGGCTGTTGCGCGGGCGCTGGGGCGGCAGCCTGCGGCTGCTGCGGCGGCTTGCGCGCCGGGGCGCTCGCAGCAGGCTGCGGCGGGCGCTCACGCCTCTGGACCGGAGGAATAACCTGCGGCCGCTGGAATGTTGGATCGAACACAGGCTTCGGTGGTGGCTCTTGTACTCGCGGCGGAGGTGTCTCGGCACGCTTTGGGGGTTCGGGGGTAGCGACCGTTGACGGTTTCGTCGCGGTGGCGGCGGCCTGCTCGGCCGCACGTTGTTTCTGAGCGGCTTCCTCGCGCTCGCGCGTACGACGCTCTTCTTCCTCTCGAGCAGCCTGCTCAGCAAGACGCCGCGCCTCTTCCTGCTGCGCCTTCTTGAGTGCTGCCTCTTCTTCAACGCGACGGCGGTTGTCAGACTCGACGCGCTCGCGCTCCTGGCGTTCGGCGTCGAGACGGTCTTTCTCGCGCTGCTGCGCCTCTTCGGCGTCGCGTCGCTTCTGATCGATCTCGTCCTGCTGTTGGCGCGCCTTCTCCTGGAGGACGTCACGATTGATGTAAGTCCGCTTCGTACGGACTTCGACGTTCACTGTGCGCGCGCGGCCTTGCCCGCCGGAGAGCCTGATTTCCTGTTGGGTTTTGCGATTGAGCGTAATCCGGCTGGGCGCGGCATTGCCCCCCTCACCGCTGCCGTGGCTGCGGCGCAGATGAGTGAGGAGCTCCAGCTTGGCATCATCGCTGATGCGATCGTTCGGGCCGGATACTTTGATGCCCGCCTGATCGAGTTGCACGAGCAACCGATCGACCGGCACCTTCAGTACCTCGGCAAATTGGGAAACGGTTACTTCTGCCATAGGCGATACAACCTCACTGGGGCTTCTCTGTCGGTCGAAAGTGGCCTACGGCCCTTTACGACCCGTGGACAAAAGGCGTGACTTTTGCCCACTAGTGGCCCGCGTCAAACCACGGCGCTCGGGCCGTCATGATCAGCTTGCCGGCTTCTTCGGCCGTCAATCCTTCGATGTCCGAGAGATCATCCACCGCCTGGTCGGCGAGATCCTCGCGCGTACGTACGCCGCGCCGGGCCAGTGCCAGTGCCAGGTCAGGGCTCATGCCCTCGAGCAGCAGCAGGTCATCCGCGGGCATCGACTGATCGAGTGTTTCCTCGCTCGCGATCGCCTGCGTCAGCAGCACGTCGCGTGCGCGATTGCGCAACTCCTTGACGATGTTCTCGTCGAACTCCGCGATGGCGGCGAGTTCCGCCTGCGGTACATAAGCGATTTCCTCGACCGTGGAGAAGCCTTCCTGCGCCAGGATCGTGGCCACGTCCTCGTCCACGTCGAGTTGTTTCATGAAATTCTGCACCAACGTCTTGGCCTCGGTCTCACTCTTGGCCTCGGCGTCCGACTCCGTCATGACATTCAGATCCCACCCCGAGAGCTGGCTCGCGAGCCGGATGTTCTGGCCGCCGCGGCCGATCGCCTGCGACAACTTTTCCTCCGACACGGCGATGTCCATGCTGTGCGATTCCTCGTCCACAACGATAGACATAACCTCGGCAGGTGACATTGCGTTGATGACGAACTGCGCCGGATTCTCGTCGTGGGGAATGATGTCCACGCGCTCGCCGGCAATCTCGTTGGAGACCGCCTGCACACGCGAGCCACGCATACCCACGCACGCACCCACGGGGTCGACGCGGGGGTCGTTGCTGCGAACCGCTATTTTCGCTCGCACGCCCGGATCACGGGCTGCGCCGAGGATCTGGATCAGGCCCTGCCCGACCTCCGGGACCTCGAGCTTGAAGAGCTCCATCAAAAACTCGGGGGCCGTCCGGGTCAGGAAGAGCTGCGGCCCACGGGGCTCCGAGCGCACTTCTTTAAGGAAGGCCTTGATACGGTCCTGGGGCTTCACCTGCTCGCGTGGAATCATGTCCGTGCGCGGCACGAATCCTTCCGCGTTGCTGCCGAGATCGACGTAAATCCCATTACGATCCACGCGTTTCACGACACCACTCACCAGCGTGCCGACCCGGTCGCGATAGGCATCAACCACCTGGGCACGCTCGGCCTCGCGCACTTTCTGCACGATGACCTGCTTGGCCTGCTGGGCGGCGATGCGACCGAAGGCAACCGATTCCATCGGTTGCTCGACATGTCCGCCTACCTCGACACCGGGGTCGATCTCGCGGGCGTCTTCCAGGCGCAGCTCGCGCTCTGGAACTTCGAGCTCCTTCGAGTCATCCGCAAACACCTTCCAGCGCCGGAAAGTCTCGTAGTCCCCGCTCTTGCGGTCGATGGACACGCGCGCGTCCCACTCTTCCCCGTGTTTCTTACGGGTAGCAGACGCTAGCGCCGCTTCGAGGGCCTCGAAGATCACCTCTTTATCGACGCCTTTCTCGTTGGATACCGCATCCACGACCATCAAAATTTCTTTGTTCATGAGCAAATCCCGCTATATGCCCGTCATTCGGGGGCCAGTCGCGCTTTACCGATCTCCCCGAAGGGCACCTCTACCTTCTGCTTATCAACTTCAACCGTGATTCCCGAATCATCCACCGTCAACAGCGTGCCCGTGTAGCGGCGGCGTCCGGCGCGCGGTACGCGCAACTCTACAAACACCCGCTCGCCCACAAAGCGCGCGAAATGCGCCGGAGTCCGCAACACCCGATCGAAACCGGGCGACGACACCTCCAGCGTGTACGCGGTGGGAATAGGATCCTCGACGTCGAGAAGCGCAGCCGTTTCCCGGCTGACCTTCTCGCAGTCCTCGATGCTGATCCCCTCGGGCCGATCGATGAACAGGCGCACCACTGCATTGCTGCGCCCCGCGGCGTACTCGAGCTCGACGAGCTCGTACCCCAGCCTCCCGAGCAGAGGCTCTATAAGGACGATGAGCCGCTCTCGCAAGGTCGCCGTCATCGCATCTTCCCGCCGCACAAACAAAAATGGGCCCCGAGGCCCAAAAAAACAAAAGCCCCTCGGGGGGCTTTCTGGTCAAGCACTTTCGGCGGATCGACCGGGACGAAGGCTCGCGCACCTTCCACCCTCCAATCAACCAACCGCCCCCGGCCGAGGCTCGAGGGGGCGCGCATTCTACCCAAAGCGAGCGGCGAACGAAACCCGTAAGACGGGATAAAAGTGCAGAAAAACGGGATGTCAGGGCCCGGGTGGGCGTCGCGAGGCGCCAGGCGCCGGCTTGGCGGCACGGCGCGGTCAGCTTTGGCGGCCTTGGCGCTGGCCTGGCCATCTATACTTGTATATACAAGGTGGCGAGCCCATGGCATGATCCCGCCCCATGACATCTCCTGCGGCCACCGCCCGTTATCTGCAGGTCAAGCAATTTGTCCTCTCGCAGATTTCCGCGGGGACGCTTGCGGTAGGAGATCGCGTGCCCTCCGAGAACGAGCTGGTGCGCGAGCTCGATGTCTCGCGCATGACGGCGAACCGCGCCTTACGTGAGCTCGCCGCCGATGGAGTGTTGGTACGTGTGGCCGGCGTCGGCACCTTCGTCGCTGAGCAGCGGGCGCAGGCGCATCCCCTCGAAGTCCGTAACATCGCGGACGAGATCCGCGCCCGCGGCCACGAGCACGTGGCCAAGGTTGTTTTTCACGGCCCGGTCACGGCTACGCGCGATCTCGCCGAACGCTGCGGTGTAGCTCCGGGCGCCAAGCTGGATCACACCCTGCTCATTCACTTCGAAAGCGGGTTGCCCTTGCAGGTCGAGGATCGCTACGTGAACCCGACCGTCGTGCCGGGGTATCTGCAAAACGACTTCGCCACCATCACGCCGCACCAATACCTCATGCAGGCCGCGCCGCTGCAGCGGGCCGAGCACACGGTTCGGGCCGTGATGCCGGAGACCCGCATCCGCCGCATGCTGAAGCTCGAGGCCGATGATGCCTGCCTGCTGATCATGCGGCGCACCTGGAGTTTCGAGCGGATCGCCACCGTGGCGGACCTTTACCATCCCGGCTCTCGATATGAGCTGTCCGGAGCTTTTCAGCCGAGGTCTAACAATGTCTGACACCAAATGTGCCCCTCAGCGGGCTCCGCGCGGCCCCGTGATGAGCTGCCGCAACTGGCTGTCCGAAGCTGCGCTGCGCATGTTGATGAACAACCTCGACCCGGAAGTCGCCGAGCGGCCCGATGAGCTCGTCGTCTACGGCGGCATCGGCAAAGCTGCGCGCAACTGGGAATGTTTCTACCAGATCGTGACGGCGCTGCGCGCCCTCGGTGAGGACGAGACGCTGTTGATTCAGTCGGGCAAGCCGGTCGGCGTGTTCCGCACCCACGCCGATGCGCCGCGGGTGCTGCTGGCCAACTCCAACCTGGTGGGTAAATGGGCCACCTGGGAGCACTTCAACGAGCTCGACCGCAAGGGCCTGATGATGTACGGGCAGATGACGGCCGGCTCCTGGATCTACATCGGCAGCCAGGGCATCGTGCAGGGGACTTACGAGACGTTCGTGGAGATGGGTCGCCAACACTTCGGCGGCAACCTCGCCGGCAAGTGGATTCTGACGGCCGGCCTGGGCGGGATGGGCGGTGCGCAACCGCTAGCGGCGACCATGGCGGGCGCCTCGATGCTGGCGATCGAATGTCGGCCCGAGCGGATCGCCAAGCGTTTGCAGACGCGCTACCTCGATGTGCAGGCGCAGTCGCTCGAGGAAGCGCTGGAACTGCTCGACCGCGCACGGACCACCGGCAAGCCGATATCGATCGGCTTGTTGGGCAATGCTTGCGACGTACTGCCTGAGCTGCTGCGCCGCGGCATCAAACCGGACGCCGTGACCGACCAGACTTCGGCCCACGATCCGGTGAACGGTTATCTGCCGCGCGGCTGGAGTCTCGAGCAGTGGGATCGGCTGCGGGTCGAGAATCCGGCGTTGGTTGCGAAGGAGGCACGTGCGTCGATGGCGCAACACATCGAGGCGATGCTGCAGTTCCACCGCGCGGGCATTCCAACTTTCGACTACGGCAACAACCTGCGCCAGGTCGCCTTTGACGAAGGCGTCAAGGACGCATTCGCATTTCCGGGCTTCGTGCCGGCGTACATCCGTCCCCTCTTCTGTCGGGGTGTCGGACCGTTCCGCTGGGCAGCCCTTTCCGGCGATCCGCAGGACATCTATCGCACCGACGCCAAGGTGAAAGAGCTCCTGCCGGATGACCAACACCTGCATCACTGGCTCGACATGGCGCGCGAGCGCATCCAGTTCCAGGGTCTGCCGGCGCGCATCTGCTGGGTCGGGCTGGGCGACCGGCATCGCCTCGGGCTCGCTTTCAACGAGATGGTGGCCAAGGGTGAATTGAAGGCGCCCGTTGTCATCGGGCGCGATCACCTCGACTCCGGCTCCGTGGCGAGCCCGAATCGGGAAACCGAGGGCATGCGTGACGGCTCGGATGCGGTTGCGGACTGGCCGTTGCTGAACGCCCTGCTCAACACGGCCAGCGGCGCGACCTGGGTCTCCATGCACCACGGTGGTGGCGTTGGTATCGGTTACTCCCAACACTCGGGCGTCGTGATCGTCTGCGACGGCACGCCCGCTGCGGCACGCCGTATCGAGCGCGTGTTGTGGAACGATCCCGCTACCGGCGTGATGCGTCACGCCGATGCCGGATACGAGATCGCCATCAATTGTGCGCGCGAGCAAGGACTGGAGCTGCCGTTTCTCGGTTGAACCACGGAACTGCAGCCATGAGTGAAAGAATGAAGTTGTGGCGCAACGCAAAGCTCGCCACGTGTGACGAGTCGATGCGCGTCATCGAGAATGGCGCCATCGTCACCCACGGCGGCCGGATCGAGTGGATCGGCCCCGAATCCGAACGGCCGGTGGCGCTGAATGCGGTGCCGTACGAAGAGCACGACTTCGGCGGCGCCTGGGTCACTCCGGGGCTCATCGACTGCCATACGCATCTCGTGTTTGCCGGTACGCGCGCGGGCGAATATGCCCAGCGCCTACGCGGGCGTTCTTACGCGGAAATCGCTCGGGAAGGCGGCGGGATACTCTCGACGATGCGTGCGGTACGGGGCGCTTCGTTGCAGCAGTTGATCGACGAGAGCGCACCGCGCCTGCAGGCGCTGCTGGCCGAGGGTGTGACCACGATCGAGATCAAGTCGGGGTACGGACTGACCCTGGCGGATGAAGGCAAAATGCTCCGTGCCGCCCGCGAGTTGGCCAAGGCCTACCCGGTTACCATCAAGACGACATTCCTGGGCGCACACACCTTGCCTCCGGAATTTGCCGGACGCGCGGATGAATACATC
>Ga0268266_10004854_pt1 | contig 12764 bp, 10 predicted proteins | sample KBSS13metaG_FD_190356 | JGI IMG/M metagenome (GOLD analysis project Ga0268266, IMG submission 190356) | Switchgrass rhizosphere microbial communities from Kellogg Biological Station, Michigan, USA - KBS S1-3 metaG (SPAdes) (version 2) | ecosystem: Host-associated > Plants > Roots > Rhizosphere...
ATGGCCACCGCGACACCGGCTGTCAGCAGCCCCGCAAAGGTTGCAAACGTGCTCAACTCGGTGACGAACGTAAGAGCCACGATTACGGCTACCAGCACCCAGGTGGTCACTTTGCGAACCATGAGTAACTGGTTGCGCCGCCGGGTCTCGTGCGCGTACCGGAGCACCGCCCGCCGCCAGATCTCCGCCGCAGCGAAAACTACGGCCAGCATCGCCAATAGAACGCCCAACCGCACCCCGAGCGCGACCAGCGCATCGTGGTACTGGTGTTTGATGGTATCCCGCCAGTTGCTCAGGTTGTGGCGGTACTGTTTCAACAGCACACCTTCCTTGCTGAGCGGAATCAGAACCGCCGAGGTCTGCTGGAACAGCCATGCCAGGGTGTCGAACTGGTCACGAACGCCCTTCAGGGTCGTGTTGTTGGCATTGTCCGCCTGCGCGGCCAATGCATCGCTCTGAGTCGAGTACTGCTTGAGTAGATCGAGCGGCTTGGAGCGAATCTGCTCAAAGGTGTGCTCGAGGGCCGCGGTGCGCTCGTCGATGGCGTCAATCGTGCGCATCTTCTTCGCGAGGCGCAGCACATTGCTTCCCAACTCCCAGATCCCGATGCGGTCGGACGTACTGGTAACCGCTTCGACGGGTGCCGGCTGAGCCGCCGCGCCGGTCGCAGGTGCCGCAGGAGCGCCGGGCGCACGCGCTGCCGGGATGGAGACAGCAATCGCATCGATGTGAGCCTTCAACGCGTTGGCATTGGCCTTCTTGGTGTCGCTCTCGTTGACAAACTGCGCCATGGTGTCGAGCAGATTCTTCCGCGCGTTGACCATGTCGAGCTCGCCCTGGAGCTCCAGCAATTTCTCCGGCGTTACCCCTTTCTTGCCGGCCGCAATCTCGTCCTGGATCGCTTTGCGTTGCGCATCCAGGCGCTTCTGTTGCTCGCTCAATGTCTGGGTCGGATCGACGGCGCCGGAGGTGTCAGCCTCGCTGCTCAACAGCTCCGCGTTGGCCCGCGCCAGCTCAAATGCCAGCGCGATGACCTTGTCGGCGGTCTGTTGGTTCGCATACAGAATCAGCAGGTCACTCGGCTGAGTGGCCGACTGTTGCTGCGCACCGAGCGTCCGATACCAGTCCACAGTCTCATCCAGTATCTGGATGACCTGCTCGCCGTTGAGCACGGAGACATGGGTGGGTTTGGTCGGCTCCGCGCCACTGGAAGCCGCTACAAAAACCAGGAGAGCCGTGAGGATGAGGATTCGCATCCGGCGAATTCTATAGAAAACCCAAGGCCTGGAACCGCTACAATTCGCCCGCACAGTTTTGCATTGGACCGGCAGCACAGGGAGTGGACCGTCAATGCCAATTCGAGCCGTACTCTTTGATCTGGGCGATACGCTGGTGTCCTACTACCAGCCGTCGGACTTCATGCCCATCCTGCGGCGCTCATTGGACGCCTGCCTGCAGGTCCTTGGAATGGGCCCCCTCCACGGCGAAGCCCGGACCGATCTCATTCACCAGGCCCTGGAGCTCTACCAGGAGCGCGCCGACCTGGCCGTGTGGCCTCTGGAAGAACGGCTGCGAATGCTGTTCGGCCCCCATGCGAACCTCGATACCGGGTTGACCGAGCGGCTCGCACAGGCGTTCCTGGAACCGATATTTTTGACCGCGCAAGTGCAACACGATGCCCTGCCGGTGCTCCTGGGGCTCGAGCGTCGCGGCGTGAAGACCGCCATCGTCTCCAATACACCCTGGGGCAGCCCCGGCCGCATCTGGCGTTCGGAGCTCGCGCGTCACGAGTTGCTCACCGCCGTAGATGCGGTGGTGTTTTGCCAGGATGTCGGCTGGCGCAAACCGCACCCCACGCCGTTTCGCCGCGCGTTGGAAATGATCGGCGTTGCGGCCAAGGATGCCGCCTTTGTGGGCGACAACCCGGTGTGGGATGTGGAGGGAGCTGAGAGCGCGGGCCTGCTGCCGATCCTGTTGGGTGGCCGTCATCCACTGAGCATGTCAGGACGCGCGATCATCGCACCAACGCTGCCGGATGTATTGGCCACCGTCGATCAACTGAACTCAACCGCGAACACCGGGCCACAGCCCATGCTCGCGTGAGACTTCAGCGCTCGACCACCAGCTCCGTCTGTTCAAACTTCAACCTGCGGGAGAAGCGGCGCTTGATGCGAACCGCCACCTCACCGTCGGTTGCCTCCCACTCGACGCCGAGCTTCGTCAAGGCGGTGCGTGCGGCTCCAGGAAAGCCTTCAGGGTGATGTAGTGTAGGTCGGTCCGATGATCCGTTCGTCGTCGCCAAACCGTATACGCCACATCCCAATCGCACGAGCCGGCCTTCGGCTACGATCTTCCGTAGCGCGCGCAGAACCTGGCGGCGACCGCTGAGGTCGGTGAATTCACGGGTGAGAAACACATATTCACGGCTCTCCGTGATGCGATTCTCGATTTTCGACTGCAGAGAATTGGGGCGTGCCATGTCGTCCTCTTGATGCTGCCACCGGTGACATCGAATTCAGAAACCCGAATCCCGACACGACGCCTAGCTCTCGAGGTTCCCCGACAGGCATTTGTGCAGGAAGATCCGCGCCTTCTCCCAATCGCGCTGTACGGTGCGCTCCGACAGGTCCCACATCGCCGCGATCTCAGCGAACGAGAAGCCGCCGAAATACTTGAGGTCGACCACTTCAGCGAGCCGCGAGTCGGTGGCAGCGAGGCGGTCCACTGCATCGCTGAGGCGCTGCAACTCGTTGGAGTCGGCGACCTGTTCGGGGACTTCCGTGGGGAGCGAGGTGATCTCGAAGCCGGCGCCGCGCTTGAGCGCCTGGCGGCTGCGTGCGTAATCGATGATCAACCCACGCATGGCTCGCGAGGCATACGCGAGAAAGCGTGCGTTATCCGGAAACACAACTCCATCACGGGCGTGTACGGTCAGGTACACTTCGTGCAACAGAGTGGTCGCACCCATGTGGTTGGCTGCCCCTCCCTGGCGCAGCTTGCGTTGCGCCAGCCGGCGCAATTCATCGTACAGGCTGACAAACAGTTGCTGATGATCGACGGCTGAAGCCGCTGCCGCGACCGTACTCATGATCCGGAATCCCCGTGCGCCGCGGCTTCGACCTGCCGATAGACGGCCACACCCCGCTTGCGCAGCTCCTCGAGCAACCGGTCACCCAGGACTGAAAAACGCTCCAGATCCTTGACAGCGACACCCAACAAGGTCGCGGAGAAGGCACTCCCGAGTGCCGTATGCAGCTCCGCGTTCATCCGCGTATTCATTACATCGTCCTCATTCATGTGATTTGACCCTGTACCGCCTGTCGCGCCAGCAGCAACAGCGGGTGATCAGGATCCAACGTGTTGGACAGATGGTCGATGGCCGCGAGCAACGCCTCGCGCCCGCCGTCGCTGTCCCCTTTTTTCGTCAACACCCGTCCGAGAATCAGCCAGCCCTGACCGGTCCGATAGGAACGCGGCACTCCTCCCTGAGCACCCTGTGCCAACGATAAAGCTTTGCGCGCATCGGCCTCCGCCTCGGCCAGCTGTCCCTCTTTCAGGTTCAGCTCGGCCCGCGATACCAACGCTGTCATCTGGAAGAAAACGGTGCTCCCTTCGGTGAGGGCGGCATCCAGGCTCGCGCGCGCCGTGGTGAGTTGGTTGTTGGCCAACGCAATGCGGCCACGCATGATCTTCAGGACCGTTTGATGGGGTCCCTGGGCCGGCGTGGCGCTGCGGGCCACATCGGTAGCCTCACGCAGGAAGTGCTCCGCCGCCTTCACATTGCCGATCTCACGCATGAGCCACGCCATTCCCGCCAGGCACACCACCCGCATGATCGGCTGCTCACCCTTCACACTCAGCTCGATGCAGTGGTCATACCCCGTCTTGGATTCATCAAACCGGCCGATGATCTCCAACGTGCGGGCACGATTGGCCACCGTGACAACAGGCAACGCACCTGCCTGATAACGCGCGGCGGAGTCCAGAAGCTCGTTGAACAGCTGCAGGGCGTGCTTCGGATTACCCGTCGCGTCGTAGGCGAGCGCCAGGTTGTTACGAATGATGGTGGCATCGGGGCCGTATTCACGGCCGGCGCGCGCGTATTGCTGCAGCGATTGACGGAAATAGTCCTCCGCTGCCGCAACATGGCCGGCAACGCGCTCGGCATCGGCCAGGGCCCCAAGAATGCTCGCCTCCGCGGAGGCCGATGGATTCGGGAGGGTTCGCAGGCGTTGCAACGCCTCGTGTGCAAAGTTGACCCCGGCGGCCGGATCGTTCTCCAACTGCGCCAGCATGGAGCGATAAGTCAGACATTCCGCCAGTTGCTGCGTGCTCGAATGCGGATCGTCGATGACTTCCACCAACATGCGGCGCGCATCGGCCAGGTTGCCCAGGTTCCCGAGGGTCAATCCCAGATCACAGATCACCTTGCGGCGCAGGTCCGCATCCGGTGAGCCCGCAATGGTCTCGAACGCTTCCTGTAACAACCGCAAAGCCCTCTTCTCATCGCCCATGGTCCGGTAATACACGCCGACCAGATCCAAGACTGCCGTGCGCTGCTCCGTATTCCCACGAAACTCGGCACTCACCACAGCTTCACTGCGAGCCAACATCTCGCCGCTGGTGAGTGGCCGATCCGAGCTCGCCGATTCAGTGATGAGCACATTTAAAAAATCGGCGATGGCCTCGTTACGAGATGACAGCGCCAACGCCCGGTCTCTTTCGGCGGCGGCCACCCGGGCGTGCCCGGCAGCGACATGCGCCTCGTAGGTCGCAATCGCGGCCGTCGCTATGATGGCCAGCAACGCCGCGGACGCGCCGATGACAGAAGGCTTGTGACGCGCGATGAACTTTCGGCTCCGATACCAGCCGTTACTCCTGCGGGCAGCGATCGGCTCACATTCGAGGAAGCAGTCGATATCGGCCGAGAGCGCATCAGCGGTCGCATAGCGATCCGCAGGAGCCTTGCGTAAGGCCTTGAGAACGATGAAGTTCAGGTCATCGTCGAGCTTTGACGCAGCGGCAGCGGTATAGGTGCGTTGGCCCGTCAACAACTCAAACAACAGTACGCCCAGGGAATAAATATCCGAAGCCGTCGTCACCGGCTGCCCGGCAATCTGTTCCGGCGAGGCATATTCCGGTGTCAGCGCGCGACCGGCGTCATCCCGCGGCTCGATGGCAATGAGGTGCGCAATGCCGAAATCGAGCAACATCGCCCGGCCATCGTTCCCAACGAGGACGTTGGATGGCTTGATGTCACGATGGATCACCAGATTGCTGTGAGCGTACTGCACGGCCCGCAGCACCTGTTGGAACAGACGCAGTCGCTGACAGACATCCAGCCGGTGTTGATCGCTATATTCGATGACCGGAGCGCCGGCCACGTGCTCGAGCGCCAGGAAGGGCTGGCCGTCCTCCGCGAACCCGGCGTCGTACAGCCGCGCAATGTTGGGATGGGACAACTCGGCGAGAATGTCGCGCTCGGCGGCGAAGCGCTCGGCCAGTTGCCGCCCGAGCGGACCGGGATGGGGCAGCTTCAGGGCCACCGGCCGCTTGATGAGGCCGTCGGCGCGGCGGGCCAGCCACACGGCCCCCATTCCGCCGCTGCCGATCTCCCGCTCAATGACATAGGGACCAACGGCCGTACCGGCTTTCAGGGGTCGGGCACTGACCGCCGCCCGGGCGCCCTCCACGGCATTGCGCAGATCGGGAAAGATATCCAGGAAATCACCGGTCTCGCCCCTGGAGTGATGCCGCAGGAGGGTCCGCAGCTCCTGCTCATACGGGCGATCGGCGGCCGCAAGCCCCTCCAGCCAGCGATCCCGGGCCTCGACAGGCAGCTCCAGCGCCTCATCGAGCAGGCGCGACAGGATCGGCCAGTGTTGTGGATTGATCAGCATGCCCCCGCCCGATTGACGCAATCGTTCGTCGGTTATGCAGACGCTCAATGTGCATCAAAGAGGACAGGAGGGAGCATCTAAAAAGCGCTCCCGGAAGCGCAAAAACGGCCATCACGCCTGTAGCGATTTGTAGCGGCCTGTATTTTGTGAACTACGTACCTAGCGCAGCGATTCCGCCAGCAGCAATCGCGCCTTTTGCCAGTCGCGCCGCACGGTGCGCTCCGTAACACCCATCGCCGCGGCCACTTCACTTTCAGTCATGCCCGCGAAGTAACGCATTTCCACCACACGCGCCAGGCGCTCATCGACTTTCTGCAACTCATCGAGCGCATCGCTGATCCTGACAACCTGGTCTTCACTGACACTGAGGTTCTCGGCAAATTGCGTGGTGAGCGGCAGGTGTACGACATCGCCGCCGCGGCGTTGGGCCTGGCGCTGGCGCGCAAAGTCAACGATCACCGAGCGCATGACGTGCGCGGCGTATGAAAAGAAATAGCCGCGCTCGGCATTCGACAGATGCCCCGCCTGCAGATAGCGCATGTAGCTCTCGTGAACGAGCACGGTTGTGTCGAGCAGGGTATTGCGGCCGCCACCCTGGAGTTGGGCGCGCGCGCGGGAGCGCAGCTCGTCGTACGCTACGGCAAACAGTTGCGCGCGGGCGGATTCGTTGCCTTCATGCGCTTTTTGCAGCAGATCTTTGAGAGGATCCATGCGGGCCCACTAAACCGGACCCGGGAGTATCCCATATAACCCTTGCCGGGCGCACTGAACTAAAGTCACCCGCCTGATGTTATCGTGCGCGGATGATTGCGCTCTTATCACTCGTTATCTGGTTATACCTGGTGCTTCTGCACGGCCGCTTCTGGTCCTCGGGACCGCAATTGCGCCCGAGCACGCCAACGGACGCTGCCGAGCTTCCCGACATCGACATCATCGTACCCGCACGCGATGAGGTCGAGACAATCGGTCCGGTCATTGCATCGCTCGTCGCGCAGGACTATCCGGGAAATTTCCGAGTTACCCTGGTCGATGACAACTCAACTGACGGCACGGCAGCCGCGGCCGGCAATTCGCCCAGGCTGCGCATTTTGCGTGGGCAGCCGAAACCCACCGGCTGGTCCGGCAAGCTCTGGGCCGTACGCCAAGGGGTTGCCGCGAGCACCGCGCCCGTCCTGTTGTTGACCGACGCGGACATCGTTCACGACCCGCGACACCTCGCGGCCCTGGTGGCCCGTTTGAACGCGCCGCGGGTCGAGTTGGTCAGCGAGATGGTCCGGTTGAATTGCACGAGCTTGGCGGAAGTGGCCCTGGTCCCGGCGTTCGTCTACTTCTTTCAGATGCTGTATCCGTTCGCCAGTGTCAACAACCCGGCTTCGAAGGTGGCCGCCGGCGCCGGGGGCACCGTGTTGGTTCGCAAGGCAGCACTCGACCGGATCGGCGGCATCGAGGCCATCAAGGGTGCGTTGATCGACGATGTCACGCTGGCGAAGGCGATCAAGACCGTCGGCCCCATCTACCTCGGACACTCCGGGCTCGCCGCCTCCATCCGCCCCTACCCTCACTTTTCGGACATCTGGAACATGGTGGCGCGGACGGCATTCACTCAACTGCGGTACTCGTCGACGCTGCTGCTGCTCACCTTGTTGGGGCTCACGATCGTGTGGCTGGTGCCGGTCGGCGCGCTGTTGTTTTCCACCGGGTGGCTCCGGGCATGCGGCGCCGCTACGTGTGTGCTCGCTGCCGCAAGCTACGTACCCACCTTGGTGCGTTACAACAGAAGCCCGCTGTGGGTGCTGGCCCTGCCGCTGATAGCGCTGTTTTATATGAGCGCCACGGTTGGTTCGGCCTTCAGGCATTGGTTTGGAACCGGCAGCCAGTGGAAGAACCGCACCTACGGTGCCGAGCAGTAGTCAGCGTTGCGGTGCGCCATTGCGCGGTGTGATCCGGTCGGCTGTCGTGCGAACGCGACCGGTTCATTCTGACAGGCATGGGCACGGAGCCGAACGAAGACGACCGCGTAGCGACATTGCATCGAACGGGGCTCCTGGATAGCGAGCCCTCCGAATCGTTCGATCGCGTAACGCGCCTGGCCGCACGCACTCTGAACGTTCCGACGGTGTTGGTTTCGCTGGTGGATACGACCCGTCAGTGGTTCAAGTCGCGCTTTGGGTGTGAGCTGCAGGAATCGCCGCGCGACATCTCGTTCTGCACCCATACGGTATCCAGGCGCCAGCCGCTGATTGTCCCTGACGCCGCGCTGGATGTACGGTTCGCCTCCAATCCGTTGGTGACTCATGCACCGTTTATCCGCGCGTATCTCGGGATTCCTTTGTTTGCGCAGGATGGTCACGCGGTCGGCGCCCTGTGCGCCATTGACTCAAAGCCCAGAGAATTCGCAGATGAAGACGTAGCGGTCCTGAGCGATTTCGCCCGGATCGCGGAAGAGGCCATTCACACCCTGGAGGGCGCGAATGAGGTCAACCGCCGGACGCGGCATCTGCAGTTGGCCAACGACGCGTTACGAAGGCATGTGAAGCGGCTGATTGAGTCAGAGCGCGCGGCACAGCGGCTTCGCATGATTGTCAACACGTTGCCGGTCATGTTCAGTTATTGGGATCGACATCTGCATTGCGAGTTTGTGAACGACGCGTATCGCAAATGGTTCGGCATACCGCCGGAGCAGGCGATCGGCATGCCGATGTCCGAATTCCTCGGCGAGCAGTTTCCGGCCGCCGAGCCGTATGTGAAGCGGGCGTTGCAGGGGCTCGCTCAACGGTACGAGCGCCGCGATTTGCGCCGTCCCGTGGATGGCGTTCCTGCCTGTCTCGCGGTTCAGTACTTCCCGGATATCGACCTCGCCGGCGAGGTCCGCGGCTTCATTGCACTGGTGACGGAATTGTCCCGGGAATAAACCGCAGGGGGGCCAAGTCTTCACCTGAGACCCGCAACAGGAGAAGCCTTCGTGTCGCACGACCCTCGTATCACATCCCGCCGCAACGCATTGAAGTGCATGGCATTCGGCAGTGCCGGCACTCTCTTCGCACTGTCGGGGGGCATTTTCACACCCATCGACCTCGCAGTCGCTGCCGGCACGGACAAGGACAAGATGGCTGCCCTGGGCAAGCCCTTGTTTGTGCAGATCAGCGACACCCACATCGGATTCAACAAGGAGGCCAATCCGGACGTCAACTCGACGTTGAACAAGACCATTGAGTTCGTGAACGGCATGCCTGAGCAGCCGGCACTGATCATTCATACCGGCGACATCACGCACCTGTCCAAGGCGTCCGAGTTCGATGCCGCCCAACAGATGATGTCGAAGCTGCGCACGACGGAGTTACACACCGTTCCCGGCGAGCACGACACGACCGATGCCACCGTCACCGAATATTTCAACCGGTTCGGCAAGGCATCCAACAACAAGGGCTACTATAGTTTCGATCACGCGGGTGTGCACTTCATTGCGCTCATCAACGTGTTGCAGTTCAAGCCGGGTGGCCTGGGAACGCTCGGCACCGAGCAGTTGGCCTGGGTCACGCAGGATCTGAAGGGGCGTTCCAGCAGCACGCCGATCGTTGTGTTTGCTCACATGCCGCTGTGGACAATCTATGAGCCCTGGGGCTGGGGTACGGGGGATGCCGATCAGCTCATGAGCCAGTTGAAGCGGTTCGGCTCAGTGACCGTCCTGAACGGGCACATCCATCAGATCGTGCAGAAGACGGAAGGCAACATTACGTTTCACACGGCGCGCTCGACTGCGTACCCGCAGCCGGTGGCGGGTGTTGGCAACGGGCCGGGGCCGTTGAAAGTGGATGCGGATCAGTTGCCCGGGATGTTGGGTGTGACGACGGTAACCGCCCCTTCCGCCAAGGCGAAGATGTTCGCCCTCGCCGACTCAACGCTGGCCGGCTCCGGCACTGCTGTTGCCAGCGCAGCCGGCTCACAGGTTGTGATCAAAGACTTCATGTTCTCACCGACCTCCCTGCCGGTGAAGGCAGGAGCCACGGTGACGTGGTTGAACAAGGATGAGGAGCCGCACACCGTCATCAGCGACACAGGGTTGTTTCATTCGGCGGCCATGGATACGAACGACAGCTTCTCGTTCAAGTTCGACCAGGCCGGCACGTATCACTTCACGTGCTCGATTCATCCCCGGATGGTCGGGACGATCGTAGTGAGTTGAGGGATTGCGTCCCCGGCGGTGGCCGGGGGTGCTGCAGTCGTCGGGTTCGGGGGTTACGCGCTGTCCTCCCGGACCCTACGGTCCGAGGGTCGCTGGCGCGGTGAGCTTCCCCGCCGCGCCGCGCTGGCGGCCTCAGGTCCGTGGATACTTCGTAAAGATCGCCGCCACGGCGTCCTTGATCTTCTTGTCAGCCTTGTCCCCGGTCACCCCATTCAGGTTCTGGTTCACGGAGGCATGCCAGAGGGCCTGCTTGGACTTACCGTCGTAGATATCTACGCCGATGATCCCTTCCTCGTAGGCGTAGGGATAATCCCAGCCCCAGGCGCCATAACCGCCCCAGCCGCGATGGCCCCAGCCGTAGCCGCCACCCCAGCCCCAACCACCGTAGAAGCCGGGATAGCCGTCAATCACGTTGCGCTGGCCGATGCCGTACCCGACGAGGCAGTCGGCATTCTCACTCGCCTGATGCACACCCACGGTGAGCAGGTTGGCCGAGATCGCAGCGCGCAAGCGCGCTTCGTTCACCGGGTTCGCGATCGTGCTGCGCAGAGAATCGCTGTTGCCATGGAACGAGCCCGCCCAGTCGAACGACTGGCACCGAACCGTGCTGGCCAAGGGCTGGTTGACGTCTGAGGTCACGCGCAGCGTGGTACAGGCACCCAGCCCTAGGGCGACCGAAACCGCGACAGCGCACGTTAATGTCTTTTGCATGGCCTGCTTCATCATGGCGAAAACCTCGAGCGATCGGAGCACTACACTGTCATAAACGCACAGCTTCAGCGGCGGTTTACCTTCTCAGTCGTTCCCCGACGGCTTTCGATACCCTTTCACGATCCGATAGTGAAAATCGCGTATTTCCACGCCATCGCGTGTGAGATAGCCCGTCTGCATCGGCCCCACCTCGGCGGCATACGGTACGGTGAATTCGTCCGCAATGTCATGTGGATCCCAGGCGACGAGCAACAGCGGGCGGTTCCCGATTTCGAGGGTTTTTGCCCACCTTCCATACATCAGACCTTGGGCACCGAATAGGTTCCGGCTGGAGGTCTCCGGCACCGAGCGGGCGTGGTCAGGGGCATAGAAAGTCAGTTGGCTGGCCAACTCGTAGCGGTCCATACCGACAATGACCGGCTCGAGACCCGTCTCCTGGCGCAGCTCGGCGGCTTTCGCCTGGACCTGGCGACCGAGGTCCCGCCAACCGACCGGAACCAGCTCCAGGTGGTTACTGTAACCCACTCCGGGCAGGCCCAACGCGAGGTAATGCAGGCCCGTTCCCAGCAGCAGAATCATGATGACCGCGGTCGGGCCCCAGGCTGAGTGCAGCCACCTTCGCAAGCCCTGCACACCCGGCTTGCCGAACTCAACTATGGAGGCAGCCAACGCGGGAACCGCCCCCAGCCAGAGCGCGCCGGTCCAGTCGATCTTCACATCGTGGCGGACGCTGAACACCACAAACACGGACAGGGGTACCAGCACCGCCAGTTGCAGAAACAGCCAGCGTCGCTCCTGGGGTCGGCCACCCAAACGCGATGCGCACAGCGTCAAAAAGCCTGTGGGTGTCAGCAGGACCAGCGCGGAAATGAGCAGCCGGTGGAGGGAGAACCGCGGCCGCTCGGCGAGCCGGCGCGATGTTTGAAAAGCGAAGGACGCCCATTCGTGCTGCGCGTTCCAGACAATCACCGGGGAGAAAATCAGACCGGCAATCACCAACGCTACATACGGCTGCCAACGGAACAACCACCGGCGTGAGCCTGGATCGAGAAGCACAAACAGAAACGCCACCGGCACGAGCATCCCGATGGTGTATTTCGAAATCAGGCCCAGCCCGATAGCGATGCCCGCAAACAACCAGGCACGTGCCTGGCCGCCCAATAACGCGCGTTCCAGGAAATACAATGTGGCTGACCAAGCGGCGGTGAGCGGTGCATCGGGCGTCATCAACAGGCCCGCCAGGAAGAAGAACGGCATCACCTGCAGCAACACCAGCGCGACCAACGCGCTTTCTTCCCCAAACAGGTTGCGCGTCAGCCGATACGAGAAAAAAGCGGCCACGCCCGCACAACACAACGCTCCGATCCGGACCCCGAACTCCGACCCACCAAACACATGCGTGCCGAGCCAGATCAACCACGCCACCATGGGCGGATGATCGAGGTAACCGAGGTCCAGGTGTTGCGAGTAGTTCCAGTAGTACGAGTCTTCGGGCAACAGCTCGACCTGTCCGATGTAGAACAGCCGCAACAGAAAGCTGATCGCGACCAGGGCGACGACAGCCTCGCGCCAACGCTCCCCGCTGCCGATCTTCCAGGTTGTGGTGGCGAGTGAATACCGAAATCCCGGGATCGCCACCGCCAGCGTGGCGAGAATCGCCGGCACCACTGCGACTTGTGGGAGCAAAACGTTCGTGAACATTCCGAGCACCGCGCCGCGCAGGCACAACGCGATAGCGCTGACGATCAACACGTGGATGTGCTGACGGATACCACCGCCCCGCGCTTGTATCAAGTACAGAAGGACGAGACCGAGCGCCCCACTCACCAGGTGGGCCTCGGTCAACCGCATGCCGGTGCGAAGGCTTACCCAAAAAACAACGAAGTCCACCAGCGCGGCGACGAGAGGACCCATCATACTTCCAACCCGATCGACCGCATCAGTTCCATCGCATTGCTCCTCGTGACCAC
>Ga0268266_10004861_pt1 | contig 12748 bp, 8 predicted proteins | sample KBSS13metaG_FD_190356 | JGI IMG/M metagenome (GOLD analysis project Ga0268266, IMG submission 190356) | Switchgrass rhizosphere microbial communities from Kellogg Biological Station, Michigan, USA - KBS S1-3 metaG (SPAdes) (version 2) | ecosystem: Host-associated > Plants > Roots > Rhizosphere >...
TGCGACAGCGTTCACGGTGATCGTGCGGCTGGCGAGTTCGCGGGCGAGTGACTTGGTCATTCCGATCAGGCCGGCCTTCGATGCGGCATAGTTGGCCTGTCCGGCCTGTCCGGTCTCCCCGACGACGGAGGTGACGTTGATGATGCGGCCCCAGCGGTTTTTGACCATGGAGGACATGACGGCCTGGGTCAGCAGGAAGGCTCCTGTGAGGTTGGTCGAGAGGACGTCGTCCCAGTCGGCTCGCTTCATGCGCATGGAGAGCATGTCTTTAGTGATCCCGGCGTTGTTGACCAGAATCTCGACCTTGCCGAAGTGGGCAAGGACGGCCTTGGCGCACTCTTTGATCGAATCTTCGCTGGCGACGTCGAGGGCGAAGGATTTGGCAGTTCCACCGGCAGCGGTAATCTCGGCCTCGACGGCGGCGAGCTTCTCTGCATTTCTGGCGGCGAGGGCGACCTGGGCTCCTTTGCGCGCGAGTTCGAGGGCGATGGCGCGGCCGATGCCCTGGGATGCTCCTGTAACGAATGCGATGCGATTGTTGAGAGTACTCATGAACCTCCGTAAAGCTGCACTCAAAATTATACGGAGTCATTGGGTGTGGCTTATGTTTCTGAAGCTCCGTGACCAAATCTGGACATCCATTTGGCAGGATTGAGATGCGGAAATCTCTTCGCTCGAAGTGACGTATCCTGTGGTTCACCATGTCAGACGTAAAACACCTTTCCTCTCCGAGTAGCGCAACCGCACCGAGCGAAACAGATGTCTATGCGATCCACGGGGCCGACCCCGAGGTTCTCGCCTACGCGATGGCGAAGTACTCCCGCTCTGCCCTGACCATGAAAGAGTCTCTGGTCGAGATCAGCGCGCAGCGGGCAGAGCAGTTTCTCAACACCTTCTACTTCCAGTATGGCCATCGCTCGATCGCCGATCTTGCGCACATTCCTTTCGCGATCGAGCGGCTGAGCCTGCTGGCTGCGATCGAGCTGGTGGACGAGCAGCGATGGGATGGGCAGGAGCGCTCGACGCGCTACCAGGACTTTCGCCGCTCAGGCTGGTACACGCCTGACCTCGGCTCCCAGACCCCTGCGTATACCGAGGCCATAGGAGCGCTGTTTATCGCATACCAGCGCATCAGCGCGGAGATGCTGGACGCATTGCAGAACGCCATCCCACGTCCCGAAGAGATGAAGCCGGAGGGTTACGAGCGCACCCTGAAGGCGCGGGCCTTCGATGTGGCTCGCTATTTGCTGCCGTTGGCCACGAATACTTCGCTCGGCCAGATCGTGAATGCGAGGACGCTGGAGACGCAGGTCTCCCGCCTGCTGACGAGCGAGTTTGCCGAGATTCGCCAGATCGGGGAGAAGCTGCGCTATGCAGCAACAGAACCGGCGTGGAACGTCTATCACGGCGACGCGCAGGTGCTCTGCGAGGAGATTGGCTCAGTCGATGAGAACTGTGCGTGCCGCGCTACCGAGATGTTGATGCGTCCCGTGAAGACTGCGCCGACGCTGGTGAAGTACGCGACGCCCAACGCCTACCTTGCGGAGAGTCGAAGAGAGCTGGCGGCTGCGGCAGCCGAGCTGATGGCCGGTCAGGCGATCGAGCCTGCACCCGTAGTCGATCTGCTGGACGACACGGAGCCGCTCGAGGTGGAGCTTGCGACCTCGTTGCTCTACCCCAACTGCCACTACCGCTATCGGCAACTTCGCTCGAATGTAGCCGCATTGACCGAGGCGCGTCGCGAAGAGCTGATCGCTCTGGGAACGAAGAATCGCGGCCGTCACGACGAGCTGTTGCGAGCCTTCAGCGCAGGCCAGGGCTTCCGCTTCGACATCCTGATGGATATCGGCGGCTTCCGCGACATGCACCGCCACCGTCGCTGCGTGCAGCTGTTGCAGGGCTACACCGATCTGCATGGCTACGACGAGCCGATCTGCCCGGGACAGCCAACGCTCGCCGAGGCTGGATTGGAAGCCGAGTACAAGGCGGCGATGGACGCTGCCTTTGCCGCATATCGAGCATTGCGTGATTCTGGCATGCCCGACGCAGCGCAGTCCGCACAGTACTGTCTGCCTCTCGGGACACGCTGCCGGTCGATGTTCAAGATGGACTTCGCCGAAGCGCTCTACATCTCCGAGCTGCGTTCAGGAGTAGCGGGACACTTCAGCTACCGGCGCGTGGCATGGGAGATGTATAAAGCTGTCGAGGCAAGACATCCCGCGTTGGCGAAGCACTTCCGCATCGAAGACGTAAATCAGCCGGTGGATTTGTTGAAGCGGTAAGCTGTTCGCTCAGCCGCCGCTCAAAGATGGAACACTCTGTCGGCGCCCCAGACCAGGCCAAGGGTGATGACAGCGATGGCGATCTCACCGATCGCGCCTACCAGAAACGGCCGAAGGCCCTGCTTGCTCAGGTCGCGGAAACTGGTCCGCAGACCTACTCCCGCGAAGGTAAGCAGAAAGGCCCAGCGGGAGAGATTGCCGACGGCCAGTAGGTCAGGTTTCGAGAAAAAGCCGACCGTAGCCAGCAGAGAGATCAACAGAAAGCCGAGCACGAACTTGGGGAATTTGCTCCACAGAAACGCGACTTTGTTCTGGACTCCTGCTGCCTGCCCTTTGGATGCCCAGTAGATGGCATAGCCCAGGACCACGAAGCCGATGAGAGCATTGCGGCAGGTCTTGGTGAGAACCGCCACCTTGCCTGCGGCGTCGGAGTAGAGTGCGCCCGCCGCAGCGGTTTCGGCGGTGTTATCTACCGCAAGCCCGGTCCACACACCATAAGCGGTGTCGCTCAGGTGCAGCGCGTGGCCGACGACTGGAAAGAGAAAGAGCGAGATCGCACCGAGAGCCAGGATGGCGGCGATCGCATAAGACGAGTCTTCTTCGTCGGCCTCGATGGCGCCCTGCGTGGCGATGATGGCGGAGACACCGCAGACGGAAGCTCCGACCGAGAGCAGCGAGACGAGCTTGGGCGCGAGGTTGAAACGCTTCCCCAGCCAGGTCATAAACGCGAGCGCCAGGCCGATCTCAAGGAAGACGAGAAAGAGCGAGATGCCGCCGAGCTTGGCGATATCGCCAAGAATGAAGCGTGCGCCCAGCAGGACGATGCCGGTCTTGAGCCAGAACTCATAGGTGGCAACACCCCTTCGAAAGATCTCCGGTACACCCACCGTATTCGCAATCACGAGGCCGATAAGGATGGCCCAGAGGACATACTCAATATTCGGCAGGACAAGATGGTGGGCCTTGCCGTAGCGCGCGATGAACTGCTCGATTAACTTGCCCGCATAGCCGACCACGGCCAGCAGAGCAATACCTGGAAGCAGTCCGAGGAAACCGTTCAGGCCGGTCTGGGCCGGGGTTTGGCTCTTCGCGGGCGCTGGAGAGACGACGACGTTGTTCGCTGACATGGGGTTCTCCGATGCTCTTACCAGGGCACAACTTTGAGGATTCCGGAACGGACGAGGAGGGCGAGCGCAAGCGAGAGCAGCACAGCCCAGGTGTCAGGGGAAAGTCGGCGTGAGGTGGTGGTCATGTGTCTCCTGTAGAGAGGCAGGCGTGCGGAACACATCCGCGGAGCACTACGTTCAGTTTGAAAACGGGGGATGTACGAAGGGTTAGTAGCGACAACAACAACGGTTCGCAGGCACAACCAGAGGGGCGAATCGGAGAGGGGTGCGCATACCTGCTTAGCTTGTATCACTCGCCTGTGAACAGGGCAAGCGAAGATGTAAAGCTACGGCAAAGCAGCACACCCTGCGCTGGCAAGGCACTTCCGCATCGAGAGGTTAGATCAGCCGGTGAATCGATTGAAGCGGTGACGCTTCGCGCCGTCGGTGTCCCGGCAGGCGACGTCCCGTCTCGAGGTTGACGCTATGAAATCTCGCCCTTGCAGCCAGGGTGACCGCACTTGCAAGCGATCTCAAGAGTATTTTTGTTCTCCTCACAATAGGTGCTGCAAAACTTCTCGCTCGTCATGCAGGTACAGGAAGGATGGTCGCATTTTTTCTGGTCAGCCATTGTTCGCCTCGTAAGGAGAAGGTGTCTCCTTCAGTGTGTGATGCGCAGGAGTAGAGATTGTTTGTGAGAGCCTCAGCGAATGCTGAGGGCCTCCGAAGAGGCCTGTTGCTTCGGTTCCAACATATGCCTACAGGGCCGATCTGCTACGGCCAAACAGCAGGTAGATGATGATGATGCCGAGCACGATGCTCAATCCGCCCCCACCGTAGTAGCCGAGGCCAGGACCCATGTAGTAGCCACCGCCGCCTGCCAAAAGAAGAAGCACGATAAGAATGAGTATTAAGGGCATTTATGATCTCCAATCTATGACTAGATGCAATTTCTGACCGGAACCTACGTTTTCTTTCCACTCTTTGCTCAGAAAATTCGCTGTGAGATCCATACCCTTGTAAGGCTTCGCGTTTCTTCCTTCCTTTTTCCGCAGTGCGGCGATTACTTCACGACAAGCGCAAGCTCAGCGTTTTGAGTCGTGGTTCCACTGGTTGCCTGTATGGTCACGGCATACCGCCCAGTCGGAGTGCTTCCTCCTGAGCCGCTGCCGCCGCATCCAATAAGCCCGCTCACTACGACGAACATAAGGAACAATCGCAACGAATTTCCCTTCAGCCTGGCCTGCTGAAGAATAACGATGGAAAGTACGTTGAGAAGAAGGAGGGAAGCCCACTTCCACCTCTGCCCGTCTGTGCTTGCGCTTTCTCCAAACCCTGCAGTCGCAGTTCTGTTGGTCGTCGAGACTTGGACTGTCAACCGGGACTGGCTTTTCCCATCCAGATTGACGGTCTGGGTCGAAACAGAGTAGCTCGCTCCCTTGGGCAATCCGTTGCACGCCAGGGAGACAGCCCCCTGGAATCCTCCTGTAGGTGTAAGCGCTAATTGATACGAGGCTGTATCTCCGGCATTGATTTCAGCCGAAGGAGGCAACGCCGTCAGCAGGAAACCGATAGGGGTGCAACCCAGCAACGTGTTTGCCTGGCCTGTCAGCTGGCCTGTTTTTGTAGAGTCAACGCCGGCGGCAGTCAATCGTTGTATGTACCTGCTCAATGCCAGCTGTGCCGTTTGCGTATTCCCCTGCTGAAAACTCTTCATGGCCCCGTTGAGAAGATCGAGTAACTGGCTTCGCAGCTGCGCATCTTTCAGGCTTGCAGATTGAGTAGAGTCGATCAGCGCCTGGCCATATTCCTGGGAGGAGGCGCCCACCGTTGTTGTGGCGCTTGCCTGCACATCCGTTGAACCTGCAGTCCATGCTGTGGCGTAGAGAGCATGCACGCCACACGATTGCGGGACAAAGAATGCCCGGTGGTAATACCGTTCGCCGGACTCGATATTGGCGATCTTCTGAACGTCGAGGAGGATCCCGCCTTTGGCGGGATCTCCATCGTAGTAAGCGATATTGACGTTGTCCACGGAAGCACCGGCCGCCTGCACATTCGCCACCATCTTCGCTCTCTGACCCAGTGACGCCTGAGAGTCAACGGAGAGTGCGAGGTTCTGCAACTTGCCGCCCGATTGTTCTGCTTCTAACCCTGTGGCTTTGGGCAGGATGTAGAACTGCCGATGAACACCGTACATTCCGACATTGTTGCTGTAGTCTTCGATCGGCACATCGCTGATCTGTGCAAGGTTCGTGGCTGGATTCTGCTTCAAGCCGTGCCCTGGCATCTCCGGTACCAGGTTTCCGCTGCCGTCCTGCATCCACGCCACCACCCAGAAGACCAGGTTCGATCGAGCATAGTTGCTCGTATCGAAGTCCACGCTGGTGAGCTTCCAGTTTGGATCGTGGCCTCCATCTGATTTGAATCCGGCAATAGCCTGAATCTGGCTCTCCCCAATGTAAAAGCTGTCGCCGCACAGAGTGCCCGCGTTGCAGGAGCTGCTTCCGTTCCTGCAGCTTGCCTCCGTTCCGCCCGAGCTGCAGTAACGCTGGCCATAGAAGCGAACATGAACGAGACCGGTGGTGTCTGCCAGGCTGTAGTTATAGACGCGGGCTGAAAGGGTCAGCTGATCTCCGGCAGTCGCCTCCGCAAGATTTGGTCCGCCAGGTGAGCTCTTCTTGTTTATAAAGAAGCCCTTCATCGCATAGAAAGGCTGATCCGGAATCGGTATCTTGCCGGTGCGATCCGCGGGGTTGAAGAACACCGTCTGTTTGCTGATATTCCAGAACCAGCGTTCAGGATGATTTACGGCAATATCGGGCTTGGTGTACACGCCTTGCCACCACGAGGAGTTTCCGGCACATGCCAGATCGCTGTTGCTGCCATCCAATGGATTGACGATATAGCCCGTAAAGAGGGGACCTGTACTTGCAATATTGATTGCCTTCCCCTCGGGGTCGTTCAGCGGCAGGCAGTTTTTGGGATCATCCCCGGGGCCGCACGGAGCCTCAGCCGAGTGCTTGGTATTTTTCAGACCAAAGATATATTGGCCAAAAGCGTAGCTGCAGCACAGTGATGGGTAAAGGAAGGTCGGTTTCGTGATGGTGATTCCTTCAGAAGAGCTGACGGAAGAGGTCGACTCATTGAGCGTATTCAACGAGGTGCTTCCTGCGATATCGATCCCGAAACTGAAGCTGGCTGCATCGACGCCCGTAACGCCGGCGCTGGTCGAGTAGCTCATGGAGAGCTCATCGGAGAATGAGTTTGTAGACCCGCTGCTGTTGCTGCGGCCGGAGCCTTTCTCCCACTGGGTTGTTGCCGTCTGCGGAGAGGAATCCGTTGCCATGCATTGTGGCGGTTTTGTCGTCAGCGGGTCGACCTGTTCCCCAAACTGGTTTTCCAGCTGAGCAAAGCTCCAGGGGTAAGAGAGGATATTGCCCGGCTCATGCACCGGCTGGTACCAGTCCTGCGTGGTTCCATCCACATCCGAGTGGGCAATCTCGTCCGGCACCGAGAACTCCATATAGAGAGGGAGCTTCTCACCGCCGCCGCTGCATTGGTCCCCATCGGATTCACAACCCTCCGAACCCAGCACCGGGTAGTAATAGATGTTCATCCCCCTCTGCGTAAAAAAGAGATGATCGGCAAAGCCCGTCGAGGCACTCAGCTCGTTACTCTCTCCTTTGTAGGTGTCGTAGCTCTTTTTGACCGTATTGTCGTGCGCATACTTCGCCGTGTTTTTAACGTCGAGATTTCCCGTCGTAACACCATCTCCGAAGGTCGCCTCTGTCTCAGATGTCTGCTTTACCGAGATTCCCCAGCTTGTCGTGCTGGAGCGTTTCGTAGAACTGCTCGCGGTGGAATCAAAGACAAACTTCGTCGTAAAGGCATTGCTTTGCACCGACGGAGGCAAAGACGGCATAACCGAAAGATTCATGACACACGGAGTTCCAGCGTCAGTGCAGCCAGGCTGGCTCAAGTCATTCGTATCGGTATTCGGAGCAATCCAGTCCACGTGCATGGGTGGAACGGCGAGTACAAGGTCAGGTTGAATCTGCGATTTGATCCTGACGATCGTCGGTGCGCCCAGTCTGAGAGAACGGCCCTGAAAATCTCCAGGCACCACGATGTCCATGCTGGGGTCTTTTGTCCCGTCCGAGACGAGGGGTACGCCCGTGATGTTATTGCTCTTTTGCTTCAGCCAATTGCCGGGTTTCGTTACGATGGGATTCGGTGGTGCAGGGGCTTCAACATCAAAGATCATCACATGGGGTTGGTAATCGACACCTGGAAATAGATTAAAGACCGCTTCATAGGTTTCTATCTGCAAACCAGGATTGTGGTCTCCGCTCGAATTGCGATTATCGAAGTTCCCCACCCAGATATTTTGAAGGAAGGTAAAGGAAGCACCTTCGTGGTCTCGCTTCGTCTCCGACTCCCAGTTAAATTTCGAGAGAGTATCGTCCTGAGTGAAACTTCCGATCAGGACGAAGCTCGCGCCATCCTCTGTTCTTATCCCAAGAACCAGTTGCTGAAAGATCTGTTGTGGCCAGTAGACGATCGATGCAGCCTGGGCAAGCGCGCCGGTTGCGCCGTGATAGTCGGTGAAACGAAAGAAAGAATCAGCATCGCCGCCCACCACTTTGGGAGAGAAGGTTCCGTCTGAACTCGGGGTGATTCGAATCGGAATCACACTATACCCATTCGCATGATCGAGAATCTGCCCGAACACGACGAGATCGGCGTTGGTCGGACTCGGATCCTGGCTGCGGAATCTTCCTGCAGCCAGCGCTACCTGTCCGGTCTTCATGGTTACAGGCAGATTCAGCGTGTGGACCTCAGAGATCTTAAGCTCTTTGGGATCGACGGTGTAGAAGACGACCGTACGATGATCTGGTCGCAGAACCGCAATCTCATCCCCGCCGTCGTTATTGAAATCACCGACGACGATCGTGCCCGTTACCGGGAGCGTATCTGCATCTCCGAAGGCAAGCTCTGGCCCTTCTACAGGAGCGGCCTCTTTTTTGGGGTCTGCCGCAGTGAGGATTCTCATCCCCCATTGGGTACCGTGAACCCTGTCCACGGAGGAATAAAACATCAACGGATCGGCGAGACCATCGCCGTTGAAATCTCCCATCACCACTTGCGTAGAGACGGTGCCATACACCCCCACGCGGCTGTTCATGTTTCCAGTCGTGATGAAATGCGTAAGCGGATTGAGGAGGGTAAACGACCAGTGAGGCGCTCCATCGTCAATGGCATTCACGATAGCGACCGTATCGCTCTTCGTGTTGTACATCCTTCCAACGCTTTGCGACGCGATTACGCCTGCTTTTGGATCGAATGCCGACGTCGATTCAAAGTGATTGATTTCGGTCGTATGCGGGTCATGGGAGAGTTTGGAGTCGCTGCTGTCGAGCGAGACCAGAGAGGTCGTTATGGTGTCCTTATCCTGTTTGACCTGGAGAAAGGCGACATCGTCGCTTTCCAGAAACACCTTGGCGCCCCCGGTTACATCCGATACGCCAGCCATGGATTGACCGTCGCGTACTAATCTCTGTGCCTGAGCATTTAAGCCCGAATGCGAGGTAAGCCCGATCAACAGGGCGCACCATACGCTGAACCAGCGGGATCTACGGCCTCGTAAATCGTTTTCAACTGGTTTGAATTGATTCTCGGCAGGGCAATCCTTCCACACTGTGATCATTCAGAGCTTTCTCCACAAGGCAGGAATATGATTTTTCTAATGAAATGGCGTCCCTTGCATTCAAGGCCGTTCTCCCCGCCTGCCACATCTCACAAAAGTTGTAGACCTGGTTGTTGCGAGGCATTTTTGCAATGGTGCTTGCCCGGTGGAGACTTCGACCGCTAAAGACTCATATACGTGAATCTGCGGCCACTCCCGGAGCGTTCGGAGATGGAAGGCAAGATGCCCGCCTTTTGTTGATTGGCTGTAGAGTCTATTTCGCTTTTTATTTGCCTTTTCCGCTTTAGCTGCTAGAATCCGTTTTGACGTTACCCGAGGGAGAAATACACGTGGCAGATGACCGGAACAAAGCAATAGAGACAGCGCTCTCGCAGTTGGAAAAGCAGTTCGGCAAGGGCTCGATTATGAGGCTCGGAGCCAAGGAGGCGATTGTCCCGATCTCAGTCATCTCCACCGGCTCCATCTCGTTCGACGCGGCGCTTGGAGTAGGCGGCGTACCGCGCGGGCGCGTCGTGGAGATCTTCGGGCCGGAGTCGTCGGGTAAGACGACGATCACCCTGCAAATTGTGGCCGAGGCTCAGAAGGCTGGCGGTCTGGCGGCCTTTGTGGACGCCGAGCACGCGCTCGATCCCGCCTATGCGAAGAAGCTGGGCGTGGACGTCGATAATCTGCTGGTCTCGCAGCCGGACTACGGCGAGCAGGCGCTCGAGATCGTCGAGGCACTGGTGCGCTCGGGCGCGATCGACGTCCTGGTGGTCGACTCGGTGGCTGCGCTGGTGCCGAAGGCCGAACTCGACGGCGAGATGGGCGACTCACACATGGGCCTCCAGGCCCGCCTGATGAGCCAGGCTCTGCGTAAGCTCACCGGAACGGTCGCGAAGTCCCGCACCTGCCTGATCTTCATCAACCAGATCCGCGACAAGATCGGCGTCATGTTCGGAAACCCCGAGACGACGACCGGAGGCCGCGCGCTGAAGTTTTACTCCTCGGTCCGCATCGACATCCGCCGCATCGGCGCGGTGAAGGAAGGCGATGTCGTCACCGGATCGCGCACCAAGGTCAAAGTCGTAAAGAACAAGGTAGCGGCGCCGTTCCGCGATGCCGAGTTCGACATCCTGTACGGCGAGGGCATCTCGCGCGAAGGCGACGTGCTCGACCTCGCGGTGCTGCACAACATCGTCGAGAAGAGCGGAGCCTGGTACAGCTACTCGGGCGAGCGCATCGGACAGGGTCGTGAGAATGTGCGGAACTTCCTGAAGGAGAACAAGGACACCTTCAGCCGGATCGATGCCGAGATTCGAAAGAAGCTCAACATCGGAGCGACGAGCGCAGACTCCGATGTTCCAGCGGTGCCGTCCAACGGAGCCGCCGCAGCGACCGAAGCGGTAAAAGGGAAGAAATCGTAGCCCTTGCTTCCAGAAACCGTGTCAAGTCCTCAAGCTTGTAAATAGCTGAAAGAAATAGGGATCGAGAAGCAATTCAGTTTCGTCCATCCTGCTATTCTCAAAACAGATAAACCAACCGTCTCGGATAAGTCACATCCGAGGCGGTTGGTTTTTTGAGCAAGAAACCCTTTACTTTCAATATCTTGATTCTAAGTGCTTTGTTTCCAGGATCTTGCCCATGTGATTCGGTACTAAATCGAATGAAATCAAGATTTTGCGCAAAAACGACCGGGTTGGGGGATCACAGATCATCGTCCGGCGCTTCAAGATGAACGTCCACGTCGGGGCCGTCGGGAGAGAGACCGCCAATTACAAATCCCGACTCAGCCCCTGGACCTGGCAACGGGGGCAGGGTAAAGAGGCTGAGCGGTTCGCCGGGAGCGAATTTGAAGGTGTCTGGTCCGGGACCTTTAGGCCCTGGACCGGGACCAAAGCCATGTCCCTCCATGTGGCCGGGGCCGTCAGGCCCTCCTCTGAAGCGGAACATGAAGCGCTGGTTGTCCCGCTGTTCGGCCTGGAGCTTGGTCCACTGGTCGGCGGAGAGGACGCCCCGGATGCCGAGGAGCATGCGTGCATTGGCCTTCTCAAGCTCCGCGCGGGCGCCGGCGACGTGATCGATCTGGGCGAGAACCTTGTTGGTGTCCGGAGGGTTGGCTGAGAGCATGGGCTCGAGCATCACCTCCTGCTTCTCCACGTTGGCCTTGAGGTCGATCAGCTGGAGGCGGCTCTGCTGGAAGATGTCATCCATACGCTTCTGCTGGTCAGCAGAGAGCGAGATCTTCTGGGCGAGGTCAGGATTCTTCCACCACATGCCCGGAGGGGCGATACGCAGCTCAGGACGCATTCCGGGGTCTCCGCCAGGCATGACGCGATAGCGGACATCGCCCACCTCACGAGTCCTGGTGTGGATGGTCTTCTGCGGGGCAACCGGGGGCACGGGCGCCGTTACCGGGCCCGCAGGCTGTTGGGTCCAGGCAGAGGAGACGAACAACAATGCGATGGGGGCAATGGCGAAACGAGAGGTTGGAGTCATGTCAGTTCTTCCTTGGGGTGGAGTCAAGCTGGCTGGAGCGGCCCGCAGTAGGGTCGGCGAGCGGCTGCATGGGAGTGGGAACAGAAGAGGAGAGGGTCTGGTCGACCTCTTCGAGAAGTGCCTCGTCTCCGATGCGATCCGTCTGCTGAACCTGAACCGGTGGCTTCGGTGCGACAGCGGCCGTCTGGTGACGATGAAGCGTAAAAGGAAGAGCGGCGGCAAACAGAAGCACGGCGGCAGAGGCCCAGAGCACCGGCTGCGCGGAGAGCCTTCCCGCGATGTTGCTCCACCGGGAGGGACGTGTGGAGATCAGTTGCGCGGGAGAGGTCCAGGAACGGTTTGCCGAAGCCTGACTGGCCCAGGCTACGGTCGCCGAGCGGAAGGACGTCAGCGACTCCCGGAGCGAGGCATACTCCGCAGCGCAGTCGGAGCAGGCGCGGAGGTGCTGGGCCTGAGGCTCAGACAGTTGCGAGTCGGCCAGAAGGAGGTCGCAGAGCTGTTCGTGTGTGAGGTGGTTTTGGTGGCTCATAGGGCTTTCCTCATTGTTTGGTCGAAGCGCGCACGAACATTGGCGAGCGCGCGATAGAGATGGCTTTTAACCGTACTGATAGGGATGCCGGTGGCGGAGGCGATCTCAGTGAGTTCCATCTCTTCTACAAAGCGCAGAAGGAAGATGGTGCGCTGACGTGGAGAGAGCTCGGATACGGTCTGCCAGAGCAGGGATACCTGTTCGGTTGCGATCAGGCGGGATTCGGCGAGCGACTCCGGGTGAGGGAGGAAGGCTGCGATCTCGCCGGGGTCGACTGCCTGGGCGGAGACGCGACGCCAGAACTGAAAGCGATGAGTGCGGGTATGATCGCGAACCAGATTGAGAGCGATGCGAGTAAGCCAGGTGATCACCGTGCAGTCGCCGCGGAAGGAGGTGCGGGAGGTCCAGGCGCGGAGGAAGGTCTCCTGGGTGAGGGTCTCGGCGAGATCGGTGTCGCGAAGCGAGGCCAGCAGAAAGCGGAAGACGCGAGGACGATGCGTGTCGATGACCGAAGCGATGTCATCGAAGGGCGTGGGGACCGTGGTAGGAGGCGCCGCATCGGAGAGAAGATTTGTAGCCAGAGCTTTTGTAGACATGCTTTCCTGCACCGGGCAAACAATCTTGCCAATACCAGAACAGACGG
>Ga0268266_10004862_pt1 | contig 12747 bp, 10 predicted proteins | sample KBSS13metaG_FD_190356 | JGI IMG/M metagenome (GOLD analysis project Ga0268266, IMG submission 190356) | Switchgrass rhizosphere microbial communities from Kellogg Biological Station, Michigan, USA - KBS S1-3 metaG (SPAdes) (version 2) | ecosystem: Host-associated > Plants > Roots > Rhizosphere...
ATGCCCCAGGCGCGCTTCTCCTCCAGAGTCATGCCCCGGGTTTGCGTCTGATCCTGATGCGCGATGATGAGATCGACGACGTGCTTCTTGTAGTTGGCTCCGGAACAATAGATGCTGCCGGGCTGCGGCACAGGCGCGTGGACGTGCAACTGCTCCACCGGGCGCAGCTGCTGTTGCAACTCGCAGTGTGTATCCGAGAGCGCGATCGCTACTTTCTCGAGTGCCGCGAGATTGTGCTCCCAGTCATCCAGCACATCGAGGATCGTTGCGCAGCGCGCCAGCTGCAAGCCCGCATTACTGTGCAGAGCTTGCAACGCTTCGAGCGCGATAACACTCTCGTTGATGACCAGCCCCGGGAAAGACGCACTTCCGGCTACCGAGAATGTGCCCAACTTGAACGAAGGGGTGATCACGACTGCTGCACCTTCATGAGCCCCGATCGTCCTTGCGAGTCTGACGCACTTGTCGCGCCGTGTGGGATTTCGTCTCGGCTGTGAGCCCGCTCTTGATGCGCTTAAGCATCGGGTACCTCTTTCGTTCGTCGGAAAGGCAATGTCAACAGAAAGAGTAACTGCCGGAAGCCCATCAACTTCAATCCAGCGCGCGCCTGCTCGGGATCGAGGCGTGCCATCAAGGGCATCGTGCCAAGGGTCTTGCCCTTGATCACCAGGCTATCGCCGTCCCGCTCGATGCTGCTGACGGCCATGATCTCCTCATTGGCCGCGCCAAAGAGCCGCATGCCCTCGCCCCGGGGCGGGCCGCCGTTGGCGGGCACACGTGCGGCACTCGAGGATTTGGCCGGGCGCGCTCCGCCCGAATGTGGCGAGCTGCTGCCGATAGTCCGATCGAAATCCATTCCCAAGTCTTCGAAAATCTTGATGGCCGTCGCACGACCGGCGCCGAAGACACCTCCCCCAGGGTGCATGAAAGGACCTACCAGGTAGAGCCGCTCCACTCCTGGGACAGTGAACTGGCCGAGATCCGGTGTCGGCCGGTGGCTGGCACTCTGATAGAAGTACGGAGCTATGCCATGCACGTCCCCACGCACCATGCTGTTGGGCGAGCCGCGCTCCAGATCGAGTGGCGAAAAGACCTTGCGCGAGACGATGTTATCGGGAGTCAGGTTGGTGATGAAGTTGCGGAATGCGCTCTCCTGCAGATCCGCAAATTGCTCCTTATATGCATCCCAGCGAGCGGCCCCTCCCTCAGCCAGCTCATAAGGGGCAAAGCCGGTGCTGTGCCACATTCCGCAGCCCGGAGGAACCCGGCTCGGATCACTGATGCTCTCGTCATTTCCGGCGATAAGCCTTCGTCGGGAGATGCGTCCCTGCTTCAGTTCATCGAAATCAGCGAGCATCTCCCGCATGCTGTCCGTCCCCAGCAGCGACAACATGACGGCACGTCCCACAGCGTCATCACTGGTCCGAAATCGAACCTGCTGCTTGAGGTCGTAGTGACAGACGAAGAGACTGAAAGGCGCAAGCGTTGTACGTTCGGCGCGCTCCAAGACCCGGGCCGGTACACCTTCAACGAACTGCCGCAAGCGGTGCGGGTGGATGGCACCGATGACCGCATCCCAGGCCCTGAAGCGCTCGCCGGTCGTGAGCTCCACGCCAGTGGCACGCCCGCCGCAGACAAGGACTCGCGCCACTTCGGAGTTACACCGAACTTCCCCCCCTTGGTGCTCGATACACCGGACCAGCGCTTCGCTCAGCTTGCCACTGCCGCCGTACGGTTGTGACACGCCATAGGCGTGCATGATGGCGGGGAACAACAAGGCGATCAGCCCGGTACCCAGCTCATCGGGTAACTGCAGATTCTCAGTGATGGCACGCACCAGATGCATCCGGACACGTTCGTGCTCGAACCACCGTGATATCACATCAAGGCCGCTGCGCTGCATGAATTCCAATACGAGCCGACCCTCCTCGCTGCGATCGAGCATGGCAACCGTCTCACCGAGAGGCGTCGGTGGCACATACAACCCGGGCATCATCATGGGCAGCAGCGACATGCCGAGTTGGGCGAAGCGTCGGTAAGCCTCGGCATCACGCGCCGAGACCTTCGCAATGGACTCGCAGGTCTTGTCCAGATCCTTGTAGGTAACCAGTGTGGTCTGGTCGGGAAACACTGTCGCGTGCGGAACGTCAGAATATCTGTAACGCAGTCCGTGCTTGGAGAGCAGCCCGAGCTCATCGGCAGTCAGCATCGGGTTGCCCTGAATCATGATGTGCACGCTCGAGTGCTCGTCGTGCCAGTAACCCGGCGTGTTGAGCTGACGCGTGACGACACCTCCGCCCGGCCATCCCTTGCGTTCGAGAACCATTACTTTCTTGCCAGCTTTGGCAAGGTAGGCGGCCGCCACCAGACCATTATGCCCGGCTCCCATGGCGACGATATCAAACGAACTACTCAGATCAGTCGCTCCTCGGTGATCAGCTTCTCAAGAGCTTGCCGCACACGCACAGCCCCAGCGTCTCCCGGAAGTGCCGCCGGTTTCAGCGCCCACAAGTCGTGACCACCCATTCGGTCCTGGACGGCAGACAGCATCGCAGAATCCTCTCGGGCGAAGATTCCCCGTAACAGCTCGACCAGCTCGGCATCGTTGTTCTGCGCGCGAGCCAGCGCAGCCGTGCGTGTGAAGCTGAAGAAGTAATGCGTTGTGCGCGCCGTTTCAGGTGCGAGGAAGTGGCCCGCGTATGTCTGCAGCCCCTCTGCTCGCGGTCGGCCGGGAAAGGTGGCGCCGACATCCAGCCAGAGGCTCGAGGCCGCGTGCCAGTACATGTCCGCCCAATGTGTAACGGGGCGGCCATTCGTGGGGAAACTGAGTTCCATGACCGGCGGCAGAGGTCCTGCGTCGTACCAACGGTTCGAACGTATGAGGCGAGCCCCCCTCTGTTCGACTTCGTAATGGGCGCTCTTGTGAGCCGGACTGCCTAAAGAAGCGTCATGCAGAAACTCCGGATGCGTGAGGTCCATGAGGTTGTCGATCGCCAGTTGGTAATTGGCGGGCGTGGTGAGATAGCCCCGTACTGTGTGCCAGCCGCTCTCCTCGGCAAGTTGCGGGAAATCGGGAATGAGGCTCGGATCCGCTCGCCCGGCCTCCCCCATCCAGATCCACACGATCCCCTGCTGTTCGTGAAGCGGGTAGGCGCGGACATGGGCGCGAGGCGGGACATGCCCAGGGTTATAGGGGTTGAGTGCACAAGCGCCGGTCCGATCGAAGCGCAGTCCGTGATAGCCACACTCAATGGCCTCTCCCTTGAGGCGGCCCCGGCTCAATGGCGCAAAACGATGTGGGCAGCGATCGAAAAGTGCGGCGGCCGTCCCAGCCTGCGTACGGAAGAATACGATGGGATCATCCAGCAGCGTTCGGGGCAGCAGCCTGTCCCCCACGAGCTCATTGGACCAGGCACCCACATACCAGGCGTTGCGCAGAAACATAGGCCTTCTCCCGGCAAAGAACTTCGTCAGGGCTCAAAGGTATAGCATCGAGGGACAAGCAAGGATCGTTTGCATTGATACGGAGCATCACACGCAGCAATTGGTAGCCCTTGCACGCTGCGGCCTAGCCGCGCAACCAGAGCACGACCGATATAACCATCCTCCGGCATGGACATCAGAAACTCACGCTCACGCGCGCGCCAAACGTCCGAGGAGGACGAATCGTTGCGTAGTAGACGCCCGGTGTGAAGGGGTAGAGCGAACCGCCGGTGTACACGGCCTTGTTACCAATATTCCGGATCCATCCGGTCACTGACCACTTCCTCGGTGAGTCATAGGTCAGATCGGCATCCACTACCGACCAGCTGCCCATGCGGGCGGTTGGCGCATAAGTGATATCCAACACCGTCGCCGAGGAATATTGATCGCGCACCGCCGCTGTGACGGTGGCGTCATTCGGCAGATCGAAGATGTGGGCATAACCCAGTTTACCGCTCCACTGTGGCGCTTTGGGCAGTTGCTTGCCGGTACAGTCAATGTTGAAGTTGCCGTCGCTGCGAGGAGTCTCGATGCATCCGGTGGTACCCGCCATGGTAAGAACATACTGAAAGTCGTCGTATTGAGAGTGCAGGTACTCGGCTCCCGCATCGATCCGATCATGGGTCGTTGCCTGAAAGGCCAGATCGAGATTGGCGCCGTACATGGTCGCCTTGGAGGCATTGCGGATGATGAAGCTCACGCCATCGACAGGGTCGAAGCGGACGCTCGCCTCCTGCTTGTCGCGATACTTCCAGTAGAAGCCCTCGAGGTTGACCTGCAGTCGGTTGTTGAAGAATCGATTGCGCGACCCCAGCTCGAAGGCGAGCAGTTCCTCCGGCTTGTACCGAGGATCGGCCTGCTTGGTGGAGAACAAACCACCGGCCTTGTAGCCTTCACTTGCAGTCACGAAGAGCATACTGTCCGGCGTAAGATCGTATTCGAGCCCTGTCTTCCAGGTCACCTTGTTTCCAGAGGTCTCCCCGCGTACCGGTAGCTCGCACACGCTGGGATGTGGGAAAGGCGGCAATGGCGAGACACAATCGTAACTGCCGTTAGAGAGCAGGAAGGACGGCACCTGACCGGGCAATACATAGTCACGTACGAAGGTCGGGTAAGGCGTGGTGTTCCACTGTTGCCCTGCCAGCTCCTTCTTCTCGTAGGTATATCGTGCGCCAACGATCGCGCGCAGCTCGGGCGTGAAGCTGTAGGTCATCTCACCGAATGCCGCCCAGCTGTCCGTGTCGAGCTTGGGGGTATTCACCGAGGCCACGTTCACCCCCTGGTCGACATAGAAGAATTGCGTCTGATGCTCCCGGAAATAGTAGCCGCCACCGACCCATTTGACCTTGTCGGTGCTGTTCCCCAACCGCGCTTCAAGCGTCTTCTGTCGTGATGTCTCGTGATTGTCGAACAGGAAGCCGGGCTGGAACGTCCGCGTGCTGCTTTCCATGTTGCGAAATGCCGGAATGACCGTCAGAGTGGCCCAGTGAAGGTTCCAATCCAACTGTGCGTTGGCATTCCACAGGTGCGTATCGATGAATCCGCTGTTATCCGGTACGTTGAGCTGGTTCGCCCAGGGCACCGGCGAATGGTAGGCAGGCCGCCCGGCGGGAGCGGACGCGACCCGGTCGCGCCAGGGATCATCCGTAGCTGAATCACCCGCTCCGATGCGGACCCCGATCGGTCCCTTGCCCCCGATGTGAGCCAGGTCGCCGGTCAAGAGCAGCGAGAAGTCCTCGTTCGGTGTAAATAGCGCGTGCAGACGGGCAGCGCGAGTGTCCTCATCGTAATACCCACCGCCTCCGTACCCATCATGCTTGTTGCTTTGGAACGCCGCACGGAATGCGAGCACGTCGGAAACGGGCACATTCATCGCTCCGGAAACCTTGACGAGATCGTAATCGCCTACCTCGGCACTCAACGTGCCACCGAGCTCATGAGAGGGCTTCACCGTGATGAGATTGATCGCGCCTCCCGAAGCATTGCGGCCGTACAGGGTTCCCTGCGGACCTTTGAGCACTTCGATGCGCTGCAGGTCATAGAACAAGCCGGAAATCGCCGGCGGCCGTGAGATGTAGACGCCGTCGATATTATAGGCGATCGCCGAATCGGCGAAACTGTTGGTCACGAAGCTGCCGACACCCCGGATGAATGTCTGAACCGTCGAGCCCCCAAACCCAATGTTCACACCGGAGACGAGATTCGCGATGCTCGCAGGATCGCTCACGCCGGCTTTGTTGATCGCATCCTGGGAGAGCACTTCGATGGCCAGCGAGGTCTTCTGCGCCGACTCCTCGCGACGCTGGGCGGTAACGACTATCTCCTGCAGCTCAGTCCCTCCCGGAGCCGCCTCCTGCGCCCAGACCGGTGCCGCCGCGATGGCCAGAAGACCTGTGGACCAGGTGCAGATTCTCTTGCAAGTCATTACTAAACCCCCTCTTCAAATCATTTACCAGGCGGTGGCGCCGCCATCGATCGAAAAATCAGCGCCCGTGACCCAACTCGCCTCGTCGGAGGCGAGGTACACGGCAAACCAGGCGATGTCCTCGGGCTGACCGAGCCGGCCGAGCATCGTCTTGCGTCGCGCCGCCTCGCGAATGGTGGGATTACTCTCGAGTACGGGCTTGGTCGCGCTTGTGACAACCAACCCGGGACAGATGCTGTTCGCGCGAATGTTGTGCGGCGCACCTTCGGCAGCAAGCTGGCGCGTCATTGCAAGCACACCGCCTTTGCCCGCGCAATGCGCAAGAGCGGGCGAGCCTTCGAGCGCCATGAACGCATTTGCGGAAGAGAGGTTGATAATCGATGCGGCCCCGCTGGCCTTCAGATGGGGCCACGCGTACTTGCAGCCGAGAAACACCACATCGAGCTCGCATTGCAGAGTGCGACGCCAGTGTTTGTCAAAATCCATGGTTTCCAGGGGCTCGAAGGCGCCCCAGGCGCCCGCATTGACGAGCACATCGAGCCGGCCGAGAGAGGCGACCGTTTGTTCGACGAGTTGCTGCACCTGCGCTTCGACTGTGAGGTCGATGGGGTGCATGCACGCCATCTGAAGCCCCTCACCACGCGCCAGGTCAACCGTCTCTTGCATGCTGCGCGAGTCGATATCCGTGCCCATCACCCTTGCGCCGTGGCGTGCGAACATGAGCGCGATACCCCGGCCTATGCCGCTTCCGGCACCCGTAACCAGAGCCGCTCTGTTTGCCAGGCGTGTTGAGTGTGTCATCAAGTGTCTCTCCAATGTGCCATTGGCAGTCCTGCCTCTGGCGAGTCGATAACATCGTCAGTGGCCGTCGCGACTCATGCGCTCGATGGCATCGGTGATGAGCATTTCCGGAAGCCCTTTGTGCATCTGACCCCGTTTGGGGGGCTCGGGCATGTTAGGGAGGGATGCGGAGCATGAGGAAATCGCTTTTGGAGATCCGCGCCATCAGAATGCGCGATACCTGCGGGTTGCAAACAGGCGCCGTGCCTTCAGGCCGAGGGGGGCTGGACATGCGTTATCGAAAGCTGCATCTGAATCTGCTGATCGCTGGGGGATACTTGGCTGACGGACAAGAGCGTGACCCGCCCGGCCGGCAAGCTGAACATCACGCAGCCGGCCATGGTTCGAACAAACCTACGGCGACGCACGCCGCATCGACATGGATATCACGATCCTCAAATTGGTTGTATTCATTGCAGGTATCAACGATAACGATATCTCGAGGCAGGCGCTCGTCTCGAGGTATCTATTGGATCAATACCTCGTACCGATATTTTCGACTTTTCTGCGGAATTCGCGTGATGGCACACTTTTGAAGCCAGGCGTCGCAACCGAAGCGGCGCCAGCAGACATTGGCGGCGATCCGAGGTAGCACGCGCCGCTTTGGGGGCTCATGCGCTACAGACGGCTCGACCTTAATCTGCTCGTCGCGCTCGAAGCACTGCTGTCCGAGAAAAGCGTCACCCGCGCCGCCGCCAAACTGAACATGACGCAGCCGGCGATGAGCGGCGCGCTTGCACGCATGCGCGAATACTTCGAAGACCCGCTCGTGATCCAGGTCGGCCGGCATATGGAGCTGACGCCGTACGCGCAGTCGCTGGTCGCGCCGATTCACGACATCATCATGCGCATCGACTCGGCGATTGCGAGCGAGCCGGTGTTCGATCCCGGGCAGAGTCAGCGTCATTTCTCGATGACGCTGTCGGACTACGTGATCCGCGTTTTGCTTCAGGATGTGCTGGCTGAAGTGCATCGTGAAGCACCGGGCATTACGTTCGAGTTCCGCCAATCCTCGGGGCGCGTACAGGCGGAGCTGGAATCGGGCGAGGTCGATCTCGTCATCGGCCCGGAAATCGATCTACTCGCTGAGCATCCGCATGAAGTGCTGTTCGAAGACACTTACACGGTGATCGCGTGGGCAGACAGCACTACCGTTGGCGACACACTCACGTTCGACGAGTACCTGGCCTTACGACACGTAGTGTTTCGCAATCCCGACCGTGGTGCGCCGTGGCTCGAGCGCTGGTTCACGCAACGCTATGGGGACGCGCGCCAGATTGACGTGTACGCGCAGAGCTTCGATCTGCTCCCGTATCTCGTCGTTGGCACGAACCGCATCGCCACGATTCAGAGTCGACTCGCGCGCCTGTTCGTCGACATTCTGCCGCTCAAGACCATCGCGCCACCGCTCGAGCTGCCGCGGCTCACGGAGATCCTGCAATGGAACGTGCATCGCGACCCCGACCCAGCCAGCCGCTGGCTGCGCGCAAGGATCAAAGAACACGCGGCGCGCATGCCCGCCGCTCATTGCGCCGTATAGCCTCCATCGACCCGAAGACTCGTTCCGGTAACTAGATTCGCAGCCGAAGACGCAAGAAACAGTACCGCAGCCGTAACGTCTTCCACGCGACCGATCCGGCCGAGCGGAATAGCCGAGAGTACCTTCTTGCGGAAGTCGTCATTGGCGAAGAACGGCTGTGTCATAGGTGTTTCGACATACGTTGGCGCCACGGTGTTGACGCGAACGCCACACGAAGCGAGCTCAACCGCCATCGCCTTGGTGAGACCTTCGATGGCGTGTTTCGTCATGCAGTACACGGTGCGCTCGGGCGCGCCCACATGCCCCATCTGCGAAGACATATTCACGATAGCACCGGCTCTCTGCCGCACCATCATACGGGCGGCAGCCTGCGCCGTCAGAAACAGGGAGCGCACGTTCAACGTGAGGAGCATGTCGAGCGTGTTGGCATCCACTTCCAGGAACGGCTGCGGCCGATTCGTGCCAGCGTTGTTCACGAGCACGTCGCACCGTTGGAGCGAGCCGAAGAGGCGCTGGATCTCCTCATCCTGTGTCACGTCGCACGGCATCGCCTGCGCTGCGCCTCCGGCGTCTCGAATTTCAGCTTCGACCTGAGCGAGCTCGTCACTCGAGCGCGCGACGAGAATGACCTCTGCCCCTTCCGCCGCGAACGCCAGCGCGCAGCCTCTCCCAAGCCCGCGGCTCGCGCCCGTCACGACGACACAGCGGTTCTCGAAGTTCATAGCGGTTCGCGATTCACGCGCTCTCCATGAGCGCACGGTCGATCAGGTTGCGAAGGTTGCCGTCGTGACGAAAACCCGCGGCAAGTGAACGCGGGCAACGCATGGGCGGAAGGCTCGCAAATTGCGCCTGCAGCTTCGCGTCCGGCTGATATTGCACGCGCTGAAGTACTTCGGGGCCGTGCTTCTGCGCGATGGCTTCGACGACTTCCCCCAGAGACGCGTGAAGAACCGGCAACATCCAGACGCGACGTAGGAACGACGGCTCTACTCTCATGAGAGCCGCATGCATGAGATTGTCGAGGCAGCACTCGACCGACATCCACCACGACTTTCCGTCGGCGGCCACCGGACAGACAAACTCGCGCCCCGCGGATAGCTCACGCAGGATGTTGCTAATGAACGCAGAGAGTTGGCCGGTGGGCGCAGGCGGACGCGCGACGATGCCGGGCAGGCGCACAGAGCGTCCATCGATCCAGCCGCGACGGCTGTAGTCCGCGACGAGGATTTCACCGATCCACTTCTGCGCACCGTAGCTCATCGTCGGCGCTGGGTACGTGTCTTCGTCGATGATCTCTGGCATCGGCACGCCGAATACGCCAATCGTGCTCGCGAAAACGAACACGGGCGGCTTGTGCAGCCAGCGCATCGCATCCAGCAGCATGCGTGTGCCGTCGACGTTCGCGCGCAGACCAGAATCGAAGTTCGCTTCAGCAGCGCCACCTGGAACGCTGGCCAGGTGAAAGACGTAGTCGACACCGCCTTTCACGGCCGCTACGAGCGCGGGTTGGTCGGTGAGATCCCCTTCGATCCATCGGACTGCCGGTGAGGTCGCTCTCGTCGCAGAGACACTACCTTCCGGCGCACGCACATCCAGCAATACGATCTCATCAATCGCGGCCGAGAGAGCACCGGGATTTCGCGCCAGACGTTGCGTGAGGCGCTGACCGATGAAGCCCCCCGCGCCCGTGATCAGGACTCTCACGCCACGCGTCTCCCGAAGCGCCGCACGCGCAGGTCCGCCTGTTCCTTATGGCCGGCGAATCCCTCCAGTTCACAGAGCCGCGAGCAGTACTCACCGATGAGCGCCGCAGCTTCGTCGGTGAGAACGCGCTGATAGGTACAGGTCTTGATGAACTTGCCGACCCACAGGCCGCCCGTGTATCGAGCGGCCTTCAATGTCGGCAGTGTGTGATTGGTGCCGATGACCTTGTCACCGAAGGAGACATTCGTTCGGGCACCGAGGAAGAGCGCGCCGAAGTTCGTGAGCTTCTGCAGGAAGTAATCCGGATCTCGCGTGAGAACCTGCACATGCTCGGAGGCGATTCGATCCGCCTCTTCCACCATCTCATCGAGCGTATCGCACAGAATGATTTCTCCGCAGTTCTGCCAGGCGATGCGAGCTACGTCACCCGTTGGGAGCCAGTTCAGCAGTCTTTCGATTGCCGCCGGCACTTCGCGCGCCAGCTTCTCGCTGTTGGTCAGCAGGACCGCTGGCGATCCGGGCCCGTGCTCGGCTTGACCGATCAGATCCACCGCAGCCATCTCAGCATCACAACTGTCGTCGGCAACGATAAGCGTCTCCGTTGGTCCCGCGAGAAGGTCGATGCCCACCCGACCGAAGAGCTGACGTTTCGCTTCGGCGACGTACGCGTTTCCGGGCCCGACGATCATGTCGACCGGCGCGATGTGCTCCGTACCGAGCGCCATCGCCGCGACGGCCTGCACGCCGCCAAGCGCGTAGATCTCATCCGCGCCACCGAGATGCATCGCTGCGACGATGGCGGGATGCGGCTTGCCGCCGAACGGCGGCGCCGTAGCGATGATGCGCTTGACACCCGCCGCTTTCGCCGTGACGACGCTCATGTGCGCAGACGCCACCATCGGATAGCGGCCGCCCGGCACATAACACCCCACCGAGCTCACCGGGATGTTCTTGTGACCGAGAATGACTCCGGGCAGCGTCTGCACCTCCACATCTTTCAGCGTCGCCCGCTGCGCAAGCGCGAAGTTGCGGATCTGCGCCTGAGCAAACTCGATGTCTGCGATCGTCTGCCTCGGCAGTGCTGAGACGCAGGCTTCGATCTCGTCCGCGGTGAGCCGGAAGCTCTCAGGCGACCACTTGTCGAACTTTTCCGAGTACTCGCGCACCGCCGCCTCGCCGCGGGCGCCGATGTTCACGAGGATCTCCTCCACCGTACGGCGCACCTGCGTCTGTTGTTCGGCAGTCGCTTCCTGCGTGCGGCCCGATTTGATTCGTCTGATCACAACTTCGCCCCCTCCCGACGTGCCTGCACCACTTTCTGATCGATGGCGCCGAAGATCGTGCGCCCATCGGCGTCCAGCATCTCGATGCGAACGCGGTCTCCAAACTTCATGTACGAGGTGACGGGCGTACCGGTGTCCACCAGTTCAATGCCCCGTCGCTCAGCAATGCAGGCAGAGCCCACCGTGCGATACGTTTCGTTCGAAACTGTGCCCGACCCGATCACGGTTCCCGCGCTGAGATTGCGCGAATACGTGGCGTGAGCAACCAACTCGTGAAATCCGAAACCCATCGCTGAGGCGTCCGGACGGCCGAACTCACGCCCGTTCCAGTGAACATGCACCGGCAGACACACTCGCCCGTTGCGCCAGGCTGTGCCCAGCTCGTCCGGTGTGACGGCAACGGGGCTGAAGCTCGTGGAGGGCTTCGCCTGTATCCAGCCGAAACCTGTCTTCATTTCGACGGGCGCGAGCACGCGCAAGCTCGCGTCGTTCGCGAGCATGACGAGCTTCACGTGAGTCAGCGCCTGTGCAGCCGGTGTGCCCATGGGCACGCGGTCGACGATCACCGCGACCTCGGCTTCGAAGTCGATACCGTCCTGCTCGGACGGAAACGGCATATCCGCGCAGGCGCCGAGCAGCTCGTCGGAGCCGCCCTGGTACATGAGCGGTCGCGTGAGCTTGCCTTCGATCGGCGGGAGCTTGAACACCTTTTCCATCAGATCGCCGTGGCTGTGGAACGCGGACCCGTCGAGCCACTGCCACGTGCGGGGAAGCGGTGCTGCAAGCCGCGTGACGTCGAGGTCGAACGCGCCGCTTGCCGTGCCGGCATTCAGCGAGGTGGACAACTTCTCGAGTGCAGGCGCTGCTGTCGCCCACGATTCGAGTGCAGTGAGGAGCGTAGGAGCAATGTCCGTCGCACGCACCGCGCGTGCGAGATCGCGCGAGACGACGACGAGACTCCCGTCGCGGGTGTCATCACCCAATGTTCCCAGTTTCATGTTGATGCCTCACTCCAGTGAACCATGGGCAGGCCCGCCACGGGCGCCCGAAAATAGGGAATCGTCGTTCCCTTCAGACTTCCGAGGTAGACCGTTCGAAGATCGGGGCCGCCGAACGTCAGGCTCGCCATCCAGGGCGCAAGCGTTCCACCTGCGCGCGGCATCGTGTTAGGCGCGAACGTGCCTGCGTAGAACTGCCGGTCGATCTCAGCCGCATTCGCCGGACCGCCGTCGTCGAGGAGCATCAGCACCTCACGTTCCGGCGTGATGGCGATCAGACGGTCGTACATTACGAGCGTGACCCAGAGATTTCCGTACACGTCGAACGCGAATCCGTCGGGAATGCCACCGAGGTCCGCGGGACCGTAGATCTCACGATCCGTCAGGGAACCATCGGGCTGAACGCGTAGGCGCGAGATGTGCCGCGCGTTGCTCTCGACGACATACAACCATTCCTCGCGCGCATCCATGCGG
>Ga0268266_10004863_pt1 | contig 12746 bp, 14 predicted proteins | sample KBSS13metaG_FD_190356 | JGI IMG/M metagenome (GOLD analysis project Ga0268266, IMG submission 190356) | Switchgrass rhizosphere microbial communities from Kellogg Biological Station, Michigan, USA - KBS S1-3 metaG (SPAdes) (version 2) | ecosystem: Host-associated > Plants > Roots > Rhizosphere...
TATACAGGACTTAGACATAACCACTATCAATAAGTTGATTCAATCTATCTAAATATCGATCTAAAAATTTGCCTTTTTTGCGCTTAGCATCTCTGAGAGCAGCTTCGGGAGTAGGTAAATTTTGTTGTCGCTGATTACAATGCAATAAAGCATAAGCTAAAAATACCGAAGCAATATGACTTTCTTGAGTTTCCATTTTTCGAGCAGAACATTCTTGTAATCCCAAATGCTGTTTAACAGTGCGAAACATTTTTTCAATAGTCCATCTAGTACGATATATTTGAACATGACGCATAGGCTTTGCTTCAAAAGTTGCTGCTTGAAAAACAATTGTCTCATTACCTCTTTTATCAATTCTTCTTTGTGCAGTGATAAGCAATGGTATTCCATGCCATACAACAGCAATAGTTCGCGCCATTTGGCGACCTTTGGGTTCCAAATTTTTAATATCACGAATACGTATTGTTTTCTCTTTGTATAACACAACACAATTACTTCTCATACGAACTTCTATCGCAATCTTATTTTGTACACACCAGCGCAAAAAGTTTTTATTTGCAAAAGCACCATCAGCAGTGATTATTAAGCGTGCTTGCGGAAAATTTTTTTGAACAATCAAAATTAGTTTTTTTATCCACTCAAATTTTGATTCTTTTGCATTAGGAACTAATTCATTTGAAAATAAAAATGTTGCAGTTAATGGAAAGGCATAGCAACCATCTGTTAGCATTGCAACAATTAATTTATATGCCGTAATTTTTCTGAATAATTGTGTATCATAGAAACGTCCAGACCCTTCCATTAATTGAGAATATATTTTTCTGATCAGTGTCTCATCTATTATCAAAATTAGTTCTTTGGATTTTGCAAATTTTTTAATAGATAATTGCAGCAATGTTTCATAATATTCGCAAGCTGGCTTTAGCCATCTACTGACTGTTTTGCCAGTTCTTTTTATCATTTTTCCAAGAGCTTCAAAACTTTTTTTTATAGACGTAATCAATAAAACTGGATATGCTATTAGCGTGTTTTTCAAAAACATAAAATACTCTCCTTTTTGTTGTTTTAAGTCAACTTAAAGAGAGTATTTTTTTTTAAAAACGTCAACTATTCCTTATTTTCGCAAAGATGTCTAAGTCCTGTGTATACAAAAAGGAAAAGTATCACTCGATCCCAATACAGGAAAAATATCTGATAACCCAGATTCACCAATTACTCATATTGATTACTCATATACCATTAAAAAATAATCTTTCAATTTATTCTCTTGGATCATGATGAGCTTGCTGCCAATTAAAAAAAATATTTCCAAAAGCAATCGCTTCTATTTTTTTTTGCTTTTCTGCCAGCTCTTTCTTAAAACCATCGTCTTTGAAAGTCTCACTAATATTAAGCCCCTCAAGATGAAGCATGCATAATTTACTGTAATTACGACCATATTCATCTTCAAACTTTTTCATCATTTTATAAAGATTATATTTTTTTAAAGCACCCAAATCTTTTTCTACATCACTAAAACGAGCAAAATCTTGTACACTATACCTATCATATACGCTTTCATCAAACCAATAAGCTATATCTAAATCATAATAATTTTGCTGAGCATATTGATAAGCGTAATTAACTATAAGAGATTGCGCCTCATTTGGATGTTCTACCAAGGCTCCCAACAATTTCACTTCTAAGTTAAGATATTGTTTTTTTTTATTTTCTACATCAGTGGATGTATCGTCCAAAGATGCTTCCATATGTTGATAATATAAAACCAAAAAAAGCTCTTCTAACTTTTCTGAAGTAAAAGATTGTATCTTATAATGTTTTTTAAAGCGTTGAACCGGATCCATACCAGATAAACTTGTCACCACCCCCAACAAGCATACTACAATTAATAGATTTCTTTTCATCTCAATTAACCCCTAGCACACAAAAAAATTAATTTTTTATATATTATAAGGATAATATTATGATGTTTTTTGTCAAACAGAAAATCTATTTACCCCACAACCAAGACCACCAACTTTTTGCTCTCGACCCAGAAGACCAATCAAATTGTATAACAGATACCGTGATATTATCCCCACTTGCTTGTTTTATTGCTTCACGTGCCAAACCTTCAGCAATAACATCCAAAGATTTATTTTTACTTAAAGCGGCCCTCACCATCTTTACGCAATCCTCATTACTCATCACATCCCACAACCCATCAGAAGCTAAAATTAAAAAATGATTATCGGCTGTTAACTGCATCTGAGCATATTCGGGAGTAGCTATAATTTGACCTACACCCATTTTTTTTAAAGATACATCACCAATTGATCGGGATACGGCTAATCCATTGACTCGCCAAACCCCATGCTTTAAAACTTCTCCCCCAGCTTTTTCTATTCGCTGTTTTTCATCAGATCGATCAGGTTTATGATCTTGCGTAGCAAGAGCAACAGAACCGTTACTTTCTAGGACCGCCCGAGAATCTCCAACCCATGCCAAATGGACTCTATTATTTTTATCTATATACACTACTACCGCGGTTGAACCATCCTTAAAACTATTTTGACTTATATAATCTGCCTGCTCAAATGCACGCTCAAATTTTTTTTGTAAAGAACCTCGAGCTTTTCCAAAAAAAACATGCAATTTATCTTTTAAAAAAGAAGATACCTTATCTCCACCATGGCCATCATACACACCAAAAAATTCTCCCTTATCAATCTTTGCATGAGCAAATCTATCTTCTTGATAAGGTCTTGTATTTTGATAAGTAAATAAGCCGTATTTTATATTTACTTGAGCCAAACTTAAAGACGCCAAACACATACATAACAATGCTAATAAATTTTTAATTTTCATAATACTCCTAAAAATGTTTAATAAACATTACTCTTGTTACAAATTAAAAAATTCTGCAATCACTATCAATCATTCTACATTATTCCATATTAGATAATGCAGAACTAATATTTGATTTAATTAATTTGTTTAACTCTTTGCTTATAGAACACTCACCTTCAAGTTTCTTTCTTATTAAAGATAATTCTTGTTTTTTGGATGTCAAACTACCTTGCTTTTCAACTAAATCTACCATATCTTTACAAGAAATAAAGTAAGCATTAAACCGATTACTATTATTCCGAAGCTCAAACAATTCCTTTTGTAGATTTTTATATTCTTGATACGTTAAATCGTATTTTTCCTCAAGACTATCTAATAACACTCTTTCAAGACTATCTAATAACACTCTTTTAGGGAATAATTTTTTATACAATTTAGATGTAATCTTTTGGTTAAACATACAAAAACTTGAAAAAACAAAGAAAAAGGAGCAACAAAACAACAATAACGCACTATAAATTATTTTCATGATTACCCCTATGATTAATGTATATTTATTATCCTATATAATTCTATTATAGCATTTTTTTGTTTTTTGTAAATTTTCAATCAGAATAAAAAATAGCCAATTGGGGTCAAAAAACTTCAATCTCGCTTTTTGGCCCTAATTGGCTATTTACCGATATAATTGGCTACTTGTGACTCTTTGCGGTCCAAATGAGCTATAATTAAGCTAAAATCAACCTAAAAAAGGAATTTTCAATCTTTAAACATGAAATATAACCATCTCACCAGACGTAAAAAACAAAATAAAACCCGCTTGGATCATCAATTTTTGACTATCTAAGCGGGTTCTTTTAACAAATTAATTTTAATTTTAACGAGTAAATTTAAGACAACAAAGAATACCAATAACAGCTGCTACAGAAAAACTACCCAGCAAAACTTGCCAGTACTTTTTGAACCAAGAAACGTCCTTAATTATTGGCTTGTTATTGTTAATTATTGGCTTGTTATTGTTAATTATTAGCTTGTTATTGTTAATTATTAGCTTGTTATTGTTAATCGTTGGCTTGTTGTAAACTATTGGCTCTATGTCATTATTTTTATACACTTGCTCAACACTAAATCCATCATATTCTGGATCAACAACAACTACCACAGGCAATTTACCTATCGCATCTATAAATTCCCTCCTATAAATATCATGTAGAATCCCCTCAAAGTCTTTTTTATATATATTAAAGATCGCAATTTGACTACAATTTTCTTTATTTTCGCTAAATTTTACAATCCCACCACTTAGATGCTCGATTGTGTTTGTTGGTTGACATTGTGTATTGCTCATTGTAGTCATTCCATCTTCCGAAGAATATATAATTTTATTGAGCTGAATTTTAACCTTCTTTCTTTTCGTATCCAAATGGTCAATATCCGATATAACAATACATTCAGTATCCTGATTAAAATGTTTCATAACAGGTGCTTCAAGAATATCTTTAATATCAAAATACGTTAGCTTTTCATAAAAAATTATCGGCTTTGTTTGACTATCCATATTTGTTATGGTGTTGTAAATAATAGTACTTAAAACTTTTTTCTGCTCTTCTTGAAAACCCTGTAATTCCATAACAATTATTAAAAAAACTACCAATTTTACTATTGTCATAACAGAACAACCTGCTTTCACTAAGAACATACGCAAAAAATTAATTTTTAGTCTTTTGCATTTTCTTTATTTGCTTTAGATAAAAAATAATCATCCGTTAAAATAGGTTCGAACCTTTCAACAAGCTCCCACCTTCGCTTAAAGCTATGGTGAACAGACAGGGCAAACGGAATTAGAATAATTTTTAAAATTGAAAACGCAATTTTTTCAACAAACAACTTTTAAATTTAACGAACAAATTGAGCATAACAGAAAATTCCATAAGTTAAAATTACTCCCACAAAAAGCCCCCCGAGCATCAACTCCTCTTCGTGGTTTTTCCACCAAGAAATATCCTTAATCATTGGCTTATCATTGTTAATCGTTGGCTTGTTGTAAACTATTGCCTCTATGCGATTATTTTTACATAATTGCTCAATATCAATTCCTTTATATTCAGGACCAAGAATAATTAAAACAGGCACTTTTTTTTGCATCACCGTCTCGATCTCATTAAGGTACAAATTATTCAATTCACTTGATCCCGTCCGATACATATTAAAAATCACAAGATCTTTTTGCATTTTTAAACATTCTATTAACTGATCGCTATTTAAAGAATTCATCTCTGTAATTGTATTGTTTCTATATATACCATTATAGTTATTCAAAGACCCAAGATCATTGTCTTGTTCTCCAATTTCTATATATACACATGATCTTTTTCGATCAGATTGTCTTTCCTCATCTGATATAATGAGACACTTAGGATCATAATTCTTCTGAGAATGCAACCTACATTTTAACCAGGAATCTTCAAATTGCTGTAACAGAAAGTTCAAGATATATTTCTCATAAAGAATTACAGGGTTAAAACCCTGACTTGCTTCGCCAATAGCCGTAAAAAAGTTTATTTTACATTGTTGTTCAGATCCCTTCAACTGCACAACAACTACTAAAAACAGTGCTATCAATTTTACTATTTTCATAATATAACAACCTTTCCTCTGCTCAATTTACAAATTATTAATTTTGCAAACAATACTTTATTTTTTACAAAAAGTTAATGAGCATAGGTAATTTACAAACATACCCGGTCTTTTTATATTATTGATTAAATTTTTTACTTAAAAACACCCTCAATCATAAAAATGAAAAACACATGAATCAACAAATTGAAACCTTACAAGAATTTACCCCTGATAAAACATGGTAAAGGACGTGTAATATGATAAAACTCACTCAGATCATCAATTTTTGACTATCTAAACGGGTTCTTTCAACAAACAACTTTTAAATTTAACGAACAAATTGAACATAACAGAGAATACCATAACTTAAAATTACTCCCACAAAAAGTCCCCCGAGCATCAACTCCCTTTCGTGGTCTTTCCACCAAGAAATATCCTTAATCGTTGGCTTGTTGTAAACTATTGGTTCTATACCCTTACACACACACCAATTCTCAATATCAACTCCCTTATATTCAGCACCAAGAATAATTAAAACAGGCACTTTTTTTTGCATCACCATCTCAATCTCATTAAGATACAAATTATTCAATTCACTTGATCCAGTCCGATACATATTAAAAACCACAAGATCTACTTGTTCTTTTAAATATTCTATTAACGTATCGTTGGTTAAAAGATTCATCTCTGTAATTGTATTGTTTTGATATTGATTACCAGCATTAAGCGTGAATTTATTATCAGGGTTAGGATTAATTTCTTCTCCAATTTTTATATGTAAATATGAGCGTTTTGGACCAGATTGTCTTTCAACATCTGATATAATGAGACACTTAGGAACACGATCCTCCTTACTCTGCAGCGCACATTTTATGTAGGAATCTTCAAATTCCTGTTGCAGATCATCTAACATATATTTCTTATAAATAATTACCGGCTTATATTTCTTATAAACAATTACGCGGTTATATTTCTTATAAACAAATACGGGCTCATCGTCCTTATAAACAGTTATAGGCTTATCTTTCTTATAAGCAATTACAGGCTTAAGAAAACATCTTGCCTTACCAATAGGCATAAACAGTTGTATTTTAGGCTCCTCTTCAGATCCCTTCAACTGCACAAAAACTACTAAAAACACTGCTATCAATTTTACTATTTTCATAATATAACAACCTTTCCTCTCCTCAATTTACAAATTATTAATTTTGCAAACAATACTTTATTTTTTACAAAAAGTTAATGAGCATAGGTAATTTACAAGCATACCAGATCTCTTTATACTATTGATTAAGGTTTTTCCTTAAAACACCCTCAATCATAAAAATGAGAAACGCATGAGTCAACGTATTCCAAATTTACAAGAATTTACCCCTGATAAAATCAGAAACTTTTCTATTATTGCTCATATTGATCATGGTAAATCAACATTATCTGATCGATTACTAGAAATATCAGGCACTATCACTGAACGTCAAAAGAAAGAACAATTTTTAGATAAACTTCAGGTAGAGCGTGAACGCGGCATCACCGTCAAAGCACAAACAGCTTCTATGTTTTATGAATATAAAGGCATTAAATACCTCCTTAATTTAATTGATACCCCGGGCCACGTTGACTTCACCTATGAAGTTTCACGTTCATTATATGCATGCCAAGGCGCCTTACTACTTATTGATGCTGCCCAAGGCGTACAGGCGCAAACCATGGCCAATTTTTACCTTGCGTTTGATCAAGATTTAACCATTATCCCCGTTATTAATAAAATTGATCTTCCTAATGCTGATCCTGCTAAAGTAACCAATCAATTTGTAAATCTTTTTGATTTTAAACCAGAAGAAGTCATTCAAGCGTCAGCAAAAGCAAATATTGGCATTACTGAAATATTTCAATCAGTTATTGAACGGGTTCCTAGCCTTAAGGTATCAGCCGATAAACCGCTCCGTGCATTACTATTTGATTCATGGTTTGATGAGTATCGAGGCGTAGTTTGTCTTATTGCATTACATGATGGAACTATCAAAAAAGGTGATATTATCTGTCTGGCTCAGGCAAGCTCAAATTATGAAGTCCTGGAAGTTGGATTAATGTATCCAGAACCCACTCCAACCAATATTTTATATGCAGGACAAGTAGGGTATCTCATTACTGGCATGAAAACCATTAAAGAAGCACAAATTGGCGATACGGTATATCATAATAAAAAGTCTGTAGAACTGTTTCCTGGCTTTAAACCAGCAAAACCAATGGTTTTTGCCGGTATATTCCCGGTTGATAGTGAAGAAATCAGCCTACTAGAAGAAGCAATTGAAAAATTAACCCTTAATGATGCCAGTGTATCAGTAGAAAAAAAGACATCTGCTGCGCTAGGAATTGGTTTTAGATGTGGCTTTTTAGGTATGTTGCATATGGAAGTATTCAAACAGCGCCTGGAACAGGAATATAACTTATCAGTAATTGCAACGGCTCCGAGTGTACTGTATCAAATAAAAATGGCCGGCACAGGGGAATTAACTACTCTTGAAAACCCATCAGAATTTCCTGAACGCAACCATATTGATGAAATTTTAGAACCAATCATTGATGCGACAATCATTGTTCCACAGCAATATCTTGGTAATGTCATCAAATTATGCGAAGATAAACGGGGCAGACAACAAGACCTTACCTACCTTGATGATTCACGTATAATTTTAAAATACCGCCTTCCACTCAATGAAGTCGCTATGGAATTTTATGGAGAACTTAAAAGCCTCAGCTCTGGCTATGCAAGCTTTGATTACGAATTTTCAGGCTATCAACCCGCTGATCTTGTTAAAATGGATATTCTTTTAAACGGAAAAGCTGTCGATGCTCTTTCTATCATTATTCATAAAGATAAAGCCTACTATATAGGAAGAGATCTAACACAAAGGCTGCAAAAAGTTATTCATCGCCAATTATTTGAAGTGATTATACAAGCAGCAATTGGCGCAAAAATTATTGCACGTGAACGTGTTGCCCCATTACGAAAAGATGTAACAGCAAAATGCTATGGTGGCGATATTTCCCGTAAACGCAAACTTCTTGAAAAACAAAAAGAAGGTAAAAAGAAAATGAAACAAGTCGGGTCTGTTGAAGTCCCCCAAGAAGCCTTTCTTTCTCTACTAAAAAAATAAAGACCCTTTTATTCAATAAAAATTGCCCCCCAAATAAAAGCTGGGGGGTGCGTTTTTGCGTAAAAACCCTGCATTTAAAGTCTTTTTTATATTTAACCGTTGACTTTGGTTTTCTATTTGTAATAAATTGATAAAGTAGTAATGGTTTATTATAAATACAAATAACACAAGGAGATACTTTATGAAAAATCATAAAGATAAACACCAAAATGGTGTCAATAACACAAATGAGCATCATGATATCAACAATACGCATAATAACAACAAAAACCACGAGTCAAGCGATCACGCAAAAAAATCATCTCATGAAGGACATGATTTAAACCATAAAAAAATGGATCAGCATAAATCCAATCACCCCAATCATCATGAAAAACATGATTCTGAAGGTGGTGCCGATTCACATAAAAACAAGTATTTTAACAATCCCGAATACGCAAAATCTTCATGTAATGAAGATGATGATTGTGATTCTAAAAATAAAGATTGCCATTGTAATGGCTGCAATGAGAGTGATTGCTGCTGCAACAAGGGTAAATAATTTAAAGATACATACAATCTAAAAAAGGAACAATTATGAAAACTAATAAAAAAACAACAACTAGTACAAAAAATACTCAATCTTCTAAAAATAATAACTACTCTACGGAATCAAAAAACAATTTTGATAATGTAAATAAGTATTTTGATCAAAAATCGAGCGATCAACAAAAAAATGCCACAAAAAGCTCTAACCAAAATTTTAATCAAAAAATGAACAACCAAGACTTTTCTGGTAAAGAAAATCAGTTTAAACAATCATCAAGTAAAACATCTCAAAAAAATAACGCTAAAAAATAGCTGTTATAACTGAGATTAATATAATTCCAGAAAGAGTAGAAGCTTGCAAATAAACAGCTTCTACTATTTCTGGTATAAAAAAGGAAAAATAATGAATATAAAAAAAGGCTTTATTTTATTAAGCATCTTTACCAGCATGCTCTTTTCTGTAAATAATACCTTTTCTGGTAGCGGAGGAAAATATTTTGGAGCTGCTTTCGGAGGGGCGGTTCTAGGAAATATGGTAGGGTCGGGAATAGCAAATGCTCAAGCAGACAATTATTATCGCCGAGAAAATGCCCGAGAAGATCGCTATCGCGCAGAAAAAGCTGAACAAAGAAGACGTGATGCTGTAGCACAAAGGCGACATGAAGAAAAAATGGCTGCAATAAGAGCTCAAGACCCTCGATATATGCAAAAACGTCCTGATGGTTATAATCCTTATATTAGAGATGTAGATTACGGGTATAACGAATAAGGAAAATATCTCATGGATATTAAAAAATTCCTTATAAAAATAAGTGCTTTCGCCTGCATCCTCTTACTTTCGCAAGATACATTCACCTGGTACGGAGGAGGGTATTACGGTCGTGGATATGGAGGATATGGATTAGGATTTAGCTTAGGTTTTGGGTATCCATACGGCTATTATGGAGGATATCCCTATTATGGTGGTTATTACTACCGATCAGACCGACGTCGAGCTCGTCGAGAAAGAGAACGTGCTAGACATGAGAGAGCACAATTAAAAAAACGTCAAAGAGCACTTAATAGACGAGAAGAAGAGCTAGCACAAAAAGAAGCACAAATTAAACAAGAACAAAAAAATATATATAATTAACAAAGGATTGTATATGAATAAAAAAAATCTGTTAATATTCAGCGTACTTGCTAGTATGTTCTTATTAACACCAGATATATTCTCAAGAGGCGGTGGTGGTGCTCGAGGTGGCGGCGGCGGTGCCCGAATGGGTGGCGGCGCGCGCAGTGGTGGTGGAGCAAGAATGGGTGCCGGTGGAGGAGGTAGAGGTTTTGGTGGCGGAGCTCGAGGTGGTAGCGCAGGACGAATAGGCGCCGGTGGCCGTGCAAGTGGTGCTGCTTCTCGCGGTGGTAGAGGAAATGCAAACGTTAGCCGTACTAATGTTAATGTTTCAGGTACAGGCGGCAGAGGATATTACGGTGGAGCTGGTTGGGCTGCTCCTGTAGCAATAGGAACAACGGCTGCCGTAGTGGGTACTGCAGCTGCTGTTGGATCATCTGCAAGCGCTAATCGCGCTGCTAGCAGTGCTGGGCAATCAGCACAATCTGCTCAAACCGCTCAAACTTCAGCTGGCCAATCAGCACGAGCTGCTCGTAGAGCAGCCACTACTGGAACACCAGCAACAACAACTCCTATTGGAACTACAACAACAACGCCTGCTGCATCCAGAATACCTGCAGCTGCTCCAGCCGTTCAAACACGTGCTGTTGCAAATACTGCAGCAACTACTCAAGCTATTACTCAAGCACGTGGTCGTGCTCCACGAGGCGGAACAACTACTGCCAGATATAGACCGCGTACATTTAACGCAGGTGGCCGTAGAGGATACAGCTTCTGGCATGGAAATCATTATTATCCAGTATCATTCTGGGGTGGAAACCCATATTACTGGTACGGTAACTCATGGACATACTGGCCTACCTTCTGGGATTATTTTCCATGGTATACTCTTAATGATTACGATTACTATAATGATGATTATTATGATGATGTGTATGACGACTATTACGATAATGATTACTATGATGAAGACTATCTTGATTAAACATTTATAAAATTAATGTAAAAAACGTACCTGTTATAAGGTGCGTTTTTTATTGTTCTAATTTGATCAATATTTTAATATTGACTATGCTCAAAGATAATAACCTTTATATAAAAAAAGGAATACTTACAATGCAATCACTCTCTCATACTGATCAAAAAAAAGAAAAATCCGACCTTATATTTTCCGGCAATATCCTTATTTTATGGGCATATGATATTGGTGAAGACATTAATCTTCAAAAAATAGAAGAATCTCCTGATATTATTAAACTACCGCTCCATTTACCCAAACATTTTAAACAATACAACATTCCTCTTGCCATTCAAGTACCGCAAACTGATCCACATTGTATTAGCAGTAAAATACATAGCTTTGGAGCTATTTCTTTTACTTATAAAATCCCCTTCACCGACACTCTAGAAAATTTACGCGTAAATTGTGATAAACTTGCCAATAAATATCAACAACAAAGCCTTAAAGATGCTGAATCTATCTATCAACTGATAGAACCCTCCATTACTCAACCAAAATTTTTCCAAACAAGTGCCTCATATGTCATTATACAAGTAGATCCACAACCAAACATGCTTGACTTAACACAATTACAAAAAGAATATGGTAGCACAATCGCATCTACACTGAGATTTGAAACAGAAATCTTATCTGAATTTCAAAAAAACGAAATTCTTGACTCTGCTCTTGGATATTTTCGTGGCAGCTTAATAGTTATTGATATTGAAGCCGCATTTGTTTACGAAGAAGAATATGATGATATCATAGATCTTTTTGAATTTGCTAATATTCAACATCTGGAATTACGATTTTTTGATAGACTGCTTGATCATCAACTTAATACTATCTATGAACGGAAAGAGAATAATCTATCTTGGGGAGCGTACTTACCATTTTTTGGGACATTCTTTAGTGATCCGGTGGGGCAACTGGGTAAACTAAAAGCTGATATTTCTGTAATTACTGAACGGCTTGAAAGCAGTATAAAAATTGCAGGCGAACCATATTATTCTGAAATTCATAATCTTCTTGCTGATAAACTTGATCTTAAAAATTGGCATGAAGGAATTGATAGAAAATTAAAAATAGTTGAAGGAATACAAACTGTTTTTCAACAAAAAATTGATACTATCAGAGAAGATCTTTTTTCTGTTCTTATTATTATCTTAATTTTTATAGAACTTATGTTTGGAATCTTAAGCTACTTAAAAGGATAAATAATAAAATTCTATGAACAAAAATAGGCAATTCGTTTTATTTTCGAATTGCCCTTTTCCTTTATTTGGCAACACTAACAATCGCAGGACGAATCACTTTATCTTGCATGATATAGCCTTTTTGCAAGACCTGCACTATGTGGCCTGATTCATGCTTATCAGATTCAACTTGCAGTAATGCTTCATGATATTTAGGATTAAAAACAGCAAAATCTGTAATTTCTTGAACCCCAAACTTAATTAACAGTTTTTCAACAGATTGATAAATCATTTCAAAGCCCGTA
>Ga0268266_10004866_pt1 | contig 12739 bp, 11 predicted proteins | sample KBSS13metaG_FD_190356 | JGI IMG/M metagenome (GOLD analysis project Ga0268266, IMG submission 190356) | Switchgrass rhizosphere microbial communities from Kellogg Biological Station, Michigan, USA - KBS S1-3 metaG (SPAdes) (version 2) | ecosystem: Host-associated > Plants > Roots > Rhizosphere...
GACCTGCGGCTGCGCGGCATTCTGTTCGGATGGCAGACCGAACGGGCTGACCGACCGCGACCGACCGCCGGTGAGGCCGGCGTCGATCGTCGGCAATGTTTGCGCGCGCGCCAATGCCAGATTGGCGTGTGATTCGCGTACCCGCCCCATCGCGATCGCGATGTCATTATTATTGGCCAGCGCCTTGTCGATCAGCGCGGTCATCGCCGGGTCGCCGAACGACTGCCACCAGGCGCGGTCGATCGGTGCGACCGGTCCGGCATCGGTGCGCCAGGTCGGCGGCGGTGCTACCGGCGGCACCACGGCGGTCCTCACCGGAGGGCCGGCGCAGGACGCGAGTGCTGTCGCGAACAGCAGTCCGGCGTGCCGCTTTCTCATCGTTGTGGCCTGTTGCGCGTGTCGATGCTGACCTCGACCGACATGCCGGGCCGGAGCCGCGCCGCCGCGGCCTGTCCCGGATCGATCGCGATGCGCACCGCGATACGTTGCGCGACCTTGACGAAATTGCCCGTCGCATTGTCGGGCTTGAGCACGGCGAATTCGGAGCCGGCGGCCGGCGACAGACTTTCGATCCGGCCGTTGAGCCGCGCGCCACCCAGCGCGTCGACCTTGAAACTAGCGCGCTGGCCGACCGCCATGTCGCGCGTCTGCGTCTCCTTGTAATTGGCGATTACCCAGACGTTGTGCGGCACGATCGACAGCAATTGCGTGCCGGCGGTGACGTACGCGCCGTCGCGCACGCCGATCTCAGACAGCTGACCATCGACGGGCGCGCGAATGATGGTGTTGTCGAGGTCGATCTGCGCGAGACGGAGCTGCGCCTTGGCCGATTCGACGGATGCCTCCAGCCCGGCGCGCCCAACCACGACGGTGCGGACGTCTTGCGTCCCTATCGCGCGGCTGGCCTGGGCCTGGCGCACGCCGGCCTGGGCGGCGAGCAAGGCGGCACGGGTTTGGTCGAATTCGCGCGCCGAGATCGATCCATCGGCGACCAGCGCCCGGGCGCGGCGCATATCGGCCTGCGCCTTGACCAATTGCGCCTGGGCGTTGGCGATGCCGGCATTCTGCGCTTCGGTCGCGACTTCGCGCGAGCGTTGCGCCTGCGCCGAATTGGCCAGCGAGGCCTGTTGCGCAGCGACATTGGCTTCGGCCTGAGCGACGCGGGCGCGATAGATGCGGTCGTCGATCGTCGCCAGTACCTCGCCCGCTTTGACCTCGGCGAAGTCCTGAGCGGTGACGTGGGTGACATAGCCGCTGACTTGCGGGCTGATGATCGTGACGCGACCACGGACATAGGCATTGTCGGTCTTTTCCGACCAGCCGGCGAACGGCGGCAGCCGCCAAGCGTAGAGGATCGCCAGGATCGCGCAGAGTGCGAGCACGATGATCGCCGCCACGGTCGCGCGCGACTTGGCCGGCGGACGCCAACTCGATGGTGCTGGATCGACCTGAGCGTCGGGTACTGGTTCCGCTGGCAACGGTTGGTCGCTCATCTCATTGCCCCTTTTGCGCTTGCGCCTGAGCCTGCATCTGCTGCTGGAGCAACACAACCGGCGATGCTTCGCCACGCCGCCAGATCGACCAGCGGATCAGGAACCCCCACAGCGCCATCAGGATGGCAAGCACCCCGACCAATAGGAAAACGTCGTTGAACGCCAGGATATTGGCCTCGCGCGAGACCTGTTGGCTCAGCAGGGCCGCGCCTTGGGCGCTGCGCAAGGTCGGATCGCCCACTACGCCGGCGATCGCGCCGCCGCTCGCGCGCAGCCGCGCCGCGACCAGGGGATCGGTCGCCACGATGCGCTGGACCAGTTCGTGCGAATGGAATTTCTCGCGCATCACCTGGAACGTGCCGAGCAATGTGCTGCCGAGCAATCCGCCGACGCTCTGGCTCAAGCCGAACAGCACGACGAAACTGACGAAGTTGCGCCCGCCGGCGAGCAAGGTCCGCGCGATGCCGATCACCATCGCCTGGGCCAGGAACAAGAGCGAGGCGAAGCCGATCAGCGCCTGACTGACATAAAAGCTGCTCGGCCGGGTCAGGTTGTTGGCGTCGGCGTCCATGAACGCGCCGATCACGATCAGGATCACCGCGACGCTGATCGGCAGCGCGACGTCGGTCGGGCGAAAGGTCAGTACCGCGGTGGCGAGCCCGGCGATCGAGGCGAGCACGATGATCCAGTTCAAGGTGACCATCTGGTCGTTGATCAGTCCCAGTACGTTGAGCAGGCCGACCGAGCCGAATGCTTGTTCGGACAGCAGGATGCGTACCGACGCGGCGACGATCATCAGCCGGACGATCTCGCGGCTGCCCAGCCAGCGCGTGTTGATCAGCGGATTGGCGCGATTGTGCTCGACGATCACCGCCGCGGCGATCAGCGCGATGCTGGCGGCGAGCGCCCAGCCGATCCAGGGCTGGTCGGTCCACCATTCGATCCGCCCTTCCGACAGCACGGCGATCAGCAGCCACAACCCCGGCGCGAGCAGCCCAAAGGTCAGGAAATCGGCCGGCTCGAACGCTTTTTCGCGCTCGCTCGGTGGTAACGGCAGGCTCATCACCGCCGCCAGCGTCGCCAGCGCCAGCCCCAATTCGAGCCAGTAGAGATTGTGCCAATCGCCCCATTCGAGCAGGTGCGGTGACAGGATTCGCGCGAGCGGCGTCGCCAATTGCGGGATGCATATCCCGATCATCACCCCGGCGAGGCGCTTTGCCGCGGGCAGCGACTGGAAGAAATAAAGGATCGTCAAGGTGGTCAGGCCGCTCGCCGCGATACCGCTCATCGCTCGCACTGCGACCGACGTCCAGAAATCGTGGACGAACAAATGCATCAGCGTCGTCGCGGCATAGACGACCAGCGAATAGCGGATGAACGGCTGCAGCCCGAACTGCTGGCGGTATTTGACCAGCAACAAATTGGCGGTGACGTTGGTCATGAAATAGGCGCCGGTCAGCCAGGCGCTTTCATTGGTGTACAGGTCGAGCGTCCCTTGCGCGAAATTCAGGTTCACCGTGACCAGCGCATTGCCAAGTCCGCCGGTGATCCCGATCAGGCAGCCGATAAGGAAATAGACCACCCGTCGGCTCGTCGGGTGATCGGGATTGGCCGGCGACCCGGGCAGCGTCGGCCTTTCATGCGGCTTGAAGACATAGTCCGTCACGCATCTGCCCCTGCATGTCGGCGTTCCGCTGCCGATCGCGCAGAATTACCAGCTTTGCTTCGATTCGCCAGTGTGGCGCGGAGGTGAGGGACGGCGGGTCCGCCACCAGCCACCGGCCAGGATCATGGCTTGCTAGACGGACGGGGCGCCACAGCCTCCCGTTATGTGCGGCTCGTCACAATCGCTGCCACGGCTACGCACGCCAGCACGGCGACGACCGTTTCAGAAATCGAATGGCTATTCCACTGCCAGACTTCGACACCGGCATAGCCCGGCATGTTGGCCCGCTTGCCGTTGCCGTACTGTTCGATCCACTGATATTCGCGCTGCGTGATCTCGCGCATGACGCAGACCGCGGCGCCGGCGAAGCACCCGATCCAGACCGACGCCCGGGCGGGCGCGCCGAGCAGACGGCCGATCCCCCAGCATATCAGCTGGACGCCTATCGCAATCGGAACATGAGCGAACATGGCGATTGAACGCCGCCAGCCGTACCGCGTTCCGCCTTATAACGCTTCCTCGAGGCGCCCGTCCTTCACCACCGCATCGATCGCGAGCAGGCGTTGCAACAGCGGCTCCAGTCGGTCGAGCGGCCAGCTATTGGGTCCATCGGACAGCGCCCGATCGGGGTCGGGATGCGTTTCCATGAACAGTCCGGCTATCCCCGCGCCGACCGCCGCGCGCGCGAGGACGGGGACGAATTCGCGCTGGCCGCCCGAACGGTCGCCTTGTCCGCCCGGCAATTGCACCGAATGAGTTGCATCGAACACCACGGGGCATTCGGTCTCGCGCATGATGGCGAGACTGCGCATGTCGGACACGAGGTTGTTGTATCCGAAGCTCGCGCCGCGTTCGCATACCAGGAAGTTGTCGGCCGGGACGCCAGCCGCTTCCGCGGCCCGGCGGGCTTTGGTGACGACGTGAGCCATATCCCCCGGCGCGAGAAACTGCCCCTTCTTGATATTGACCGGCTTGCCCGAGGCAGCCACCGCCGCGATGAAATCGGTCTGCCGCGCAAGGAAGGCTGGAGTCTGCAGCACATCGGCGACTTGGGCGACGGCCTTCACCTGGTCTTCGGAATGGACGTCGGTCAAGACGGGGAGACCAGTCTCGTCGCGGACTTTCTCCAGGATTCGCAGGCCTTCCTCGATGCCGGGACCGCGAAAGGAAGCGCCCGAGCTGCGGTTGGCTTTGTCGAACGAGCTTTTGTAGATCAGCAGCACGCCAAGCCGGTCGGCGATGGCGCGAAGCCGCGCCGCAGTATCGAGCGCAAAAGCCTCGCTCTCGATCACGCAGGGGCCGGCAATGAAAAAAAGCCGCCGATTTGGACCAATCTCTTGCCCGCAAAGCTGCATTTCGACCCTCAAGTTACTTGCCACGCGATACACCGGTCGCCTAGGGCGACGAATGCTCGCATAATGACGCCCTGCGCTTCATAATCGCTGGAAGTCAATGTGATAGCAGACTAGAGAGCATCGACCCGTTGTCGATGTATGGCATTTGAGGAATTTTATGCAGGCCCCCGCTGCGAATCTCCTGGCCGAATCCGGTCTGCACTCTGCTCTCCGCACCACGCAAATCGAGATCGAAGCGCTTGAAGCTTTCGGGGGGGCGCTGCGTACGCCCCCGTTGCGCGCTGGTTTTCTCGATGCGGTGGCGATGATCGCCGATCTGTCGGGCCGCCTGATCGTGACCGGCATGGGGAAAAGCGGGCTGGTCGGCCGCAAGATCGCTGCGACGATGAGTTCTACCGGCACGCCTTCGCTCTTCATGCATTCCAGCGAGGCAAGCCATGGCGACCTCGGCATGATCGGCCGCAATGACATTGTGCTGGCGCTGACTTGGTCGGGCGAAACCACCGAGCTCGGCGACGTCATCAATTATTGCCGGCGTTTCGGCGTGAAGCTGATCGTCGCGACTGCGTTCGCGGATAGCACTGCCGGACGCGCGGCCGACATCTGCATGGTACTGCCGCGGGTTCGAGAGGCGTGCCCCAACGAGTTGGCGCCGACATCGTCGACCACGGTGCAGGCGGTACTCGGTGACGCACTGGCGGTGGCGCTGATCGAGCGGCGCGGGTTTACAAGATCGGACTTCCTGACCTTTCATCCCGGCGGTCGCCTGGGCGCGCGGCTGACGACTGTCGCGCAGTTGATGGCGCGCGACGATGATGTGCCGAAGGTGCGGATCGGCGCCACTCTGGTCGACGCGACGATCGAGATGAGCCGCAAACGCCATGGTTGCACCGCCGTGGTCGATGATGACGGCCGTCTTGTCGGCGCCTTCACCGACGGCGACCTTCGGCGCAGCTTCACGGCCAATCATCTCGGCGACGATATCCGCGACCACATGACCGCGACGCCGATTTCGGTGTCCCCCGATACGCTGACATCGGATGCGCTGCGCATCCTCAATGAGAATGCCGTTTCGGCGCTCTTCGTGTGCAAGGACGAACGGCTGGTCGGCGTGATTCACCTCCACGACATCCTTCGTGTCGGCGTTGCCTGAGGACGAGTCGCCCGCACTGATCGTTATTCCGGCTCGCTTCGCGTCCCAGCGCCTGCCCGGCAAGCCATTGATTCCGATTGCGGGCCGCACGCTGTTGGAGCGAGTCGCCGCTGTCGCGCGCGAGGGGGCGCGTCGGGTCGGCAATGCGGATGTCGTCGTGGCAACCGACGATGCGAGTATCTTCGATCACGCCCGGAGCTTGGGATGCGACGCGGTCGTCACCGACGCCGCGATCAGCTCAGGATCGGGCCGTGCCTGGGCGGTCGCGCGCGACCGCGAGATTGCGCCCTCCGTGGTGGTCAACCTGCAAGGGGATGCTCCCTTCGTCCAGCCGGCGACGATCGCTGCGCTGATCGCGGCGCTGCGTGGTTCGACCTTAGGCGTGGCAACACCGGTCGTTCGCCTGTCGTGGGAGGCGCTCGATGCGCTGCGACAGCACAAGCAGACCTCGCCGTTCAGCGGGACGACCTGCGCCCGGCGCGCGGACCATCGTGCATTATGGTTTTCCAAAGCGGTGATTCCCGCAATCCGCGGCGAGGCGCAACTGCGGCAGGACGGTCCGCTGTCGCCGGTTTTTCGGCATCTCGGCCTCTATGCCTATCGGTTCGAGGCGCTCAGGCGTTTCGAGGCGACGGCCCCGACGCCTTACGAAATTCTCGAAGGACTGGAGCAATTGCGCTTCCTCGAATCGGGCGAGGATATCCTTACTGTCGAAGTCGCAGCCCTTCCTCATGCCATGTCGGGGATCGACACCCCCGCCGATGTTGCGATGGCGGAGCGCCTCATCGCCGACCATGGCGAGCCGCATCTGTCGTGGATCTGATCGTCACGATCGTCCGGCACGGCAATACGTTCGACGCCGGGCAACCAACGCGCAGGATCGGTGCTCGAACCGACCTGCCACTCGTTGCGAGCGGCCGCGATCAGGCGCAGGCGCTGGGCAGGAGTTTCGCCGAGCAGGGACTGGTCTTCGACCGGGCGCTGGCGGCGCCCCTGCGACGGACGCGAGCGACGATCGACGCTATTCTCGCCAGCCAGCCGCACGCGCCGGCCATCGAATCCGTCGATTGGCTGACGGAAATCGATCATGGTCCGGATGAGGGGCAGATCGAGAGCCATGTCGAGGCTAGGATCGGACACGACGCGCTCGTGGCCTGGGATAGAGAGGCGCGGGCGCCCGACGGGTGGATCGTCGATTCCGATCGTCGGATCGCGGGTTGGCAGGACTTGTGGAAGAGCGGCCGCGGACATGTGCTGATCGTCACCAGCAACGGCGCGGCACGGTTCGCTTTGCTTTCCGACGAGCGGCTGCGCGACCAGGCATCGGCGTTGCTGTCGCTGAAGCTTCGCACCGGGGCTTATGGCTCGATCGCGCGCGAGCAAGGCGAGCTCCGGCTGATCGCCTGGGATCGGCGGCCATGACCGACGGCTTGCATCGGCAAGGGCATTAAGAGAAAGCCGGGCGATGAGCTGTGCCCGTTCGCTTCCGTCGATGAGACAGGCCCGCAGCCAGCTGCGACGAAGGCGCGGGTGCGCGTGATGCGATCGCCAGCACCGCGCCGGCCGAGACGATGCCGATGAGCATTCCGCTTCTCCGCGCGCCGCCATTCCCCGGCATCGACGCCTCGGTTACGCGGCCGTGCGCTGACGCCGTGGCTGCATTTTCGACCGAGGCGATCGACCGCCTTCTCGCCGAGATCCGCGATGCCCGGATCGGCGGATGCTTTTGGGCATCGCCGGGCGACGAGCGCGGGGCGAAAGTGATCCTCCGTTGCCGTTCTGCCGACGATGTCGAGCAGGCAGAGGCGATGTTGACGGAGGCGGAACGCGGTGCCGTGGTCCGGATATCCCCGGCAGATGATACTGGCCGGGCTCATGACGGGGCACGCGAGATCGACCCCTGGTCGTTGCTCGACGACGCGGCGACGTTGGTCGCGCATGGCAACGACGAATGGGCGGCGATCGCCGTGATTGCGGGCGCGCGCATTCACTTCTTGTCCGCCGGTCGTTTTGGCGCACCCGCGGACGATGCCGCGCGGCTGCGCCGGATCGTCGCCGAAGATCTTGCGCGCGCGCGGTATCGCGACCCCTTCAATGGGAAGGATACGGGCGTCGACGAAACAATAGCCCTGCTGGGAGACTGGCGCCGGATGCTCGATTCCAATCGGCGGATCGTTGCGGCTTGTGGCTTCAGCTGGTGGAAACGGCGCGAGATCGCACGGTTCCTGTGGACGCCCCAACACCCGATGCGTTTCTTTCGGTCCGAGGCGCAGGCGCTTTCCTTTGCCGCCCGGCAGGACGGTGCCGTCGCGATCTGGCCGTCGCGCGTGTCCGACCGCATGGCGGCGTCGGCGGCCGACAAACATGTCCCGCTGGTGCGCGTCGAGGATGGGTTCGTGCGCTCGGTCGGGCTTGGCAGCAACCTAGTGCCGCCTGCGTCGGTCACCGTCGATCGACGCGGCATCCATTATGACCCTAGCCGGCCGAGCGACCTGGAGGACTTGCTTGCTGGCGCCGATTTCCCGCCGGCGCTGCTCGCGCGCGCCGAACGGCTGCGCGAGACCATCGTCACGGCGGGGATCAGCAAATATGGCAATGACGCCGCTTATGCCTTTCCGCCTCGCCAGGCCGGGCGTCGCCTGGTGCTGGTACCCGGGCAAGTCGAGGACGACATGTCCGTGCGGCTCGGCGGCGGCGGATTGTCGAGCAATCTTGACCTGGTGCGCCGGGTGCGCGCTCTCGAACCGGACTCGGAAATCTGGTTCCGACCGCATCCGGACGTCGATGCCGGCCATCGCAAGGGCGCGGTGCGCGACAGCGACGCGCTCGGCTATGCCGATCGCATTGTTCGGGGCGGCGGCATGGCGTCCCTTCTCGATCAGGTCGACGCGGTCCATGTACTCACGTCGCTCACCGGCTTCGAAGCGCTGCTGCGACGGCGTGATGTGACCTGCCATGGAATGCCCTTCTATGCCGGCTGGGGATTAACGCGCGATCTCGCCAAGGTGCCCGACCGGCGCGGGCGGCGCTTGACGCTCGACGAGCTGATCGCTGGGGTGTTGATCGTCTATCCGCGCTATCTCGACCCGGTGACGGGCCTGCCATGCGCGCCGGAAGTCCTGATCCGACGGTTTGGCGATGGCGCCGCGCATAACCGGCTGGGCTGGGCGACGAAGCTCCGCCAGGCCCAGGGGCGGCTGTCGAGGCGGTGGACCTGATGGCCGGCGACGTCATTCTTGACCTGTCGCGACTGGTGTCGCGTGCCCGACATCACACACCTTCGGGTGTCGACCGGGTGGAGATGGCTTATGCGCGTGGGCTGCACGCCCGTTTCGGCGATCGCCTGCGGTTCGCCGCGGTGCATCCGTTCGGCCTTTACGGCAGGCTCCCGAACGAGAAGGTCTTGCGCTTTCTCGACATGCTGGAAAGGCGCTGGGACTCCGAAGAGGGTGGCGCCGAACAGCGCTCGCTGTTCGAGATTCTACCGTCGTTGCTCGGCCTGCTGCCGGAACGGCCACGCGCATCCGCAGGGAGCGTCTATGTCCAGGCGTCGCCGCATCATCTCACGCGGCCCACGCTCGTCCGACGCATTCTCGCGCGCGAACAGGCGCGGTTCCTGTGCCTGGTCCACGACCTGATTCCGATCGAATATCCGGAATATGCGCGTCCCAATGGCGCCGATCTGCACACGCGGCGGATCGAAACGATCGCGGCCCTGGCCGACAGCATCATCGTCAATTCGGGTGCGACCGGCGACTCGCTGCGGCCCTGGCTCGAGCGGGCAGGCCGCAAGGTAGAGGTGCGCGTCGCGCTGCTCGGCACACATGAGGGTCCCGCGCCAGCCCCGCCGGCAGTCGCCCCGGCCGAGCCTTATTTCATCTGCATCGGTACGATCGAGCCGCGCAAGAATCATCTGCTACTGCTCAATTTATGGAGGGCCATGGCCGACAGGCTTCCCGGCGACGCCATTCCCCGCCTGATCATCGTCGGCCGTCGCGGGTGGGAGAATGAGCAGGTGATCGACATGCTCGAGCGCTGCGCGGCGCTGCGCGGGCATGTCGAGGAACTCAACGGCTGTTCGGATCAGCGCATGCAAATACTGCTGCGCGGCGCGCGCGCGCTGCTTCTGCCGTCGTTCGCTGAAGGCTATGGCATGCCGGTCGCCGAGGCGTTGGCGGTGGGGACTCCCGTAATCTGCAGCGATCTTCCCGCGCTGCGAGAAGCGGGAGGGGATGTTCCCGACTTTCTCGATCCGCTCGACGGTCCCGGCTGGACCGCGCACATCCTCGATCATTTTCGCGCGGGGCCGCTTCATGCGGCGCAAAAGCAGCGCCTGACACAATGGCGGCCGCCGTCCTGGCAAGACCATATCGCGATCGTCTGCGAGGCCATCGACGAATTGCGGCTATGACCCTGCCGCCACGAGAGTTCTAGAGTCGTTTTCAGGTTCGCTGAAGCAAATTCTAACGCCGCTTGGCGGCAATTTCGGTTCGGAACAACCGGTCCCAGAAGGTGGCGGTAATCGCAAAATTACCTTCCTGCCGGGCATGATGGTGCCGGATGTGATGCCGACGCAGATGGCGCAGCACCGGGCTGCGCATCGGCAATTGATGGCAGGCATAATGGATGGCGTCGTACACGACATAGCCGATCCCGAAGCCCAGATAGAATACAGACCCGATCGGGCCGAGCAGCAGCCATAACGCCGCCCAGATCATGGCTGATATGGCCACGCTCACCAGCGGCGGCATGATATTGCGATAGCGATCGCCGGGCGCGGCGTGATGGTTGCCATGGGCGAGAAAAATGAACGCGCGGCCAAATGCCGATCTTGGCTTCAAATGAAAGATGAAGCGGTGCATCGCATATTCGAACAGCGTCCAGGTCAGCATCCCGAGCGATACGAGCGCGATCGATGCAGGAAGACTTGCGACTCCCCAGCTGGCGTAAACGGCAACAGCGAGGAACGCCGTCCACGTCAGTGCGAACACCAGCGGCGAAACCAGCGTGAGCTGCTCCATCAAATCGTTGCGAAACAACCTGATACGCGGCGAAGCGGACCCGTACTTCATATCGAACAGTCGTACTTTCCCAATCGACCTACCGGGCATGACCACAGCGTCGAGCCCCGTCAAGTTGCAATGCAGCAAAACGCTGCTGCTACTGCAGAAACAGGGGCGGATCGCCTGGAATGCCTGCGACGAAAGGATCATAGACCCGGGTCATGAAGGCGCAATTACCGAATCGGATCCTGATCACCGGCGCGTCGAGCGGATTGGGAGCGGCGCTGGCGCGGCATTATGCCGCGCCTGGTCGCACGCTGCTCCTGTGGGGCCGCGATCGCCAGCGGCTGGAAGCTGTCGCGACGAATTGCCGGGAGGCGGGGGCACAAGTTGCGGTTCGTTCGCTTGATTTGTCCGGCAGCGCGGCAGCGATTGCCGCGGTTGAGCAAGAGGATGATGCGGGCGCGATAGACCTGGCGCTGCTCGTCGCCGGAATGGGCGACACCCGGGCGCCGGGCGACCTGGTCGAGGACGCTGCGCAGGTCGCACGATTGGGATTGGTGAACTTCGTTGCCGCTGCCGCGCTGGCGGCCGCGCTGGCGAATCGCATGGCGCGACGGGGCGAGGGCGGGATCGTACTGGTAGGGTCGGCGGCGGGGTTTCACGCGTTACCCTTTGCCGCCGCTTATGCCGGATCGAAGGCAGGGATCGCGCATTTTGCCCAAGCTCTGCGGCTGGGCGTGAAGCAATATGGCGTCCACGTCACGCTGGTGTCACCCGGTTTCATCGATACCGCGAGCGGGCGAAGGGCGCCCGGCCCGCGGCCTTTCGCGCTGCAATCTTCGGATGCGGCGGCACGCATCGCCAGGGCAGCGGCCCGTGGTCAGGCGCACGCCATCTTTCCCTGGCCGTTCATATTGTTGCGATGGCTCGATCGCCTGTTGCCACAGATGTTGCGCGACCGCCTCATGCTCGGCCTCGCTCCTCCGAGTGATTGAACGCGGCATCGGGCGTCGCGATATCAGGTTGCACGCACCGTAGAACGAGATGGTGCAAGGCGGCGGGCGTGAGATCGATCGCAGCGGATTCGCCCTTCAGGACCCTTCCGCCGGCGTCGAACCGTACGACCACATAAGGCGTGTGGCGCGCGCCGCCCGGTGCAGTCACTCCCGGAATGCTCGGCCGATGATCACCGAAGAAGACGAGCAGTGCGGGCCGGCCGTCGTTTGACAGATATTCGATGAGGTCACCCAACATGGCGTCACTGCTCCGCAGACGGCCCAGATAGGCATCCAGCCGTCCGGCCGCGTCTTTCGCAATGTCGCTCTCCCACGGTCCGTGATTTTCCATCGTCACGGCATAGACCAGCCTCGGGGCCGCGGCCTTGCTTGCCAGATTGACGAGCGTCGCGCCCAGCGTCCGGTCGTCGACGTAACGCCCGCCGCCCGCGGGTATCGGCGCAAATCCGGATTCGCCGATCACCTCGTCGAAGCCGATCGCGGGCATCAAGCGATCACGGCTGTAGAAGCGCATGTCGTGCGGGTGGACGAAAGAACTCCGATAGCCGGCACCCGCCAGCCGCGCTGGCAGCGCATAGGATGCTTCGCCTTGCGCGGTTAGGAATGGATCGTAGCGCCGGAAGCCGAGCGCGGTTTCGCTGCGCCCGAACAGCACGCCATATTCGGTACGCATCGTGTACGCACCGAATCCACTGACATGAAGATCGCCCTGCTGCCAGGCGATTGCCCGGGCGCGATCCAACTCCGGCAGTGCCGGCGGTGCTTTGTCGGTGATCGCGACGGGATCGGCGAACGATTCGCATTGGACGATGATGATGAGCTCGGGGGCCGTGGGGCTCGCGAGGCCGCTGATCGGCGCAAGCGTGGGGCAAGGCCGGGGGTCAGGCGAGCGCCGCCAGCGTCGCCAATAGAGGAGCAACGTCGCGATCAGGCCGAATCGGGCGACGTCGCCTGCGAGGTCGGGCATCGACGCCATCGAATCGAACCGGCGCGTTCGCAGCAACAGCCACACGGCACCGCTCGCCGACAGCAGCAACCCGATGCCCATCA